>Ga0209006_10001870_pt1 | contig 19042 bp, 13 predicted proteins | sample JacPin_JW_Ref_O2_FD_188567 | JGI IMG/M metagenome (GOLD analysis project Ga0209006, IMG submission 188567) | Forest soil microbial communities from Algoma, Ontario, Canada - Jack Pine, Ontario site 1_JW_Ref_O2 (SPAdes) (version 2) | ecosystem: Environmental > Terrestrial > Soil > Boreal...
CCATCGGTGATTTGTTTGGGGGCGCGGACCCAACCGGGAAGATGGGAGACGTCGTGGGCGTCGGGGATGAAATTGAAGCGGACGGATCGGGCCCGCTTCAGGCGGAGTAAGAGGGTGCGGGCCTGGGCCACGGTGAATCCGTAAGCGGGAGCCTGGGATAGCACGCGGAGGAATCCGAGTTCGGTGATGGAGCAGGTGGCCAGTTGCGGTGAAGCCAGAGATTGGACCCAAGAAGCGACACGAGGGTGGAATTCGTGGTTGAGGAAGCCGAGGGCGACCAAGGCGTTTACGTCGAGCAGGTAGGTCATGAGTGGCGAGGACTGACGGGTGAGCCTTTCCTTATCTTTAATCTTTAATCTTTAATCTTTATCTTTCATCTTTGGTGTGGTGCAGTTTGGCTTACGCGTCGGGCCGGTTGAGCGGGAGATCCTTCGCTACGCCTGAAAAACGGCTCCGCTCAGGATGACAGCCGTCGTGCAATGGTCAAACTGCATCACGACTTATCTTTAAGATCTTTAATCATCTCCAAGATCTTTAATGATCTCCAAGATCTTTAATCATCTCTAATCTCTGCGAGGAATTAGGGGAAGTTTGCGAGTATTTCCGACACTTCCTTGCTGGTTAGGGTGGGAGCGTCTGAGCCCGCGCTGAGCGCAGGGAGACCGGTAACGGGATCGGACACAAGTTTTGCGCGATGCAGGCGCTTCTTGCGGGGGGTAAGGACGATGCGGCCGTCTTCTACGTCGGCGTCGAGCGGGTCGCCGGGGCGGAGATCGAGGCGACGGCGGAGCGGGCCGGGAAGAACGACTTGGTCTTTGGTGGAGACTTTGGTTTGCATGGTAAGACAATCTTACCATATTTTCGTTAGAATGACGGAGTTTGAGGCTCGAATCCCAGCCTGAAAGAGTCAAAATCTTTAACACAGAGGACACAGAGGGGCACAGGGTAGATCTTTGCCATCTTTCGCGGTCGGGATTTCCACAGATTTATTTGACTGAATGGTTAGATAACCTTGCCTTGCGTTTGTGGATGGAGAGACTGGAGGTAGGGCTATGTGTGCTTCGGCGATGCGGTTGTTGGTTTCGGGAGCGATGCGCGCGAGATGCTTCGCTCCGCCTGAAGAACGGCTGCGCTCAGCATGACGCCCGTCTTGGTTGGGTGCTGATCGGTTGCGTAGCGATTGGTTGCGTGCCGATTTCGTACGTAACAAGAAAATCTGGAAGGGTGAGGTTGGGAGCGGATATGGGTCTGGAAAACGTACCACGATGTCAACACGTAAAGATCAATGGGACGCAGTGTGGGTCTCCGGCGTTGCGGCGGCGGAGGCTGTGCTACTTTCACAGGCGGATGGTGGAGCAGAGGGCGCGGATAACGACGGATCCCTTGTTGAACCGTCCTTTAGACTTGCCGGTGCTGGAGGATGCGAACTCGGTGCAGATGGCGCTGATGCAGGTGATGCGGGGGCTGGTGACGCACACCATCGACCACAAGACGGCGGGTTTGCTGCTGTATGGGCTGCAATCGGCAGCGGTCAATGTGCGGAATACGAAGTTCGAGGCGTACAACGCGACGGACGTAGTGATCGACCGGGACACGGTTCATTTGACGGCGATAAACGGGCCGCAGTGGTTTGAAGAGGATTTTGACGAGGAAGAGGAGAGCGAGCAGGACGACGGGGAGGAAGTGGGCGAAGCGGAAGATGAGGAAGGCTCCGAGGAGGAAGATGGGTCCGAAGTTGAGCATGAAAAAGTTGAGGCTCGAACGGAGGAAGCAGATGCGAAGACGGCCGCCGAGGCGCCTGCTGCGGCTCGCAAGCCGGTGCAGGCTACGGGAGAGGATCTGCGTAAGCGGCTGGCGATGCGGGCGGGGGAGAACCCGGTGGAGGCAATGAAGAGGCTTATGGGAACGGTGCAGGAGATCGAGCAGTCGGGCTGAAGAGCGGTGGGGACTCTGAAATAGAAGAATAAATTGATTCTTATTTTGAAGGCGTAAGCCCATCTACACCGGGCATCATCCCGAACGGAGCCGCTTTTCAGGCGTAGTGTAGATCTCGCGTGCAGCAAAGGTGGGATGGCCCACGCAAGATCCCTCAACCGGCTGGAATACGCCGGCTTTCGGGATGACGCCTTCGAGGTGGGAACTAGGAACTTCAGACCAATGGCACTGTCGGGGTGTGTCATAGCTTGGCCCGCTGGGGAGCCGATAGGGAGAGATGTGCCCGATCTGGCTGACTAATTCGGGCGAGCGGATAACCCCGATAGCCGGGTGCCGGGTGCCCCACTTCTCGCTGCCTTTGCGAGAAGTGGGCTTTGGTGGCCACGCCGAAACATGCGTCAGCAGAGTCGCAGACCGTTGGCATTGTGTGGCATATATTACTGATATGTACTTCAAACATGCCAAAACCCTCCATCGCCAAGGTCGGGGACGTCCCAAACTCGGTGCACATTCACGGAGCAGGAGAACGCTGGCTCGAACACGCCGCTGTTCCGCTTCACTCAACGAGTCCCACCACGGCTCGAAGTCGTCTGAGAACTCGACTTCCCATTCCACCTACGGAATATGAACTAAAAGGAATAGTTCTTCAACCCCTCGCTACTGGACGCCGCAACCCGCGCCCCACAAGCCCCGCACAATCAGCAACTTAACCCCACCCAATCCCCCGTATTCCCACTCAACCCCCATTTTGCCCCATTCGTTGGGATGTAGCTGCGTTACCCCTTTGCCTCCAATAACATAGTCCTAAGCTCAAAACCCAGGGAGAAGTGTTAGGACCCAGGTCACTCCGCAATCATCCCAAGGGAGAGCCACAACTAGCGCAGCCAAGGGTTTTAAGCCTTTGAGCCAGAAGCTAGAAGCTAGGAGCCAGAAGCTACCATGCGCAAGCCGATTAAGTACGTAGAAAAAGCAGTTACCGTCGCCGCCAAGGGCGTTTGGGTTGCATTCGACCGTTTGAATCGAATCAAGCCCAATCCGTCGCCCACCCCTAAATGGTCCGACAAACCTCTGCTCAAGTCCTACGAAAAATCCAAGCCGCCGCTCGGCTGGCCGCGCTCCACCGATTCGCTGTGCCCCAAGTGTGTCCCGGAAATTCGTCAGCAGATTCTCGACGGACACCTGCCGCACGAAGTTCTGATGAACGAAAAGGTCGGCGAAATCAAAGCCACCATCGTCGAACGCGACGGCAAGATCCTGATGGTGAAAGACTGCCCCATCCACGGCCACTTCGAAGACGTGATGTCGATAGACACCGAATTTTCCAAGCACCTTGAAGACGTTTTCCCCGGCCGCGACATCGCCGCCCACAACGACGAGAAGTTGCACCACCACGGCTCCTCGACCGTGAAGTACGGGCGCGGCTCCGTACTCACGATTGATCTCACGAATCGCTGCAACATGATGTGCGATCCCTGCTTCATGGATGCGAATCAGGTCGGCTTCGTCCACGAATTGCAGTGGGAAGAAATCAAGACCATGCTCGACAACGCGATCACCATCAAGCCGCGTCGTCAGATGAGCGTGCAGTTCTCCGGCGGCGAGCCGACGCTGAGCCCGTATTTTCTGGACGCCGTTCGCTACGCCCGCAAAGTCGGATACAACTCCGTGCAGGCCGCAACCAACGGAATCGAATTCGCAAAGAGTTTTGAATTCTGCCAGCAAGCCGTAGAAGCCGGCATGCGCTACGCATATTTGCAATTCGATGGCATCGGCAACGCCGCCAACGCACACCGCCTGGTCGGCAACCTGTTCGACGTGAAATTAAAAGCGATCGAGAACCTGCACAAAGCCGGAGTCGAAATCGTCCCCGTAGTGACAATCGTGAACGGCATCAACAATGAACAAGTCGGACGCATCATCAAGTTCGCGCTCGACAATCCAAAAACAATCAGCTTCCTGAGTTTCCAACCCGTAAGCTTCACCGGCCGCGACGAAGCCGTCACCGACGACCGCCGCCAAGCCCAACGCTACACGCTAAGCCATCTAGCCCACGACGTAAAAAATCAAACGGGATTAGGCGAACCCGCCAGAGATTGGTTCCCGATATCTTTCATGGGCACTTTCAGCGACTGGGCCGACCTGATGCACGCCAACGACGTAAAAAACGACTGGGGCCAACTAAGTTGCGGTTGTCACCCTAATTGTGGGACGGGGATGGCGGTGATGATTGACAAGGAGACTAAGGAAGCGGTGCCGGTTACTGCTTTCTTGCATGGGGATCAGTTGGCGAAGGATATCGCTAAGGTCAATGACGCTTCGCGCGGGAAATTTCTTACGGCGTTTGGGATGGCGTTGTGTCTGATGAAGAATTACGATCCGTATCAGTCGCCGACGCACTTTAAGCTGATGGATCTGCTGAAAAAATTCGACAAGAACTACAACGTGACGGGAAAGAACTACGGCAAAGTCGGTCCGGACCGCACGATTGACGACGTGATGAAGCGGCGTACTAATGACCGCTGGAATTTTTTGTTTATCGCGGGGATGTGGTTTCAGGATTTGTTTAACTACGACTTCCGGCGGACGGAGCAGTGCATTATTCCTTATGCGACGCAGGAGGGCGAGATTTCGTTCTGTGCGTACAACACGGGCGTGGGATGGCGCAACATTATCGAGAAGATGCACATGACGGCCACGCTCACCAAGTGGTACGAAGAGCATGGGCGGCACGAGATTTTTGCCGGTGGCAAGAGAGTGAAGATGGAAGACGAGACGCATTCGCTGCTGCTGCGCGACGATATTGTGACGACTGAGTTGCAGCACGATCTGGACAATCTGGGTATTGCGAAGAACGCGCGCGAGGAGAAGAAGCGGGCGCGGGATGCCAAAGCGGCTGCGGGCGCCGATGCCAGCCCATCCTTCGGCTCCGCTCAGGACAAGCTTCTCGCAAAGGAAGCGAGAAATGGGGCACCCACTGACGAGCTTCCGGTGATTGGGCAGCATCGGGGGCCGGTGAAGAATGATGAGGCTTACAATGCGCGGATGGCAGCGATGTACCGGGAAGTCGTTTTGAAAGAAAAGCCGGCACAGTCGCAGGATGGATTCATTCCGCTGGGTGCATTGATGACTTCGAAGCCGAACGGAAACGGGGCGCACGCTCCGAAGCCGGAGATTGCGGAGCCGGTGGCAGGAGACTAGTCAGCTTTTAGCTTGAACTGAATCGGGCCGCCCACAGGCGGCCCGATTTGTTTCTGCCTTATGCAGTGATGGCGAGCCGCGGGACCGAGAAGCGGACGTGCGTCGTCAGCATCGCGTCCCACCCTTTCCCACAGGACGCGAAAGAGTGGGGCAGCCTCCGCGCTGTCGGTCTCCGGCAAAGGACCCGCACGAAGCCGGAATGTTGTTTCCATTTGCGAGTGACGTCCCGGCTCTCGTGATTGTCACTTGCACGGTGGAAGTGTTTGGGGTACAACACAGCGCATGTCTTTTGCCGCCGTCTTCCGCGCTGTCTTCGTTTTGATCGTTCCTACGATTTCTCTTTTCTCGCCCGGCGATGGATTGCTCAGCGGGGTCGACTCCCATGCGGTCGCCGGGTTTGTCCTGGCGCAGGTGAGTGAGCAGGACAAGTCAGCTGAATCCCCAGCCAAGACCTCGGGAACTTCAGGAAGCAAGACTTCCGATGATACCGCGGACAAGCCTGACTACAGCAAAGAGGCTTATGTCGTCGAGCAAATGCGGACACGGTATCGGTTCGAGAGCGATGGAACGGGGAGAGCGGAAAATTCGTTTCGTATCCGGGTGCAAAGCGATGCCGGCGTGCAGCGGTGGGGGCAGCTGCGGTTTGGCTACAACTCGGCGAGCGAAAAACTGGATATTGCTTATGTGCGGGTGCTGAAGCAGGATGGCACGGTGGTCACGGCCGGGCCGGAAGCGGTGCAGGATGTGAATGGGACTATCCAACAGGTTGCGCCGGTGTACACGGATTACCGAGAAAAACATGTCAGCGTGCCGGGGTTGCGTCCGGGCGATGTGCTGGAATGCCAGTCCGTGAATGTGATTCATACGGCATTGGCGCCGGGGCAATTCTGGATGCAGCACGATTTCAACCAGACGAGCATTGTGCTGAACGAGGAGATGGAAGTTGATGTGCCATCTGCGCGCGCGGTTAAAGTGAAGAGCAAACCGGGCATGGACCCGAAGATTGCCGAGGAAAAAGGAAGGCGAATATATCGTTGGACCAGCGCGCATTTGGTTCAGGAGGACGGGGGGAGAGACAAGGATAAAGATAAGGGAAAGGAGAAAAAAAAGAAGAAGGCGGACGAAATACCCGACGTCCAGATGACGACCTTTGGTAGTTGGGAAGAGGTTGGGCGCTGGTATGCGGGGCTGGAAAAGGATCGGCGCATACCATCGAAGGAGGTTCGGGCGAAGGCGGCTGAGTTGACGAAAGGGTTGAATTCAGATCTGGATAAGACCGAGGCACTTTACGATTTTGTGGCGAAGAATTTTCGATACGTCAGTTTGTCATTGGGGCTGTCCCGATATCAGCCTGCGGCTGCGGGCGATGTGCTGCATAACCAGTACGGCGATTGCAAAGACAAAAACACACTATTGGCCGCGCTGCTGGAGGCCGAAGGGCTGCATTCTTCGACGGTGCTGATCAATTCCTTCCGCAAACTCGACCCCGACATACCCTCCCCTTCGCAGTTCAATCATGCGATTACCATGCTGCCCCTGGGAAAAGAAGAGGTGTGGATGGACACGACGACGGAGGTCGCGCCGTTCCGTCTGCTCGCATACACGCTGCGGAAGAAGCAAGCGCTGGTGATTCCGCAAGACGGAGTAGCGCATCTGGAAGAGACGCCGGCCGATCCCCCGATGCAGGATACGGAACTGGAACAGGTTGAAGGGAAAGTGGATGAGAGCGGCAGGCTGAACGCGAAGGTAACCTCAATTATGCGCGGTGATGCCGAATTGTTCACCCGCTCGAGCCTGCGAGCACTGCCTGCGGCCAAGTGGCAAGAGGTCATTGAGCGAGCTAACAAATCGCTGGGAGGAGACATAAGCAACGTGAAGGTGAGCGATCTGGGGGCGACGCGGGAGCCGCTCGTCGTTTCTTATGAAGTGAGTAAGGGGAACTTCATTGACTGGTCGAAAAAGAAGCTGGAACTGGCCCTGCCGCTGTCGTCGGTTATTCCTGTGGCGGTGGGAGCAGACGTTGGTGAAGACGGCGAGGAAGCGGGCGAGGCGGAAGCTGAGCCGTTCAAGCTGGGACCGCCCAACGAGCGGACTTACAAAATCAAACTCGAATTGAACGGAAGGTACACGGCAAGCGCACCGCCGGTGCCTGTTAACGTGGAGCGCGATTATGGAAGTTATCAGTCGAGCTACAGAGTGGAGGGCGAAGTTTTTACTGCGGAGCGCAAGCTGACGATCCGCAAGGGAGAATTGCCGTCGGCGCGGGCCGACGACTATCGCGCGTTTCGGCAGGCGATCCTGGCAGATGCCGGGCAACGATTATTGGTTGAGGGCGCGGGTGGCGACACAAGCACGTTGCCCAATGGGATGAAAGTCGACGACCTCGTCAAGAGCGGGAACGAGGCGCGAAAAAACGGGAACTACGCGCTGGCGGTGGATTTGTTTAATCGCGCGATTGCCGACGATCCCAAGAGCAAAATCGCGTGGAACGACCTGGGCCTGGTTTACATGAGCGACCAGCAGGATGGGCTCGCCATCAATGCCTTTCAAAAACAGATTGAGGTAAACCCCTATGATTTAAATGCTTACAACAATTTGGGCAGAGTATATCTACGCGAGCGCAAATACGACGATGCGGAGAAGTGGTTTAACAAACAGATCGAAGTCCAGCCGCTCGACAAGTACGCACACGAGAATCTGGGCATTGCGTATTTGGAGAGGCTAAGGTATCAGGACGCTGTGCCGGAACTGGAGAAGGCGGCATCGCTCACGCCGGATAACGCCGAGGCACAGGTAAGAGTCGGGGAAGCTTATCTGAACCTGGGACAGGACGAGAAAGCTATGGCCGCATTCGATAAAGCGGTAAAGATTTCGGCGACGCCTCCTACCTGGAATTCCATTGCGTATCAATTAGCGCTGAAGAGTGCGCATCTGGATCTGGCGCAAAGGTACGCGGAATCGGCGATCTCGTCCACCTCCAGCCGGCTGCGGAATTTTTCGCTCGATCAGCTCAAGCAAACGGATTTGGGACTGACCTCGGCGCTCGGAAACTTTTGGGATACGCTGGGCTGGGTGGCTTTCGCCAAGGGTGATTTTGTGAAAGCAAAGACTTACGTCACTGCGGCGTGGGAACTGGGCCAGGTGGGAGATGAAGGCGACCACTTGGGGCAGATCAGCGAAAAGAACGGGGACAAGGAGGGAGCGGCGCATTGGTATGCCCTAGCGTTGAGTACGCGAAGGCCGGAACTGGAGACGCGGAGCCGGCTTGCGGCGCTGGTAGGTGGGGACGACAAAGTTGACGCCATGGTGGCGAAATATCGGGACGAATTACAGCGGTGGCGAACGGTGAAAGTGAATAGCGCGGTCAAACATGACGGTAGTGCCGATTTCTTTGTTCTCTTGAACGGAGGACAAGCTTCAGGTGCGGTGGTGGAAGACGCGAAGTTTATTAAGGGAACTGAGGGATTGAAGGGAGTCGCCGATGCGCTTCGAGCGTCGAAGTATAAGCAGACAGTTCCTGACGGAGCTCCGGTCAAGCTTTTGCGGCGAGGAACGGTATGGTGCAAGTCGGCGTCGGGAGAGTGCAGTTTGGATCTGCAGCTTCCGGCGGACGTGAAGTCGGTGGATTGATGGAGGGGATGCCGCTGAACACACCGTGTTGCCTTGGAAAGTTCTTACTTGGGCGGGGGGCTTCGCCGGTCAAGGTATTCGCGTTTGAGGAAGCGGAGGGTGGCGACGGCGTCGGAGATGGCGAGGCGTTCGGCGTGGTGGTTGGGGTTGATGCCGATGGCCTGGAGGCGGCGGGAGATGGCGGTTTCGGCGGCTTCGATGCGGTCGCGGAGTTTTAGCGTGTCCAGTTCTACGAGGGCAGCGTGGACTTGAGGCTGCCAGTCGGGATAGAGATAGTCGGGGGACGGACGATCTTGCTCTGGACGATCCTGGTCTGACATACGTTGTGGCGTGGTGGCGGAGGGAACGGCTTGGACGCGAATGGCAGATTATCGTGAGCGGGGGCGGGATGTCTGTCGTTCTTCCTACGGTGAAGACCTTAGCGGCGCGGTCGCAAAGATGCGGAATATTGTCTTCCCAAGATTGCGTCGGGTAATGCAATTCGCAGTTGAACAGACGACCACGGGGGCTGAAGCCCGCTATTGCCTCGAGCTTACGCGGCCCTGAAGGGCCGCTCTTCCACGGCTGCCCCGCATCGTCGCGGCTCCGACGAGGGGGTTCTGCGCGTTGAGGGGGATGTCGCTAGGAGGTGATCCCGGGGAAGGAGGCGAGGCCGAGGTCGCGATTGAATTGCTGGAAGATTTCGTAGCACTCGCAGGCGAGGCGGTAGAGTTTTTGACGGTCGGCGAGGGAGATTGCGCCGCGAGTGCCGGTGATGGCGCCATCACGTTGAAGAGCCGCTAAGGCGACGCTGACCGAGGGGCGGTCGGTGCCGACCATGCGGGCGAGGAAGTCGTGGGTGGTGGCGACGACGTGGGAGTCGAGGCGGTCAAGTGTGGCCAGTAGCCATCGGGCCAGGCGCTGCTTTACGTTGTGAAGACGGTTGCAGGCGGTATTTTGCGCCATCTGCATGGAGCGGATGGCCAAGCGCTGCGTGAGGATGCGATGCAGTTCGGGTAACTGGGACAAAAGGCGCCTGAAGGTGGAGGCTTCGACACGGAAGGCGTCGCCAGGGACTTGTACCACGATGTGGTAGGTGAGCCGAGTGAGACCGGCGACTACGGGCAGGCCGATCAGGTCTTCGCGGCCGGAGACGCCCACCTCGACGCTTCTGCCATCCTGAGTTTCGACGATAAGGGAGGCGATGCCGCTGTTCACGAAGTAGACCGCATCGACCGGCTCGTGCTGACGCTGAAGGAATGCACCGAGACAGAGAGATGTGAATTCCAGATGAGGTTCGAGGGTGTCGAATTCTTTTTGTGGGATTCTGAGGAGGATGGTGTTGCGGATCGAAGTTCCAGCCGATGTCCTCAGCGCGTTCGCCTCATTTCTCACGAGTGTATTCATGCCTGGTTAGATGAAAGTTGGGACGAATTACCATCCCGAGGAACCAGGGAATTTGCCTGTAGATGCGGAGCTTATTGTGGGTAAGAGTTGGAACGAAGGTGGGTGGGCGCGACCTTATACGAGAGAAAGTTTTTGGATCGCAATTGGAGTGCAGCCTTGACGCTATCTGTTTTTTTGTCTTGTGTGCGGAGATCTTGTTCGCGACCTCAATGTGTTCGTAACCTTATTATGCCAACCCGGAGCGGTGAATTGGATACTAAGGCTTGTGGCTTCAGCGGTTGAAACGTATGCCGGGTCTATTCCGACCCGGCCTCGATCTCGCGAAATTTTATTGAAAATAGTTTTGGCCGGAGGAGTGGTTTGCCTGGGGTTGGTGGCGTGGATGGAGTTGTGGCCGTTTCAGCAGAAAGCGGTGGTGCAGAGTTTACGGGAGGCGAGCGACAGCCAGGTGCGGCTGCGAGGGTTTCATCGGACTTATTTTCCTGGGCCGGGGTGCGTGATTGAGGGAGTGGAGTTTTATCACGGGACGAATACGGCGACGCCGCTGATTACGATTCAGACGCTGATTATTCGCGGAAGTTATTTCGGGGTAGTGACGCGACGGGTGTCGAACATTACGGCCGAGGGCTTGCGGATTTCGATTCCGCCGTTTGGGAGTGGGGAGACGTTTCGTACGACGCCTTCGAAAATTGCGATTGATGAAATTGTGGCGAATGGGGCGGTGCTGGAATTTGCTTTGCGCACGCCGGGGGCGGCTCCGCTGACATTTGAGATACATGAGGCGGTGCTGCGCAATGTGGGATGGAGCGGGGCCGCGAGTTATCGGGTGAAGGTGAGGAATCCGGAGCCGCCGGGGGAGATTGCGGCGGAGGGGAAGTTTGGAGTGTGGAATGTGAGCGATCCGGGGCAGACTCCGGTGTCGGGGAAATATAGGTTCGATCAGGCTGACTTGAGCGTGTATGGAGGGATTGCGGGGACGCTGTCGTCGGCGGGGAAATTTGGCGGGGTGCTGAAGCATATTGATATTGAGGGCTCGACGGATACGCCGGATTTCGAGGTGACGTCGGGGGGACACAAGGTCGATCTGACTTCGCAGTTCATCGCTTATGTGGATGCGGTGCATGGCGATACATTTTTGAAACATGTGGACGCGCATTTTGGCCGGACGCAGGTGGTGGCGGATGGAAGCGTGGCGAAGTCGGCGGATGGGAATGGGAATGGGAAGACGGCGCTGATCGATTTGCATGCGAAGGACGGAAGGATCGAGGATATGCTGCGGCTGTTTGTGAGCTCGGAGCGGGCGCCGATGCCGGGCGAGGTGAGTTTGCAGGCGCAGGTGGAGATTCCTCCGGGAGAGCAGGCGTTTTTGAAGAAAGTAAAATTGCGCGGGGATTTTGGCGTGGATACGGGAAGTTTTGCGCCGAATACGCAGGAAAGCATCGACAAGTTGAGCGCCGGGGCACGGGGGGAAAAAGAGACCGCCGATCCGGAGACTGTGCTTAGCGATTTGAGCGGGCAGGTGGCCATTGAGAATGGCACGGCGAGTTTTGCCAATTTGAGATTTACCGTGCCGGGGGCGCACTCGCGGATGCATGGGAGCTATAACCTGATTAATTACAAGATCGATCTGCGGGGGCAGTTACGGGTGGATACGAAGATTTCGAACACAACCAATGGCGGGAAGGCGGTTCTGTTGAAGATGATCGATCCGTTTTTGAGGAAGAAACGCGATGGGGAAGTGCTGCCGGTTCGGATTTCCGGGACGTATGCGCATCCGTCGTTTGGGCTTGATTTGCATGATAAGGCTGCGCAGAAGAAGGAACTGCCGAAGTTTCTGGTGCACCGAAGTAGCCCTCAGTGAATGTTTCGCGGGCACGAACGAGAACCTTGGAAACGCTGAGGACGCCGAGCTTCCTTAAGGAAACGACTGTAGTGGCATTGCTTTAATTTTCGCATCTGAGATTTATGTTTCCTGAACCCATTGGCGCAACTTTTCATCTGCACCCCGCGGGTGCGACTCACCGTTTGCGCACGCCGGCGGAACCGATGCCGCCTCCCATCAAGGAACCAACGGAGCCGCCGGAGAATCGCGATGCTCCGGTGCGGGAGCCAGAACCGGAAGGGCCACCGCAGATCTGAGCGGGTTGCGGGCCGCGGCTGTTACACTAGGCCGTTCGATCCGCAAACATGAAACGTGAAAGCTCGGAGTCTTCCAGGTCTGATCGCGGAGCCGGTAATAAGAGCACTCCTCAGGGGCTAAAGCCCGCATCGATAGCGGCGCGTATCGGCACGGCTGAACGCCGTGCCCTTCCCAAGACTGCCCCCTTCAAGACGGCGCGTCCCAAGCCCGCCGTTTCCAAGGCCGCCCGTTCGATTGCGGGCGAGTTTACTCCGCAAGAGGTGCGCAAATTGCGCGGCATGAGGAATCCTTACGGAATTCAGAAGTTTCTGGATGATGCTTCTTATCATCTGGAGGATACGGCGTGGTCGCCGCGGCGCGTGTTGGCGGAGCAGTCGGCGCATTGTTTGGAGGGAGCGATTTTTGCGGCGGCGGCGCTGCGGGCGAATGGGTATCCGCCGCTGTTGCTGGATTTTGAGGCGGAGCATGACACCGATCATGTGATTGCGATTTATAAAGAGCATGGGTGCTGGGGCGCGGTGGCGAAATCGAATTACACGGGTTGCCGGTGGCGCGAGCCGGTCTATAAATCGCTGCGCGAGCTGGCGTTGAGTTATTTCAATGCTTATTTCAATCTGCGGCGGGAGCGGACGCTGCGGCGATTTTCGGTTCCCGTGAATCTGGAGCGATTCGACGATCAGAACTGGATGACCACCGACAAAGATGTCTGGTTCATTGTGTATCACCTGTTTGAGATCAAGCATTATCCCTTGATTACGGCGGCACAGGCGAAGCGGCTGCATCGGGTGGATGAGCGGCTGTTTCAGGCGGAGTGCCTGGGCAAGGCGTTCAAAGGGCAGACATAGGAATACGGTTGAGAGCAGGGAAGCGGATTGCAGGTTCGAGGAGATTCGGACTCCTCATCGGGGATGCCCCGATGAGGAATCTCGCGCCCTACAAGCCTATTGCTGCACTTCAACGAATCCGAAGTAGCCATCCGTGTCGTTGGGTCCCGCAGTGAAATACATCCAATTTGTAGGACCGTTGTTGGTGGTGCCTCCGCCAAATTCAATTCCCCAAATGCCGTTGATGCTGACGGGCTGGTTGAAATGGCGAACCACGTCGATGAACTTGCCGGTCTTGAGGTTGAAGGCATTAATGGTTCCGATGGTGGCGTTATTGGTGATAAGCAACGCTCCGCTGAGCGGACCGAAGTTAGAAGGCGCAACCGCAAAACCCCAGGGTTGGTTGAAGCGGCTTCCCGAGGCGAAGCGCTTCACGAACTCGCCTTGCTCGGTGAAGATAGAGATGTATCCGCCGCCCTGGCCGTTGGTGGCTGCGTAGGAGACATAAAGCTTGCCACCGATATCTTGAATGCCAAATGGCGCGAAGCCATCGGGGACGGAAGCATCGGTGAATTGTCCAACCAGCTTGAAGTTGCCGTCATACATGTCGATGACGTCGTTGGCGGCGTCGGCGGCATAGATATGGTTGAACGAACTGTAATTGGTGATGGCGAGTCCGGTAAAGGACGCACCGGGTTGCGTTACAGCGATCAGACTGGCGCCGATGTTGAACGGGGACCATCCGCTGATGGTTCCATCCAGCGTGGAGAAAATGAAGATCGAAGTCCAGGTGTTGATTTGGAATTGCGAGGATCCGTTGTAGACGATGCCGGTCGGAGAGCCGGGGCCGCTGCCCGTGGCCGGGGGAACAACGACATTGAGGCTCTCCTTGGTGCCCGAGCCGTTATAAAGAGTGGACCAGCCGGAAGCTTGGTCGCTGACCCAGAAAGGCGAACCGGGAGCATAGACGAGGCCCCAGGGGTTCGCGAGCAAAGGGTCGACGGTGGGTGCGCCGCCGGCCAAATTTGAGACGAGGTTGGTGACGCTGTATTGTGCGCTCGCGGCGGTGGTGATGAGCAGTACGAGACCGAGCGAGAGAGTCGCGCAGAACTTGGGATATCGCATGGGGAGTCTCCTTAGAGTTCGAATGGAGTGGAACTCCAGATTCGAGTGAGGCCGCAGGATCCGGGCGGTAGTTTTCTGTCCCCTTGTGTACGCTCGATAGCCTGCGAATCCAACGTGAATGGTAGAAGGTGTGAAAACGCGATATGTCAGGACAATGTCATCTGTTTGTCTCTTTTTTGTCTGTAAAGACGGTGAGGCAGGAGTGGGAAAAGGAAGAGGCGGGTCCGCCGAGGTGTTTAAGAGTTCCCAGTTCTCGGTTCCCAGTGATCCAGCGACGCGACTCTGTTGTTGTGAGAACTGAGAACCGAGAACTAGGTTGCAGTTACAAGGAGCGAGTTATTGTGGCTTAATCACGCCAAAGGTGCCGGCCACGTTGTTGGCGGGGCCAGCGGTAAAGTAGAGCGAGTTGGCGGAGCCGTTGTTGGCGGTGTTGCCGCCGAACTCGATACCCCACAACTGGTCGATGGTGATGACACTGCCCGCGGCGTCTTTGAGAGTGCCGACGAACTTGCCGGTGACCGCGTTGAATGCGTTGATGGTGCCGTGGTTGGTGTTGTTGGAGACCAGGAGCGTGTCGCTGAAGGCTCCGAAGTTCTTGGGCGCGACGGCCAAGCCCCAGGGCTGATTCAAGGGTGCGCCTTGCGCTAATGTTTTAATCAAGGTTCCGCTTTCGGTGAATGTGTCGATATAGCCGCCGGATGCGCCGGCGCTGCTGGCGTAGGTGACGTAGACGATTCCGTTGATGTCCTGAACGTTGAAAGCGGAGAAGCCGGTGGGAATTGATGGATCGGTGAGCGTGTTGACCAGGTTGAAGCCGCCGTCATAGACGTCGACTACGTTGTTGGCTGCGTCTGCGGCGTAAAGAAAATTTCCGGAGGCGTTGCCGGTGACAGCCAGGCCGGTATAGACCGCGCCGGGAGTGGTGACGGCGATGATCGACGCATTGGGATTCGATTGAGGCGCCCATCCGCTGATGGTGCCATCGAGTGTGGCGAAGAGGAAGAACGCCGGCCAACCTTGGACTTGAAAATCCTGCGATCCGTTGAAGATGATTCCTGTTGGGGAACCCGGGCCCGCTCCACTGGCTGAGGGAATGAGCACGATCAAGCCTTGTTTCACTCCCGCGCCGTTGTAGAGTGTGGACCATCCGGAACCCTGATCGCTGACCCAGAAAGGACCGCCCGGGCCATACACCAATCCCCAGCCATTGACCAGCAACGGGTCATCGAATCTGGCCTGCTTGACTTGATTGGAAACCAAATTTGTAAGTTGATACTGTGCCATGGCGGCGCTGCCGCAAAAAGTCAGCGCGAGGGCCAGGCACACGGCCGAGGCGATTTTGTGACGCTGCATGTTGAATTCTCCTTGTCGTGCGATTTCGGGACGGAACGAAACTTCCCGATCATCAACTCAACCTGGAGTTCATTTCGCAGAGTGAGTCGAATTGGATGCTATGGAGGAGTGGGCAGAGAATTGTCAATGCGGTGTCATGGGGTTGCAGTATTTATGTCTGTAAAGTTCTGAAGGCGGCGCGTGATGGGCCGGAGCATCGCGTGAAAAAGCTAGAGACAAAAAAGTCCCGGCCGAAGCCGGGACTGTGACAGCAATTTTACGAAAACAGGCTTACGACGCGCGGCGTTGACGGTCGCGGTTCTGATCATCCTGTTCGTTCTGTTCGGTGCCGCCCGTCGAAGGATTCTTCTTGTTGGGGTCGTTCTTCTGACCGGTCTGGCCGCTCTGTTCAACCTGGTTGCCCTTGTCCTGGCCCTTTTGGCCTTGGCCCGACTGACCCTGTTGTGAGCCGTAGTTGGTCTGACCTTGCTGGTTCTTCGTCTCGTCTGCCATTGCGCATCTCCCTGATTTGCGGAGCGCCGGCTTCGCGCTTCGCGGTTTATTTTAGTTCTGTAAATTAGTTGCGAATGGGCGGGGTGGGGTTGGGATGAAAATGCAAAGCGCAGGAGAAGTGTTTAACTAAAACGTTAATCCACCGGAATCCCCACTTCTTCTTGCAACAGACACGAGAAATGGGGCACCAATGAACGTTAATCTTGCCGGCGCGCGACTACTGCACGGTGACTTTCACCGTTTTCGTAGAGCGTCCGTATTCGTTGGTGCTGTATAGCGTGTAGGTGGTTGTGGCTTTGGGAGTGACGACCACGGAGTTTCCGCGAATGGCGCCGACCTGGGGCGACACAACGAAGTACGAAGCGCCCGTGACGGCCCAACTCAGGGTGATGGGTTGGCCTGAAGAGATGGTTGTGGGATTCGCGGTGAAGCTGGTGATGGTTGGGGATGGTCCGGTGGGAACGTTGCTCGGCGTGTAGAGAGGGCTGATCTGAATCACGTCGAAAGCGGAGGCTGGGACCTGTTTAAGGGTTCCGAGATCGTTGTTGTTCCAGCGATTGTCGGGATCGCCGCTGATGAACATGTTGCTGCCGTTGTCGGCCATGATCATGCCATATTTTTGCAGGGCTGCGAGAACTACCTGTGCTTGCGGCGGATAAGAAGAAATGTCGAACGAGGACTTGAGGCGGATGCGCATGCCCATGGGCGCGGCGTAGGTGTTGGTCGAGGTCGCTGCCCAATGGGACGCCGGAGGCGTGAAGGCTTCGAGGCTGTTCTGTAGTGTGAAGCGCAGAGCGTGCTGGATCTGGCCGCTGGCGACTTCGTCGTAGCGGGCGAGGCCGGGGAATATCGCGAGGCCGGCGGCGTCGGCGGAGGTCCAAGTGTAGGGGCGCTGTTCGTCGTTCAAAAGATCCCAGACTGCGGCGGAGCCCGCGTCCCAACTGCCGTTGGTTTGCGGGTAGGAACTATAGAGTTCGTAGAGCCAGCAATTGTCACGGTCGAGGACCAGCACGTGGCGGTCGCCGTTGCCGGGGTTGGGATAACCCTCGATGGGCGCGGTTTTCGGCACGGGCATGGGGCCGGGATCGCTTTCGCTGCCTGACTGGGTGTACTTGATATTTACGAAAGGCGAACCACTGACGACGACGTAGGGAATGCCGATAGTCTGGCCAGCATAGAGGCCTGCGCCGAAATCCGGATGCAGAGGCGTGGTCGTGCCGATGAAGTTGATGATGTTAGCCGAATTGGGATCGACGGGCGCGGCGGAGATGTCCTGATTCCAGGCGTTATCCGCGGGGAAGGGAATGAAACCATTGAGGCTAGCTCCGCGGCCGAGGCTCATGGCGCTGCAGGACTGCGCGTGCGTGGCCGGGGTAAGGAAACACAGCGCAATAAGGACGACGAGAGGATAATTCATGATCCGCATGATTCACCTTAGGGTGGGAGAGTCGTGTTCTTAGCATAGCAAGTAGGAGCTGGCGGGAAGAACGTGCCGCTAGTACATTTGGGGAGTTTGTTCGGATTTCGTAACAAAACCTACGTGAATGAAATTCCGGGCGCCGAGTCGGTTAGAGTGTGTCTGTCTTTCTGCAAGGCCTTCCCCTATTGCAGCAGAAACAGCGAACCCACGTGGGTTCGCTGTCTGCTTTTGGCCTATCTTTATTACGGCCATCTCGTAGGCGTCACCGAGTACTCATCCGAAGAATACTTGTGAGAGCTCGGCTGGCGTGTCGAGGAGCACATCGGGAGCGGGAGCGGACAATGTGTGCGGGGCGAAGCCGTAGGTGACGCCGACCGTCCACAGGCCGGCGTTGCGGCCGGTTTCGATATCGACGTGAGAATCGCCGACTATCACAGTTTCTTCCGGCCGGACGCCGATCTCTTGCAGCAGTTGCCGTGCGCCTTGAGGATCGGGCTTCTTGCTGGCGAAGCTGTTTCCGCCGTAGACCTGAACAAAGAATGGACCCAGACCCAGGGCGCGGACGATGGCGCGAGAGGGTATCACGGGTTTGTTGGTCAGGATCGCGAGTTGGCGAGGTTTGCCATTATTCGGAGACGGATGACTGGGATGCTGAAGGGTCGCCAGCGCGTCTTTGATTCCGCCGTAGAGCGTCGTGTGGTCGAGTTTGTGCTCGCGATAATAGGCGAGAAAATATTCGAGGCCCTTGCGCACTAAGGCTTCTTCCGTGGCTTCGCCGCCCAAGGCGCGCTGGATGAGGACGGGAGCGCCGTCGCCGACGTAGCTGGCGATGATGTCGTCGGGGAGTTCGGGGCGGCCGATGTGGCGAAGAGCGGCGTTGACCGAGTGCACGAGATCGAGTCGGGAATCGATCAGGGTACCGTCGAGATCGAAGATTATCAGCTTGATGGAGCGGGGATCGAAGGGGTGCAAGGTACGGATCATTCTGAGTTAAGGATAAAGCATTCGGAGGGCAGCTATCAGCTGTCAGCTTTCAGCTATCAGTAAAATCGGTAAGGGCGTAACTCGATTGAAATCGTGCGACCTTCCGTAATTCTGGCGACGGGGAAGCCTCAGGGGCGCTAGCCTTTAGAAAAGAACTTCCGCGCTTTTCCAACGTCTCCTCACCATTTACAATGCAGCAGGCCTAGCGATAGGGAATTCTCATTAAAATTCGTCCTGCCGCAACCGCCGATCAGCCAGAAGAATCTATATCTTGTCCGGGATCCCCAGGGAGTTCGATGGCGACCACAAAAACTGACCCAAAGCTCGGTCTGGCGGCCAATGGCGGCAAGAAGGCGAAGCACTATGAGGGGCTTACGCGCGAGCGGTTGATCGAGGCTTACCGCATTATGTATACGGCCCGGCGCATTGACGACCGGGAGATCATGCTGAAGCGGCAGCAGAAAATATTCTTCCAGATGTCGGGTGCCGGGCATGAGGCGATTGGCGCGGCTGCGGGACTGGCACTCAAGGCGGGGTATGACTGGTTCTATCCTT
>Ga0209006_10001871_pt1 | contig 19041 bp, 19 predicted proteins | sample JacPin_JW_Ref_O2_FD_188567 | JGI IMG/M metagenome (GOLD analysis project Ga0209006, IMG submission 188567) | Forest soil microbial communities from Algoma, Ontario, Canada - Jack Pine, Ontario site 1_JW_Ref_O2 (SPAdes) (version 2) | ecosystem: Environmental > Terrestrial > Soil > Boreal...
TCGGATCTGGGTTCTGGGTTCTCAGCTTTTCTTTGTCATATCCATCAACTTGTTCATCTCCGCGTGAGGCGGTGCGCCTTCCATCAACTGGTAGGTGCCAGCCGACCTCAACTCTTCCGCTAATCGGCGGAGCAGTCCGAGTGCGGCTCGCATCGGCCCTGAACCCAAGCTGATTCGCGCGACGCCGAGCTTGCGCAACTCAGCCACGGAGAGCGAGCCGGGACCGGCCAGAATATTCACGGGATGCTGAAGGTCTGACACAACCCGTTCGATGGTCGGTGCGTCCGCCAGCCCGGGAACGAAGACGCAATCCGCGCCGGAATCGCGAAACGCGCGCAGGCGGCGAATCGCTTCGTCGTAACGCGTGCCAGGAGCACCAACCTGCAGGAGATAGACATCCGTCCTCGCGTTGAGCACGAGCGGAACCTGCAAACTCTCCGCGGTCTCACGCACGGCGCGAATCTTTTCCAGTTGCAGCGGCAACTCCACCAGCGGCTGCTCGGAGTCGCCGGTAGCATCTTCCAGGTTCATCCCCACCGCTCCGGCTTCGACCACTGCGCGTGCGGTGCGGGCAGCATCTGCTGGCGTGGGTCCGTAGCCCGCCTCGACGTCGGCGGTCACCGGGACTCTTACTGCGTGGGCAATGCGCGCCACTGCTGTCAGCATTTCCTCTCGCGGAATCTTTTCTCCATCCCGATAGCCGAGCGAAAACGCGACCCCGGCGCTGCTGGTGGCGATGGCCGGAAATCCGGCGTCCTCGATGATGCGGGCACTCGCCGCGTCCCAGACGTTCGGCAGGATCAACGGATTGTCACCCGAGTGCAGGGCCAGGAGATCCTTGGCCTTTTTCTTCTGGTCCGCTTTGTGATCAACGTCGGGAATCGGCATATGCGCAATTGGATGCGCTCAAGCGCTGCCGCTCTTCATCATCTTTTCGACGGGACGACTGTCCCGATTTCTCCGCGTAGCCTCGGAATCGTCTCTCACTGACTTTGCATCATGCTGAAAACCTTCTTGGGATCAAGGCGCCTATCTCGTAATTTGCGCTCCAATTTTTTGCTCTCGTCGTGGCTCAGCTGTGGCCAAAGCGCCTGATACTTCTTCTTGGCCTCCGATGCGCCTGCGGCGTAAGCCTGGATAAAGAAATAGGAAGCCTCAACCCGGTCGATGCTCATTCCCTCGCCCATCGAGTAGATGTCTCCGAGTTGCAAATAGGCTCGCGCACGAATCCTGGGGGTGATGCCGGCGGCTGCGAGCTCGTACCACTTCGCTGCCTCGTTAAGATTCTTTTCGACGCCGAATCCCTTTTCGTAGAGAAAGCCCACGCAATAGTCGCCCGCTGCGAATCGGTCGTTGGCCGCCTGCCGACAAAGCTTCATCGCACCGGGGAAGTCTTGCGGCACGGTCTTTCCGGCAGCCAGGATATTTGCCAACGCCATCTTGGCGGAGTCGCTCTGCTTCGCCGCTTCGTTGTACCATCGCAATCCGGCCGACGGGTTTCGCGGCACCTCGTCACCTTTCAAGTACATTGCTCCGACATCTTCCAGGGAATCGGCGGTGGCGATGGGCTTCAGTTCCTGGGCAGTCCTGGTCACGGCATCTTTAGCTGCAGAATTTCCCGCTTCCTGCGACAGCAGGAACCAGGCGTAGGCCAAGCGGAGATCGCTCGGTACACCGTCACCGTTGTAGTATGCGGCACCAAGATTAAACATCGCGAGAGCGTAACCCTGCTTCGCGGAGGCGCGGTACCAGAGAACAGCGTCTTCCTTGCTCTTCTGCATGCCCCGTCCCAGGCTGAACATGACGCCCAGTCTGTTCTGAGCCTCGGCGTCGCCCTGGTCGGCCGCTTTGCGGTAGAAGTTTGCCGCTAGCGGATCGCTTTGGTCCACTCCGTTGCCCTGGTCGTAAGCTTCGGCTAATTTTCGTTCGGCGACGGCATCTCCGTTCGCGGCACTGCTCCGCAGAGTCGCGATGTCCGACGACTCAGTCTTTGGCCCGGTCGGATGATCAGCGACTGGCTGTTGAGAAAAAGAGAGCGCAGGTAACAGCAGCAAGGTGCCGAGAGTTCGTGCCGAGAGCGCCAGATTCATTGCGCATCCTTACCCGGTTTTATTCGACGCACAAGAGCGCGGGCCGATTTCGTGTTCCGTCACTCGTATTCTAGAGATCAGCGCATCACTATACGGTCGGAATAGCCGGGGGACAAGGGAATGGAACACGGAATGGGATCACGGGCGCCGCTAAGTTGCTAAAATGAGGGAACGCGATGGCGAAGAGGCCACGAGGCGATCACATTGAAAGATGCGTTCCTGTTCGACGCGCGCGACGACCGCTAATCTCAATCGCCAAACTAAAGGTTCGTAAAGCCTCACAATGCAGTTCACCGAACAATTCGATGTAGTGGTGGTCGGCGCGGGGCATGCTGGGTGCGAGGCGGCGATGGCTGCCGCGCGCATGGGCCTGAACACCGCACTCTATACGCTGAACGTCGACCTGATTGCACAGATGTCGTGCAATCCCGCCGTGGGCGGAATCGCCAAGGGACACCTCGTGCGCGAAGTGGACGCTCTCGGCGGCATCATGGGCGAGATCACCGACGCGGTCGGAATCCAATTTCGCCTGCTCAACACGTCCCGCGGTCCGGCCGTGTGGTCGCCGCGCGCGCAATGCGACAAGCAAGCGTACCGGCTGAAGATGCGCGCGGTGCTGGAGTCCCAGCCGAACTTGAAAATCAAGCAGGCGGAAGTGGCGGATCTGATTGTAGAAACTTCTCAGTTCTCGGTTCTCAGTTTTCAGCAGGACCGGGAAGGGTTTGACTTCACGGGTGACGAAAAGACTTCCTTACAGGAATCGGCTTCGGGCTTCGGGCCGCGGGCTTCAGCAACCCCATTCGCAGAGCTTTCGTCACACACTCTCCCAGAAAACGGAACCGGGAACCGAGAACTGCGCACTGAGAACTCCGGCATTACCGAAGCCCGCGTCCTCGGCATTCGGCTGCGCGATGGCCGCACCGTCGGCGCGCGAGCCGTCATTATCACCACTGGAACTTTTCTCAACGGACTTATTCATTGCGGAGAGCAGCAGTATCCTGCGGGGCGTTCCGGGGAACCGAATGCGGTGCTGCTGGGCGAGGCGCTGAAGAAGCTGGGATTGCGCGGTTGCCGGCTCAAGACCGGTACCCCGCCGCGTCTGGATGGGCGCACCATCGACTGGTCGCGCTTTCCGGCGCAACCCGGCGACGTCGATCCCACTCCGTTCAGTTTTCGCACCCAGCGCGTGGCGCATCACGATTCGCAGGTGCCGTGTTACATCGCGTGGACGACGCCCGAAACCCATCGCATCATCCGCGAGAACGTGCACCGTTCGCCCATGTATAGCGGTCAGATTCAGTCCATCGGCCCGCGCTATTGTCCGTCGATCGAAGACAAGATCGTGAAGTTCCCCGACAAGGAAATGCATCAGCTCTTCCTCGAGCCGGAAGGATTGAACACGCACGAAATTTATGTCAACGGCATGAGCACGTCGTTGCCGGTCGATGTCCAGCTGTCGATTCTGAAGTCGATTCCCGGTCTCGAGAACGCTGACATGCTGCGGCCCGGCTACGCCATCGAATACGACTCGATCGATCCGACCGAACTCGAACGCACTCTCGAAACCAAAAAGTTCGCGGATCTTTTTCTTGCCGGCCAGATCAATGGAACCTCCGGCTACGAAGAAGCCGCGTGCCAGGGATTGATGGCCGGCATCAATGCCGCGCTCAAGGTGAAGCAGCAGCCTCCGCTGATTCTCGACCGCACCGAGGCGTACACCGCGATCCTGATTGACGACCTCATTTCCAAGGGCACGAACGAGCCTTACCGCATGTTCACGTCGCGCGCCGAGTTCCGCCTGCACTTGCGAATTGACAACGCCGACCGCCGCCTCACCCCGCACGGCCGCCGCGTAGGACTGATCTCAGACAATGCCTGGGAAGATTTTCAGGCCAAACAACGACGTCTGGAAAACTTGAAGGCCCTGCTGGAGCGAACGAGACTGACGCCTGCAATGCTGGAGCAAATCTCCGCCGTCTCGGCAGCCCGTGTGGAGACGGGCGACTCGCCCGTCGGTTCTGAGCGCAGCGCCGAAGCAACGCGGCTCTCGCCGGCGATCATCGGCCAGACTTGCGCCCAGCTTCTGAAGCGACCCGAGATTGTCATCGAGCAACTGGCGCCCACTCTCCGCGAGTTGGATCCTGCGTTCTTTGCAAGACAACAAGGAGAAATCCGTGTCGATCCACGTGAATCCGTGGCCAAGCTTTCTTCCGAAATCCGCAATGAACTCAAGTCCGTCGAAACCGAAATCAAGTACGAAGGCTATCTGCTGCAGCAGCAGCGCGCCATGGACCGGCTGAAAAAATCCGAACAGCGCGCCATCCCCGACTGGTTCGATTACCGCTCGGTCAGCGGGCTCTCGCGCGAGATGCAGGAAAAGCTCGGCAAGGTGCAACCGCGCACACTCGGCCACGCCTCGCGCATCCCGGGAGTCACTCCCGCGGCGGTGTCACTGGTCAACGTCTATATTGAGATTCAAGCGCGTCGCCGCGACCAGGCGGCCGCGCTCTAAACGCGATCCCATAATTCGCCGTCGGTTGGACGCGAGCGCGGACCGCGGCGGCTAAAGCCGCGCAAAACAACATTTATCGCAGAGCTGAAAGCGCTGCGCCACCCAGAATCCCGTATGAGAAAAAAGAAATCAACAGCTGTTAACTCTTCCCGCAATTGTGTGGCGGCGGCTGCCCGCGTTATGCTGCATCTTCAAGTTTGTTCCAGAGCCCATGGCCAATCTTTTCGAATTGCCCCGCTACATTGCAGTGGAAGGTCCGCTGCGAGTCGGCAAGAGCACGCTGGCGCGCATTCTGGCCGAACGGCTGAACGCCCAGCGGGTGATGGAGCCGGAAAGCAACCCGTTTCTCTCCGCCTTCTACGAAGGCGAACGCGGCGCGGCGTTTCAAACCCAGTTCGCGTTTCTGGTCCGGCGATTCGAACAATTGCGGGCGCTCGATCTTAATCCCCATTCGCAGAAGACCGTAGTCGCGGATTTCATTTTCGAAAAAGACAAACTCTTCGCCTGCCTCAACCTCACCGACCAGGAACTCGACACCTACAACCTCTATTACAACTATTTCCGCGAGCAGGTGCCCACGCCCGATCTCGTGATCTATCTGCAGGCCACGCCCGAGGTGCTGAAGAAGCGTCTCAAGAAAAAGAATGCGCCGGGCGAGCGCGCCGTCAGCGACGAGTATCTGCAGGAAGTGGTCAAAGCCTACGAACACTTCTTTTTTCACTACACGTCGTCCGACCTGCTGATCGTCAATACATCCGAAATCGACTTCGTCGACCGCAACGAAGACCTGCAGGAACTGCTGCGAAAAGTTTCCGCGCCGATCAAAGGCACGCAGTATTTCCTGCCGCTGGGTGGGCAGGAAGCCGCCAGCGCGTAGGGTGGTCGGTCGGATCTACTTGAGCGGAGAATCCAGAACTGATCGTCTCGGGACGAAGAATGTCAGGACGAGCGATGCTTCGGCCGTCTCGCACCGCGGCCGAACATGCGGGGATCGTAGCGCAGCGGCTCCGGCGGATGGAGCGTGATATGCCTGAACTCAGGATGCTGTGGATTAATCAGCCAGTTATTTTCGTGCACGGCCAGCGCTGAGGGCACCAGCAGCAGACAACTCTCCGCTTTCTTCACGAAGTCATCGCCAATCTGGGCAAGTCCCGGCTGAGCAGGAATTTCCCGCCAGCTTGCCGGCAGATCCGCAGTTCGCAATCGCTTGCGGGATACGGTGTCTGGAACGTCCGCCGTCGCCAGAACCAAATCATCCGGAGCGTCCTCGGGATCGAGATGCACAAAATATTCGAGCATGGCTAGAGACTGGTGCTCAGAGGCGTAGGCCACGCGCGTTCCCGGACTTGACCAGCGCCCACCGTAGCGGTAAGCGCCTTCTCCGTCGAAGGGCGCCCGCGCAAAGGCAGCGCGCAGCACGCGAAACACTCGCATTAACTAACGCCACCGTAGGCAATGCGGCCAAGAAGGTTTTCCACCTGGCGGGCGCCGAGTTCGGTGTCAATGGCGGCAATCGGAGCCAACCCGCCCAGCGCGCGATTTCCGCGCTTAAGCCAGCGGCTGGCGCGCGCGCTGTCTCCCAGGCTCTCACGGGCGAGAGCCAGCAGCCGCGCCATGCGGTAAAGCCGGTCCGACTCGAAACGGGCCAGGCGTCCACGGCGACGGCGCTGCAGGCTGCGCGACGACAGATCCAGCGAGTCGGCCAGTTCCTTCAGCGTGAGGCCGGAGGCTCGCATTAATTCCTGCAGCACCGCGTGCGGAAACCCTTCGCGGATTGCCTCTCGCAGATCGCTGTCGCTGGAGAGCGAGCGTCCCAGCACGCGCGCTCCTCCAAGTTCCCGCAACACGGCTCGAAGTTCGTTTGCCATTTGTCGTCTAGTATAGCGACAAATGGCACACGACACAAGGACATCGACGCGACGGTCTCCGGTACGCCAGTTTCTACCGTAGAATCATCTCTTGCTCCTCACAATCGAAAAACTCATCTACGGCGGCGACGGACTCGCTCGCCTGCCCGCCACTTCGCATACTGACGAGCGCGGTGACGACCGCGGTGACGACCGCGGACGCGGCAAGGCGGTCTTCGTCCCGCTGGTTCTGGCCGGAGAAAAAATCGAAGCGACGCTCATCGAAGAAAAGTCCGGCTTCGCTCGCGCGCGCGCGGAATCTATCGTCGACGCTTCTCCGCATCGCGTCGAGCCGGATTGCCAATACTTCGGCCGCTGCGGCGGATGCCACTACCAGCACGCCAGCTACACCCACCAACTGGAAATCAAGAAAGAAATCCTGCGCGAGAATCTGCGCCGCATCGCCAAGCTCGAACTGCAAAGCGAAATCGAAGTGCATCCCTCGCCGCCGTGGAACTATCGCAACCGCTCGCGCCTGCAGATCCAAACCAAGGACGCGCAGGCCAGGCCAACTTTTACCATCGGCTATTTCAAGCTTGGCTCGCACGAACTCATGCCCATCGAGCAGTGCCCGGTCAGTTCTCCGCTGATCAATCGCGGCATCGCCACGCTCTGGAAAATGGGGCAATCGAAAAAAGCCGCCGCGAAAATCGCTGCCGGAATCCGAGAAGTCGAATTCTTCGCCAACGCCGACGACACACAATTGCTGGTGGAGCTCTCCTGCTCCGCCGAAGCGCGACGGTCCGAGGTGCGCGTGTTTGCCGAAGAGTTGCGTGCCGCATTGCCGGAGATCGAGGGTGTGGTCGCGTTTCGAGGCACACAGCCTAGCGCGCGCCCGGACGCAGCCGAACCCACGCCGCTGCTTGTTCTTGGAGAGCGCTTCCTCACCTACCGCACCGCGCAGGCCAGCCATCGCGTGAGTTCCGGCGCTTTCTTCCAGACCAACCGTCACCTCATCGATGAACTGGTGAAAATTGTTACCCAGGGACGATCCGGCGAACTCGCGCTTGACCTCTATGCCGGAGTGGGATTGTTTTCCACAGCCTTAGCTGGCGATTTCCGCCACATCATTTCGGTTGAGTCGTCACAGCTTTCCGCTAGCGACCTGCAATACAATCTGCCCTCAAATGGCAAAGCGATTCAGGCCGCCACTGCGCAGTACTTGAGCCGTTCTCGAGACGGTTCGTCACCGCGCCGTTCGGACAAGGCAGCGACTGGCGGGGAGGGTAGTGCAGCGTCAACTTTCCCCACTCCGGACCTGATCGTGGTGGACCCTCCCCGCAGTGGCTTGGGAGAACCCGTGGCACGCTCGCTCACAAATCTTGGCGCGCCGCGGGTTACCTATGTCTCCTGCGACCCGGCCACCCTGGCGCGCGATCTGATTCCATTGTTAGCCGCCGGTTACCGCGTAGAGCAGGCGCACCTGGTAGACATTTTCCCGCAGACCTACCACCTGGAGAGCGTCCTGCACCTGGTGCGGTGACGGAGCGGTGAAGGTCTTTGGCCCTTCACTGCCGGAGGTCTCCGAAACTGCCTTGCTGCCCAATGCCACCCCACCCGAATTGCTGGCCGCCGCTCAGCCCAGCTTCGCCGTCATCTCTGGGATTCCGCAATCCTTCCGGTTTGCCCGGATGGACGTTCTCAATCGGCTGGAAAAATCAGGAGCCCGCGTCGATCGCAGCGAGGTCGACGGTGCCATAAACTTTCTATCTCGACCAGCACGGCGTTACCCCTTCACCCGCCGTTCTCCAGTATTGATGTCGATATCCGCGGTCTCGTCATCCGCCGCCGGGTCCGGCCGGCGGTAGTCCTCAATCAGCTGCCGCGCCGCCTCGGCGTCTTCTTCCTTCACCAGGATCGCGGTGCCACCCACGTCCGGAAATGCATACTGAGTCAGCGAAACCGGGCCCAGGCTGTTCTCAATATTCGCCGAATCAAGCAATCCCTTCACCACCAAAGCCTCGGTCTCCGTTTCCGAGTCAAAAATCTTCACCAACTTCTCATTCGGATTCGGACCCGTCGGATTCGGACGCAACTGCGCTTTCCCCGCTGGATCATCAAGCTCTGCCATAAGCATCTCCAATTCCGGAATCCCGAGGATTCGCAGCTCAGAAGCTGATTCTACTCTCGTGAGGGAGCAAGTGGCGGGGGAAGTCCGCAGGACTCGTGTGACCGTGGGCGACCCGTGTGGGAGCGGGCGACTCGCCCGCCCGGCTGCGCCGCAACCCCACTTTCGTACGGTTGCATTTCCCGTCAATTAATGCAGAATGCCCATAAGCGGACCCGCAACCGTCCGCTTCGACGGGCCATCTAAATCAGCAGAGCTGGATTAGCAAGACTTGGGCAAAAGGAGCAACATGCAAATACCGCGCCACACCGGCCGCTATCGAGACCTCCCGCTCGCCGAAGAAGAATCCCGCGACCCTTCGCACGACGCTGCCCAAGAAAAAGAAGAAGAGTCCCGCAAAATCCGTCGCCTGCAGTTGATGATGAGCATGGTCCTGTCGGTGATCGGCCAGGATCCGAGCCTTACCGTGGAGGAAGCCTCCGAACTCGCCGCCGGAGCCAAGCGCGCCGCCCTCGCCATGTTCCCCGAAAAAGAACTCGCCTTCGATCTCCTCTATAAGCCCCGCCTGCAACGGCTGATGCGAGAAAGATTCCGGCTCCAGTAGGGCTTTCGGGCGGTTCGGCGGTATATTCTCCAACCTGTGACCTATCCCGTTCCGGCCTTCGAGGAGGAAGTCGTCGCCGCCTGTGAACTCGCGATCGGTCTCGCCCCATCAGAGTGGCTTGCCGACCTTCCAACCCCCGGGAGGGTTGCCGGGTTCGTTAGGCCTGCCCCAGTCGCGTGCCTTCGAATGGGATAACTGGCCGATTGCAGGGAGTAACCGGCGGGCATTTGGGCAATTTCCAAAACTGAAGAAAGGAGCGGCCCTCGTCGGTAAGGTCGTCGAGGTTGCAACGCATCGCAACCCGCGTCGCGGACGGCAATCCTTTGTGATGGCCATGGGCTTTGTTGACGCCAGCCAATATGCGGCGGCTTAGGACCCGTCCTGAGCGATTCGGATGTCGATGGGCAAATAGTTCATACGCTACTAAAGATGAGAGCCTCGGGACGCGCCCGCGTCGTCGCCACGCTGCTTGGGTCCAAAGAGGCTTGGAAACTGCTCTTGGCGAGAAATACATCGATCGACATCCAACTGAATAGATCGTAGTTAGATCCTAGGAAGCTCCTCGCCCGCTACTCGTCCACCACCTCATTCTTCAGCGAGCCAACACCCGCGATGGTCACTTCCATCACATCCCCAGCCACAACCGGCCCCACGCCGGACGGCGTCCCCGTAGCGATCAAATCGCCAGGAAACAAAGTCATGGCCTGCGCAATGTGCCGGATCACCACATCCAGCGCAAAAATAAAGTCGCGCGTGTTGCCGTCCTGCTTCACCGCGCCATTGACGCGGGTTTCCACTCCCACGCCCGCCCACGGGTCAATCCCTTCCACCACCACCGGCCCCACCGGACAGAACGTGTCAAACCCCTTGGCCCGCGACCACTGCCCATCCTTCGTCTGCAGGTCGCGCGCCGTCACATCGTTCACACACGTGTAGCCCAAAATATATTTCCGCACGTCTTCGTCAGCCGCGGGCTGGTGGCAAGTCCTTCCAATCACCACGCCGAGCTCGCCCTCAAAATCGACGCGCTCGGAAATCTTCGGACGCCGCACCGTCCCTCCTGGCGCCAGCAGCGCCGAAGTCGCCTTCAGAAACAGCAGCGGCTCCGTCGGGACGTCATGCCCCAGCTCTGCCGCATGCTCGCGATAGTTGCGCCCCACGCACACAATCTTCGATGGCCGCACTGCCGGCAGCAGCACCGCTTCTTCAAGCGCTATCTGTTCGATGCGGCGCGAACGCACGCTTTCAAGATCGCCGTCCGCCTCTTCCGGCGCCGTCAGCAGAACCCGCAAAATCGCGTCCCGCCCAGCCACGGGCTCAACCAGCCCGTAGTGCGCCTCACCGTTCCATTGAAACCGACAATATTTCATCGCCACCTATCTAACCACGAGAGCACCAACTCGCGCCAAAAATTTCGGAAAGAAATCAACTCGCTGCTGACTCTCATCCTCAGCGAAGTTGTCGTCCGCGAAGCAAACGACAACGCAGTCGGAGGATCCCTACCCATCCACTCTCCCTCGCCCTGGGGCCTCGCCGCACCCCATCCGAAGCCCGGCTTAGGCCCTCACGGCACCGTCTCCCTCGCCTCCTCCGACCGAGCACTCTCATTCCCTCGCACATCCACCGCCGACACCGCATACAAATAACTCTTCCCCGCCGCTACGTTTCCGTCACGATACGCGGGAGTCTTTACGGGATCCCTATTGAGCTTTACCGCCACGCCTCCCGCCTCGTGACGGTAGACGTTGTACCCGGCTAAATCCAAATCGGCCACCGGAGCCCATACCAGATCGATCGCCGGCGACTGCCCCGGCCCGGAAAATACCGCCTGCAATTCCGCGGGCACGCCCGGCGGAAACACATCGTGGGCAAACACTTTCACTTCGGCTGAGTCATCCCCTTCGATTTCGATTTTCTTGTGATCGGCCGCGTCATCCCCGGCAAGCACCGTCAGCGCTTCCACGTGGTAATAGTAAATCTGTTCCCACTCGATGCTCGAATCGGTGAGTGACAGATTCATCTCGCCCACCACGGGCACCTCGCCCACAAGATTCGGCTTGCCCGCCTCGATGCGGCGATACACGCGATAGAGATAGCTCACTACAGGCCGTGTGGGAGCGGGCGACTCGTCCGCCCGGTTTGGCGGAGTGACCAACGCTGGTGCGGAAACCGGAGCCGCTCTCCAGCTCAGCACCACGCCCTGCCCGGTCACCCGAGCGCCGAAATCCGCAGCCGCAGGAAGCGTCCGCGCCAGCGGAACCCGCACGGAATTCGACACGCCCGCCCCACGTCCGTTCGCATTCAGCACCTCGACCGCATAGCTGGCGAACCCCAACGTTTCCGGCCGCACGCTTCCCGAAAACAGAGTGTCGGTATAGCTCGCCGCAACTTTCTGTGTGGCCTTCGATCCCGGACCGTGTGGCTGCGGGCGACTCGCCCGCTCGGTTTCCGGCTGGGAGGCACTGGTATGTGCACCCGGCGCAGCCTCCCCCACCGCCGTTCCGCACTCTTTCAAAACCGGCTCACTCCCCCGGCAGATGCGAGTCGCTCCCAAACTCCGCACCGCCTGATGATCAGTAGTCAGCACAGGAACGGCCCAGGTCAGCAAAACCTTGTCGCCCTTGCGCGCAGCCCGCAAGTCCCCAGGCGGTTTGGGCAATTCCAACGACGGCGGCCGCGGCGGCCCCATCGCCGCACACCCCAACAACACGAGCGGCGCGATCCCGAGCAGCAGCCTTCCTGTAGGAATTTTCATGCAGAAGAAAAAGATTATCAGAAGCAGCCGTGGGAGCCGCCGGGAGTCAATACAGCCAGTGTGGGAAGCGGGCAACTCGCGTGGAACCAGCCCCCGGGGAACAGCCGACTCGCGTCGGAACCACGAAGCCTTGTCGTTCCGAACGCCGCGCTTTTCATCGCGGCGGAAGGAATCTCAGCCTTCTCAGCAGTCGCGCGCCCGCGAATGGCTAGCCGCCCCACTCTAGGATTTCCTCTGTGTTCCCTGTGCCGTCTGTGGTTCAGTCTTTGATTACAGAATGTATCTCGACAAATCCTGATCCTTCACAATATCCGTCAGCATCTTCCGCACATAGTCCGCATCGATGGTCACGTGCTCGCCTTTTTTCTCCGGCGCATCAAAACTCAGCTCATCCAAAACCCGCTCCATGATCGTATGCAGACGCCGCGCGCCAATATTCTCCGTGCTCTCGTTCACACGAAAGGCGAAGTGGGCAATTTCTTCCAGCGATTCGCGCGTGAACTCCAACTTCACGCCTTCAGTCTCGAGCAAAGCCGTGTACTGCTTCACCAGCGAAGATTTCGGCTCCGTCAAAATTCGGATGAAATCTTCCATGGTCAGCGACTGCAGCTCCACCCGAATCGGAAACCGCCCCTGCAGCTCCGGAATCAAATCGCTCGGCTTTGAAACGTGAAACGCGCCCGCCGCAATAAACAGAATGTGATCCGTCCGCACCATTCCGTAACGCGTGTTGACGGTCGTGCCTTCCACGATCGGCAGAATATCCCGCTGCACGCCTTCCCGCGAAACGTCCGGCCCATGGCCGCCTTCGCGCCCCGCGATCTTGTCGATTTCGTCCAAGAAAATGATCCCGGCATTCTCCACCCGGTCAATCGCCATGCGCGTCACCTGATCCATATCGATCAGCCGCTGCTCCTCTTCCTGAATCAGATATTCGAACGCCTCGTTCACTTTCATCTTCCGCTTCTTGGTGCGCTGGCCGAAGATGCTGGGCAACATATCCTTGAGGTTGACATCCATCTCCTCGACGCCCTGGTTCGTCATAATTTCAAACGACGGGAAATTCCGCTCGCGCACATCGATCTCCACCATGCGCTCGTCGAGTTTCCCTTCGCGCAACTGCTGCCGTAATTTCTCGCGCGTGCGGCCAGACGATTCCGTGAGCGCGGTGCTCCCGTCAATCACCACCCCGCCTGAAGCCCCAGAAGCAGACGAAGACGAGGCTGACGGCGAACCCGACGTCTGCGCCGGCCCCGACGGTGGCAGCAGAATATCCAGCAACCGCTCCTCCGCGTTCAGTTCGGCCTTGTCCGCCACGTCTTCCAGCTTTTCTTCGCGGACGTTATCAATCGCAATCTCCACCAGATCGCGCACCATCGATTCCACGTCCCGCCCCACGTACCCGACCTCGGTAAACTTCGAAGCTTCCACCTTCAAGAACGGAGAATTCGCCAGCTTGGCCAGACGCCGCGCAATCTCCGTCTTCCCCACCCCTGTGGGCCCGATCATGATTATGTTCTTGGGAATAATTTCTTCGGCGAGTTCGGCGGAAAGCTTCTGCCGGCGCATGCGGTTCCGCAAGGCAATCGCCACGGCGCGTTTGGCGTCTTTCTGCCCAATCACATGTTTGTCGAGCTCGACCACAATCTCACGCGGCGTGAGTTCGTCGAGCGCTAACTGCTCTTCTTCGGCGGAGGATGGAAGATAAATGGCCATAAAAACAGTTCTCGGTTCTCAGTTCTCAGCAAAATCCCTGCCAACCGGTTATTCCATCTCCTCAGCGCTCTGAGAGCCGACCCTGTGCCGGCACTCACTCGACCAGGTTCTCGCTGAGAACTGAAAACTGAGAACTCGCTTACAGCTCTTCAACCGTCACACTATCATTCGTATAAATGCACATCTTGCCCGCAATCTTCATCGACTCTTCCGCAATCTGCCGCGCTGTGAGCTGCGTATGCTGTGCCAGCGCCTGGGCCGCAGCCTGCGCATAAGGACCACCACTCCCAATCGCCGCCACCTCGCCGTCGGGCTCGATCACGTCGCCCTGCCCACTCAACAGAAACGTCGTTTCCTTGTCGCAAACCAGCAGCAACGCTTCCAGATGACGCAGAAATTTATCGGTCCGCCAATCCTTGGCGAGCTCCACGGCGGCGCGTCCCAGATTGCCGTGATACTGCTCCAGCTTGGCCTCGAAGCGGCTGAAAAGCGTAAACGCATCCGCCGTCGATCCGGCAAACCCGGCCAGAATCTTGTCGTTATAGAGGCGGCGAATCTTCTTCGCGGTGTGCTTGATCACCGATTCGCCCAGCGTAACCTGGCCATCCCCTGCCAGCACCACTTTGCCATCGCGGCGCACGGACAAAACTGTAGTCGAGCGTATCAGTCGTTTCCTGGTCATGAGCGCAATTCTTGATTATAGCAGCGTGGTGCGATCAGCCAGCAGCCGTCAGGCGGTGACGTAAATTCATCACCACGGAGGCACGGGGACGCCCCACCATTGCCACAAGGACTCCGGGATCAATGCGAGTGAAAGGCAGGCTGCTCACCCGATTCCGGCCCCCGGTCAACCGAAGAATCGGTTAAGAATGAGTGCTTTGGTAACTCGCATCGTGATTACTGGTGTGACGTTTACCCGTCGCCGTTGCAGCCTTAGTTTCAGTGCATGTCCAGGTTCATGTGCGAGACGCCAAGGTTCGCCGCGGTGTTCTGCCACCATGCCCCGTCGCTTCGAATTCTGAGAACCGCCCTCGACGAAGCCGGAATCGACTGCCTCTTCTGCCGCTCCCAGCAACAAGCTCTCGAACTCACGCTGGCAGGAGAATGCTCGCTCCTGATCGCGGACTTCGCCTTGCCCGAAGCCGGAGAACTGGTGCGGTTGGCGTCGCTGCTGCCGCCTCCACAGAAGCCGGTGGTCCTGGCCGTCGCCGAGGAATATCCGGGAACGGGCGAAGCTTTTCAGTCGGGCGCAAACCGCATCCTTTATCGTCCGCTGGTCAGCGGCCAGGTGCAGGACGCTCTACAAGAAATTCTGGAAAAACGCCGGAAGCGTGCCCACCGCGATAGCCGCAAGAAGAATTCTGCGCGGCTAAGCAAGTTTTCAAGGTTAACAAGAGAAGACAGGCGCGCTGCCGCTCGCAGCGGCATCAAGACTCTCGTCTATCTCGAACTTGAAACCGGGACACTCGCCGCCATCGGCGTCGACCTCAGCGAGCAAGGGCTCGCAGTGCAAGCGTCCGGGCCCATCCTGGCCGGCGCCCGGATACCCTTCCGTTGCCTGCTGCCCGGCACGGGCCATACTCTGCGCGGCCTCGCCGACATTATTTGGGCCGACTCTCAAGGCCGCGCCGGAATGTTCTTCTCGCATCTCCCGCCGTCGTCCCGAAAACTTCTCAAGCACTGGCTCGCCCGCGGCAGCGCCCACAGCGCCGACGCCGTACGCGTCCTGCTGCCTCCTGAAAGCGTCGCCTTGTTCTTGTAATTTCATTTCGCAACTTCATTTCGTCCTAACGTCGTTTCGTGGAGGGGCAGACGCCTTCGTCCGCCCAACCCCGGACGGGGGCGCCGGGGGCTCCCGGGGGCTCTGAAGCTGTCGTATCGAAATGTTCCGGTTCCGAGAACCTGCCGCTGTGGTCTCGCACTACGTGTTATCGGTGTAAGGATTACGCCGCTCCCCGCGTTTAATCAGTTCCTCTTTGCGCTCATCTAAGGCTCGAATCAGCTCATCTGCCAACTCGGAGAGTCGGTGGGGGTCGGATTCCTCTGCGACCAGCGCACAGAGCTCTCGCCATTCTTCCTGCTGTTTATTTGTCATGGGAGAGTGTAAGGCAAACTCATTACCAAACCAGAAAGCGCGGTGCCGCCGCTACACTGCTCGCCAAATGCCTCACGCTGCTAGGGTTGTGAGCGCACGGTAAGCGGGCCGGAGAGGCCACTGTACGAAGATTTTGCACGAAAGCATAAGGCCACACCCGTCTAAGAACCTCATCAGACACCGAACAATCAGGCAGCCTCCTTACATCCCTCGGGGATTTGCTGTATCGAGAAGACTAATCGCCTTCGGGTAGAATCTCGCCGTGCCTCCCTCAACCGAAAATCAGATTGAAGAGCTGTGCTCGCGCATTCGCATTCTTTGCGCCCAGCCGTTCACTCCCGAGTCCGAAGCGGAGCTGAGAAAACTGGCGAAGGAGCTTCGCGGCGCCATCCGCAAGCACGTGCGGATGGCCAAGTCTTCCCTGGGTGTAAAAGGGGCAGCCATCGCCCAACGCGATTCGGACGAAGAGTAATTTCCCCGACACGTCTCGAACCAATTCGATAGCGGCACAGTCCGGCGCACAAACTCTCACATCTGGAGACTCGACTCAGTTCACGCAGCGAGGTGGACGGACGGCAGCGTGCGCGTCAGCTCTCCATCTGGCGTGTGAAACAATTTTCCTCTTTATTCCCCGACTATTTAGCGACGCCCCAGCGATATGCGATCGTAAGAAATTTCCCTTGATGTGATCGCCTAGTTACGTTACCATTTACTCACATAATAACCAAACGCTCTCCGGAGCAGGAAAGAGAAAACCATGACATTGGACGACCTGATCTTCGACCTTGAACAACACATCGACATCAAAGCCACGCCGGAAAAGGCGTTTGCGGCGATTCTCTATCGCCTCGGAAAAGGCAACACCCGCCCCACCGGAGAATCGCTGCAGTTGCAGCTCGAGCCCAAGCCCGGCGGGCGCTGGTACCGCGACCGCGGAAACGGCATCGGACACTTGTGGGGTTTCGTGCAGGTAATCAAAGCGCCCACGCTGTTAGAGCTGAGCGGGCCCATGTTCATGTCGTATCCGGCCGTCAATCACGTCGAGGTCAAGATCGAGGAAGTGAAGACCGAACCGGCCGCGTCAGGCTGCAAGGTGGTGTTGCGGCATCGCGCAATCGGTATGATCGATCCGCAGCATCGCAAGGGCATGGGCGAAGGCTGGGGTCACATGCTCAGCCAAATAAAAAAGGACTGCGAGTAAGGGCGTGAGCGAAATCGTGGCTCGTCCAGCGGACGAACTCGACCCGGTGTGGAAGGCGCTCTCGGACCCCACCCGGCGCGCGATTCTGGATTTCCTGCGTACACGTCCTCGCACCACCACGGAAATTGTGGATGCGCTCCCGCACCTGACCCGCTTCGGCGTGATGAAGCATCTCGAAGTGTTGCGTCAGGCGCATCTGGTGCAAACGCGCGAAGCCGGAAGGCAGCGAGTAAATTCGTTGAACGTAGTCCCCATCCGCCAGATTTATGAACGATGGGTGGGCCCGTTCCAGGAGCTGTGGTCCGGCGAACTGCTTCGCATCAAAGATATCGCAGAGAAAGACGGTCCGGTCGGAAAGCAGGCACCCTCGCGCAAGCGGAAGAAACGTAGGCAGCCAAGTCAGCAGCGCGGATAAATACAAAGTGAAACACGCAGTACCGAGCCAGACGAACAAGAAAGTGGAAAGTCGAAAAGTTGAAGGTTAAGCCAAAAGTTAAAAGCTAAAAGCCAAGAGCTAAAAGCTAAAAGGAGAAACCCCATGACCACCCTGACCGCCAGCACCGAAATCAAACAACACGAAGTAGTCTCCCCACAACAATGGATCGCCCGCCGCAAAGCGTTGCTCCGCAAAGAAAAAGAATTCACCAAACTCCGCGACGACCTGAGCCGGCAACGCCGCGAACTCCCCTGGGAAAAAGTTGAAAAACAATATCTATTCGATGGTCCCAACGGCAACGAGACACTGGCCGATCTCTTCGCCGGCCGCAGCCAGTTGATCATCTACCATTTCATGTTCGGTCCGGGATGGGAGCAGGGTTGCCCGAGCTGTTCGTACCTCGCCGATCATTTCGGCGGCAGCCTGGTGCATCTCGCCAATCGCGACGTCACGCTGGCCGTGGTTTCCCGCGCCCCCATCGCCCAGATCGAGGCGTTCAAGCAGCGAATGGGATGGCAGTTTCGCTGGGTGTCGTCCTTCGCCAACGACTTCAACCACGACTACAACGCTTCCTTCACGAAAGAAGAAATGGCGAACGGCAAGGTGGACTACAACTACGAAATGGCCGAGTTCCCCGCCGAAGAAGCGCCCGGCGCCAGCGTCTTCTACAAAAACGACGTGGGAAAAATCTTCCACACCTATTCCACCTATGCGCGCGGTCTCGACATCCTTGTCGGCGCCTACAATTTCCTCGACCTCGTGCCCAAAGGCCGCGACGAAGACGGCCTGGCCTTCAGCATGGCGTGGGTTCGTCATCACGACCGTTACGCCGAGGGCTACTCCGTCGACCCCAAGGCGCAATACGCAGCTCCCAAAGGCGCGGGATCTTCGTGCTGCTCGGGAGAGCACAAGTCCTGACTGAGGCCGGTTCGCTGCTGGAGATGGAGAGTAAATTTCTGGATAAAGGCGCGGCTACCGGTCGCGCCTTTTCCAATTGGACCTGAAAATGGGAATCCGTAGCGGCAGAGAAAGAGGAGACTACCTCACCCTTCGCGATTTTCGAAGGGTGGGAAACGATGCCGCCCGGAATCGAGGGCTTGTCTACACGCCCACGGTCTGCGCGCTAGGTTTCGCCGCCAGCAACTGTCGCAGCACATACGGCAGAATCCCGCCGTTGGCGTAGTAGAGCGCTTCTTGCGGCGTGTCGATGCGGACCAGGGCTTCGAACTCGATGGCTTTGTCGCGAGGTTTACCTTTGGCGCGGACTTTGATCTGTTTTCCTGCCACGAATTTTTCGACCACGTCGCGGATGCCGGTGATGTCGAAAGTTTCTTCGCCGGTCAACTTGAGCGACTCCGCAGTATGGCCCGCCAGGAATTGCAGCGGGAGGATTCCCATACCGACCAGATTCGAGCGGTGAATGCGTTCGTAACTTTCGGCGATCACGGCGTGCACTCCCAGCAGTTTGGGACCTTTCGCCGCCCAGTCGCGCGATGAGCCGGAGCCATACTCTTTGCCGGCGAGAATGACGAGGGGAATGCCTTCGGCCTGGTATTTTTCGGAAGCTTCGAAGATCGACATTTCGGTTTGCGTGGGCAGATAGCGGGTGAATCCGCCTTCGGTCGCGACCAGCTTGTTGCGCAGGCGGACGTTGGCG
>Ga0209006_10001872_pt1 | contig 19024 bp, 12 predicted proteins | sample JacPin_JW_Ref_O2_FD_188567 | JGI IMG/M metagenome (GOLD analysis project Ga0209006, IMG submission 188567) | Forest soil microbial communities from Algoma, Ontario, Canada - Jack Pine, Ontario site 1_JW_Ref_O2 (SPAdes) (version 2) | ecosystem: Environmental > Terrestrial > Soil > Boreal...
TCGGTTATATGAAGCTGAATTCGTTTCCTGATCCTTCTATGTGCAGGCCAGCAGCAGTTACTGCGATGGCTTCTTTGGACCACGTGGACGCCATCATCTTTAGATTTGCGTAAGATGGGTATCCGCTTAACTCAGGTGGCCACAACACGCAGTGGGGCCCGCTGGAATTAGACCCGCGCGGCCACAAGATGCAGGTGTTCCCTGAGTCAAGCGGATACCCACCTTGCGTAATAACCGTGGTGGTGAAGCGGAGATGGTCGCGCTGATGACCGGCTACCTCTTCGACCGTCCGGAGTATTGGTACAACCCCAGGAAGAATACGACACCGCGCTCCTGCGCAGTCCTCTGTTCCAGGAAACAGACTGGCGGACAAGCCGGTACATGTCCTGACCTCAACCACAACTTTTTCTCGCGCCGAGCAATTCAGCTACGACCTGAAGATGTTGAAACGCGCCATACTTGTAGGGGAAACGACTGGTCGTGCCGCACATTCTGGGGTTTTTTATCGGATCGATGATCACTTCGGAATCGGTATTCCTGAAACCAAATCGATCAACCCCATCTCAAAAACAGACTGGGCAGAGACGGGGGGTGGAGCCGGATGTGAAGGTAAAGGCTGCGGATGCGCTGGAGACGGCGGTGAAACTGGCGGAGAGCAACAATATCGGCATTCCTTGGATGACGTCCAAGGGCGACGGTTTACAGTTTCCGGGTCGCGTCAACCACTGCATCGCGTAAGGCCGCTCGAAAAAGGAATAGCCCTGTCACGTGACCCGCTGGAAGCCAACGTACAGTGCTTCCGGGCCAATGCTCGTGCAGGCGCTTGACCTCGTTTGCCAAAACATAGCCATCACTGGCACACCCCACAAGAAAAGCAGCGTCGCTCCTGATGGGAGGAGACTGCCGGGTAACATCCGCCGCCTCAATCATCAGATGGAGTCGCTTTCTGGCAGCCTGCTGCTGGTCTTTCTCGGTGGACAAGGCCCTGAGGTTCACGCTCCATGAGAGCAACCCCTGGGTGTAAATGGGCGCGGCAGAAGCGCCCGTCGCTAACGCAGCGCACGCAACCGGAAACGGAGATACCGCCGCTGTGATCGCAGCCATGTGTCCGCCCATGCTGTATCCCGCAACGGTGAGCCGGTCGTAGAGACCGCGTAGATACTCCAGCAAGGCCCGCGCTTCCCAGACCGATCCCATGTTCATAAGTACGTGATCACTGAACGTGTCCAGCGATGCCGATGAGGAGGTACGCCGGCGGCCATAGAAGGGATTTTCGAGCAGATATAAATCGAGCCCGCGCGAGACCAGAGACCTGAACACACGCTCACGTGTTTTGTATCCTTCGTCGCGGGACGCAGCCAGTATCACACATGCGGCGGCATTCCCGTCTTTTGACCATGCCCGAACATGTGCGGTTCTGGCTCCCGTGGGAAGCAAATCCAAAGGAGACGCAAATGTTCCATCACGCCGAATCTGGCCGTCGTGACCACCCGTGACGCACCAGTTGACTGAAATAGGCTCAAGAGGCTGGCCAAACGATGCATTCTGGATAAGATGGCTTAGGAGTTTTTCGTCTCCCCATCCTCGTGAAAACAACTTTTGTCTGCACGTCAGCCACGCAGCCAGTACATCCAGCGGATGGATCCGACCGCGGATGCCATTGCCGAATCGTGCCTCTCCCATGACCATTGCCCCCCGACTAGTGCGACAGACCCGACCAACGCCTGTGTTATGGCTTGCGAGGCCCAAGATCCTCGACAAAAATCTGAAACGCCTTACTGTAGCTGGGGCCGTATCTGAGCCAGGAGTCTCGCACTACATCAATATTGGCCCATCTTCTGAAGATCTCAAGCCATCCCTGGGCAAAAGGATGCGCAAGATTCTCGGGAAAGACCAGCTTGAGCTGCATGTAAATGATAAACATGAACTCGATGATCTTAGAGCAGAACCGGATGCCATAGTCGGCGGACTCCTGGTGTGTTTTCTCCCAATCCAAACGCACGGCATCCGAACCCTCGTAGAACAACAGATCAAACAAGCTGTCCAGCTTTGGATCCGTGCGAACCTCCTGCAGTAGGGCCTGAAAAAGCGCACCATGTTTTTGAGAATTGCGCTGCATCTCCGGAGTCGGCGGGCACCAGATGCTCTTGAGATTTTCGAAATATTCACGCCGTTGTTTACTGTCGTTGCATTGCAGTGAGTCCAAATGGAGGCAACTGGAACGGCCAGGCTGAAATGTGGCCATCGCTGCGTGATGGCCTAATCGCCGGTAGCTCTCAAACTGCGACTCGGTAAACCATTGATTCAGGGTGGTGTCATGCGGAAATGGTGCATCTTCTTTCTTGTAGTTAAGAACATCGCCCGGTTCGTCTCCCGTAAGAGATGACTTCAGATACACGACAATTCCCGGGTCTTTCGGCGCTTCCGGATAGGTAATCGTCCCAACCACGCAATGGGCCGCGCTGCATCCCGCATCATCCGGGTTCTGAAGGAGCCGCAGATCCAGGTTAATCTCTACTCCAAAGTCGATGCGGCACTTTCGTATTGCCATACCGATACCTTGGAGATGGTGTTGCTCATCTGCCTCCGAGTCGCAGATGACAATGTATTTGCATCGCCGGCGTACCAGTTCGTAGACACCCATGTTCTCGAAATGTCCTCCGTCGCTCAACATCACATATCGACTGGTATCGTCGGCCGCACCCAGAAGCTCGTTCAGCAACTGGAATAACGAAAAGCGCGGAGAAGGTTTGGGGTATGGATCAAACCAGCGCCCCTTCGGACGGCCTAGCTTTCCTCCGTCTTCTGCGAGTACACGCGGGTTGGCAAGCCACCATCCCAGCCGGACATTGAAGATCGTCATCAGAAAAGCTGTCGCAGGGTTACTGTGGAACCCCATGTTAGGACTCGCCGCTGCCCCTGAAATCGCTGCTGCAGTGTTGATATCAATGCCAGGCGACGGATAGGCGTAGCTTTCCGTTTCAACGAATCCGTTGAAGCGCATAGGTCGACTCGATCGCTTCGCGGCTGTCCACCCGACGTCGTAGCCGCAATACAGCGGTGAGAAAACAAACGATGCTGCCTTACGCTCCTGCCAAGCCAGATCTTCCCCCCGTGTGAGATTGAGCGCGGTGCAGAAAATCGGATACGGTCCGTAGTACCCCTTTATGGGAAGTAGTTCACTCATGGCGATGTCGCCATCCTTCTCATCAAATCCGGTGAATGGATTTGGCTGGCGAGACGAATTCGAGGCGCCAAGATAGCAACGAGTCAATCGATTGCGGTAAAAGGCGTGCATCGAGAATTCGTTGATGTCAACGCGCCACGCAAAAGCCACACACACAACCAGTGGCACCGCAAAAACAAGAATGCCGACAACCGGGCTATATGATCGGGATTGCGTGAAGAGAATGTCCGCCGCCCACGAAATAATCAATAATAAGCCCGCAATGAACACATACGGCGCCACCTCTGCGACCAGCTCTGTGAACTTAAATTTGGATTCTTTCTCGGCCGTACCACCCGCTGTGCCCGAACCTTTGCCGGCAAGCAGGCCGGCAAGCGTAGTACCCGCCCATCCCAGTAACCCCACGATCTTCGTCTTGATGTGTGAACCCAACCATGCAATCGCTGAGTAGCTGAACAGCGAAAACCCGACGAACACCATCCAAGTGACACCGTACAATCCGATCCAGGCCGCAAATCTGGATAGCCATTCTCGACGGGCATCGCTTAGGGCGCGACCCAAAAGACCAATCACCACGAGCATCGTTACCAGAGGTCCCCCTAGCGCAAGTGGCGGACCGACGACGAGCGCGAGTTCCCAGCCATGCTGTGGGACATACGACCAAAGCCAAGCCATGACTAGAGTCGCGAACACATTCCACACGGCGCCGAAAAGTGCCGCGAAACTTACGATCACACCCAAACCCAGAATCGCAAACACGGCTCTCAGATGGGCAAAGCACTTTGGCTTCTGATGCCAGAATTCTTTGAAGCTGTCATAGTGTGCCGTTCGATGATGGCTCTTCAGGTACGAGAGCGGCGCCCCACCTTTGAACGTGATCGTAGCCGCAAGAGTCAGGTGCAGAACCGTGGCCAATACAAAACTCAGAACAAGGTTGATTCCCAACAGGCTGATGGAAAATACGAACGAGATCAATACGCCTGCCGCGAGGAGAGGAATCACAAGAAACGCCTGCACTCCTGACTGACCAAGATTCTCCTTGGCGCTCCCGTCTATCTTGGTGAGGCTCTCTCCAACGAAAAATACCGCAACCAGGAATAGATAGGAGGTCGCTGCCGCAGTGGCCAGTACGGCCCAATCGTGCCGAGGCACAAGAGACGGATAAGTCAGCAAATGCGGAAGAAGCATCAGGAACAACAAGCCAAAGCTCAGGATAATCTGATTCAGCAGTGTGTTCCGCAGCCATGTCGTGGCCCCAACCCAGGTGTCGGCAGTAAACAGCCCGCGCTGCGGAGTCAGATAGTTGCTGAACCGGCGAAGCCACCGAACAGGCTCAGGATGAGTCCCAGGATTGTTAGGTTCCGGCGGCGGAACAAGCAGGCCGTTGACGTCTTGGAAGCCCTGAACCTTCTGCGCGGGACCGTAGCCATCGGACCGTCGTCGAATCCATGCCGCAAGCCACTGATGTATGTAGCCTCCACCCGAAACACTCGAAAGATAATCAAAACAGCGCAAAAGATTCAATTGGGCCAGCGCCTGCAACACGCCCAGGTTGAAGGTAGCGCTGCGGATGCCGCCGCCAGACAGACATAGTCCCATCATCCCCGAATTGGCAGAGCGAACATACGTCTCTCCCGTCTTCTCCACTCCAAAAATGCCTTGGCCCGAACGGCGCGCATCAATCTGCTCCAGTTCATGTTCCAACAACCACTGGCTCGGAGTGAATCCTATGTGCCATGCGAGCTGCGCCTGAAGTTCGGGCCGGGATTCCAGTTCTTGCGCTAACTGCAGCGCATTCGCTGGTTTCTCTGCGAGGCAGATGCGAAGTTTGTCGCTCGCTCTCCACTCTTCCCGAGTAATCTTTTCATCGGCCTGCTGGGCAAGTTCGCTAATGTAGTCGGTTGGCATTTTGAAGTCTTCCTCTTGATCACAACTCCCGGACGAGTGGTTCCCGAGTTCTTGGCCATGCGGCAAGGGCGCTACAAAGCCTCGCCCCGAAACTTTGTTGGTCGCACTAGAATCTCTTCAAGAACGCAATCAGGGCGAGCTTATCCTCGTTGCTGAGACCCGGTTCCCCGCCCTTGAAGTAGTCCGTTCCAAAGTAGTGGCCGCGATTCACGATCAGGTCAGGACATTTGCTCAGTTCAAGCATCTGCTCAACGACATTGCGAAAGACGCGTTCCGCGTCCTGATCTGTCGCGGTCGGTGGAAGTTTCTGCAGATCCCCGCTGATCCTGAGCACAAGATCCAGAAGTTTCTTGTCGTGCTGCAAGCGCTCATCCGGGCCATCGCCTTCAGGAAGCGGATTGATATTTGTGAGGAGTCCCACAGGCGTGCCCTTCGGGATGGGGCCGATTCGGATGATCTTGTCTTGCTCGTCGAAAAGCCATGGGAAGAAGCGCCTGATCCCGCGGAGTTGCTGCAATGCATCCGGAAGATATCCGTAGGAGATCTTGAGATAACTGGTTTTCGTGGTTCGGTCGATTTTGCCCGGAATCTTGTCTCCAAGCAGTTCGTCCTTCTCGCGCGTCTCCGGCCACAGCATCTGGTGAATCGAATCCTCGAACGATTCCAGCCGTTTTCCTACTGACGGCTCAGAGTTAAATGTCCCAACGCTGTTGTTCAGCAGGAATGGTGCGGTCGACCACAAACTCACCAGCGAAGGTGGACGAGTATAGCCCCGGCCTCCTGCGGGCATCACATACGTTCTCGGCTCCCCAGTGTATGGGTGGTACCAGGTGATAGTCCCGACCGAAGGAAGTTCTTTGTACGACTGGGAAGAAAAGTTGTCCCAGATATTGCCGCCCAGCGCATTCGTCGCCAAAGGACTGCAAGCGTTGGTTTGAAGCAGCGTCACCGGCACTCTGAGCTCGGCAGACAGATAGTTATGCTCCAGGAAGCCGGGAGCAGTTACGACCGCCCTCATCTTGTTTTGAAAATCCGTCGTCTTGGTCCACTCCCAGTATTGATTCCAGCAGTTGAGATAATCTTTTCCAGCACAGCCAGACGGATCGAGTCCCGGCACCGGTGCTTGCGGTAACTTGCTGGAGTGGCAACGCGCACAGCGCTCCGCGAACACTTCCTTCCCGCGCGGCACCAGTGCTTCATCCTTCTTCAAGTATTCCGTACCACCCGGCGCATCTTTCAAATGATGCGGCTCCGTACTCTTCAGGAAAAACAGGGCCATGTCCGGAGTTTGAGCTTCGGTGGCTGCGAAATACGTCGAATTCTTCCGCGAAACGGAAATTTCGATCGGGGTAATAGGTTTGCCTCCAACAAGGGCGTTGAAGTGAAGTAGCCATTCTTCACTGAACGTTCCGATGTTCAGATAAACGCGGTTGAGCGCTCCCAGAGCTCCGACCGAATCAGACCCGTCCTTCAACACGCGCGGGGTCCACACCGTATCCGGCGCCGAATACAAATCGGTTAGCCACCCGCTCGACAAGTAATCATTGAACTGCTTGTTGTTCTTTTGTCCGCCCGCGAGCGTCTCCTTTCCCCAACGTTTCGAATGCATGAGCCGCTCTTTGAGCATGTAGACGGCATTCATCGTGCGTGGGTTATTAATGCTGTCAGTCGAAACAAACGAAGTATCGAGGCTGCCGGGCCGTGAAGTGTGGAACAGTTGCCACACGAAGTTCTGCTCGTCGCCTTGCCAGTAAAAGATTCTGTCGATCCAAAAGTATTGCGCACCGACGTTGGAGCTAAGGTTCTCCCACTTCGGATTATCGGGGTCAGCCGGCGGCTTAACCGGATTTGGTCCGATATGGCAAAAGCCGCAGGACATTCCCACGCGATAGGGGCGAACGAGATGCTTGTCGTTGTAGTAGGTCGCGTCGGTGTAATAGCGGACTGGATCCCAGTGTTTGGCCGCCTTCTCGTCGAAGGCTGGATTAGGAAAAAGCCGCATGCCCACGATGCCGGTCTCGTAGCCATAGAACGACCCTACCGGAAAATCCTTGCCATCGAGTTTTGTGCCGCGCGATCCAATCTTTACGCCGGGATACTTGCTCTCATTCTCAAACGGATCTGGTTTGCAATCGGCGCGCCGCTTATCCAGCCATAATCCCCAGCGCTCGGGATCAGGGCCTGTCGCCTTTTCGAAGCAGGGGTCATTGATCAGGCCAAGGTATTCCCAGCGGTGGTCGCGACTATAGTTGGGATTTATCTTCAGCAAATCCGGATGAGAAGAGAGGGTCTTCAGAAAATCCAGGGCCCCGGCGCTGACATAACTGAGTTTGTCCCAGAGCCGGTCGTTGCCGGCAGACCAGACGATCCAGGTGTTGCGGCCTTTGATCTCTTCCGGGGCTAAAGATAAGCCGCCGTCCATTTCGTGGAAGAAATCTTCGTCGGCTGCGGGAAAACTTGACGCGTCCCTGCCTGCCAACAGAGCTTCATCTTTGACGTGACCGGGTCTCGGCACGCTCCACCAATAAAGAAACGCCGCCGCTCCCACCAGTAGCAGCAACGCCAGCATCACGGTCACACGTTTGCTCGTCACAACCCTATACCTCCTGCCTGATTAGAGCGACCCCCTGCTAATAGCTCCACACGCTGCTGGGCCCTTTATGAACCGGCGGCCGCATCGAATTGCAGACAAAAATGAATCAGCGGTTTGTCAGCCCAGTACACACGCCCCAGATAGAATCCCGGTCCGATCAGCCGAATCTCATCGCGAATCCAGTGAGCCACCAGTGAGGTTTGGGAGTAGTCCAGGACAATGCACTCCTTTTGATCAAGCCAACTGCCCGCTTTGTAGACCTTCGCAATGATCGCGTTGAGGCCGATGGAAAGAATCCGGTTTCTCAACACTCCATCCTTGGCATCGAAGGTTTTCCCCTGCCACACGAAGAGGCTGACGAATTCAGCGATCTCGGGGCTAAAAGTCGTGCCCGAAGCGATGATCGCTGTGCCCTTGGCCGGTCCGTTTGGGATATCTCCCGCCGGACTTGAAGAAAACAGTGAGTCCAAGTCCGAAGCCTTCATCTTCAATAGTTGCGGAACATCGTAGGCCATCATTAGTACTCCTTTATTTCTGACTCGACGAACAGGCGCTGACTTGAGAAGTTGCGCGGCGAGCGGCGTCGCTGCCACGGCCCAACCTTCCTCTCTAACCAGTTGGTGAAGCCCCCACCCGATGCGGAATCGCCCGGGCACAACAACTTTTCTTAGCGGCCGGAAAGAATTACATCGGCCGCTTTTTCCCCAACCATATAGATCGCGTTGACAAGGAACACACCCGGTATCCGCGGAAATACCGATGCGTCGACGACACGCAGGCCAGTGGTGCCGTGCACGCGGAAGTCACTGCCGAGCACGCCCCCCTTTTCTCGCGGACCGATCGCGCAAGTGCATGACGCGTGGTGCCCCCAGGCATTGTTGCGGACAAATGTCTTCAGTTCCTCATCCGTTTCGTAATGATTCCCAGGAGACTCCTCCGACATCAGATTCTGTTCCCTGAGTTCTGCTGTAACCGCGCGAACAAATCGGATACCGTCAACCACCGCATCCAAATCCTGCTCGGCGCCTTCCTCGAAATAACGGAAATTGATCCTAGGCATGTCCCTTGGATCGGTGGATCGCAACATAACGCTTCCCGCTCGATTCCTGCTGTGAGCCTTGAGCACAACCCAGGTCAGATAGTTCAGATCTCTGGCAAACAATCTTGAGTAATTCGGAGCGTATCCCTGGAAATTGGCTAACAATGCCATGCAGAAAAGATCTGGAACGCCCTCAGCGACCGGCGATCGCTTGAAGAAAGAGAGAACAGATCCATTGCTCGCATAAATCCCTGTTCGGCAGAGATTCCACTGCCGAAATTGCGGATCTTCTGTCGAGAACGTAACTCGATCGTACAGTTCCCACTGCGGGAAGCTCATCCGGTTACCAACAGCGATTTCGTAACGATCCTGCAGATTCTTGCCGACTCCAGGGAGATCCACCAGGACGCGGATTCCCAGAGGCTCCAGTTCCTCGCGGGCGCCGATTCCGGACAACATCAGCAACTGCGGCGTGTTAAAGGCTCCGCCTGCGAGAATTATGCCCTCTGACGCATAGATGGTCCGAGTCTCTCCCCGGCCCTGATTGGGCTGTGAACACGCACGGTAAAGGTTCTCACCGTGCAAATACTCCACTCCAATGGCGCGATTGTTTTCATCGAACAGAACCTTGGTCGCAAGCGCATTCAGTTCGACTCTCAGATTGCGCTGCTGGCGCGCCGTTTCGAGGATGAATTCTCGGGTTCCGGTGCGCGCATGATTTCGCGTAGTGAGTGGCAGATAGTGCGAACCGATCGCATTCTTTTTCACCAGCCGCCAATCATTCGGATCGCCCCAGCTTTCCAGGAACCATCCGACGCGCTCGACCACGTCACCCGCCGCCACCAATGAGTCCGTAACGCAGTCCGCAAGGGTATTGAAGAGATCTTTCTCGAACAGCGCTGTCATCGGGATCGCTTTTTCTGTGCGCAGCCATCCCTTCCAACCATGGCGTGACGGATTCAACCCAAACTTCGATAGCAGCCGATGCAAAGGCCTGTGGTGGCAATTCTCCAGGCGTTCAAAATACGACCGCATCCTGTCCGCCTGCCAACTCGGATCTTGCGTAAGTTCAGCGATATAGTCCCAGTCGGAATTGTGGGGATAGACCAGGATTTGCGCGTTGTGGGCGGTGCATCCTCCCAGAGTTCCAGCCCGTGGATAAAGAACTCCATCGCGATCCTTGCAGTACTTGGGGTCGCGATCCTGCTGCTCATCGTCGGAATAATGACGAACGTAGAAGTCCCATTTGATGGCGCTGTTTTCCGAAGAAAACGCATGGAAAGCAGGGACATCGTAGTCGACCGGTAAGCGGTTCACGTCCGGCTGAATCGGATCCCCGCCCTTGAGTTTTCGCGGATCTCCTCCAGCCTCGAGGAGCATCACGGATCGCCCAGCTAAAGCTAAACGCGACGCTACTGTGCCACCACCGGCACCCGATCCGACGACGATATATTCGCAATCGGGTTGACGTGAAGTACTCGAACTCATCCCTTCCTTTCCGCCTCGATCCTTTCTTCCCGAGAAATCAAGGAGTTTTCAGGTACTCAAGAATCGCCTTCTTGTTTTGATCAGAGAGCTCGGTGCCATATTGATGCCCTGCGTTGCTGTTGCCAGTCTGACGCGTATCGAACAAGGCGAAGTGAAGTCCCTTTTCTTGCGCCAAATCCGAAACGAAGCCGAGGTCCTGCCTATTGAGCAGATTGTTGCCGCGATAGAAAGTGACTGCGCGTTGCGCCGGAGGTTTCATCAGTTCCCCGACCGACGGAACCGACCCATTGTGAAGATACGGTCCGCGCATCCAGACGCCATCCAACGTCTGAGCCACATACCCGTTCAGCTTCAGCTTGCTGGCTAGTAGGCGATCGGTGCCGATCTCCGCGATCGGGATCTCCGTCCCCTGTCGCTTGCCGCCCTTCGCATGACAGGATCCGCAATGCTGATCAAACAATCCCTTGCCCGTCTGAACCTGTGCCTGATTCCACTCCAGCGGATACTGCGGCACCTGGGAGCTCTTGACCCAGAGTACTAGCTCTCTGAATCGCGGCTCCGAAAACGGAGCGTCAGAGCGCGGATCACGGCTGTGGCTTCGAAGAACGGAATCGAGCACAACATCGGTCTCGCTGAGAAGCTGCCGCCGGGTCCGAGGGATCAGAACGTAGCGATAGAGCAAGCTGTCGAACCAAGTCAGGTTGGTCGCGCTATTGATCTCGGTCATGATCTCCGTGGAGTTAAACCGTGGATCCTGGGCGCATTGCTGAAAAAATGTCAGCAATGCCTGTACGTCCGACGAGCGGCCCGGTACAACAGGAACCACCTCGGGCCCTTCATCAGGGCCGCTGCGGTAGGAAGCGGCGTGGCAGATCGCACAGTTCCCTGCTACCCGGACGTAGCCGACCGTCTTTTTCGAGAAGCCCGCCGGCATCTCCTTGCCTTCTTCCCATGAAAGGCCAACCGATAGGTAGCCGCCATTTCCGGGCATGTACTCCGGAAACATCCGCGGCAGAGCCAGCCATATCCAATAGGGAATTCCCGCGTCTCGCTCACCGCCTACCGAGCCGTAAAGGAAATTGTCGCGTTTGTCAGCCGTGATCCATTGCGGCTGGGGCTTCTCCCGCCAAAGATTCGCCCAGGCGGTAATCGCAATAACGACAAGAAGCAGCACCGCAACGATCCAGATATTTCGCTTGCTGCGCCTTGTCATCTCAGTACTCCCGATCCTCAACTGTTCAGAAGGTTTTCAGATACTCGATGAGTGCCCACTTGTCTCGATCGGGTAGATCGGTGCCATAGCCTGCCCCCGTGTGCCCGCCGTTCCCATTGCCAGGGACCTGCGTATTAAAGAGGAAGAACTTGCGGCTATCCTGCTCGGCCACCGTCGACACAAAGCCAACATCCTTGGGATCGTACACATCATCGCCGCGGTAAAAAGATCCCACTCGTTCTTTTTCCGGCTTAAGCAGTTCCCATAAGTTCGGAACCGATCCGTTGTGCAGATAAGGGGCTCGCAGCCAGATCCCATCGAGAGGAGAATTGGCGTAACCCGGCTGTTTCCGAAAGTGGCTGAAACGCTGAGGATAGGGTGGATCAAAACCCCAGTCTTTCTCGTAGCCTGCGTAAAGAGTGCTCTGGTTTACGGCTAGCACCCACGTGTAGGAATCAAGACGCCACCGATCGGTCCCGATTTTTTCGATAGGAACCACAGTCCCCACCAATTCGTTGGACTGCGGCGGATCGTGCCGGAACGGCGGCTCGCGTGTGCCATGGCAGTGCGTGCAGTATTCCTCATAAATATGTTGGCCCTGTGCCGCCAGCGAGCCATCAATCGGATGTGGATATGCCGGCGGCTTTGCTGTCTCCAACCACTTCGCGGTGCGTAGCACGCGATCAACATCAAGAGTCGGCGGATACGCGCCCGTGCCGAACGCAGCAGACAGGTTCCTTTCGTCCACCGAGGTGTTGTTCCCGTCCCAATGAAGCTGCATCCCCTTTCTTGGCCCCTGATACCAGATCGACGGAAAATCCACATTCCCAATGAGTTCTTTCGGATCGGCGTAATTCTCCATCGGAAAATTCAGTAAGGCCTTGGGCGCATTAAACGTATCCACGCGCCCCGGGCCCCAACTATCCTTCTTAATAAAGCTGAGCCTCTGGCCCAGGATGAGCAGTTGGTCTCGCATCAGATAAGCAGCGAGATAGCGGAAAATGAGCCGGTTAATCAAGTCGGGCTGGTCGACCCGGCGGTGCGGATCATTTTGCATCTTGCTGATCTGATCCAGCAGACGCTGTGGTGTGAATTTCTGATCTGTCGGAATCGTAGTGAGGAACTTCCCCCACGCTCCCAGATCGAATGTATGCGCCGGCATGCCCGGAACGATGCGAGGCGTAGCGCCCGGAGAGTCCCTCACAGTGCTTGTGTGGCACACTGCGCAATTCAGGTAGACCACGTCGATGCCCCGGAAATTTCGCATCGACATCCCGACTGGGAGGTCGTAGCGCGGATCCTTGCCCAGCTCGTAAATCATCCCGAACGCAGAGTAACCGCGGCCCGGTTTCTTGTCCGGCAGATATTCCGGAAACAGTTCAGGCAGCGCGATCCAAAACCAGTAGGGGATGCCATCCATCCGCTCGCCGCCAGTCGAACCATATTCGAAATGCAGAACGTCATCCGCGTATTCAACTGGCCGATCTTGCGTCAACCGGATGGCAAGATAGATTACGAAAATCACGATCGCTACGGCCGCCAAAACTCCACCGAGTTTGACCCATTTTCGCCAGCGCCGGGGTGGGGTCGACATCGACTCGTGCTCTACGTACGCCGCCAGCCTGCTGGACAAACCTGCTTCTTGACGGCGATTCCGTTCCGACGTGCTTGCAGCGCGCTCCCGTACACTCGCCGGATAGACGCTCTTCCGCACTTCCGAAAGAAATCCATGAGGCTCGAATCCGCGTGCAGCAAACGGATCAAAATGCAGCGCCTCCTGATCGATCTCAATCTCCTCGTCAAAGCGGATCTCTGCGATGGGAACGAACGGCAGACGCGCATTCCCAACCGGCTGAACTTCTAGGCGGAGGACGGCATGACGCCTCACTGCCAAAGTCAAACCGTTATCGCGAGCGGGGCCGTCTTGCGGTAGACCCGGCGTCTCCACATCCGGCACCAGCCGAATCCACACGTCGCGCTTGCCGTCGTCGATCCGGTATGGCACATCAGCGTGGTAAAGGTTCTTGAAGTAGTCGAACTTGTGGAGACCGAACATCCAGCCGCCGGTCGCAAGGTTCAGAACCAGCTTCCACAGGCGATTGCCACCCGCGGTGCACAAGAGGTCAAGACACTGGGCGCTCGGACCCTGCGGCGTGATTTCATCGGCTGAAGATGCGATGCGCATCGCGATGCTCGGCGCATCGGGGATCCTGTCGGCCAGCCATAGAGGGGACCCTTTTTTCATCAGCCCCATGCCAATTCGCATCAGCGCCGATCCCGCAAGTTGCTCAGCGGCGCGAGCGTAACCCTCGTCCACAGGCTGCAGGGATCGAACAGTCCCGCGAAAGACTCTTCCATCAGGGTGAAAGGTACGAGAGTTGCGGATCACACCGCTTACGAAGCCGAAGAAGCCAGCCGCAATTCGCGCAACCAGACGGGGAGGCGCGCTTTCCGGCTCCAATTGCGCATCCTTTCGCCAGGCCGACAGCGTCCAAAGAAAGCCGCCGAAGTCACTAACCGCAAATGCTAGTGCCAGCGTGCCCGAAAGAATTTGCTTGTACCACAGGACAGCCATGATGACCGGCACGAGCGGCCGATCCAGCAGCGACGCAAACACGAAACCGTGAGCATTCAACCGGCCGGCGACTACGTACAACATTCCGAGTCCACCGACCAACAGCCCCACCAGCCGAAGGTAATTCGCACCTTGGTCCGTGAGCGCTGGCAGTTGCAAAAGCCACGCGGTCCAATAAGGCCCGATCAGAATGATGAGCCCTAACGCCATGTCGAGCCACCCGAAGGACTCGACTGAACGCGCCGCACGCGTCTGTCCCTCTGCATTGAAAAGCCGTCGGAACATTTCGCTGAGGGATGGCGGCATGTGCAATGACTCCTGGACTCAAAGGCGTTCCCAATCACCGTCCGCTAATCGATTTTGTAGTTGGCATGTATCAATAGTGCCCCGCACTGCGAATTCGTTTCAGCTTGGCCACAACACACTCGTCGAAGCCGCTTTCGCAGTGCCTAGGATGTCGATCGTGGTTTCCTATGAACAGTAGCCGCCTGGAAGGCCCACATATGCCTCCACGGCGCAAAAACATCCGAAATTAGAGATGCCCCAGGATATGAAGCACTACGAGGCTCTGCTGGCCATTACTCAGGCGCTGGGAATGCGCCACCCCAAACCGCGAAGCTTACAGCCGCACCCTGAAATGCGTCAAGGTTTTTCTCTTTTGATATCGCTGTCAGATGACCAATGGGATTCAGGCGCTGGCCTCGACATCAAGATTCTCGCGTGGAAACAAAGACCTGCCGAATCTGGCCGCGGTCGATTGAGTCATGGGGTTGCTACTTTCAAATTCCGGATGCCAGTTCCAACTTTACGCGCCGAATCTTTACTTCTTTATGAGATGAGCGCGGTTCCTCGGCACGACCAAAACGAAAACAATGCCGACTTCAGAAAACCGTGAATGCTTTCCCAGATTGGCCGCTGGTAGAAATAATTGAAGTGATTCATTCCGTCTTTGGGCTCGAATGCAGAAACGTGAGGCGGTGTCGGTTTTGCAAGCTAGAAGTTTGCGAAACACCATCGGTCGGCACGATCAGACCATTCGCCTGGTTGCGAAATATGATGTCCGTTCCCCTGTTCGCCAGAGCAGCGACCAATCTCCCCTCGGCACGGTACCATATCGTCGCTTGAGGGATAGGAAGCGACTGATGGACCATCCGCTTCGTTGGTTCTCACGATGTCGAGACGAATCTGCAGGCCGCGGATGATCGTCCAGAACAGCTCGCCGGCTGTCGGCGACTTTGGGTGCGGACGGTAATCCAAAAGCGCTGGTCGCAGTTGTTCAAGAATAAACCGCGTGAGGCCAGCTTCCAGAATAAAGCGCTGTCGGTAATAGTCGATATCGTGCATGGTAGTCACGCCTCACTTCCCGTTGGGACCAGATCGGCGGCTTCCTGGTGGAGGAATGGATAATCGGTGTATCCGACGGCGGAAGAACCGTAATAATTCTCCGGTCGTCCCGGATTCAACGGAGCACCAGCGGCGATCCGCTCTACTAGATCCGGATTGGCTATGTAATCCCGACCGAATGCCACGAGATCTCCCGCCCCTTCACTGATCAGCCGCGCACCGTGTTCCGCATTGATGCCGACGTTCAGGATCAACGAACCCTTATAGCGGTTGCGGAAGTGATAAATCACAGCATCTCCAGAGAGTGCTTCAATCGGTGTGCCCGTGAGGTCGGCCATCTGACGCATGAGCAGGATGTGGGAAAGATTGTAGGGGGCAAGCTTTTCGTAAACGTACTCGCTCACAGCGAGTGTGGAATCGACGGCCTTGAACGCTCCCAACTCATTCATCATCGGTCCCGTCTTCAAGCCGACACGCTGGCTGGGCCATACTTCAAGGACCGCATCGAGGACTTCAAACAGGAAGAGCGAACGATTCTCGATCGTCCCACCGTACTCGTCGGTGCGATGATTTGTGGTCTCGTGCAGAAACTGATTGATCAAGTAGACGTAGCCCGCTTGCAACTGAACACCATCGAAGCCCGCCTCTTGCGCGACGCGCGATGCATTCTTGAAGTCCAACACCGTTCTCTTGATGTCTTCCTTGGACATGGCCCGCGGAACATCGCTCATGGCGGAACCACCTCGGACATGGACAAGCTGTTCCTGATTGATCGCCGAAGGGGCGAAGGGCTGCCGGCCGTCCGGATAGAAAGTGCGGTGTGAGACCCCGCCCGAATGCCAGAGCTGCGCGAAAATGTTGCCTCCGCACGCATGAACTGCGTCGGTCACCTTTCGCCACGCCTGTCCTTGCTCCTTGTTGTAGATTCCCGGTACGCCATACCAGCCCTGCGCCTCCTCGCTAACCCAGGTCCCTTCGCTGATGATCAGGCCGGCGCTGGCACGCTGCGCGTAGTATTCGACCATGAGCTCATTCGTGACGTGCCCCGAATTCTCGGCGCGGGTGCGAGTGAGAGGAGCCATGACGATGCGATTTTTTAGGGCAAGGTCTCCGAGCTGATACGGGGTTAGAAGAGCACTGTGATCGTGATTAGACATGTTCATCTCCTGGATCTCGACGAGGAAAGGCAAGGGCTCGCAGGTTCGAACGGCCAGCGAGCCTTGTCTCAGCGTTGAGCAAACGAATCGTTCAGTTGGTGGAAGAAGGCAGCTTCATAGACGCCAGGGTTTGCGCGATAGGGCTTCGCGATCTCGACGAGTACTTCCCTGTCACTGGTTCGCAACGCTTCAATCGTCTGTTCAATGAAGGGCTTCAAAGGCATCGCCCGGGGTTCCTCGTTGCTGTTCAGCAGGTCCGTCTGGACCCAGGGCGGCGCGATCTCCTGCACCTCAACCGAGGTCCCTTTGAGCATGTAACGGAGGCTCATCGAGTATGCGTGAATGCCGGCCTTCGTGGCGCTGTAGAGTGCCGCAAACGCCATCGGCACGAAGCCAAGGACAGACGATACGTTCAAGACCGTCCCCGATTTCTGAGTCTTGAGGTGCTCGATGAATGCGCTCGTCATCCGTACCGTGCCAAAGAGGTTTGTTTCGAATTGAGAGGTCAAGAGGTTGTCGTCAATGGGCTTGGAGACGTCGTCCAGCAGCATGATGCCCGCGTTGTTCAGAAGCACATTGAACTTCGGATATTTCGTGATCAACTTTTTCGAGACGGAGGCGATGCTCTCCGGGTTGGAGACATCTAACTCCACAGAGTCGATGCCTGGGTTTGCTCTGACTACGTCAGCCAGGTTGGCCTTCCGGCGTCCCGCGACGATCACTTTGTTGCCCAGCTTATGAAATGCCTCTGCGAGACCCCGTCCGATACCGGATCCGCCACCCGTCACCAAAATCGTGTTTCCCGTCAGCTTCATATCTCCTCCGTTGAATCTGTGAATGGAGATGTACTCGCATCTCCGTGTCCAGTGGAATAGAGTACGTTCATACTCCTAACGATTCGGAAATATTTCTGCCGCGCTCCAAATGTGTTTCTCTGCTCATGGTCCAGAAATTGCGCCTGCTGGGAACGTGGGCTGATGTTTTGTTAGACATCCAGCCTGTCTAAACCTCTTGTCGCTCCTTCAGCTTTGTTGAGGTTGGCAGCTGACGTGGTTCCGACAGTTGGCTTTTTTGTGATCGATGAATACTTTGGAGTAGTACTGTACTCTAATTACCTGCGAGGACATGCCCCTCAGCGTTCGGGAAGGAGAAGCATGAGACGCTCGAAGACTGAAAAGGCGGTTACCCACTCCAAGATCGTTGCCGTGGCGGCCAAGCGTTTCCGCGAGCTCGGGCTGGAGGGGATTGGAGTCGCAGACGTAATGGAGGAAGCAGGTAGCAGCGTCGGCGGCTTTTACAAGCATTTCGAATCTCGTGACGAACTGGTCATCGAAGCACTCGCGGAGGCGTTCAAGGATCTCGACAGATGGGAGCAGGAGGCGGAAGACCTGCCTGCACTGTTGCGCTTCTACCTAGGGGAAGAGCACTGCGACTGCCCTGGAACGGGCTGCGCGATAACCGCCTTGGCTGGCGACGTTCGTCACGCGAGCACAGGTATAAGGACTGTCTTCACACAGCGCGTGAAACACAGTCTTGGCTACTCCGCCGACCGGCTGAAGGGCGGGGACGCAGCATCGCGCCGGGCGCGCGCGATTCTTTTGCTTAGCGCTGGCATCGGGGGCTTATCTCTCGCCCGCGCTGTCAACGACAAGGCGTTATCTCGTGAGATTCTCGCGGCGCTTCGGGATCAACTGATCACGTTGACGAAACATCCCCTGCCTCGGAGAGCAAGGACTGAAGGCCCAGCCGCAGGCTGATGCGACTTTACTGCGATGGCTCCGCGCCCGACTATTTGAAAAAGCATTTCGTGACTTGGGTCAGACTCCAGCATTAGCAAGGCAAAAGCGCATATCTTTGTGAGCGCCTGGCAGGGTGCCGTTGTCGTCGCACGATCCGGCAACGGTCTTAAACACATTGACCGGTCTTCGCTCCCTGAAAGAGATCATTCTGCTTTCGAAATAATGCAAAAGAGGCAAAGCCTGTGCTGGTAGTTGCTACGGATACGACTAGCCCTGTCAGATCCGTACGCGCACGATGAGTGCAAAATCGCCGAGTCACCCCCCACATTGAGCCGGTCTCCGGTTGGATTACGAGTACCTTTCTATGAGTCCTGTGAGGTAAGGGTTGCCGACCAGTCAGAGACTGAACCGCTATGGATTTGAGCCATTTTGATTCCCGGCTTGTTTGGTCCGAGTGTCTCAGTTATTCGATACCACGTCCTATGCGGTGTCTCGATGCGAGGTCGGCGCTGGTGGAAGCGGCGACAGCGGCATGGAAGCGGAGATGAAACCAACGATCGGCGGCTTACGCTGACGCGAACAGCATCAAGCTCTATCACGAGGTCTACGGCCAGGGCGAAACGCTGGTTCTGATCCCTGGCAGGTTGACGACAATCGGCGAGATAGAGAGATGGGTGCAGGGTCCGGCTAAGACGCGCCCGATGATCGCTGTCGAGATGCAGGGCCACGGCCGCACCGCGGATACGGACCGGCCGATGAGCTTCGCCACGATGGGCGATGA
>Ga0209006_10001873_pt1 | contig 19016 bp, 15 predicted proteins | sample JacPin_JW_Ref_O2_FD_188567 | JGI IMG/M metagenome (GOLD analysis project Ga0209006, IMG submission 188567) | Forest soil microbial communities from Algoma, Ontario, Canada - Jack Pine, Ontario site 1_JW_Ref_O2 (SPAdes) (version 2) | ecosystem: Environmental > Terrestrial > Soil > Boreal...
TGTAGGAGGGCGGCTTCGTCCAGCAGGCGGTAGAAATGTTTCCACTCGCCGAGCTTAAGTTCATATTCGGAGCCCAGCAAGCGCATCACGGAGTTGGCCGCGAGCGTGACATCGTTGGCCCAAAGCAAGAATTCGGTGCGATTGCACGTGGCCAGCACTATCACTTCGTCGATGCCTTCCGCCCGTGATAATTGAAGGAGGGCTTCATAGCGACGGTTCTCATTGATCCAAAAGCGCTCCCGCACGGCCACCGGGGCTGTACGGTAGTTCAGGCCTACTACCATTAGAGCGGGTTCCACGGATGACTCCTTCAACCAACTTCGGAATTGCACCCGCGCTGCCAAAGGCGTGTCCAGCCTCAAGCCCCTTTACTTACATGTAGTTAACGTGGTGACGCAAAAGGAAGGACAACCTGGGTTAGTGGGATATGACGCGGGGCTCGTGTTTTTTGGCTCGTCTGAAGGTATCCAGCTTGACGGACGGGGACACCTGGAATGCGCCAGAACTCACGGGGGAGGCTGACTGGCGAAGTCTAGTTCGCACTCTTTGTCGGTGTCCCTGTCTCTCTGCCGGAGGCCTCCCGTTCCCTTATCGAATCACTTCTAGCGGAGTGATGTCTTTTTTGTTCAGGACCTTAGTATGAGGTTCGTATACACAGAACGGTTCCTCAGCAAGAAAGTTGCCTGTGGCGGCATACGCGCGTGCGCGGCAGCCCATGCAGACGTTGCGAAACTCACAGCAGCCGCATTTGCCCTGCAGATTGTTCGTGTCACGCAGCTGATTGAAGACCACGGAGTTCTCCCAGATGTCGGCGAACGCCTGCTTTTTCAGGTCTCCGGCTAATGCTGGCAAATATCCACAGGGATAAACTTCGCCTTGATGAGAAATGAAACAAACCGCAGTCCCCGCCAGGCATCCCTTGGTCATAGCGTTCATGTCCGAAGGATGAGTTCCCGGATGCCCCACGGCTTTGCCGATCCCGTGTGGTTTTAATTCGATACCGGTCGAGCCGGGCATTGCCATTTCCGTGGGTCCGATGTGTGCCGGAGCATTATTCCCCTCCGTCGGTGGGACCTCATGATTCTGGTGAGCCGCATCCGCTGCGGCTGCCGACCGGTGCTCTGCCACGCGGCGCTGCCGAACCACACGAAAATAATGCGGAGCACAAGTTGCTTTCAGCTCGATGCCGCCTTCCAGCGAGCGATCGTAAAACCAGTTCAGCATGCGCTCGTATTCTTCCGGCGCGACCATCTGTTCGGACGCGATATCGACCCCGCACCCCACAGGAACTAACAGGAAAGTGTGCAACGCGTCAGCCCCCAAAGACCTTGCCAACGCGAGCACGTTCGGGAGTTGGTGGGCATTGTGACGTGCAATCGTGGTGTTGATCTGCACTGACATGCCCAGATCCTTCAGGTTGCGGAAACCCGTAATCGCTGCGTCGAACGCGCCAGGAATCCCGCGAAAGGTATCGTGAGTTGCGGCATCGGCGCCATCCAAACTGATGGCCACCCGTTTTACACCGCTATCGAAGATTTTCCGCGCGACTGGCTTTGTAACCAGGGTTCCGTTCGTCGCGAGGGCCACGCGCAACCCTTTATCCGTGCCGTATCGTGCCAGTTGGAAAATATCGGTGCGAAATAGAGGTTCTCCACCACTGAGTACCAGAATCGGAGAAGATATCTGCGCGATTTGGTCGATGATGTCGCGAGCGGCCTGGGTCGAAAGATCCGAAGGAGAACTCAGTTCCGTCGCGCTAGCCCGGCAGTGAATGCATCGCAGGTTGCAGCCTTTGGTCAACTCCCAGAAAATCAGTCGCGGTTTTTGCAATGTTGGATTTGTGCTTGCATGATGGCCATTGCCGCTTGGAGTAGTCATGTGCTTTCCCTTCCACTGAGAACCGGGCTTGGTTCGCCCACCCACGGCGCAACAATAAAAGAGAAGGGCAGGCCAGGCGGTGATAGTCATCACTTTAAATTGTGATTTCAATCACCAAGGCTCAAGCTATTGAGTGTTCAGGACTTAAGGAAGCAGCGACGCATTTTCGAGCAGAGAAAACGTCGGCGACTAGTTGCGATTGGCGATCTCTCGGAGTGCCGTTGTGTTGCGAATCACAAGAGTGGAGCCTTTCGACTGCAGGATCTGTCGCTTTTTCAGTTCGGCAAACAACCGCGTGACCGTCTCTCGTGAGGTCCCGATCATCTGTGCGATTTCTTCATGGGTCAGTCTGAGCTTCAGGCGCGGCTCCGGTTTTGCGCCTTCGCCGTTCTTGGAACTCCATTCCAGCAGGAGCTTGGCAAGCTTCTCCGCAGCGGAGTGCGACAGCCCTAAAGATCGTACTTCCTTGCAGGCATTGTGGTATTTCTCGCCGAGTTGCTCCGCCACTTTAAAGCAGGCGTCCACATCTTCCCTGAGAAACTTCAGAAAATCCTCGCGCTTTACGAAATTTACCTGGCAGGGGTCGATCGTCTCCGCAGTCACTTCGTAAGGCTTGCCAGAAATGGTGGCGCTGAGGCCCAAAACCTCGCCGGGTTCCGCGAGTTTGACGATCATGGTCCTGCCGCTTGGGGAGTTAATGGACAGCTTTACGCCGCCCTTACAAAGCACAAATATTCCACGGGGCAGCTGTCCTTCCACAAACAGGACCGCGCCTTGCGGATAGGCGGTAGCGAACTTGATGTCCTCGAAGTTCTGCAGCGCGGCGGGGGGCAGGTCGCAGAAGATGCGGTCGGCGCGCAGCTTGCAGGTAATACAGCTTTCTACGATCTCCAATCCATACGGCGATAGCATGCGGCCCTCCTTCAATTTCGCTTGCCACTCCTAATCCCGGCGTGATTCAGCATCCTTGCGAGCAAAATGCCGATTCTGAGCCGGGTTCGTCTGCCAGTAGTTTGCGACTGGATCAACCGCTTGGCTGTGCTGCAAGATACATCGCGATGTGACGTCCCTCACATTCCCGTTTCGGGCGTCATTGTGACGGAGATCACAACTGACTGTGACTCGCCTTGCTGCGCTGCCTCACCTCAAAGTTCATTCTTAAGCAGACAAGTGGGACGCAATCCAAATCACACATTTATCTTGCAGGTAAAGGCAGGCCAGTGCTCATGAAACGCAAGTTCAAGACCATGGATGCAAACGAGGCGGTGGCTTACGTCGCCTACCGGGTCAACGAAGTTATCGCTATTTATCCCATTACACCATCCTCCAATATGGGCGAGTGGGCGGACGAATGGTCCTCTCAGGGAGTTCAGAATATTTGGGGCACGGTGCCCCACGTGATGGAGATGCAAAGCGAAGGCGGAGCCGTCGGTGCGGTGCATGGCGCCTTGCAGACAGGCTCTCTGGCCACCACCTTTACTGCCTCGCAGGGACTGTTGCTCATGATTCCGAACATGAACAAGATCGCGGGCGAACTTACGCCCACGGCCTTCCACGTTTCGGCGCGGACGTTGGCGACTCACGCTCTTTCCATCTTCGGCGACCATTCCGATGTCATGTCCTGCCGTGCAACCGGGTATGCCATGCTCTGCTCCAATTCCGTGCAGGAAGCGATGGACATGGCGCTGATCGCCCATGCCGCTTCCCTGGAGTCGCGCATCCCTTTTCTCCACTTCTTTGACGGTTTCCGCACCTCGCATGAGGTGAACAAGATCGAAATGCTTGCGGAAGACGATATGCGAGCCCTCATCAATATGGATCGCGTATTCGAGCACCGGCAGCGCGCTCTCTCCCCCGATCATCCGGTGCTTCGGGGTACCGCCCAGAATCCCGATGTGTTCTTCCAGATGCGCGAACGAGCCAATTCTTACTACGAGGACTGCCCGAAAATCGTTCAATCCATCATGAACAAGTTTGCCGAAGTTGTGGGTCGCTCCTACCACCTGGTGGACTACGTAGGCGCACCCGACGCAGAGCGCGTGATTGTGATGATGGGTTCGGGCGCCGAGGTCGCTCACGAAACCGTCGAAGCTCTCAATGCGCAGGGCGAAAAACTGGGGCTCCTGAAGCTTCATCTGTATCGTCCGTTCCCGGTGGAAGCGTTCCTGGAAGCGTTGCCGGCGAGTGTTCGCAAAATTGCTGTTCTTGACCGCACGAAGGAATCCGGCGCCATCGGCGAGCCACTTTATGTGGACGTCGTGAACTCACTGCATGAAGGCCTCAAAGCTGGCTACAGCCCGCGAAAAGCCGCGCCCGCAGTGGTCGGTGGCCGGTATGGTCTGTCCTCCAAAGAATTTACTCCAGCCATGGTCAAGGGGATCTATGACAATCTAAAAAACGATCAGCCAAAAGATCATTTCACCGTCGGCATACAGGACGACGTCAGCCACACCAGTCTCACATACGATGCCACCTACTCCATCGAGCCGGGCAATGTGGTGCGAGCCATGTTCTACGGCCTCGGAGCGGATGGAACCGTGGGCGCGAATAAGAATTCAATCAAGATCATTGGCGAGAATACCGACAACTACGCGCAAGGCTATTTTGTGTACGACTCGAAAAAGTCGGGGGCGGCAACCATCTCCCATCTTCGTTTCGGACCGCAACCGATCCGTTCCAGTTATCTGATATCCAGCGCAAACTTCGTGGCGTGCCACCAATGGATCTTCCTCGAACGCTATGACATGCTCAGCGCCTTGGTACCTAGCGGCACGTTCCTGGTGAACAGTCCATTCGGCCCAGACGAAGTTTGGGAGCATCTGCCCCGCCCAGTCCAGGAGCAGCTCATTCAGAAGCATGCGAAGCTCTACGTAATCGACGCGTACCAGGTAGCGCGCGACACCGGCATGGGCAGCCGCATGAATACGATTCTGCAGGTCTGCTTCTTTGCCATCTCCGCCGTGCTGCCGGCTGAGCAGGCAATTGCAGCCATTCGAGAATCGATTCGTCATACCTACGGCCGTAAGGGTGAAGAGATTGTGCAGAAGAACATGAAGGCCGTGGACGAGACTCTGGCCCACTTGTTTGAAGTCAAAGTCCCGACCGAAATCACCAGCACCATCGAAATTCCCCCGCCGTTCTCCCCATCGGCTCCGGAATTTGAACGCGACGTGTTGGGCACGATGTACGCCGGACGGGGTGATGAATTGCCTGTCAGCGCATTCCCTGTGGACGGCACATTTCCCACTGGTACCGCCAAGTGGGAAAAACGCAACCTCGCGCTCGAGATCCCCGCTTGGGATTCGAAGATTTGCATACAGTGCGGAAAATGCGCCATGGTTTGTCCTCACTCTGTCATTCGCATCAAGGTCTACGATTCGAAAGAACTGGAGAACGCTCCCGCTACTTTCAAGTCCGTGGAGAGCCGCGATAAAGAATGGCAAGGCCTCAAATATACGATCCAGGTCGCTCCGGAAGATTGCACCGGATGCGGGATCTGCGTAGAAATTTGCCCGGTCAAGAACAAGGCGGAAACTCGGCTGAAGGCCATCAACATGGTGCCGCAGCCTCCGCTGAGGGTTCCCGAGCGAGAAAATTGGGATTTCTTCCTCAACATCCCGGAACTTGACCGCCGCAACATCAAAGTCGGCAACATCCGTCAACAGCAGGTGCAGGAGCCGCTGTTCGAGTTTTCCGGAGCCTGTGCCGGCTGCGGAGAGACTCCCTATCTCAAATTGATGTCGCAATTGTTTGGCGATCGCGCCATTGTCGCCAACGCAACTGGATGCTCATCTATTTACGGCGGCAATCTGCCAACTACCCCTTGGACAAAGAATGCAGATGGACGCGGCCCAGCTTGGTCGAACTCTCTGTTCGAAGATAATGCGGAGTTCGGTTTGGGATTCCGCCTCTCGATTGACAAGCAGACTGAATTCGCGCGCGAACTGGTGAAACGTCTTGCCGGAAATATCGGAGAAGAGCTCGCCGCTGCACTCGTTGCTTCTCCTCAGAAGGATGAAGCGGATATCTACGAACAGCGCCAGCGCGTCGACCTTCTTAAAGAAAGACTTCGTGGCATAACTTCTGGCGCAAGCCTTAGCGAGGCGAAGCAACTTCTGTCCGTCGCCGACTTGCTGGTCAAGAAGAGTATCTGGATCGTTGGCGGCGATGGCTGGGCGTATGACATCGGCTATGGGGGACTGGATCACGTGTTAGCCAGTGGCCGGAACGTCAACGTGTTGGTGCTCGACACCGAGGTTTACTCCAACACCGGTGGCCAGGCGTCCAAATCAACTCCCCGCGGAGCCGTAGCTAAGTTTGCCGCGAGTGGTAAGCCGGGACCCAAGAAAGATTTGGGGCTCATGGCAATGAGCTATGGAGATATTTATGTCGCCAGTGTAGCCATGGGTGCGAAAGACGAACATACCCTCAAGGTGTTCCTTGAAGCCGAGGCCTACAACGGCCCCAGTCTCATCATCGCCTACGCACACTGCATTGCCCACGGCATCGACATGACCACGGGAATGTCCAATCAGAAGGTTGCGGTGGATTCTGGACAGTGGCTGCTCTATCGCTATAACCCCGAACGCACCGCCCGTGGAGAGAATCCATTGATCCTCGATTCCCGAACACCCACGCGTAAACTGCGAGAGTTCATGTCGATGGAAACGCGCTTCAAGATGCTTACGAAGAGTAAACCCGAAGAAGCCAAGCTCTTATGGGACGAGGCGCAGCATGACGTACTCGCCCGCTTCCGACTGTATGAGTATATGGCGCAGCGGAAGGATGACAAGGAACCGGTCAAGTCATAACGGAGCGGCAGCGTCTTCACAGTTAGAGTGGGCAACCTGCTTCACGCAGCGAAAAGTATCACCCACAAGACGTAAGAACAAAAATGGATGACCGGGAATGGCGCTCGCAACTTCCTCGGCTTCCCAGGGAGAATTATGATCGACTTGAAGACGACTTATCTCGGTTTGCATCTCCGCACACCGCTGGTGGTTTCAGCTTCTCCGCTATCACAGGAGATCGACAGCATCCGGCGCCTGGAAGATGCCGGCGCCTCAGCCATTGTCTTGTACTCTCTTTTTGAAGAGCAGTTGCGGCAGGAGAACTTTGAACTGAACCACTACCTTGACGAAGGAACGGACAGCTTCGCCGAAGCCTCCAGCTTTTTCCCACAGCCCGATGAATTTCGCCTGGGCCCCGAAGCCTATTTAAATCACATCCGACGAGCGAAAAAAGCTGTCGCCATACCGATTATCGCCAGTCTTAACGGTACCAGTGTTGGCGGTTGGACCCAGTACGCGAAGCTCATCGAACAGGCAGGCGCCGATGCCTTGGAATGCAACATCTATTCCATCGCTGCCGATCCCGATCTTACCTCCAGTCAGGTCGAGCAGGAATACATCGACATTCTCAAAGCGGTGAAATCCGCAGTGAAAATTCCCGTTGCCATCAAGGTCAGTCCTTTTTTCAGCAATATGGCAAACATGGCCAAGCGTCTCGACGAGGCCGGCGCTGAATCGCTCGTGCTGTTCAATCGCTTTTATCAACCGGACATAAATCTGGAAGAATTGGAGATACAACCCAGCGTGCTGCTCAGCACTCCGCACGCCTTGCGGCTACCGCTGACCTGGATCGGCATCCTCTATGGGCGTATTCGCGCTGGTCTTGCCGGCACGGGCGGTGTCCATGGGCCGGAAGACGTTGTGAAGTTGCTAATGGTCGGCGCAGACGTCACTATGCTTTGTTCCACCCTGTTGCGAAATGGTGTTGACCGCCTGGGCGACATCGAAGCAGGGTTGATCGATTGGATGGAAAAGCACGAGTACGAGTCAGTCCAGCAGATGAAGGGGAGCATGAGTCAGATCCGCTGCCCCAACCCCTCCGCCTTCGAGCGGGCCCAATACATGAAGGCGGTGAAGAGCATTCAGCATGTGATGGTGAATAGTCGTGAAGCGTGGCGGATCATGAGCGGTAGCTAGAGACGAGCCTGGGGTGCATCAACGGGCCGTAAAGGTTTCCTAAGGCAACAAAAGAAGAGGAGCGTACAGGATCGAATGATCATGTACGCTCCTTTACTTGTCCAACGAATCTGGAGTTCCTACTTGGCCTGAAGCGTCTCGATATAGTGCGTCAGATTCGAGACGCGCTGCTGCACTTCACCGTCGTGCCCGTGACTCATGCTCCAGAACAGGTCGCCCCAGATAGGCATGTCTTTAGAGCCGTGTGCCGGAAGATCGTTGCTACCGCGGATGGCGGACGTGACTTTCATCGCGGGATACTTTCCTCCATCGTTCTTGCTCAGAAGTGTGAGATTCGCAGGAGCGGTCTTCAACGCGCTGGCTGCTGGACCTGCGCCCTTGGCGTCTGTGCCATGACAGACGGCACAATAGGCTGTGTACATTTCTTTTCCCGATGCCGGCGATGTGGATGCGACGGTAACGTGCTGGATCACGGGTTTCGATTCAGCGGTCGTCTTGTCCTGCGCCGCAGCCATGCTGGTTATCAAGATCAGCGCCGAAAATATCGAAATCAATTTCTTGGTTGGCATAAATGTTCTCCTTGTTAGACAGAAGCTTCCTCTTTGTGCATGCGGCCGCTCACAAATGAAACCGGGTGCCCAAATTCGAGCTGAATTCAGTACCCGCGGCCAATGCCGTTCTATCCCAACTCTCATTCATAGTCTCTGGCCTGCAACCGTGCCGTGATTAACGGCACAATCAGATGTGACCTGTATCACGTTGCGATCGCAGATGCGCCGAAGATCTCTCGAGATGACGCAGACGGCTAGCTATCGCCACCGCCGCATATGGGTGCGTTCCTTCACATACAGCTGTGACCACTGTCACAACGAAGGCTTCGCCTGCGCCCCATAATGACCATGATTTGTGGGTTGTGCTACCGCTTTCAGCGTGGAGTTTTCATGGCAAAAGGACGCGTTTCTATCGTCGTCGAGCACTGCAAGTCCTGCGGCTACTGCGTGGAGTTCTGTCCCTCCCACGTGCTCGCTCTCTCTTCGGCGTTTAATTCAAAGGGCTACCATCCGCCGCACGTGGTTCATCCTGAAAAATGTAGCGGGTGCGACTTGTGTGGCATGTACTGCCCCGATTTCGCAATCTTCGCCACCAAGAATGCAGTCCCTAAGGATGGTGACAAATGAAAGCCGATCCTCGTGGAGTCCTTACCGGCACACACTTTATCGACGGTGATCACGCCTGCTGTGAAGGCGCACTAGCGGCCGGAGCGCGCTTCGCCGCCGGCTATCCCATTACGCCCTCAACCGAAGTGGTCGAGCGTTTCGCCTCGCGCGTGCCTAGAGTTGGTGGAACATTTATCCAGATGGAAGACGAGCTAGCTGCTTCGATCACGTTGCAAGGCGCCGTCTGGGGCGGCGCGAAGGCCTTCACCGTGACCTCTGGTCCTGGCTTCTCGTTGATGATGGAACACATCGGTTACGCCGCCATGACGGAAACGCCATGCGTATTCGTAGATGTGCAACGAGGGGGCCCATCCACCGGCTTGCCGACGCTTCCTGCCCAAGCCGACATGATGCAGGCGCGCTGGGGCTCGCACGGCGACTACGAGATCATCGCTCTCTGTCCGAATTCTCCACAGGAATGCTTCGATCTCACCATCAAGGCCTTCAACCTGGCAGAAGAGTTTCGCGTCCCTGTCATGTTCATGATGGACGAAGTAGTCGGCCACATGACAGAGAAGGTGATTATTCCTCCCGCTGACCAGATCGAAGTCGTCCCCCGCAAGCACACGCGCAAGTCGGTTGAGGAGTACTTGCCCTATGGCACCAATGGTGACCAGGTCCCAGAGATGGCGCATGCTGGCGAAGGTTACAACTTTCACGTTACCGGGCTGACTCACGACGAGCACGGCTATCCCAACATGACGCCGGCAGTGCAGGATAAGCTGGTGCGTCGCCTGCAGAACAAGATTCGCGACGCCGCTGACCGCATCGCCATGTTCGAGGAAGAACAACTCGACGGCGCCGACGTAGTTGTCGTCTCCTACGGGATCACGTCGCGAGTTGCGCAGCGAGCGATCGGCGTCGCTCGCGAGATGGGATTGCACGTTGGCAAGCTACGCTTGATCACGGCATGGCCGTTTCCGGAAAAGAAGATCCGCGAACTCGCAACCAAAGTGAAAGCGTTCGTTGTTCCCGAACTTAATCTTGGACAAATGGTTCACGAAGTCGAGCGCGCCGCCGCCGGCAACGCAAAGACTTTCCCTGTCTCGCACGCCGGTGGCGGAGTTCACAAGCCCGAAGACATCCTCAAAGTAATCGTGGAGGCCAGCCGATGTCAGATAGTCTGATCGATATCACGAACGTAACGAATCCCGTTGAGCCCTTCCTGCGCACGGACCGCATGCCACACATCTGGTGCCCGGGATGCGGCATCGGAACCACGGTCAATTCGTTTGCCCGCGCGCTGATCGAGTCGAAGATCGATCTAGGATCGCTCGCCCTCGTTTCCGGCATCGGTTGTACAGGCCGCGTTGCAGGCTACGTCAAATTGGACTCTTTCCACACAACTCACGGTCGTGCGATTCCATTTGCCACGGGCCTGAAGCTGGCAAATCCGAAACTGAACGTTGTTGTCTACTCCGGCGATGGAGACCTCTCCGCCATCGGTGGGAATCACCTTATCCACGCTGCACGTCGCAACATCGATCTGAAGGTGATTTGTGTCAACAATTTGATTTACGCCATGACCGGCGGCCAGACTGCCCCGACGACTCCAAACCATTCGACCACTTCCACCAACCCCTACGGCACATTCGAGCCTTCATTCAACCTGCCGCATCTGGTCGAAGCTGCCGGAGCGGTCTACGTCGCCCGCTGGACCACTTTCCACGTGCGCCAACTGTCCCGGTCCATCAGCGAAGCTTTCAAGAAAAAAGGATTCTCTTTCATTGAAGTGATCTCTCCCTGTCCCACGCTGTACCAGCGCCGCAACAAGCTGGGTGACGGCCTGGAAACCATGAAGTATTACAAAGAGAAGAGCAAGGTTCGGAACGGTTGCCCGACGAGCGAAGTTGGCCTCAGCATGACCGGAGAAATCGTGGTTGGAAAATTCGTTGATCGGGATCGTCCCGACTACCAGACCATGATGCGCGGTCAATACCAGGAATCGCTCGGCGAAAAATTCGTAGAACAGGACGAACAAGAGGTGCCAGTATGCAGCTAACAGAAATTCGTGTCGCAGGCTTTGGCGGCCAAGGCGTGATTCTTTCGGCCATTGTCCTCGGCAAAGCCGCATCGATCTATCAAGGCGGCTATTCCACCATGACGCAGAATTTCGGACCTGAAGCTCGCGGCGGTGCCTGCAGCGCCCAGCTCATTCTGTCCGACTCGCCCGTACTTTATCCCTACGTCACCAAGCCGGACATTCTCGTAGTGATGTCGCAAGAGGCCTATGTGCGATTTGTCCCCGAACTGAAAGATCGCGGCATCCTTATTATTGAGCAAGATCTCGTGCGAGTCTCCGGTATTCGCCAGGAGCTGCAGGTCTATAGCATCCCCGCTACTCGCATCGCCGAAGAGCTTGGTAAGCGCATGGTACTTAATTCCGTCATGGTCGGCTTCTTCACTGCAGTTACGAACCTTCTTGACGCCGATGCTGTTCGCAATGCGGTTGTAGATTCCGTTCCTCCCAGCTTCCTCGACTTGAATCTGAAAGCCTTCGAAAAAGGTCTGCAATACGGACTCGAGACAATGACCGGCGCGACGGAGGCTGCCGAGGCCGAAGTCCAAGCGCAGTACTCCCCAGAGTAAGGTCACTGCGTTGGAGCGCGATGCGCTTTCATCGATAACCCGGGCAAAAGACCGTGAAAATAAAATCTACCCGGTTCCTGAAACAACTTTCCGGATCCGAACGTTGTATTCTTCATCTCCACCGTTGCGAGATGCAACTATTGCAACACCTGATCGTAAGCTGCTGAAAACGCGATCCCTCTCGCACTTCCCGCATAAAATCCCATCAAACGACACGGGTTTGCTGTTGCTGTTTCTAGCAACGAGGCGTTGGCATTTTCAACAATCGCATTGCGCCCAATTCGTCGAGTCCCTTCTATCTAACTGATTCCGCTACGCTTCCGTACCACGAGCGCAATTCTGCCTGGTTTGGCATGAAGGTTGCCTTTACCAAATGTTGAGCGGCTCGCCAGTACAAAAGTAAAAAGACGGCCCTCCGACGAGGTGACTTATGACAGTCCTATTAGTTCTCTTTACGTTCGCAGGCTTCTTACTCATCGATCATTTCCGCAGTCGTAACGCAGTCGTACAACCCGTTCTGCAGGTTAGCGCAGCGAAGCATGAGACGGACTCGCCGCGCCTGCAGCCCGCGTTGGTCGGCGGCTTTGAAGTTCCGGAAAACCTGCGCTATCATCCCGGCCACACCTGGGCGCTGAGCGAGAGCCCGAGTCTGGTACGCGTTGGCATGGATGACTTCGCTTCCAAGCTGACCGGCAAACTGGAAAGCATTACATTGCCGCAACGCGGCCAGTGGATTCGCCAGGGACAGAAGATGTGCACGATCCATCGCGACGGTGCCGCAGTTGACCTGGTTTCGCCGATCGAAGGCAGCATTTCCGACATCAACGAAGCTATCGTGAACGATGCGAAGCTTGCGTTGCGTGATCCTTACGGCGAAGGCTGGCTCGTGACCGTGCAATCTCCTGATGCCAAGACCAGCTTCCGCAACTTGCTGGGCGGCGCCATGGCCCGCTGGTGGACCGAAGAATCGGCAAGCCGACTACAGCGCCACATGCCAATGGCAATGGCCGGTGCAATGGCTCAGGATGGTGGCGTAGCCATCGATAACGTCTCTGCCCTGATTCCAGATCAGGATTGGCTGCCCTTAGCGAAAGAGTTTTTCCTGTCATAAGTGCATCGGGCCATCTGCGCCCGCTCGCGGGAGACCGCCGCACCCGGCCGCTCGGATCCAGGCTAACCAGCCAGGACATCGGGCGGCCGGTTTTCTGCTCGAAACTGCAAGCCGGACTTTGAGGGATATTTTTTCAGCATGACCGGGTCGACAGATTGGTGACTTATTATCGCCGTGGATTAGAAGTATCGCCCCGCCTGAAATTTCGCCTGCGCCTTCGTCGCGCTCCGGCAGGTGGTGCAGAGAGAACGATCCTTCAGATCGATCCATTCCACCGCATGGGAGGATGCCATCACGCATCGATAGTCGTCGCAGTGCGTCAGGTTCAGGGTGTGTCCCACTTCATGAATCGCTTCTTTGGTCAGGCGCTCGCGAAAAAGCTTCCGGTCTGAGGTCAAACCGTAGAATTCCTGGCGCAGTCGATGGCCCGAAACCACCGCGCACGGACCACCCATTTGAGCTTCGCCGAAAACGAAAGTGAGAATCGGAATATACAAGTCGACCATCCCAACTCCCAGGATTCGCCAAGTATCGGGTCCTACAAGATTCTGCATGCGCTGCAAAAGTTCCGACGAATGATATTGTTGCCTCTCGCCATGAAAGGCAAACTCAGGATCCAGTTGAGTTGGAATAACCTTACAAGGAACGCGAAGAACCTCTTCCATGACCGGGCAAAGATCCGCCAGAAACCCGTCATCCACGTTTCCGATTGACAGCAGGTGCAGAGTTTTCATCGCCTGCCTTCATCGCGAAAGTTCTTCGGGCTTCTTCTCTCGGTCCACCCGCGACCATCCGTATTTCTTCAGCTTGTGGTACAGCGTGACCCGGTCGATGTCAAGCGCTTCAGCAGCACGGCTTTGGTTGCCCCCACACTCCTCGACCACTCGCAGGATGTGCGAACGTTCGATGTCTTCCAGGGTTTTGCTCGCCCCATTGGAAGCGGAGATGCCTTGTGGCTTAAAAATGAAATCTTGTTCTTTCAATTCGGGTTCTTGCCCAACAACCATTGCGCGCTCTACGGCATTCTCAAGCTCGCGCACGTTTCCCAGCCAGGGCTGTTGTTGCAAAAGATTCATTGCCGCTGGTGAAACTCGGTTGATGCGTTTGTTCATGGCCAGCGAGAGTTTACGTACGAAGTGGTCCACCAGCAGCGGGATATCTTCACGGCGTTCACGCAGTGGAGGCAGCTCGATGCGGAAGACGTTCAGCCGGTAGAAAAGGTCAGGACGGAATTTTCCTTCCTCAATCAACTTCTCGAGATCCTTGTTGGTCGCGGCGATACATCGAAAATCCACTTTGATAATCTGATTACCCCCCACACGGGTGATCTCGCGCTCTTGCAGGACGCGCAAAAGATCCGTCTGCGTCTTCAGGGATATGTCGCCAATTTCATCCAGAAAGACCGTTCCTCCTTCAGCTATTTCAAACTTGCCTTTCTTGCGATACTGCGCGCCGGTGAACGCTCCCTTTTCATGCCCGAAGAGTTCACTCTCCAGAAGAGTCTCAGTGAGCGCTCCGCAGTGAATCACCACTAGAGGATGAAACTTTCGCGGGCTCGCCTGGTGGATTGCGCGTGCCAGCAACTCCTTGCCAGTTCCACTCTCGCTGGTGATCAGTACGGTCGCGTCGGTGGGGCCCACCGTCTCAATGGCATCAAAGATCTTGCGCATGGCGGTGCTTTGGCCGATCAAATCTCCCGGCCGCGCAACTTCCGCCACCGTCTCACGCAGCAGGATGTTCTCCGCCGCCGTGCGCTTATGGGCTAGCGCTTTCTTTACCAGATGCGCAATCTCGTCGGGATCGAGTGGCTTGGTCACATAGTCATAAGCGCCGTTCTTCAGCGCAGCGACCGCGGTTTCGACCGATGCATATCCGGTCATCATGATTACCGTCAGCTCCGGGTCTACCTCGTGCATGCGGCGCTGCAGCTCGATTCCATCGGTACCGTGCATTTTGATATCGACCAGCGCGGCATCCCAACGCTGCTCGGCCAGGCGTGTTAGCGCGTCGCTGGCGTTTTCCGTGGTCGCGACTTCATAACCTTCTTCGCGAAACCATTTGCCTAACGAGTCGCGAACGCTCAGTTCATCGTCTACGATCAGTAACTTCCCCTGTGTGCTCAATGCATTCACCTCGTATTCGTTGCGGCATTGCCCCCGGCTGCGGCTACCAGCGAAACGGCGCCGGTATCGATGGGCAACGCTATGGTGAAAGTGGTGCCGCGACCGGGTTCTGATTGAACCTCTATGCGCCCGTTATGCCGTTCGACGATCCCACGGCTGATCGCCAGGCCCAAACCGACTCCATGACCGTGTTCTTTCGTGGTCAGAAAAGGTTCGAAGATGTGCGGCAAGATGTCCGGAGCAATACCCGAACCGTCGTCGCGAATCTGAATCAAGGCTTCCGCGTCGTCCTCCATCCGCGTCTCGATCCAAAGATTCCCGCCCGACCGGGGCATCGCATCGATGGCATTCATGATCAGTGCGATCAACACCTGCTCAATCTGCGCCGGATCGCAGGCCACGCGCGGCATGTCTCCCGCCAACCGAAGTTGTAATTCGACGGCGTTCAGATCGAGTTGATATCGCACCAGCCTCAGACAACGATCAATTACCGAATGAAGGTCGGTAGACTGAACATTCATCGGTGCAGTGCGGGAAAGACTGAGAAGGTTTTTGATCAGATCCCCGCAGCGCCGGCTTTCGGTGGCAATAAGATCCAGGCACTCCATCGCCTCGTCACGCTTCTCGATGTTTACTTGCCCGGCGCCTACCCATTTGCGGAGCAACTTGGCATAAGTGAGGATGCCGGAAAGGGGATTGTTCACCTCATGCGCGACCACCGCCGCCATCTTGCCCAGCGACGCCATCTTCTCTACGTGCAGCATGTGGTCGTGAGCGTTTCTGAGTTCTGCGGTTTTCTGCGCTACTCGATCTTCGAGGGTCTTCGCCCACGTCACGATTTCTTCGTTAGCCGCGCGCAACTGGAGGCTCATGCCATTGAACGACCGAGCCAGATCGCCAACTTCATCCGTCGAACTCACCTCGATCTGATAGCCAAGTTCTCCCTGCGTAAGGTGTTCCGTTCCGTTCTTCAGGCTCTTGATCGGTCGATCCACAACCCACCAGATGGACAGCCAGCTTAGAACTGCAACAATCAGCAGGGCGCCGATCGTATACGCAAGCGATCGCGCACTGCTGACCGCGATTTGCGCATCAGCTTTGGCCAGGGAAAGATCCACATCCAGAACACCCAGAACCTGTTGTTCGGCCGGATGGGCATGACAGGCTGCGTTCGTGCAAGTAGCCTGATTCTCGATGGGGGTTATGATTCCCAACACCCGCTGCCGCCCGCCGCTGCGATAAATACGAAAGCGATCGGGGCGGTTCAGCCTGGCCAATGGCTGCGCCTGATTATGGCAGCCGTAGCAAGCCTCCGCGGTCTTGTCGAGAACGTGGCTGACTTCAGCCGAATCGGTGGAGTAGCTGACGCGTCCTTCCTGATCGAGGATCCGAACCTTTACCATGCCGGGCTCGTCGGCCATGGTTTGTATCGCGTGGTAGAGACCCTCACGGTCGTTCCGCAGCATGTAATAGGTTGTACTGCGCTTGATCACGTCACTGACGCGCTCGGCGCTGGTCAGCGTGGCTTCTTCCAGGTGCTGGCGTTGCAATCGGATATTTACGTATCCGAGCAAAACAAAGATTGCCACCATCACCGTCAACAGCGAGCCGATCAACTTTGTACTGAGGCTTCGACGGAGACGCCTCCATGCCCGGTAACCACGCGTTGGATCAATCTCCCGCATGACTCAGCACCGCTTCATCAACGTCGGGCTCACGAGCCTTCGCCAGGACGGTGTTTACCGCGTGTTCTTCTTCGGGGAAGATCGGCAGATATTTCACGGCTACGCCGAAAAGAGCGAAGCCCATCGCGATGATCATCAGCGTTACGGAAAACTCTGTCCATTTAGGCATGTAATGATGCCCAACATAAGTTTCGAAGCCCGTCAGGCTCACGTTCAAGCGATTGGTAATGAACCCAAGCACGGTGAAGATAGAAGCCAGGTACAGCCCTTGCGGCGAAAGTCGAACCTTCTTGAAACTGAGCATCGTAATTGGAATTACGAAGGCCAGAATCAACTCCAGCCACAGAAAATAGGCTTCGTAACTCGGCTTGATGATTTGTCCTAACATGCCGCGATGGAAGTAATCTTCAAAACGGAGTAAGGCGTTTACCCAAAGCGCGACCAGCAATGCGCCGCCAAGGCTTACCAGGACCGGCAATTCCAGATGCCTGCCGAATGCTTTCGCGCTCTGCGTGGATTCAAAGATCGTCATCGCTAGACCTACGGAGATTGCCGAGCCGAAAAACAGGAAGGGAAGCGCCGGGGTATACCAAAATGGGTGCAGCTTGCTGGGCATAATCAGGTAGAGAGAGCCGAGCGAACTCTGATGCAGGGTGGAAAGCAGGATGCCCAGAACGATCAGCACTGGATAAATTCTTTTGATCCACTTGATGGGAGCATTCAGGTTGAATTTCTCGAACACATTGGGCAGGAATTCGAAGAACAGCACCGTAGTGTAGGCCATGACGCACATACCGACCTCAAACATGACGGAGTGCGGGTTCATGTATATAAGCTGGTGCCAGATGTACCAGGGACGGCCTAAGTCGAATAACAACCCAACAATGAAAAGCAGGTAGCCAAGAAACGCGGTGAGCACGGCAGGTCGAACGACGCTGTGCAGTCTTTCGACGTTGAACAGGTAGACTGCACCGATAACGCAAAAGCCGCCGGCCGCCAGCATTACCCCGCATAGGCAATCGAAGCCTATCCAAAGCCCCCAGGGGAACTGATCGGACATGTTCGAAATTGCGCCCAGTCCGCGAAAATAACGCACAAACGTCGAATACAACCCCATGGCCATGATCGTCAGGAATACAGTTCGCCAGAAGGTCAGTTTGATCTTCATCGTGTTCTCCGATTGTTCTCCCCATCTTCAGCGGCAGCCACTTCATCACGGCGATGCGAAATCCAATAAATGCCGCCTAACACGAGCGACCAAACAGGAATGAAGTCTGGGATTCTCTCCATCACCCGTCCGGTGTATTCGGGCATGGGAGTGTCGCCAATCTTTCCCGAGGCGGGATAGCCGTATTCTTCAACGTTGACGCTGGAGAGAATCAGCACGCAAGTTCCGCCAACTTCATGCAGACCGTAAATGCGGGGCTGGTAGGTCGAAGGATTATCGCGGATCCGAGCCTGCGCCTCTTGGATAAGGTCGTCTCGATCGCCGAACTTAGTGGCGCCGGTTGGGCAGATGTCCGCACACGCCGTCTGTTTACCCGCAGTAACGCGATCCGGGCACATAATGCATTTCCGGACGCGCGGGTTTAAAGAGCCCCACTCATATTTTGGCTGCGCGAACGCGCAGGCGACCATACAGTAGCGGCAGCCGATGCACTTCCATACGTCGTAGACGACGGGACCTTCCTTGGTTTTATGAAAGGCGCCAACCGGACAGACGGACGCGCATGCCGGCCGCTCGCAGTGCATGCACAGACGGCGCATAAATTTGTCGTCCTTGGTCACGACGACCGTATATTTGTGTTCAGACTGAAGCGATTCCGCCGCAACCCGGTCATCGTAGGGCAGCTTGTTTTGCTGCGCACAGGCCGCTTCACACTGTTTGCAGCCAATGCACATAGTTGCGTCATAGAGCAGCGCCTTACTCATGCAAATCTCTCCTCGGCGCTTCCCCGCGAGCCCGTTCCAGAAAAATTAAGTAGGAGTGCATGCTTTGGCAGAACGAGACAGGGAAGTGTGCTGAATAATCTGCGGCGACTAAAAAAAGTACCGGGCGCGGATCGGCCAGCATCCGCAGCCCGGCAGACTGTTCCGTCAGGCGAAGCAGACGAAGGAGGAGATTGCCGCGAGGCGACGAATCGGCGGTGGTGTGCAGCGGCCCGCCGAATTGGCTCGGACATCTTCATACTCCCTCAGCTTCTTGGGTCGCCGTCTGCAAGTTCGCGGAGGGCGAGGGCGCAAAATGGAACAGTCGATCACAACTCTACTTCTGCAAGCTGCGAAGGTAGGTCACGGTCGCTTTCACCTGGTCTGGCGGCAAGCTCTTAACGCTAGCCGGATGTTTCGCTTTCTCCGTAACTGCTTTGACCAGATCGTCATCCGACGATTTCTTCGCGTCATCAGAAACCAGGCTTGGAATCTTT
>Ga0209006_10001874_pt1 | contig 19013 bp, 19 predicted proteins | sample JacPin_JW_Ref_O2_FD_188567 | JGI IMG/M metagenome (GOLD analysis project Ga0209006, IMG submission 188567) | Forest soil microbial communities from Algoma, Ontario, Canada - Jack Pine, Ontario site 1_JW_Ref_O2 (SPAdes) (version 2) | ecosystem: Environmental > Terrestrial > Soil > Boreal...
CGGGAGGTGCGCGCGCGGCAGCGACTTGGTCTGCCGAGCGAGCTATTGGAACGCAAGATGCTGCGCCGACACTTCGATATTGATCGCTCAGCGGCAATCCTCAGTCACGGCAATGTCGAAGCCGACCCGATCGCTCTGGCAACAGGGTTCTTGCAGCGGGCGCTGCGCCGTGGCGCACGCTTCTACGGTCCGCACGAAGTCACCGACCTGCATTCCACGCGCAGAGGGGTTACGGTGTTCACGCGCGGCGGTCCGGAGGTCCATGCGCGTCACGTTGTCATGTGTACGGGCTACGAATTTCCCCGGATCGTGCCTACGCACGGCAACAGAATCATGTCCACTTGGGCCATCGCAACACGACCGCAGATACACGGCGTGTGGCCAGAACGCGCCTTAATCTGGGAGGCTTCAACGCCGTACCTATACTTACGCAGCACTTTTGATAACCGCGTCATCTGTGGCGGCGAGGACGAGGAATTCTCTGAAGCCCACCAGCGCGATGCTCGTATTGCCAATAAGGTATCCCGGCTCGAACAAAAACTGAGCAGACTCTTCCCAAAGGTGGATGCACACGCTACCAATGCGTGGACCGGATGTTTCGGCACGAGCGCAACCGGGAGTCCGACCATCGGCGAGATCCCGGGCTATCCGCACTGTTATGCCGCGTTGGGCTACGGGGGCAACGGTATTACATTCTCAATGCTTGCCGCATCGCTCCTGACCGCCGCGATTCGCGGCAAGCGCGATCCAAATGCCCATCTGTTCGAGTTCAAGTGATCCTTGATCTTGGGCGCCTGCAGCATCACAGCCACGCAAACGTGCGCCGCTTACCCCGCGGAACCACCAGGCCTCTCATCGGTCCGCGTAAAAAGCTGCCCAGCGACGATGTCCGGGATTAATATAACGAAGCGTCAATCTGGCCATCAAAAAGCTGCTGGGACCTTATGTTCAAGTCCAGGAGAGTGTTCTTTATGAGGAGTGCTGTCTTGTCAACAGTGCTGGTTGCGGCCGCTACGGTAACGATGGCTGGCGAGGGCATATGGAAGGCGGTAGTGCCACGGCCAGGCACCATGAAGGGAGAGTTCGATAATAACGACCCGATCGGGCTCTATGCTGGGGTCAAAATCAAGGCGGACTGCTCGCTTAACTGGACCAATCCCGACGACCACAGACTGTATTGCTTTTCTAGTGCGACTTCGCTGGTTTTCTTTCTCGATGCGCCTGCGCACTATCTCGAAAGCGCGCGCGCAAGCTGGCGCAAGCTGCAAGGCCCGCAAGGGTAGGGCATTTTTCGATTTTCGTGCTGCCGCGGGCCACGCAATTCCGCGCCATGCGGCCGCTGCAGTTTGATCGCAACAATCGAGGTGCGCGCCATCGCTGCAGGGGGAATCATGCCCCATCGCATGAATACTTCGAGGCATCGATGAGCTTTCAGATCAAAGGCCTGCCGGCCGAGACATTTACGCCGCTGTTCAAATTGACCGACACGGAACTTGCGGCCCGCGCCGCCGTGCGTCTCACAGCGGATAGGCATCCGGGATTTCCCTGCCGCGTTAGCCTGTGCGAAGCGCGAGCAGGCGAGACGCTGATTCTCCTCAACTACGAGCATCTGTCCGTTGCAAGTCCATTCCGGTCTCGCCATGCAATTTTTGTGCGTGAGAATGCTGTCGAAGCGCAGCTTGAGATCGATGAGGTTCCCGAGATCCTGCGCACTCGCCTATTGTCACTTCGGGCATTTGACGACGCGGGAATGATGATCGATGCAGATGCCATGCAAGGCTGCGGCCTTGCGGTCGCGATAGATCGAATGTTTGACTCGCATCGAGTCAAATACTTGCACGTGCACAACGCCAAGCCGGGTTGCTTCGCGGCTCGGGTCGAACGCGCGCGTGCCTAGGGCTGGTTGGACCTCAGTGTCGAAGGGCTTGCGCCGAACACGCGCCTAAAGGTCCTGCGCAATCGTTCCGCGTTTCCGAAACCGCACAATCGAGCCACTTCTTTGATCGCACGCGTGTTGCCGGCAAGCGCGCCGCGAGCCGTCTCAGCGCGTAGGCGTTCGACGGCTTTGGCTGGACTCATTCCGGTTTCTGCGAGGAATGCACGAGAAAAATTGCGCGAACTCATGCAGGCGTATTCGGCCAGCTTTTCGACGCGGTGCGGTTCGCAAAGATTGTTGCGTACATGATCAAGCAGTCCCGCGAAGCGCCCGTGCGCGCGCTCCAGCCCCAGCAACGCCGAGAACTGGGACTGGCCTCCGGGACGGCGGTGGTAAACCACCAGCTGTCGTGCCGTTTGGTGCGCGATAGATTCGCCGAGATCCTCCTCAATCAACGCAAGCGACATATCGATGCCTGCAGTGATCCCGGCGGAGGTCCAGATTCTTCCCGCTTTTACGAAAATCCGATCTGGTAGTAAGTTAACTTTCGGGAAGGATCGCCTGAAATCGAGTGTACGGCTCCAGTGTGTAGTAGCGTCCTTGCCATCTAACAACGCGGCAGCGGCGAGCAGGTATGCTCCCGAACAGACGCTCGTCGTCCGTCGCGCCTGTTTGGCACAGGACTGAATGTACCGTCGCGTCTTGAGGCTGAGCGCAGCCCCACACGAACCATTGCCGCCGACAACCACGAGCGTGTCGACCGCGGCGGCGCGCGGCAAAGGCCCAGCCAGCATCGTGGCGCCGGAGGAACTTGCCACAAGACCCGTTGTTGCGGCGCAGATGCGCAACTCATAACTGCCCGGCTTGTGGCGCTCTGCGATTTCGAATGCGGCTATCGGTCCGGCGGCGTCCAGCAACTGAAAATCCGGATAAATCAAAAATACAATACGACGTGTCATGGCTTAAAAAGGTGGAACAATGGCATTTACGCCAACAGGCTAATTCGTCACGATTGCAGCGTCAACGGGGGGTGTGATGAGCGCTGAATTCGATGTCGTTTTTGCCCTGTATCCGGGTGTGACGCAGCTGGATTTCACCGGTCCGTTCGAGGTGTTCAGCCGCTTGCCGCACGCCCGTTGCACGCTGGCGTCGGTTGCGGGCGGCACTATCCGCGGCGACGGCGGAATCACCTTCGCAGGCGTGGCGCGCTTGGCTGACGTCACCGAATGCGCCCTTCTTTGTGTTCCTGGGGGCTTCGGGACCGTACGGGCGCTCGGTGAACAAACCTACCTTGCGGCCCTGCGTCGCCTCGGCACACGGGCGCAGTATGTCACCTCCGTGTGCACAGGGTCTTTGCTGTTGGCGGCGGCCGGATTACTGCGCGGCAAAAAGGCAGCATGTCATTGGGCCTGGCGAGATTTATTGACGGAGTTTGCTGTCGAGCCCTGCACGGACCGAGTTGTGCGTGACGGCAATGTGATCACGGGAGGTGGAGTCACAGCGGGTATTGACCTGGCGTTCGCTGTTATGGCGCAGATTGCAGGCGTTGACTGCGCTCAGACGGTACAGTTGGCAATGGAGTACGCGCCTGAACCACCATTTGACTGCGGACGCCCGGAGCTTGCCCGGCCTGAGATCGTCACGGCGGCGCAAAGTCGACTCGACGGGATTCGCGTGGAGCGCAATGCTGCTGTAAGACGCGCGGCCGAACTCATGATGCAGAATTAATAACCGCAGTTGCCCCGGGCGCAGCACCGGCGTGAGACTATCCTCAATCTCTGGAGCGGACCGAATAGGAATGACGCGCGTGCGGATTACACAAGCTATCGTGAGAACGCCCGCGCCAAACTTCGCCGCGGGTATTGCAAGTGCAATCGGCGGCGGTGATCCAGATGTCGCGGCCGCACTGGAGCAGCATGAGCGGTATTGTGAAACGTTGCGCAATTGTGGGCTGCAGCTGATAAGACTCGCCGCAGACGTGGCTTACCCTGACAGCACTTTCATCGAAGACACGGCAGTTTTGACCGCTGAGGCAGCCATCGTTACACGTCCCGGAGCGGCGAGCCGAGCAGGCGAAACTGCTGCGGCGCGTGAATTGCTGCGCGGGATTTTCCCCACGGTCAGGGAAATCAAAGCGCCGGGGACATTGGACGGAGGCGATGTCTGCGAAGTTGATGGTGACTTCTTTATCGGAGTGTCGGGGCGCACCAACACGGAGGGTGCGCGCCAACTTGCGGCGTTGCTACGGGAACTAGGCCATAACTCGACCACGGTCGACATCCGCGCCAGCGAGAGCCTCCTGCATCTTAAGACCGGATTGTCGTACCTTGGGGGTGGCGTATTCGTAGTCAGCAGTGACGTGGTGCTTGACGATGCACTTAAGGCCTACGATCTCATCAGGGTGGCGCCCGCGGAAGCCTACGCTGCAAATTGTATTCGCGTAAACGATCACGTCTTGATCGCGGCGGGTTACCCGCTGCTCCTTGCAACGCTTGAAGCGCGGGGCTACCGGCTGGCGACGCTCGCCATGTCCGAATTCAGAAAAATGGATGGCGGGTTGAGCTGCCTGTCGCTGCGATTTTGAAGGCGCTCCGTGTTTCCACTTCGGGTCGCTGCTCCTAAACGCCTTTAAGGCACAGCCGTCGCAGGAAGCACAATCCGCCATGCCTGCGTCGGATGGTCGGCAGACCAATGGAGCGAATCGACTATCCCCAGGGGCACTTGGGTATCAAAGCTCAAGGGTACAAGTGGCGGCGCCGCGATGACTTCGATCGAGTCCTCATCATAATTTGAGCCCATGTCAGCCAGGAGTTCCTTTGGAGGCATGACTCGCCTCAGCTCCGGCACGCGTAAATCAAGAGCCTTTGCGGGTCTGGAGGCTGCTGCAACTGCTGGCGGCGCGACCGGCAAATCGACGCCATGCGCTACTCCGAAGACACCACCACAGAGCGCTATCAACAGCTTTAGTGTGGAAGCGGCGCGGCCGCGACTGCTGTTCATGACTTACCTCCGCCTGGACCGATTCACCACCGTTGGTTGATCTGTAAAGGATGCTCCTTCGCGGGTTAGGCGCAGCTGGCGCAATCATTAACATTGTTTTACTTGTGGCGTCGCGCCGACGTTCCGGGTCCGCATAAAGGTGGGGCCGCTTTCAATGCGGCCCCGGTGTGAGGAGGACATCCGGTGTCGATCTCACGGTTCATATACTGCGCGCCGGCCCGTGCCGCGTGCATCGGTGTCCGCCCTGTCTTTGCGTAAGTAACGTCCTACGCCGGTGGCGCGCTCCGTGGAAGGCGAATGGACACCCGTGTTCGAGCCGGCCAACTGAACAGTCGCGATTTCGTTATCATTGGCGACGCGTCTAGAGCACTCTCGCTTTCTAGAAAAGGTACTCGTCATGCCCGACGCTGCGCCCGCAGCCGCATCATCCAAGCTGCAGGCGCCAGCGCATTGGGCCGCGTTAACCGCACTCGGTATCGTCTACGGCGATCTCGGAACGAGTCCGCTCTACACGTTACAAACGGTACTGCAGGCTACTGGCGGTCGGCTAACGCCGGCGACCGCTCTGGGGGTGCTCTCCCTCATCATTTGGACGCTGATCATTACTGTTTCCATCAAGTACTGCGTATTTGTCATGCGCGCAGACAACCACGGTGAGGGCGGTATTTTGGCCTTGATGTCCTTGATTGGCGCGAACGGCTTTCACGGCGGTGCACGGATCCTCACAGGGATGGGATTGCTTGGTGCGGCACTGCTTTACGGGGACGGCGTCATCACACCCGCGATTTCCGTACTAAGCGCGTTGGAAGGCGTCAATGTGGCGACTGCCGCGCTCAAACCATTTGTGATGCCCATGGCGGTTGCAATTCTGGTCGCGCTGTTTGCGGCGCAAAGGTTTGGCACCGAGAAGATCGGTAGAGCGTTCGGGCCCATTATGCTGCTGTGGTTCATCGTGATAGCAATCCTCGGATTGACGGGCATCGCGCGCAATCCGCACGTGCTCGCCGCCATTGACCCGCGACACGCGATCGGCTTTCTCTTGCACAGCCGGGGAGTCGGGTTTCTCGTTCTTGGTGGCGTATTTCTCTGCATTACAGGCGCGGAGGCGCTCTACGCCGACATGGGTCATCTCGGCAGAGGCCCTATCAAATTATCCTGGTATGCAATAGTTCTCCCGGCGCTACTCTTAAACTATACAGGCCAGACCGCACTCTTAAGTGGCGATAGCACTATCGGCGGCAATCCCTTTTTCGAGCTCGCACCAACCTGGGCCGTCTATCCTTTAGTGGCTCTGGCCACTATCGCCGCCATTATTGCCAGCCAGGCCATCATTACAGGCTCGTTTTCGATGACGCGGCAGGCGATGCAGCTTGGCTGGCTGCCCGGTGTCAACATTCGGCAAACGTCTGACAACGTGTACGGCCAGATTTATGTTCCAGTGGTGAATTGGCTGATGATGGTAGCCACCGCGGGCATCACTTTGGCTTTCCAAAGCTCCGACCGGCTCGCGGGGGCCTACGGAACCGCTGTGTCGACGACCATGCTGCTGACGACCTGCCTGCTGTTCAACGCCATGCGCAAGGCCTGGCGCTGGCCGCTGGCGGCCGCGAGCCTCGTCGCTGGGACATTCCTGATTGTCGATATGGGATTTTTTGGCGCAAATCTTTTGAAGATCGCCGATGGAGGGTGGCTGCCGTTGTCATTGGGCGCGGCCATATTTTTTGTGATGATCACGTGGCGCCTGGGCGTCAACTCGGTGCGCGCCAGTCTTGAGCAGAAGCCCGAGACGCCGGCGTCGTTTTTGGCCAGCCTTCAAACGAGTCACATCCCGCGCGTGCCCGGCACGGCGGTATTTTTGACTCGAACTACAACGCAGGTGCCGTACTTGCTCATCGATCATGTCAAGCATATGGGCGCCTTGCAGTGCAGCGTCCTGACAGTGACAGTCATATTTGAGGATATTCCGCGCGTTTCGCGGCTGCAGCGCTGCGGAGTCGAGAAAATCTCCGCTGGCATATGGCATGTCTCCATCCGCTTTGGTTACGTTGAGATACCGGATTTGTGCGCAGCGCTGCACGATATCCCAGATCTCGATCCCAGTATTGATCTCGACGATGCTGTTTACTTTGGTGCTCGCGACCAAGTCGTGCGCAAGTCTGGAAATTCTCTTATGCCACGATGGCGCGTGCCGCTGTTTGCATTTTTGTACCGCAACGCAGTGAAAGCCGTCGATCGCTTCAATTTGCCGTCGGAAAACTTCGTCGAGATCGGCCGCCAGATCGAGGTCTAGCCAAGAATCGTGCGCGGCCGTCGCGGCGCACTGATCGGCATTGATTCCGCGATTGGGCTTTGGCTCGATCGGCGCCGCTGATTGGCGCTTGTTACATGCAATCGAACGTGGCAGCCTAAAGTATGCAACAAGTACTCGTCACTGGAGCTTCCGGAGGGATCGGCCGCGCCATAGCAGTGTCGTTGGCCGCGCGCGGCGCGCGCGTCGCGCTGCACTACAATTCAGATCGAGCCGCAGCCGAAGAGACTAGGCGCGCGCTGAACGGCGCAGGACACATCCTGTGCTGCGCTGACTTGAGTGATGCTGGAGCGATCGAACCCCTGTGGCGGGAGGTCACTGCCGCTTTTAACCGGGTAGACGCGCTCGTCAATAATGCGGGAATTTATGCTGCGCATCCGCCCACGACGGCGGAATATGCCGCATGGAATGAGGTCGTGGAGCGTACTGTGGCTACGAATCTACTTGGCCCTGCGCGCTTATCTTTTTTTGCGGCAAGATCGATGGCCGAACAGGGAAGCGGCCGGATAGTCAATATATCTTCGCGCGGCGCATACCGTGGCGAGCCGACGGCGCCCGCCTACGCTGCGTCGAAGGCTGCGCTCAATGCGCTCGGGCAATCGTTTGCCAAGGCCTTTGCGTCCAAAGGGGTGCAGGTATTTGCCGTTGCCCCCGGCTGGGTGAGTACCGAGCGCGTGGCGGCGCATGTACAGGATCCGGTCGTTTTGGCTGATCAGCCGCTCGGACGCGTTGCCTCGCCAGAGGAGGTGGCAAAGGTTGTTGCCTTCTGTGTGCTCGATGCACCCGCCAGTCTGACCGGCGCGGTACTCGACGTGAACGGAGCGTCTTATCTGCGGTAGGGGACCTGCCGACAAGTGATGATTCCCAAGTCCAAACCAGCGCGCTCTGGCGGTCACCTTGACCGCCGTCGATTCCTAGGCGGAATTGCAACGTTCTCGCTCGCAACTCTCGCTGCGGCAGAGGACACGCCGCCGGATCGGCGTTCATTATCCTTCGTGCACACCCATACGGGTGAAACGCTGTCGACGGTCTATTTTCAAAACGGCAACTATCTGGCGCCGAGTCTTGAGCACGTCAACCACTTTCTGCGGGATTTTCGTACTAACGAAGTGCACTCAATTGATCCAGGGCTGCTTGACATCCTTTTCGATCTGCAAGCGCAGACGCACCACGCTGGGCCTTTCGAAGTGATCTCCGGATATCGATCACCACAAACCAATGCAGCGTTGCGACGTCAGTCGGGAGCAGTTGCGGAGCACAGCCTGCATATTGAAGGGCGTGCGATCGACGTGCGTCTCAGGGGATTTCCTACCGCTAAGTTACGGGATCTCGCGATTAAACTGCATCGAGGCGGTGTAGGGTTCTACGAGGCGTCGGATTTCGTGCACGTCGATACCGGTCGATTTCGAATCTGGTGAAGAATGTTGCGCGGTAAATTTGTCTCTAAGAGCTCATGAGCTACGTAGCCTGGGCAATTCTAGGGATGGTCGGCTATTCGCTGGTCACGTTGCTCGTTAAACTCGCCACTCGCAGCGGGCAGTTCTCGAGCTTTCTCGTACTATCCATCGCGACCGTCATCGTCTGCACGTCCACACTTTGCATCACGGTGCTGCGGGGCGATGCGCGGGCACTGGTTGCCCGGGATTTCGCGAGTTCAAGCGCACTGTGGGCCTATGCAACCGGGATTGCACTCACGGTGGCGGTGGCATCGCTGTTTCGCGCACTGTCTATGGGGCCGGCGAGCGTCGTGGTGCCGATCTATGGCATGTTCATTGTGGGCGGAGCGGTTCTGGGCATGGTGTTTCTCGATGAGCCGCCAAATTTACGCAAGTTGCTTGGCATTGCGCTGGCGATTGTCAGCATTTTACTGATCGCTACGGGGGCGCCGCGCCGCTAGACACGCTGATCCACCCGATATAGCCCCGAGATTGCGTCAACCGAGTAACGTGGCGACAAGATGTCTATACGCACCCGGATTTGTGATTCCAACGAACGCCAGGCCGGTAAGCGCGCCACCGAGGTGCGCATCATGATTGATCCTATCCCGCGCTTGCCGTGCCGAGTAAATTGTGAAGGCGAGATAGCCGAGAGCGAATACTGGTGCTGGTATCGGGACGGGCAGCAAAAAAGTGATGAGACTTTGATTCGGAAAGTACACGATCGAGGCAAACATCACGGCAAGAATCGCCCCGGAGGCGCCTAGGCAGGAGTACTTCGGATCGTTACGGTGCCTGAAATACGTACCCAGATTCCCGAACAGCAAGCCGCCGAAATAGAGGGCTAGGAACATCGTCGTTCCAATGTAGCGCTCAAGCGAAAAAGCAAAGGAATAGAACGTGATGGCATTGAAAAGCAGATGCCCGACGTCTGCGTGCACGAAGCCTGAGGTGATCAGTCTTGTGTATTCGGCGCGCCGCACCAGCCAATATGGGCGAAACACGGTGCTTGCGATGAGCTGCGGCGCCACAAACAGGCCTGTCAGGCTTACCAGGCAAGTTAGGACTAATATGACGAGCGCGCTTAGCGGCATGTGCCTCAATATGCGTTCCGACGTTCGCTAATTCTCGCCCCGCACGCCCATCTCCTCACGACCCCGTTGGCGGCGCAGGGCCTCGTCGCGCGCGTCACCGATGGCAATGACAACGCGGTCGACGTCCGCCGCCGCCTCATCGCGGGCGAAGAGGCCCGTCAGCTTACTGTCAGGGAGCAGCTCGCCCTTTTCAAACAGAGCCCATATCTCCCGTGCGAAATGCGTGTTCAGAAGCTCCGGCGCATATTGGCCGAGAGTGCCCCTGATATTGTTCACGTCGCGTTCCAGCAGCGGTAGTGCGCTGTTGTTACCAGTTGCATTTACAGCTTGTGGCAGATCGATGATGACCGGACCGTCGCTGCCGACCAGCACATTGTATTCTGAAAGGTCGCCATGAATGATGCCCACGCACAACATCCGAACGATTTGTCGAATCAGAAATTCGTGATACTCGACAGCCTGCTCGGCAGTGAGTTCCACCTCTCCCAAGCGCGGTGCTGAGTGTCCGGCCGCATCGGTTATGAGTTCCATAATTAGAACGCCGTTGAAATACCCGAATGGGCGCGGAACGCGTACGCCGGCGCTGGTGAGCTGATACAGAGCGCTTACTTCGGCATTCTTCCAGGCGCTTTCCTCTTCCTTGCGGCCGTAACGGGTCTTCTTGCCGATGGCGCGAGTCTGGCGGCTGCCGCGGACCTTACGCCCCTCCTGATACTGCGAACGTTGCTGAAAGCTGCGTTGCGCCATATCGCGATAGACTTTCGCACAGCGCTGCTCTGACCCGGATCGAACGACGTAAACAGTCGCTTCCTTGCCGCTCTTGAGCGAGCGAATCACTTCATCGATGATGCCGTCGTCGACCAGCGGTTGCAGGGCGGAAGGCGTCTTCATGCAGTCAATGGGGACATCAGCATCCTTTTCCGGGCTTGTCAGTGGAGGCGCATTGTAGAGATCTCATGCCCACCCCGCATGACTATCGCGACACATAATCCGCTCCCGGGGCGCTTTTGAGGTTCAAATGACTCATTTTGGGCTGGATTATTGTCGGCTCATGGCCGAAATCCCGACGCGCGATCGATCGCGCACTTGCCCCGTCCAGTGGAGCTTCGTCGCCGGAATGCTAAAATTGAGTCGCGCCAGCGCCGTCGACGAACGGGTTTTAGAGACCCCGTGAGCGTCAAGTCGACTATCTTCAAGGTGCAGTTGCAGGTCAATAACATTGACCGCAATCATTTTCATACGCATTCACTTACGCTCGCGCGACACCCATCAGAGACCGACGAGCGCCTGATGGTACGCTTGCTGGCGTTCGCGCTGCACGCGCATGACACGCCGCAGTTTGCTCGAGGCCTGGCTTTCGATGAGCCGGATTTGTGGCGCAAGGACTTGACCGGCGCAATCGATCTTTGGATCACCGTGGGCCAGCCTGACGAACAACAAATGCGGCGAGCGTGCGGTCGTGCACGCCACGTAATTGTGTATACGTACAGCGGCCGGAGTGCTCAGGTTTGGTGGCAGAAGAACGGTGTTGGGGCGGCGCGCTCGAGGAATCTGACAGTGGTTGACTTGGCTGCAGAGGCCACCCAGGCGCTGGGGACCTTGGCTCAGCAGGGCATGCAGGTGCAGTGTCTCATCCAGGACGGTGAGATCCAGATGCTGGATGAAGAAGCTACTGTTCCCATTGAGTTGATCATGCGTACCAGTCCTCACTAATCGTGGATCAGCTTGCTGTCGAGCTGGTGGGAACGACCGCGGAAGAGCGCGATTCGCTCTTCGCGTTGATTTATGACCGAAACATCGTATACGCCGCTGCGCCGTGAGCGCCAAACCTCGTTGGCGACGGCGGTGAGTTCGTCGCCTTGCCGCGCTGGGGCGAGAAAATCGATCGTCGCGCCCGCTGCGACCGTCGTAGCGTTGTAGGTGTTGCAGGCAAAAGCAAACGCGCTGTCGGCCAATGAAAAAAGAACACCGCCGTGGCACGATCCGTGACCGTTCACCATGTCCGCGCGCACTACCATGGACACCCGCGCACTGCCCGGACCAATTTGCACAAGCTTCATCCCGAGAGCGCGCGACATTGCGTCGCGCTCCAAGAGGAAGTCAGCAGCACGCTGTGCAAGCTCCCGTGCAGGCCTGCCGCCGGCATCGTTAGGGTTGTCGCTCACGCGCCTAGTTGTCCTTCCGTTTGTCGACCACGTGTCGAGCCTTTCCCACGGAACGGGTTAGCGAACCGCTCGGGCCGACCCTCACCTCAATGTTTATGCCGATATAGGCTTTCACTAAATGCTCAAGCTGAGCGGCGGCCCCTTCGCGAGCGTTGCAGTCGACCCCCGCAGCGAATTCGACGCCCAGCGTTACGGCATCGAGATTGCCCACCCTCTCAACCTCCAGTAAGTAATGCGGCGCAAAGAGCCCGATTTGTAGGATGAGATCTTCAAACTGGCTGGGGTAGACGTTTACTCCGCGAATAATCAGCATGTCGTCCGTGCGCCCGACGATTTTTTGAATGCGCCGCATGGAGCGCGCCGTCGGGGGAAGAAGACGCGTAAGGTCCCGGGTCCGATAACGAATGATCGGCAAGGCCTCTTTGGTGAGCGACGTAATCACAAGCTCCCCGAGCACGCCGTCGGGGAGAACGGCCGCGCTTTGTGGATCGATAACTTCGGGATAGAAATGATCCTCCCACATGACGGGTCCGTCCTTGCTCTCAACGCATTCGCTCGCGACTCCGGGCCCCATGACCTCCGACAGGCCGTAGATGTCGAGGGCGTCGATTCCCATTATCGACTCGATCCGGGAGCGCATGGCGTTACTCCAGGGCTCGGCGCCAAGAATGCCAATCCTCAGCGATGTGGCGCGCGCGTCAAGACCTTGCCGTCGCAATTCTTCCGCGATCACCAACAGGTACGTCGGCGTCGCCATAATGATGTCAGGCTTGAGATCGCGAATCAGCTGTACTTGCTTTTCAGTTTGGCCACCGGAGATCGGAATGACAGTGCAGCCGAGGCGCTCGGCACCGTAGTGCGCCCCGAGACCGCCGGTGAACAATCCGTAACCATAGGCAATTTGCACGATATCACCGGCCCTGCCGCCTGCCGCCCGCATGGACCGGGCCACAAGGCCCGCCCAGGTATTAATATCCTGCACCGTGTACCCGACGACCGTCGGCTTGCCGGTCGTGCCACTCGAGGCGTGCAGCCTTGCTACCTTATTCTGTGGCACGGCAAAGAGTCCAAATGGATAGTGTTCGCGCAAGTCTTGCTTGGTCGTGAAAGGGAATCGCGCGAGATCTTCAAGGTCGCGCACTTCTCCCGGATGAACGCCCAGCGCATCACAACCGCGGCGGTAATTGGGCACGTTGTCGTAGGCGTGCTGCAGTGACCATTTGAGCCTTCGCAGCTGCAATGCGTGCAACTCATCGCGACTTGCGGTCTCGATCGGCTCGAGGTCGTCAGGTCGAGTTGTCTTCATCTCACGGACACCCCTTACCGCAACCTGTTCTGGCAGACACGCCCATGCACAAAAGGTACGAATTATTTACGCTGCAGATACGCTCGCCAAGGAATCCAGTAGTACTTGGACCAGCCTTCCGACACACCGGCGAAGTCAGAATCGGCAATGTTGACGTGGGTTAGCTCAATACGGGTTTCTCTACCGACAGTCCAGAACGACAGCACGAGCGTCGAATCGATGTCTCGCTTGGCAAACTGCGTCGAGCGCCACGACTGCACAATCAGGCGATTCGGAATGAGCTGCAGGATGGTGCCCGAGAGGGCGCCCCGGAATGCCGAGAATTGAGCACCGGCGCGTGCAGCAATCTTGACCGGCGTGCCTGTAAATGCCGCATGCTCTTTGGGGTCCAGATACATGCGATACAGTCGAGCGGCGGGTGCCGGAAGATCGACGGCCAAAGTTACGGTACGAGGCATGTCACCACCTATCGGCAAAGAGGAGCAGGCGCCGCAGCGCATGTCGCGCGCATCTGATCGCAATGCGAGCCAAGCTTAGCGCGGACCGACTACAGAGTCAGAAGTGTCTCGCATAGCCCGAGCGCACTCCGACCCGCGGTTGCGAGCCTTTCCGCTTGGGCGGACCCGCTGGGACAGAGCACGCCAGGGCAGGTCATTGCCAGGCCTGTGGTCGGCGGGCTGACGAGGTACTCATCGGAGCGCTCTTCGAGCGGACGTGTTGACCGCCGGGTTGCGCCCCGGCAGCATCGCTGCGCGTGTTTCACAGGGGAGAGTAGAGTGACGGATCAAGCGGATTTGGCGGCGGTGCTGCGCTGCCCGCGATGTATGCGGGCTGGCTTGGCGTTGCAACGCGCGGGTTGGATATGCGGCGGCTGCAATGCCGGCTATCCGGTATTGGGTGATATCCCGTGGCTCTTCGCCGACCCTCAGAGCATGCGCGCGCAGTGGCGCGGACGTTTGCAGTTCCTGGTACTGTCAATCGAGCGTGAAGTGCGCACACTGCGAACAGAACTCGCAGGTGATCTGAGCGCATTGGCGCGACAGCGGTTGGAGTTGCTCGCGGCGGCCTATGAGGACCATGCTCGACGACTCGCGCAGATGCTGACGCCGCTTGATTTCGCGGCCACCAACACAGGTTATGAAACGCATCTTGCCCTGCGGACGCGGCTCCCAACTGATCAGGGACTCACCAACTACTATGTCAACCTGCATCGCGACTGGGCTTGGGGAGCGGCCGAGAACGACGCTTCGCTCGCGCTTATTCGCTCCGTCGCGCAGCACCACGCAAGCTGGGGCACCACCCTTGTACTGGGAGCGGGGTCGGGACGGCTTGCGTACGATATGCATATGCAGTGTGCGCCACGGCTTACCGTCGCGATGGATTTCAATCCGCTATTGCTCTTCGTCGCGCGCGATGTCACGCGTGGTGCTGAGCTTGAACTCTACGAATTTCCTATAGCGCCCCGGCGCCTGGCCGACCACGCGATATTGCGCAGTCTGAGCGCGCCCCAGCCAGTGCGGAGCGGTTTCCACATCGTTGCGGCAGATGCATTGCGTGCTCCATTTGCACCGGAGGCCTTCGATACAGTTGTGACGCCATGGCTGATCGATATTGTGAGCGAGGACTTCGCCAGCTTGGCCGCGCGGGTCAATGCGTTGCTGCGACCTGGCGGCTCCTGGATCAATTTCGGTTCGTTGGCGTTTTCGCAGGGTACACGGGCGCAGCGATTGTCTTTCGAGGAGACGCTCGAGATCATCGGACAGACTGGGTTCGCTCAGCTTGAGATCGGCGAACAGAGCATCCCGTATATGGCTTCTCCCGCGAGTCGTCATGCCCGTCTTGAGTCGGTAGTCGCCTGGTGCGCGCGCAAGGAGAGCGCAGCGCCGCCGGTTCCTGCGGAGGGGACATTGCCCGACTGGATCGTCCTCGGCGACCGTCCAGTTCCGCTGTTGGAGGAATTCAAAGTGCAGGCGGTCGCAACACGCATTCACGCCTATGTAATGGCGCTCATCGACGGACGGCGCAGCATTCGCGACATGGCGCGACTGCTTGTTGAGCAGCGCCTCATAAGCGCCGAGGATGCAGAGCCGGCAGTTCGCCGGTTTCTGGTTCGAATGCGCGAGGATAGCCGCAAAAGTGGCGTGTGAGCTCGTGTGGAACGGCGCCGCTGCGAGATCATCAGCGCAAGTACCGGCCCGCGCCTTGACACCTCTATGATGCAATTACGTGCCAGCTCACCGCGCGGGCTCGGCGAACTACTGGCTCGCGAGCTGGACGCCTTTGGTGCGACTGAGGTTCGCGAGCAGTCAACTGGCGTGCGCTTTTGCGGCACACTTGAGACGGCCTATCGCGCGTGTCTTTGGTCGCGGACCGCCAATCGGGTTTTTCTCGAGCTTGCCCAGTTTCAAGCGCTCGACGCGGATGCATTCTACGCGGCGACTCGGCAGATTGACTGGGTCAGCCATATAGCGCCCGGAGTCACTTTGGCGTGCGACTTTACGGGGCAGCACCCCACGCTTGTGCATACTCATTTCGCTGCCTTGAAGCTCAAGGACGCCATCTGCGATGAACTGCGCGCGCGCGCGGGCTTCCGGCCGGACATCGCGACAGAGCGACCCGGGGTGCGCGTACACGCTCATGCACGCGGAGCCACAATCACCGTATCGCTTGATCTTGCGGGAGAGAGCTTGCACCGTCGCGGATATCGCGCTGACGCCGGGGAAGCGCCTTTGAAGGAGAACCTGGCTGCGGGAATTCTGCTGCGCTCCGGTTGGTCGCAACTGGCCGCCGACGGTGCGCAGTTTCTGGATCCGATGTGCGGGTCGGGTACCTTCGTGATCGAAGCGGCGATGATCGTGGCGGATATGGCACCGGGATTGAACCGCGAGTATTACGGCTTCATTGGGTGGCGCCAGCATGACGCGGAGCTATGGCTGAGACTACAAGGAGAGGCGAGCTCGCGCAGCCTTGCTCATGATCCGGCGAGGCTCGTCATTCGTGGCCTAGACAAGGACGCCGTTGCCGTGCGCAATGCACGTGCAAACGCGCAGCGCGCCGGGGTTGCGAGCCTGGTGCAGTTTGCGCAAGCCTCGCTGGCAGAGGCGACACCCACGCGGAACGGAGCAAACACGACCGCGGGCCTACTGTGCACCAACCCGCCGTACGGGGTGCGCCTCGATGACCTCGCGACAGCTCGCAGCATTCATCGTGAGTTGGGGGTCGTCCTGCGCGAGCGTTTTTTGGGATGGCATGCGGCGGTGCTAACAGGTACGCCGCAGCTGGGATTGGAGCTTGGCATTCGTGCCTACCGTACTCACGTGATATGGAATGGCGCAATCGAATGTCGGCTGCTGCGTCTGAAAATAGAAGAGCAGAGCATCAGTACGGGTGCACGGCGCGGGGCGGCCGCTGAGATTGATGCGAGCCTACGCGCCAGCACCGGCGCGCAAATGTTTGCCAATAGGCTGGCAAAAAATCTCAAGCGCTTGGGTGCTTGGGCCAACGGCGCTGATGTGTCATGTTATCGCCTCTACGATGCCGACATGCCGGAATACTCGTTGGCCATTGATCTGTATCAAACTATGCCGGACGGATTGAATTGGCTCTATGTGCAAGAGTATGCGGCTCCTGCAACAATCGATGCCCAGGCGGCGCGCCGCCGGCGAGGCGAAGCGCTATCTGTTTTGACAGAAGTGTGCGGTGTACCGGCGGAGCGTATCCGCGTGCGTCTACGCCGCAAGACGCCGCGCGGCGAGCAATACAGCAAGCTCGATGAACAATCGACGTTTCACGTGGTCGAGGAAGGCGGACTAAAATTCCGCGTCAATTTCGATGACTATCTTGATACCGGGTTGTTTCTTGACCACCGATTGACGCGTGCGCGTCTGCGTTCAGCGGCCGCCGGGAAACGATTCTTGAATCTATTTGCTTATACGGGATCTGCGACTGTTTATGCTGCGTCTGCACATGCGGTCTCGAGTACCTCGGTCGACCTTTCACATACTTATATCGATTGGGCGGGACGTAATCTTGCATTGAACGGACTCGGAGGCTCCCAGCATGCGCTGGTACAAGCCGACTGCCGAGAGTGGCTCGCGGCCGCGCGCCACAAACGTGAGCGCTTCGACTTGATTTTCCTCGATCCGCCAACGTTCTCAAATTCAAAGCGCATGCAAAGTGTGCTCGATATTCGCCGCGACCATGCGGCTCTCGCCGATGCCTGTGCGCTGCTCCTGGCCCCTGACGGCCTACTCTTCTTCTCGACCAATGCGCAGCGATTCAAGCTTGATGAGACGCTGCGCGAGCGCTTTTCGGTACAGGACGTCTCCGCGCAGACGCTGCCGGTGGACTTCGAACGCAACGCTAGGATTCACCGCTGCTTCGAGCTGCGCCCATCGTGATGGATTTATGACCGTTGTATCCACCGCCCGTAGTGCTTGCGGGATGGATCATCATAAGACGACCTCAAGTGACCTAGGAGCGTGCACTGTGCCTGGGTGGATTTTGACCGCCATCGCCTAGAGCAGGTCCCGCAGGCGGTAATAGAGCATCGCCAGCACGAGCGCAGACTTTCTTACGGCAGCTCCGCCGGGAAAGCTGCGGTGCGGAATCTTTGCAAACACGTCGAAGCGCTCAACCGATCCGGCGATGGCTTCCGCGAGGATAGTGCCGGCTATACCCGCGAGTGCGACGCCGTGGCCGGAGAAGCCCTGCAGAAAATACACATTTGGTGCCAAGCGCCCGAAATGCGGAGCGCGATTCATCGTGATGTCGACAGTCCCTCCCCAATCGTAGTCGATGCGGGTACCGGCGAGTTGCGGAAATACGTTCAACATCCGTGTTCGCGTTGCGGCGGGAAAGGCAGACGGTGCGCGCGCCGAGTAACTTACGCGACCGCCGAATAGCAGACGCCTATCGGCGGAGAGCCGGAAGTAGTCGAGCACCCAATTCATGTCACTGACTGCCGCATTGTTGGCGATCAGGCCGCGCGCTCGGTCCGGGTCCAACGGCTCGGTCGCAACGATATAGGTCGCCACGGCCATGATCTTCTTTGCGAGCGCGGGTGCGAGTTCTCCGAGATAAGTATTGCCGCACAGGGCCAGGTGCCGGCAGCGTACTTGGCCGTTTGGCGTGCGCACCTCGATGTGCCGCGTGGATGCGAAACTTAGTGCGCGCGTGTTTTCGAATATGCTGACGCCGCGCTGTGCCGCTGCGGCTGCCAGTCCGAGCGTGTAGTTGAGTGGGTGCAGGTGCCCACTCGCCGAATCGTAGAGCGCCCCCGTATAGCGGGTCGTGGCGAGGAGTGAACGCACCTCCTCGCGCGGCATGTAGCGTGCAGTTTCATAACCGTACCGATCGCGCAGCATCGTAAGTTCTGCGTGCAGCTCGTGCTCGTGACGCGCCTTCAACGCCACCTGCATATGCCCGCTGGCCCAATCGCAGTCTATGGAATATTTGACTATCCGCTCTTTGATGAGAGCAAGCCCGGCGATGGTAACGTCCCAGACAGCGCGCGCGTCAGTCGCACCCAACAGTCCCTCGATAGTAGTTTGTCCCGCCGCAACGCCGAACAGCGCTTGTCCGCCGTTCCTGCCGGAAGCGCCCCAACCGACGCGCTGTTCTTCCACGAGTGCTACGCGATAGCCCCGTTCTACCAGATGCAAGGCAACCGAGCATCCGGCAATGCCGCCACCCACGACACACACATCGCAGTCGACGGATCCCGCGAGTGCCGGCCAGCGCGCGGCCGGATGCGCGGTTGCACCATAATAGGAATTAACGGCGGGCTCAGGGCTCATGACCGGTGCAGCGGTGCTCGGCTGGAGGGT
>Ga0209006_10001875_pt1 | contig 19004 bp, 9 predicted proteins | sample JacPin_JW_Ref_O2_FD_188567 | JGI IMG/M metagenome (GOLD analysis project Ga0209006, IMG submission 188567) | Forest soil microbial communities from Algoma, Ontario, Canada - Jack Pine, Ontario site 1_JW_Ref_O2 (SPAdes) (version 2) | ecosystem: Environmental > Terrestrial > Soil > Boreal...
CGGAGCCGGGCCAGCTTCGGGGGCGGTTCCCCGCTGAGTATTTCGTGGCGGCAGCCGATGAATCATGTCACCGCAAATGCCGCCTATTCCAGTCGAAACTGAGGGCTGCCGTCTCTCAATCAAGATCGTTGGGCCGCCGCGCCGTCGCTTGCGACCGAGGTGCATGGGCTCATCTCCCATTCATCAAGGGCGACATCTTGGTTCTCGCCGATGTCGATGCCGGCGTGTTCGCATCCCGACTTGAAACGCTGGAACTGGTCGGGCCGTGGATGCCTCCCAGCATCCACGGCCCTAACCGCCGCTCGGAATGGGGAGCCAGAGCGCGGCTATCACGTGAAACGAAATGCCCAGGGAGAAGTTTCCGAGACCGACTGCCGAATAACCAGTCCTCCCTGAGCAGCCCAGCGTTCCCCACGGGAGGTAGCTTCCCGTGTTGGGCGCCTGCCGAAAGTTGACGAACAAAGCGGGCTGCTGCCAGTTGACGCGGCCAGAGTTCTGAGGGGCGTGAGCGATAGTCTCACCGAAACCGGTCTGGCCGCAGCGTCAACCCTGAAGGAGATCTCCGGACCTTGAGGGCGTCCGCCCTGACGGTCAATCGTTTCGCGATTGATTTCGGCGGGTGGATAAGCGAGGTGAGGGGAGCCGCGCGCAAACTCGTCTTGGCGTCGAGATCTCGGCTCCTTACCCATTGAATTAGTAAGCTCGCGTTTCCTGAGAAACCAAGACGGCCAGTGGCGCCGGCGCGAAAAGATCCGCCGCGGCGATTAAGTCTCCCCGCGCCGTTATTTCGCGCTGGCTGATAAGATCGATCCATATCTTCGCGGAAGTTTCGCTCGGCAATGCGACCATTGCGGTCGCGATGTCTTGAGAGAAATTGCGTCCCGGATATAGCAAAATGGCGACAACAAGCGTTGCGCTTTTCGTCCTGCGAGCGAACGCGCAAATCCTATCAACCGCTGCGCCGGAAGCGCTTAAGGGCTCATAAGAGCCTTCCTGGAACAGAGAAGATTGCCGTTTGCGGAGCCGCAGTAGGTCAAATATCAAACGAAGCTTGACGCTTCCGTCGCTCCACTCGTTTGGTTGCGCGCCGAGATGGTCCCACATGCCACGGCCCGAGTCTTGACGGATGTCGCGCAGCAATTGTTTGCGTCTTTCGTAGTCGACCGCCCGGCGGTTGTCGGGATCGACAAAGTTCAAGTCCCACAGTTCAGAGCCCTGATAAAAATCGGGAACGCCGGGTAAGGTGAGCTTCAAGACAGTTTGGATCAGGCTGTTGTACATTCCAGCCTTTGCTGTTTCATCCTGGAATGCCGCGAAGGATTCGAGAAATGCGTTCTTTCTCGTCATATCGAGAGCGGAGCGGATGAAAGCGAGAGCGGCGTCTTCATACACGGCGTTAGGCGCGCTCCAGGTTGTATGAATCTTGGCTTCCCGCATGGCTTTGGTCATCGCGCCCTCCAGCCTCAGGCGGAACAGGTCCACACGAACGGGATCGGCGTTGTTGATCGCGATATCCGGTGGCCATGAACCAAGCAGCATCTGATAGAACGCGTATTCGTCATTGCGGTCCGGCGGGGTTTCCTCCGGCGAGCCGGCGCTACCCGCTCGCAAAATGCGGCTCCATTGCGTTACGCATCGCACCCACTCGTCCGCACGCTCCGATAGAACCAGCATGCGGGCGCGGGCGTCCTCACCACGCTTTGAATCATGGGTGGAGGTGCTCAGCATGGAATGAGGAAAGCGCTGCGCGCGCCTTTGATTGGCATGGTGAAACGACGAAACGCTCACGTGAGACTCGGCCGGATGGCCCCCGACCTCGTTGAGCGCGAGCATTCGATTGTACTGGTAGAAAGCGGTGTCCTCCAAGCCCTTCGCCATCACCGGTCCTGTGTATTGCTGGATTCGCGTGGCCCAGCGGATCACCGAAGCGCGGCTGAATCCGCTTTTGGATTCGGCAACGAGGTCGCATGTCAGCAGTCCGTGGAGAAAGTCGAATACGCTCGCATCGATCGCGCTGTCTTGCCGTCTCGCCTTGGCCAGCGCCCAGTCGCAATCGCGCCTGTCGGCCGCGGTCGGGGTCGCCTCATCGTCGATGTAGGTTCGATAAACGGGAAAGACTGCGATGATTTCCTTGAGGGCGCGGTATAGGACATTCTGCGTGAAGTCGGCCGTTCTCGGGTTGGAGCGGGCAATCCCCGCCGCCTCATGCGCAAGCGAATTCAGCTCGCCTGCCAGTTCGTTCTCCATGATTCGTATCTTGCCGCGGCGAACAATGTCCGCGAAGTTCTCGCGATTGCCAGTAAAATCGCGGTAGAAGCTGGTGAGGCGATCTTGTCCCGACGGGTCCAGCAGCAGGCCTGAGATCAAGCTCGCCACCTCGTATCCGGTAGTTCCGTCGACGTCCCAGTCTTCGCGAATCTCCTCGTGGCGCGCGAGAATTTTCTCGACGGCGACATAGAGCGGCCGCGGCGCCTGCTGTCGGAGCCTCAGGCAATATTGCTTGGGATTGCGCAATCCGTCGATATGATCGATTCGCAGGCCATCAACGACCCCTTCATCGATCAACCGGAAAATCAGCTCATGGGCGTGATCGAATAGCTCAGGAAGCTCCATCCGGATGCACGCCAACTCGTTCACATCGAAGAAGCGTCGATAGTTGATATCGTCGCTCGCCACGCGGAAATAAGCGACGCGCCAATGCTGGTCGCGGATTAGGGCGTCGAGCTCGGCCCAACTCTCCAAATCGCCGGGTGCGCCAGTGAACCGGCCCAACGCCTCTCTAAGCGCGTCGGCAACTTCATGGCTGGCGTCGACCGTGGCTGCCAATGTGGTTCGCATATCCCTGGCGCGGCTGGCGACATGGAGGTCGCGAACGGGAAGATGCGAAAAGGCGTCGCCCAACCGCTCCAACTCCGGATGCCCATCACGCAGAATGCGGCCGTAGTGCGGGGGATGGATCGGCAACCTGTGGCGTTCATATGCCCATATGGAAAAGGCGCCTGTCTCGGAATCGAACTCCAGCTTCAAAGCGCCGGATGCGAGCGCGACGCCAAATTGTTCGCCGAGAATCGGAACAAGAAGTTTTCCCGCGAGGTGCCGTTGATCCGGCTCCCAATCGATATCGAACCAGCCCGCGAATGCGGAGTCGCGTCCCCATTCCAGCACGTCGAGCCACCAGGGATTGTCTGCTCCGCCGACGCCCATATGGTTTGGCACGAAGTCCAGCACTTGACGGAGGCCGTTGCGGCGGAACGCATCGACCATGCGATCAAAGCTATCGCGATCGCCCAGATCGGGATTGAGCTCGGAATGGCTGATAATGTCATAGCCATGCGCGCTCCCGGGCCGCGCCTTGAGATAAGGCGAACAATAGACGTGGCTGACGCCAAGACCCGCCAAATATGGCGCGAGAGCCGCGGCCTGGTCGAACCCGAATTCGCGATTGAACTGGAGCCGATAGGTCGCCCTGGGAATCGGCTTGCTTTCCGCCGTCCCCGCCTCGCCCAGTGGGATTTGCGCTGAGGCGCCCTCGCGATTCCGATCGTCAGGGGCCATCGCTCAGGCTCCAAATCGCCGACCAGGGGGCCAGAATGCCCTCCTTCAATGCTCCTTCCGACCATATAATTCGCTCACTTGGCAGTTGCGAAATCGGGGCGGCAGCCGCCTTGAGATTTGCAGTCAAAGTCAGCTTATTCCGATCCGCCAGCAACCAACGGACGATCACGGTCATCTCGCCGATTACTTCGAAAATGGCGGAGCGCTCGCCAATCCCTTTCAGCCGAGGGACAATCTCGGTCCGCCGAACGGCGATCACCCGTTTGTACCATTCAAGCTGATCCGCGTGGGCATCGCCCTCAATGTCTTCCCAGCGGAGCTTGGCCGAAAGAAATGTTTCGCGGAGGGTTGGATCGGGAATTTTCTCGCGATCGACGGGATCCTGGAATTTTGGAAATGCGCGGAATTCCCGCCGCCGACCGCTCCTCACCGATTCGGCAAGTTCGGCGGGGAAGTCGCAAAAGAAAGGGAACGGTTGCGCGGCGGCCCATTCCTCGCCCATGAACAGCATCGGAATCTGCGGCGCCAGCAGCGAGATCGCCGCTATCGCGCGAACGGCCGCCGACGGCGCAAATGCCGTAATGCGGTCCCCAAAGGCCCGGTTTCCGATCTGATCGTGATTCTGGATGAAGGCGACGAACGCCGTGGGAGGCAAATGGGCGCTGGGCTTGCCCCGGCGCCTGCCGCGATACGCCATCATCTGCCCTTGGAAGGCGAACCCCTCGGCGAGAGCGCGACCGAGCAACTCCGTGTCGCCGGCATATTCAACGTAATAGCCGTCGCGCTCCCCACTCGCAGCGGTATGCAGCACGTGATGAAAGTCGTCATTCCATTGCGCCGTGAATTCGGCTGGCAGACCGGAAGCATCGCGCCTGAGGCGAAGCGAATCGTTCTCTTCATTCTCAAGGATGAGATGAATCTTGCGGCCGCCCGTTACAGCGTGTGCGCGCATGGCCAGTTCTTCTAAAATGTGCGGCGAACTCTCATCCGGCATGGCGTGGACAGCATCAAACCGGAGACCGTCGAGATAGAATTCCTCGAGCCAATACAGCGCGTTTTGAATCACGAATTCGCGGACGATTTCGGAACCGGCCGCATCAAAATTAACCGCAGGTCCCCACGGAGTCTGATGCTTGGAAGTCAGAATCGGACCGTAGTTGGGCAGGTAATTTCCGACCGGACCAAAATGATTGTAGACAACGTCGAGAAAAACCATCATGCCGCGCGCGTGGGCGGCATCGACGAGCGATTTCAGATCTTCCGGCCGGCCATAGCTTGAATCGGGCGCGAAAGGCAGCACGCCGTCATAGCCCCAATTGCGCTCACCAGGGAAGTCTCCGACGGGCATCAGTTCGATCGCCGTAACGCCTAAGCGCGACAAATGGTCCAATCGTTCTATAGCGGCGAGAAATGTTCCCTGCGTCGTGAATGAGCCGATATGCAGCTCGTAGAGCACGCATTCCTCCCACGCCCGACCTTGCCAATCCGCAATTCGCCATGGATAGCCTCCCGGGTCGATGACTTCGCTGGGCCCGTGCACGTCGAGGGGTTGGAAGCGGGACGCGGGATCGGGACATGCCAAACCGTCGGCCAACACATATTGGTAGAGGGTCCCAGCGCCGACGCCGGAGAGGAAATGCGCGTGCCAGCCGCCATCCTGCGCCGTCATAGGATGAATCGTCCCGTGACCATGTATTTGGAGCCCGATTTTCTTTTGTTGAGGCGCCCACACCCGAAAGAGAACGCCATCTTCGCGGCATTCGGCGCCGAAGCCGAGACTCTGTCGCCTAACAAAGCTAGGGGCCTCGTTTTGGGGCGATTCACGGTGGATAGACATGGCGCTTAAATGCCGCGCCCGCCGGATTGTTCCACAAGGCGCTGCGACATGCCCACCTTGCGCGCACGCCAGGCCGAACCGGATGTCGCGAGTCGGAGTGCGCCGCGCGCTTCATTTGCTCATCATCGATGCGGATGGCCTAATATAGGAGGCGGACAACAAGAAGCGGAGCCTCGATAAAATTATCGGAACGAATTCACCGGGCTGATCGTTGTCGCGAGATGGCGATTCGCACCAAGGCGGCAAAAATGAACCAGGCGGCTGGGCCACACGGAGCCGCCGAGTTGCCCTCAGTGATTGTCGATAGCTACAATCTCGAATTGCGCAATCAAGAAGGATTTATCGGCGACCGCGCGAGCAAACGCGCATTCGCGGAAATCATTGAAGACTGGCGTCAGCGGTTGCGACGAGTCGACGACGATCCGCTCGGCGATGTGAGTTCTGACGAAATCTCCAAAAAGAAATTCGAGGAACTGTTGCTGAAGGGCGCGCCTGAGGTGGCGGGGTTGATTCATGGGGCTATTGAAGATTTCGCCAACGAGTTGGCGCTTGTAATCAGAAAGTTTCTTAGGACCAAGGGCTGGCAGGACACAGAGCGCGTCGTAATCGGCGGCGGATTCCGAGATTCGCGCGTCGGGGAACTCGCGATAGGAAGAGCGACAGTCCTGCTGAAGGCGGAGGGAACCGCCATTGATCTCGTCCCGGTACGCCACCACCCGGACGACGCGGGATTGCTGGGCGCCGCCCATCTTATGCCAGTGTGGACGCTCGCGGGCCATGACGCTATTTTGGCGGTGGATATAGGCGGAACAAATATTCGCGCCGGCATCGTGGTCCTGAACCACAAAAAATTTGCCGATTTGTCCAAGGCGCAGGTCCATAAGGCTGAACTGTGGAGGCACGCCGACGATGCTCCGGGGCGAAAACAAACGGTCGAAAAGCTGTTGACGATGTTGAAGACGCTGTTATCGAGCGCGAATAGCGAGAAGCTGAAAATCGCGCCTTTTATCGGTGTGGGATGCCCCGGCATAATCAAACCCAGCGGAGCAATAGAACGCGGAGGCCAAAATCTGCCTGGCGGAAACTGGGAGAGCAGCAAGTTCAATCTCGCGAATGTCCTCAAGAAATCCATCCCCACCATCGGCGATCACGAGACGATGATTGTCATTCACAATGACGCTGTGGTTCAGGGCCTGAGCGAGGCCCCATTCATGCAGGATATTTCGCGATGGGGCGTCGCCACGATCGGCACGGGTCTCGGCAATGCTCGGTTTACCAACAGAACTCATTCCAAGCGCGGCGACATATAGCGCGCAGGGCGCCCGGCGCACAAAAGACGAAAGGGACGCCGTTGGACATCAGTCACCCGCGCGGTCCCGCGCAGATTTCCACGTAATCTAGACTAGCGTTGCTCCGAATCGGCGTTTTGTCGCCTTTCCGAGCGCCATGCGGCCCAAGAGAACAAAAACATCGACGCCGCGACAACCGCAAGGCCCGCGTAAAATAGGGGACCGACTGTGAACCTGAGATCTTGAATCCAAGGCGACAAGGAAAGGGACAGAAGGGCGGTAACCGCGGGGATGAGCAGGAAGAACATCGATACGAAACCATTGTCCTCGCCTGTCACCGTCAACGACACTTGATAAAGAATGCGGCCGAGCGCTGAAGACGCCGCCGTTCCGACCATCAGCAGAATGATTGCGGGAATCGCGTCGGAGTTCAGTTGCAGATCAGAATGCGCGTATGCATAGATGACGGTGGCTGGAATCAACACGACTGCCCCGGTCAAAAACGTCGCCGCGAGAGTGGCGGAATCGTCGAAGTCGGCGAACCACTTTCCGACAAGCGAACCGCTGAGCGCATAGAGAATCGGAACCGGAACGGCAAAAATCCAGGCGCCGGATAGCGACGCCAAGCTCGCGCTTTCCAATGAAGAGGCGCCGTCGGCGCTTTGGCTGATCGCTGTCATCATGGCGCCTATGAACGCGACCACCAGGCAACCTAGGAAGACCGGCCACGACGTCGGAATAGCCTTCCGGGAAATCATCAAGGCCAGCAGCGCTGCCCAAAATGGCGCCAGGTTCATGACCGCGGCGATGACAACCGGGTGCGCCTTGCTCAAGCCGATGCTATAAAGCAGGACGCCGAACAGGCCGATGAGAAGCAGCACGCCAAATTGTACGAGGCGCCTGCCGGAACAAATTATAGCTCGGAAATCCCGGCGCGCGTCGGCCGAAAGGATCATGAATGGAACTGAGAGCAGGAGAACAATTTCGCCAATGAGGATAAATTTGGCGGTGCTGAGGTGTTTGGCGCCGAGGACGGAGAATGGATGCTGTGTCGCCAGGAGGCCGGCGGTGAACAGGGAATAGAGGGCCCCTATTCTGTAGTTCGAAGCAGCGTTGGCTATGGCGCATCTCCTGGGGTTACAATCTGACGACACAGGCTTAGCTGGAGGAGTCGGGGCACTCGCAGGAATTTGCGAAGTCACGTGTCACTTGCCGATGACGTTTGGTCCTTGCGCCTTGGACCCTAGCAGTCGCGGCCCTGGTTGTGCTGTTCGCTGGGTTGGACGAGGCGCATCCCGTCCCCGTTCGCTAAAAGCGATATCGCGAAAATGTTCCGCGTCGAAAGGGTCATCCAGCACCTCGGCGTCCGCAGGGCGCTGAGGCGCGAGTCATCCGACTGGCTTGCAGCCACTCGAAAGGTAGCTGGCGGCGCGGACTGATTCAGAATACTGCCTGCCCCAAGGAAATCGCAGCCACCACAATTATGATCGCGATTATGATCGCCCCAATAAACAGAATTTTTGCGATCCCCGCTGTAGCGGCGGATACCCCGGAAAACCCGAAAAACCCGGCGACAATGGAAATCAGGAAGAATATTAGCGCCCACTTCAACATTAGCCCACTCCCGGCAGCAGCGTTGTCACAACCCGCGGGAGTGGAGCTGGTTCCCAACGCTTGGGAGACTTTTGGCGCAGACCCCTGGCCTGCTTGTTTACTTTCCGCATCGTCGCTCGGTATCGTTGAAGTGTTCCAGGCGCGGTCCCGCGAATCTAACCTGACCCCGGCCTTGGCCAAAGGCGGTCGAATGGCGCACCTAAATCCGCGGCGCCCCAGTGCGACTAGATCCCTAAGTGTGGCCATGCGGCCGGCCGATGTCCACGGGAGCTTAGCGGCTGCGCCAATGAGATCCCATTGCTAGAAAGCGGATTTGCCGATGGGGGCTCAAGAAGCCATTCCACGTAGATCTTTCAGCCCTAATCGGTTGCCGCAGCCCGCCTGAGCAAGACGGTATTCAGTTGTTCAACGAGCTGCTCGATTCGATAGGGTTTCTGAACGTATGTTGCGCCCAAAAATTGGTCCGCAAGTTGTGCGCGTGTGTAACCAGATAACACAATAAAGGGGAGCTGACGCTGCGAAAGCGCCTCGGCAATCGGAGCCGCGCTGACACCCGCCAGATTTGCGTCGACGATCGCCACATCGCAACCGACATCTTCGATCAGTCTAAGGGCGATGTCGACCCTGGTTGACATACCAACCACCTCAAATCCACATTCGACGAGTAAGATACGCAGGTTCTCTGCAACCAGTGGCTCGTCTTCGACAATGAGGACGCGACCGCGCAGCGAGCCATCGACGGGAGAATCGTCTGGACCGTTCATATCTTCCTCGAGGCGTCACGAAGCGGCGCCCTCAAGCTCCAATTAAGCCCCGTCTCTGGGAAGTTCATTTCGACTTTTCCATCAAGCGCGGCCTCGGCGATCGGTCCGACGACAAGGTGGCCGAACCCCTTCCGGGTAGGGATTGACACCTTGGCGCCCCCTTCTTCGACCCACTGAAGAGTGAGCTGCGGTCCGTCTCCGGAGGAAATCTCCCAATAGACACGGACGCGACCCTCACTATTGGAGAGCGCGCCATGTTTAGCAGCATTGGTGGCGAGCTCGTGAAGCGCCATCCCGATCGCCTGGGCCGACGCAGCTGTCAAAGGCGCAGATGGTCCATCAATCAAGATGCGCGTGCCAATCAAGTCACGAAAAGGAGAAAGCTGAGCTTGAACAAGTTCCGCCAGCTCAATGCCGTGCCAATCGCTCTTGATCAGCAAGTCCTGACTAGCAGCGAGACCCTGAAGGCGCTCCGACAGATTAATTGCAAACGTCGCCGGGTCCGCGCCGCGGGCCGTCTGCTGAACAATCGCCTGTACGACGGCGAGCAGGTTCTTGCTGCGATGATTGACTTCGGCGGTTAAGAGCTTCTTATGCTCCTCTGCTCGCTTGCGCTCAGTGACGTCGAGATTGGCCGCGAAGACCCCGATGGGCTTCCCGTCTCTCCCAATTTCTGTGTGCCACTCGCTCTCTATCCAGCGCTCGCATCCGTCATCCGCCCGAACGCGATATTCGAATTTCCTAACTTGGTCGCCCTCCAATATCTGTGTTTCGGCGATAAACCGGGGACGATCGGCGGGTACGACGCGCTCGCGCAGCAGTACCTGGGCGCCTGCAACCTTGTCTTCGCCATCGCGCGCGACGGATAACGTGAATCCCATGATTCTCTCGAAATTCTCGGCGGTCTGTATTTCGTCACGCAGGTAGTCAAGATCAAAATAAGTAAGTTTCGCCAAATCAGCCGCTCGCCGAATCCGCGCACGGCTTTCCGCCAGTTCTGCAGTCCGCAGCGCGATGCGCTGTTCAAGAGTTTCGTTCAGTTCGCGAAGCCGCTCGTCAGCGAGTCGCCGCTCTTTCACCTCGGCGAGCAGCGCCTCGCTCGCCAGAACGGTTTCGCGGCTTTTGCGATAGAGCTCAGCAAAAATAGCGACCTTTGAGCGAAGGATCGAAGCATTCACTGGCTTGTGCAAATAGTCCACGGCGCCCGCGCCATACCCTTCGAGAACATGCTGGTCCTCGTTGTAGTACGCGGTGAGGAAGATGATAGGCACTTGCGCCGTTTTTTTTCTTTCCTTTATCATCTGAGCCAACTCGAAGCCGGTCATCCCCGGCATGCGAACATCAAGAATAAGGACGGCGAATTGTTCGGCGATGAGCGCGAGCAGGGCTTGTTCGGCAGACTCAGCTCGGACCAATCGGTAATTTGGATCCGTAAGAATCGATTGGAGAACGGTGAGATTTTTTGGCTCATCGTCGACGATGAGGATATTAATGAGACCGCTGGCGGAGCCGGCCGTCGTAGTTTCGACCACCAAAGCTCCCCGGAGGCCAGTCGAAGGAACTTGGCCGCGTTCCGACATGCTGAGGTCGTGACCGTTCTCGTTCATCGGAAAAGCCAAACCCGCATAAGAGAGAGCAGTTGGTCAGTGTTGACCGGTTTTGCGATATAGTCGCTTGCACCTGCGTCGAGGCACTTTTCCCTGTCACCCTTCATCGCCTTGGCGGTGAGAGCGACGATCGGGAGCGTTCGAAAGTCGGGCACGCGGCGAATCGCACGCATTGTCTCGTAACCGTCCATGTCGGGCATCATGATGTCCATAAGAACGATGCTGACGTCGGGAGTGTTCTGAATGATGTCTATCGCGCTCTGGCCGCTCGTCGCGCTGACAACGTGCATGTCATGGTTCTCGAGTACGGAGGTCAGAGCGAAGATGTTGCGAGCATCGTCGTCAACAACCAGAATCTTGCGGCCTCGGAGGACTTCTGTGGAATCGTGCAGCCGCTCAAGCATCGCCTGCTTTTCCCGAGGTAAATCTGTCACGACACGATGAAGGAAGAGCGAGGTCTCATCTAGCAGCCGCTCTGGAGATCGCACGTCTTTGAGGACGATGCTTTTCGCCATTGTCCTAAGTCTCGTCTGCTCTTCAATGCTCAAATCCCTGCCGGTAAAGACAACCACGGGAACTTCCGCCAAATCGGAGTTTCCGCGCATATTGTCCAACAGCTCAAAGCCGGTCATGTCAGGCAGGCGCAAGTCGAGCACCGCGCAATCGAACGTTCGTGCGCCCAACGCGGCCAGAGCCTCGGCTCCCGTCGCCGCGGTTTCAATTTCGATGTCGCGATAACCGAGAAGCTCGACGATGGACTGGCGTTCGAGCTCATTGTCTTCGACGACTAACAAACGCTTCGTTCGCGGAACCGCAAATTCCTTGATACGATCGATTGCCGCCTCCAACCCGTCTGTCGTTGGAGCCTTAACAAGGTAAGAGAAGGCGCCGTGGGCGAGCCCATGTTGGCGCTCCTCTTCCATCGTGACTATTTGCACGGGAATATGCCGCGTGGTCGAATCAAGCTTCAATTGGTTAAGAACTGTCCATCCCAACATGTCTGGCAGGAAGATATCGAGCGAAATCGCTGTGGGATGATACTGACGAGCAAGAGCAATTCCCGTCGCGCCCTTCCCGGTGACGATACCTTTGAAACCTCTGTCACGCGCCAAACCCAGGAGGACGCGCGCATAATGAGGATCGTCCTCGATGATGAGCAGGAGCGGGTCGCCGTCGCGAATGCTACTCCGATCATCTTCGATATGTACTTCGCGAGTAACAGGAACCAGCGCTTTGGAACGTGCTTCGACTACGGGCGTGGCTATTGCGTGCGACTCACTCGGGCCTGGATGGTGCAACGGCAAATAGAGAGTAAAGGTGCTGCCCCGTCCGTGAACGCTCGTAAGTTTGATTTCACCACCGAGTAGGGTTGCCAGCTCGCGGCTGATCGCCAACCCGAGCCCCGTGCCCCCGTACTTTCTGGAAGTACCCGCGTCGGCCTGTTGGAACGCTTCGAAGATAAGTCGTTGTTTTTCCGGAGCCACCCCGATGCCGGTGTCCTCTATTGCGAATGCGAGGACTGGCTGAGCGGCGCTGAGGATCGAATGGTCGGGATTCCAACCCTGCGTCGCCAAACTCACCCGCACATCTACGTGGCCGTGGCTCGTGAATTTCACCGCGTTCGACAGGAGATTCTTGAGGATTTGCTGCAAACGCTTAGGATCACTAGTCATGCTGTGTGGCAGGTCATCGGCGAACCATACATTGAAAGGCAAATTTTTTGCCTCGGCTACATGCCGGAAGTTGCGATCGATATTTTCCCGCAGGCCCGCGAAGGGAATTTCCTCAACCTCGACGGTAACCGTGCCCGATTCAATTTTCGAGAGATCGAGAATGTCATTTATGAGGTTAAGTAAATCGGACCCGGAAGAATTGATGTTTCGGGAAAACTCAATTTGCTTGTTAGATAGATTTCCCGGAGAGTTTTCCGCGAGCTGCTGACTCAAGATGAGGATAGAATTCAGCGGCGTGCGCAACTCGTGGGACATATTCGCCAGAAACTCTGATTTATATTTCGAAGTGAGCGCGAGTTCCGCGGCTTTCTCTTCAAGCGCCGACCGCGCTTGCTCGACCTCAGCACTCTTGCGCTCAACTTCCGCGTTTTGCTCCGCGAGCAATTGGGCCTTGGTCCCCAATTGCTCGTTTGTGTTCTGCAATTCGCTCTGGCGCGCTTGGAGCTCAACAGTAAGCTGTTGCGACTGCGTAAGCAGTCCTTCCGTCCGCATTGTCGCTTCGATCGTATTGAAGACCGCGCCGATATTCAAAGTGAGCTGCTCAAGGAAGGTTATGTTGACGACTGTCAAAGGGTGCAGAGACGCCAGTTCGATGACAGCCTTTGTCTGGCCCTCGAAGAGCACCGGCAGCACGATGATATTGACTCGCGTGGCCTCGCCAAGACTCGACGATATGCCAATGAAACCCGGGGCCACATTGCTGACGAGAATGCGCTTCTTCTCCAGCGCACATTGGCCGAGAAGCCCTTCGCCGGGAAGTATGCTGTCGCGAACCGCCCGCCGCCCACCGTGGGCGTAGCTCGATAGCAGTCTCAGTTGAGCGTGGCCATCGCCGGCGGTGAGGTGGTATATGGCGCCTTGATGGGCGTTGACCAAGGGGACCAACTCAGTCAGGAGCAGTTGGCCGACGGTCCTCAGCTCGCGCTGACCCTGAAGCATTCCGGTGAATTTTGCGATGTTGGTCTTGAGCCAGTCTTGCTCCCGGTTGCTCTCAGTGGTCTCACGCAAGTTGGAGATCATAGTGTTGATATTGTCTTTCAACTCGGCGACTTCGCCGCGCGTTTCAACCTGAATCGAACGCGTGAGATCTCCTTTCGTCACGGCCGTGGCCACTTCGGCGATAGCGCGCACCTGATTGGTGAGATTGGCGGCGAGAAGGTTGACGTTGCCGGTAAGATCTTTCCATGTCCCCGCAGCGCCAGGAACGTTGGCCTGACCACCGAGCCGTCCTTCCACGCCAACTTCGCGCGCAACGTTCGTCACCTGATCGGCGAAAGTGGCGAGCGTGTCGGTCATGTTGTTAATGGTGTCGGCCAGAGCGGCAACTTCGCCCTTGGCCTGCACAGTGAGCCGTTGGGTGAGATTTCCGTTGGCTACCGCGGTCACCACCTTCACGATGCCGCGAACCTGCTCAGTAAGATTGGACGCCATAAAGTTCACATTGTCCGTAAGGTCCTTCCAGGTGCCCCCGACACCGGAAACCTGCGCTTGGCCGCCCAACTTGCCCTCGGTGCCGACCTCGCGCGCGACGCGCGTAACTTCGGAGGCAAAGCCGTTGAGCTGATCGACCATCGTGTTGATCGTGTTCTTCAGCTCAAGGATTTCGCCCTTTACATCGACAGTGATCTTGCGGCTCAAATCACCGCGCGCAACAGCGGTGGTGACGTCGGCAATGTTGCGAACCTGCGCGGTGAGATTGGCCCCCATAGTGTTGACAGAGTCGGTGAGGTCCTTCCACGTTCCCGCGACGCCGGGTACAACTGCCTGCACTCCGAGCCGCCCTTCAGTGCCCACCTCGCGCGCCACGCGTGTGACCTCGGATGCAAAAGAACGAAGTTGCTCGACCATCGTATTGATGGTCTCCTTGAGCTGTAGAATCTCGCCGCGCACGTCGACGGTGATTTTTCTCGAGAGATCGCCGTTCGCCACGGCGATAGTCACTTCTGCAATATTGCGTACCTGGCCGGTCAGGTTTGAGGCCATTGAGTTTACATTGTCAGTAAGGTCTTTCCAGGTGCCGGCCACGCCCGGCACCGCGGCTTGGCCGCCGAGTTTACCTTCGGTGCCGACTTCGCGGGCGACACGCGTTACTTCCGAAGCAAATGCGGAGAGCTGCTCGACCATCGTGTTGATCGTGTCCTTCAACTGCAAAATCTCGCCGCGCACGTCCACTGTGATTTTTTTGGAAAGATCGCCGCGCGCGATAGCGGTCGCGACATCAGCAATGTTGCGCACTTGGCCGGTGAGGTTTGACGCCATGAAGTTGACGTTGTCGGTGAGATCCTTCCAGGTGCCGCCGACTCCGGGGACTTGCGCTTGGCCCCCAAGCCGCCCCTCGGTGCCGACCTCGCGCGCAACTCGCGTCACTTCCGAGGCGAAGGAGCGGAGCTGCTCGACCATCGTGTTGATGGTCTCCTTGAGTTGCAAAATCTCGCCGCGCACATCAACTGTAATCTTTCTCGAAAGATCGCCATTTGCCACCGCGATGGTGACCTCGGCGATGTTGCGCACTTGGCTAGTCAAATTATTGGCCATCGAGTTTACGTTGTCCGTGAGATCTTTCCACGTGCCCGCTACCCCAGGCACTGCGGCTTGGCCGCCCAATTTTCCTTCGGTGCCCACCTCTCGCGCGACGCGGCTGACCTCGCCGGCGAAGCCGTTAAGTTGGTCAACCATAGTGTTGATCGTATTTTTCAACGCCAGAATTTCGCCCTTTACTTCAACCGTGATCTTCGAAGAAAGATCGCCTTTGGCGATGGCGGTCGCCACTTCAGCTATGTTGCGGACTTGGCCCGTGAGGTTGTTCGCCATAGAGTTGACGTTGTCTGTGAGATCTTTCCAGGTGCCGCCTACGCCGCGCACCTCGGCTTGACCGCCGAGTTTTCCTTCCGTGCCGACCTCGCGCGCTACACGCGTCACCTCTGAGGCGAAACCATTGAGCTGATCGACCATGGTGTTGATGGTGTCTTTGAGTTCTAGAATCTCGCCACGGACGTCGACAGTAATCTTCTTGGAAAGATCGCCGCGCGCCACGGCGGTCGTGACGTCGGCGATATTGCGCACCTGGCTGGTAAGATTGTTCGCCATGAAATTGACGTTGTCGGTCAGGTCTTTCCAGGTGCCGCCTACACCGCGAACATCGGCCTGACCACCGAGCTTGCCTTCGGTGCCGACCTCGCGCGCGACGCGGCTAACCTCCGATGCAAACGCATTGAGTTGATCGACCATTGTGTTGAGCGTGTTCTTCAGTTCGAGAATTTCGCCCTTCACGTCGACCGTAATCTTTTTCGACAGGTCACCATTCGCAACCGCTGTCGCAACGTCGGCGATATTGCGGACCTGGCCGGTGAGGTTGGAGGCCATGGAGTTGACGTTGTCCGTGAGGTCCTTCCAGGTGCCCGCGACCCCGGGCACTCGCGCCTGCCCGCCAAGTTTCCCCTCCGAGCCGACCTCGCGCGCCACGCGGCTGACTTCGCCAGCGAAGGCGTTGAGCTGATCGACCATCGTATTGATCGTGTTTTTCAACTCGAGAATCTCTCCGCGCACGTCGACGGTGATCTTCTTGGACAGGTCGCCATTGGCCACGGCGGTGGTGACGTCGGCGATGTTGCGGACCTGGCCGGTGAGGTTGGTCGCCATCGCGTTGACCGAGTCGGTGAGGTCTTTCCAGGTACCAGCCACGCCGCGAACCTCGGCTTGGCCGCCCAACTTTCCTTCGGTTCCTACCTCGCGGGCGACGCGCGTTACCTCAGAGGCGAACCCGTTCAGCTGATCCACCATTGTGTTGATGGTCTCCTTCAACTCCAAAATTTCACCCTTCACATCAACGGTGATTTTTTTGGAAAGGTCGCCGTTCGCAACTGCTGTCGTCACCTCTGCGATATTTCGAACCTGGCCTGTAAGATTGGAGGCCATAAAGTTAACGTTATCCGTGAGATCTTTCCAAGTGCCCGCTACGCCGCGAACCTCGGCTTGGCCGCCGAGTTTGCCCTCAGTGCCGACCTCTCGAGCCACGCGGCTGACTTCGCCGGCAAAGCCGTTGAGCTGATCAACCATCGTGTTGATCGTATTCTTCAAAGCCAAAATTTCGCCCTTTACCTCGACAGTGATCTTTGAGGAGAGATCACCCTTTGCAATCGCCGTGGCCACGTCGGCGATGTTGCGGACCTGGCCGGTGAGGTTCGAGGCCATGAAATTCACGTTGTCGGTTAAGTCTTTCCAGGTGCCGGCCACCCCAGGCACAGCGGCCTGGCCGCCAAGCTTGCCTTCTGTGCCGACCTCGCGGGCCACTCGAGTGACTTCCGACGAAAAGCCGTTGAGCTGATCGACCATCGTGTTGATGGTTTCTTTCAGCTCTAGAATCTCACCTTTCACATCGACAGTGATTTTGCGTGAGAGGTCGCCGCGCGCTACGGCGGTGGTCACTGTCGCAATATTGCGGACTTGGGTGGTCAGGTTTGTCGCCATCGCATTGACGGAGTCCGTGAGGTCCTTCCAGGTGCCAGCAACACCTGGGACAACCGCCTGACCGCCGAGCCGCCCGTCGGTCCCAACTTCGCGCGCGACGCGGGTCACCTCCGAGGCAAACGAGCGGAGCTGATCGACCATCGTATTCGTGGCCTCTTTCAGCTGTAAAATCTCACCGCGCACATCAACGGTGATCTTTTTGGAGAGATCGCCGTTCGCAACCGCGATCGTGACTTCGGCGATGTTACGTACCTGCGCGGTAAGATTGCCGGCCATTTGGTTGACTGATTCGGTGAGGTCTTTCCATACGCCTGAAACGCCCTTCACCTGAGCCTGACCGCCGAGCTTACCCTCAGTGCCGACCTCACGCGCCACGCGCGTCACCTCTGAGGTAAAGACCGAAAGCTGCTCGATCATAGTATTGACGAGATTTGCCGAACGAAGGAACTCGCCTTTGAGCGGACGCCCGTCCGCCTCCAATTCCATGGATTGTCCAAGATCACCCTTCGCAACAGCGCCGATGGTGCGCGCGATTTCGGCGGTGGGCCGCACGAGATCGTCAATAAGCGTGTTGATGGATTCGATTTTCGTCGCCCACTGTCCGATCGCTCCCGGCAGCGACATACGTTGCTTCAGGCGTCCATCCCTTCCGACAGTCACGCTCAATCGCGCAACCTCGCGGGAGATTCGATCCTCGTGGGCTATGGACTGATTAAATGCCTCCGCAATCCGCCCATCCATCCCGACCCAATTCGATGGCAAGCGTTGCGAGAAATCTCCGTCACGAAACGCGATCATTGCCGCGAGCAAAAGCTGCGAGCGACCCTCCGGACTGTCGGCTGAAGATTTGAGTTCCCCTTTCCATTTGTTGCGCGGCGCGCCATTGTTGAGATGTCCCACGGCCCGTGAGCGTTTAACGGCGGGTCGGGCTGTCGTTTCGCTCATTGTTTCACCGTTTCGAAAGGGCTGGGATCCAGCCAGGATTGCGGCATGAGTCAGTATCGAAGCTCGACGCGATTTGCCCGCGGTGCGTCGCCGGACTTGAGAGGCGGCGCTCCGAGCCGCCGAACGAGGCTCGGCAAGGCGCCGCCCCAGGGAGAGCCAAATTCACCGCTTGGCCCCTTATCCCGGTCCCTCTGCCAAAATCGTCAAGGAAGAAGCAATGCAAAAGAAGCCTATCGAGCGCGGAGCAGCCAATGAGGCTGCATTCAGGCCTGCCGATAACCTTGTCGTTCACAGATTGTAAGGCGCAAACGTGGCCGCGGATTCGCTTTCCGACTTGCTGTTGAGCCACAACAAGCGTGTTGACAGAGCCGACAGTATTGGAGGCCGAATCTTCGGCATCGGCACCCCGCAGCTTCTGTTGCCGTTTTAGATCGTCCGGCGCGACTGCGAATATGTCCACGATTCGCCCCACCGCATCGGACGACCAAACGCAAAAGGGGAGATTCCGGTTCCATGGGCTCACGAAGATTTTTAATATGGCAGCTCCCAGGGGAAGCGCGGTGCTCGGCGCCCCTGTCAGAATAATTACCTCAAGTAATCGTAATATCACCTGAAACAGTTGCTCAGCACCGTGGTCTCTGGACTTCGAGCTATTGGTTAAAGTTGAAGATTCGACCTTCCTTTGGCCTGTTGGCTGCAGCGTCCGCCACGCCTGGTTCCCTCCGTTCCAAAAGCTGCGTACTGACGTGCAGCAGCGCCGGGGTTTTCGAGCTGAGTCGCAAAGGTTGGCAACTCCGATCGGCCCCCAAAGATCCACACCGTCCGCGACTAATCCAGCAGCTGGCGACGTTCCGGCAGTCACGACGGCCCCAAGGCCGGCGAGGCGAGCCGGGGCGCCGATGGGGCAGAAGTCGGCTTCGATCACTCGGCAAATTTAAGCGAACATGGGGAGAAAATGGAACGGGCCGCCGGCTCTCGCATCGGCGGCTGTTCCTTTTTTCGAGATCAGGGACCAACGCGTCTGAAAGTGACGCTCATGGGCATAGTTTTGTTGGCCGCCCGACCTCGTTCTGCGAACTCAGACGCTCCCGAATGGGTAGCGTCCGAATAGGTGGTGGGGATTTCAAAAGAGGTCCGACGAGCGGAGCTCCGCATATTGCGGAGCTCGTCGGACCGGCGCTGGGGCGGTCATC
>Ga0209006_10001876_pt1 | contig 18991 bp, 19 predicted proteins | sample JacPin_JW_Ref_O2_FD_188567 | JGI IMG/M metagenome (GOLD analysis project Ga0209006, IMG submission 188567) | Forest soil microbial communities from Algoma, Ontario, Canada - Jack Pine, Ontario site 1_JW_Ref_O2 (SPAdes) (version 2) | ecosystem: Environmental > Terrestrial > Soil > Boreal...
GCGTCCAGAAAAAGGTTGGGATCGATGTGCCGGCAGGCTCGACCTGCTACTACGATCTGTCCGCGCAATACGAAGACGGCCATCGCAAGACGAAATCGCACGTCAATTTGTGCGGATCAGCCAAATATTCGCTGTCCGATTTTCCGAACGAATGGGGGAAGACGCGGCCGTAGCCCGGGAAGCTGGTTTCATACGGCATATCGTCGCGGGCGCCGAACAGATACGTCGATGGGTCGTGCAGCAGTTCCCATGACTTTCCGCTGTAGCTTGACGCGAGCTTTAGAGCGTTCCATTCCCTGGCCCAGGCCGGATAGTCCTTGTAGTAGTAGGTGCTGGTAACAAACTCTCCGGTCTTCTTGGAGAACCAGAAAGCCTTTCCCCCGTGGCCAGCCATTGGGACGGCGCCCCTATCCTTGACGGAAACGGCGAAGATTTTGGATCTGCCGGTATCGGACAAAGCCAGTTCATCGCTGAAAGTAGAAACGAGAATCGGCGACGGTGATCGGCCTTCGGTGGTGGCGAGGCGTTGTGTGGGATCTATTTCGGTGGATTGGTCGACGCCCACGCCTTGGGTCAGCAACGGATATCGCGCGTCCTGAATGTTATAGACGAGCTTGCCTGTTTCGCGATCAAGCCAGACATTGCCCACCATGCCGTGGGTGCTGGGATCTGCCCCCGTAGCCAGCGTGGTGTGACCAACGACTGTTTCGGTGTTGGCGTGGCGCTGGAAGGCGTCCTCATAGACGACGCCCTTCGCGTACAAGTAACGGAAGCCGCCATCACCAAACTCGGCGTTGTAGCGATGGGGCAGATCTCCGCGGAGTTGGTCCACGGTGATTTGCACGATAAGACGGGGTCGCTTTTTTTCTTGCGCCGATAGCGAAAACACCGGGAGAAGAATCAGCGCTGCAGCGGCAAGGAACGACATATGTCGAAATGCGGTCCGTTTCGTCAGCAAGGTTCCCCCCTCAAAGTTCTGCGCCGCGGAAATTCTCGCACGGTTGAGGAAAAGCGCGAAGTCTTCGAATCGAACAGCTAGTTCGGTATGGGACGAGAACTGACGACGAACTTGAGCCTCGTCGCCCTGCCGCGGATTCGATTGCTAAAGGGTTGAGGCCGTCGACCGATTCGCGAGAAATCAGATTGTGCTCTCGCGCCGCTTTCGGCAAACGGCTAACCCATTTTCAAATGACGTTACTTCGTGGAAGAGTCGATCTGCTGCCCCAAACTATCGGCGGCGGACTTATTCTCGCCGTAGTCGATCGTGGCATCGATCTCGTCGGCCAGATCGCTGACGATTCGCGTATTCGCCTTCAGATACGCAGGGTACGGAGGAGTCGTCGGGCGCGACTTGCTTTTGTTTAGGCGATCGATAGCGGCGTTCATATTCGTTGCGAGATCGTTTGTGAAGCCGCTAATACGGTCGATGGCGTCTTGCTGCCAGGGGCTGGCGGTGGTTCGGTGGGACTGTAAGCCTCGCATATTTTGCTGCAACGCATTTACATCGACCTTGATCTTTTCTAATGCGGCCGAGTGCGTTTGCCAACTCAAGCCGCTATTCTGACCGTAGGCTTCCATCTGGATAGCATCCTTCTTGATCTTGGCGACCAGCGGCTTCGCGTCATTGAGCTGAGCGGTTACGCTGGCGTTGTCACTCGCGGATTGAGCTTGCGAGGAATTCGGCGTCAAAGCGCAACCTACCGACAAAACCAAACAGTAGACTACTTTTTTCGCGTCCATCTCTTGTCATTCTCCTTTTGTCCATTTTGATTAAATTGCGCGGCTATCTAACACTCGCCACGCTGAAAAAATGTTGTTTCAGTTCCGGCTCCGTCTTCGTGAACCGCCGGACGGCCGGGCTGCGGTGCTGCGGCTTTGCCGCTGAAAATTTTCAGTTCGCTGCGTTCCTTGTTGCCTGGCTTGCGCATCGCGATTCAGGTCTTGGACTTGCGCAGACGGGGCGGAAGCAGCGTCTTGCTGCGCGTCGCGCTTCGGCGCGGCAGCGGTCGCCGCGGCGCTCGGATTCTGTCTTGCGGTCGACGTCGCCGTCGAAGACTGCGAAGCACGCGAGGCTTGACTTTGTTGGCCAGCATTTTGCGTGCCTGTTTGCGTGGCCGAGTGAGGAGCCGGGTTCTCGACCGGTTTCCAACCGCCATTATCGTATTGCTGCCATCCGTTGTCGGTCTTCTTGTACGCGTTGCCGTCTTTACCGGCGTAAATATCGCCTGAGCCGCTTTGTCCCACGAACCCGCTTCCATTTTGTCCGCTACCGCCGACGACTCGACCGCCCTCTGAGCCTCGCGCGCCGGCAACCGTGCCCCGCGAGTCGGAGTAGTGTGCGGACTGTGCCCACTTATCGCCCTGCGTTACGACCGAACTGCCCCATTGGCTGTAGGCATTCGACCCCTGGTGCGTTGCGCCGTAAGCGCCGGTGTAGGGGTTGTAAGCCCGGGCTGCTCCGCCGCAGCCGTACACGCCGCAACCGCCAACGGCTCGCGCGCCGGTCCCCGTCGATGGGTTGTACCAAGCTGCGCCTGCCACGCCGCCATACGGTCCGTAAGCTCCGCGCGCGACGCGGTACGCTCCGTTGTGTGGGTTGTACACGGCACCGACGCCGTAGGTGATGGGATACGGACGATAAATGGGATAGGGATGCGGGCCGTAATAAAAGTAAGGCGGATAATGGTACCCACTCCCGTAGGCAACGGTGGCGCCCACCGCCGCTCCGATAATGAACATGCCAAGATAGCCCGCGGTGCTACTCGCTTGCGTCTCGCCAGTCGGAGTCGTGGTCTGCCTAACATAAGTTACGTTGTAAACGGGCGAACTCGACGGGATTGTATAAATTTCTTTGGGAATTGAGTCCGCTGTTTTCCATGGGCCGTTCGGCGAAGTGGACATAAACCACACCGCCTGAAAGCACAAATAATATAGATCGCCGACCTTGATGACCTTGTCCTGTGTGTTTGAAGCGTAGGAGAGCGAAGTTGATTCGATCGGTTTGAACTGCGGATCTCCATCATAGGCAACCTGTACTGCGGCTTCTGCCTCAGCGCGATTCACGATTACCGTCGTGGGAATCTGCGCTAGCAGGACAGCATCTTCGGCTTGGTCCGTTCCGGGCACAGAGACCAACACGCCGGCACGGGAACTGCTAGCAGGAATCTTGGCAAAATCGGCCGGCAAGTCAGGCGTAGCAAAAGTCCAAGGACCATCTAGACTCTTAGTCCGGAACCAGCGGCCCGAAACCAGGTAGAAGTATTCTTTTGAATCGCCCCACAGGAAAAGATTGCTTTGGGTATTCGCGGCGTAGGAAAGCTGCGTGTTCGGAATTTTGGTGTACCAGGGCTGACCGCTGAAAGTGATGATTTCCGCTGGGGTTGTGCTGTAAAAAACTTTGGGAGCCGGCCCGGTGCCGCCTGCGGGCGGAGGTACGGCCTTCTTCACGTCCTGCCAGTTCGGTTGGTTCGGCAGCTTTGAAAAATCGGCAGGCAGTTTCGTGGCAACGCTCCAAGGACCTCCCAGAGCCGACGCGGTTAGCCAGCGCGTCTCAGCGAACAGATAGTATTTGGAACTGGTTTGATCAAAAAACAAATCCCAATTCGAATTTACGACGTATTCCAGGCTGGTCTTTTCAATCGGAGCGCGAACTGGATCGCCGTCGGCCAGCAGCAGAACGGCATTTCCGTATGACACAAAAATTTTAGGGGGATCGTTCTTAACAGTCGCCGCCGGAGCTTCTTGTTTCTTCTCGTCTAGGTCCGCGAGCAATCGATCCAGAGAAATATCCATGACAGCAGTCGGTGGGAGGAAGGTTTTCACCATCTGATCCATTGCGGCAGCGCGGGGCTGATCGAGCGAAGGAAAATTCGTTCCGGTGACTTCAAGATGGCTAAGAACCACGTTCCGACTGGTGAGGTTGGCGTCGGTAGCAGCTCGAAGATATACAACGCCTACCGCAGGCTTTCCGTTCTTCGGTGTGACAGACACTGCCATCCGGGCGATCAATTGACGGTAGTCTTTCCAGTCGTCGAGAGTTGCGGCTGGTAGTACACGATCGTGCCAGTTTGATTTATCTTTTCGCGCGGCCAGCCCACGTCTTGAGCAAAACCTAAGCTAACGAGGCTGCAGATGGCGATAAGTGAAACCAGTGTTCTCATAAGGCCATGCTTCTCCTTCACGAACCGTCTTAGGACGCGGCGTGTCGTATGGCTTCCAGCAGCTCGGCCCCCGAATCCGTCTTTCTAAAGTATCCCGCGCAACCGGCAGCCTCGGCTATCGCCCGCGCTTCGGGGCTGTCGTGGGCGGTGAGATAGATGAACGGAACATGGCCGCCCTCCGCTAAAAGTCCCTGCATCAGTTCGATGCCGGACATACCGCCAAGCTGGACGTCGAGAACGAGGCAGTCAAACTGAGGATGCTTGGTGTCGGCGAGAAATGCTTCCGCGGATGAATACGTTACCGGGTGCATTCCGCTGGCACGCAGAAGCCGCGCGAGCGACCGGCACAAATCTTCGTCGTCATCAACGACTGCAACATAGATAGGCGGGGTACGGCTCATCGGGTGTGAGGAAGACTATATGCAGAACCACGCGACGCCGACTACTGCCCTTTAGGGAAGGTTTGTTGGAGAGGCGGGAAAGGGAATATCCCGGCCTGTATGGTCACGCGCGTGAGTTCCGCTACCGACGAAACGCCGAGCTTTGTCGTGATCGCCGTTCGATGCAGTTTTACCGTCCGCTCGTGGATGCTCAGGTCGTCGGCAATCTGTTTGTTCAGTCTGCCGTGGACCACATGGGAGAGCACTTCCAGTTCGCGCGTGCTGAGAGCGTCAAACCGGGCGCGAAGTTCGTGGACTTGGTTACGCGATCGGCGTTCGTTCGCGTCGCGCTCAAGGCAGCGTCGAACGGCGTCCACTACCTTTTCCTTCTGCGCACGCTTCTCCAGAAAGTCTTCGGCTCCGTCACGTATGGCGCGCACGCTGGAAGGAACGTCTCCGTGACCGGTAAGAAAAAGGATTGGCAGAGGATTCGAGGTTTGCGCGAGCACCGACTGCAGGTCGAATCCGCTCATGCCCGGCATTTGCAAATCGGCCACCACACAGCCGGGTGCGCCGTCCTCGCGCTGCTCCAAAAAATCAGCCGCCGATGAAAAGGTGCGCACCTCAAATCCGCTCGCGCGAAGTAGTCTTGAAATCGCAGCAAGGAAGGAGGCATCGTCATCAACGATGTGAACGGTTGGCTTGGCGGCAGTCATAGCGAAATGCGTCCATCTGCGACGGGAAGGGTGAATCGGAACACCGCTCCGCCGCCGCTTCGGTTCTCGGCCCAAAGCCGTCCGCGGTGCGCCTCAATGATGGTGCGCGAGATCGGAAGGCCCATTCCCATGCCATTCGTCTTCGTAGTGAAAAACGGATCAAAGATTTGGTGGAGCTTTTCCGCGGGTATACCCTGGCCGGTGTCACTCACCGTGATCTCGATGGTTCGCGCTTCGTCAAGCCGCGCGGATAGCCTGACCAGCCGGTTGTCGCGATTCGCTCCGTTCAGCGAATCCATGCCGTTGAGGATCAGGTTGAGCAGCACCTGCTGCAGTTGCACACGGTCGCCGCACACCCGCGGCAGACATTCAGGAACGTCAATTTCCAATTGTGACTGCCGGGCCACCGCGTCGGCCCGGACCATCGCGACTACGTCGCTAACCAATTCCGTCACCTCCAGCGCCTGGCTATCGAGCTTGTTTCTCTTAAGCATACGCCGCATGCGGTCGATCACGTGACCCGCGCGTTGATCGTCCTTGCGAATATCAGCAAGGATTGCGCGGATTTCAACCAAGTCCGGCGAGGGATCACGCAAGAAGATCTCGGCCGCTTCCGCGTTGCGCAGGATTGCTCCGAGAGGCTGGTTAATCTCGTGGGCTAGCGCCGACGCCAGCTGTCCCATCATCGAGACCCGGTCAACGTGCGCGATTTCCTGCCGTAAGCGATCCGTTTCAAGCTCGACCTTCTTACGGTCGGTGATGTCAAACGTCACGCCACGGCTTACAGCCGGAACGCAATCGTCAAATTCGACGCTACCGCGCGAGGCTAGCCAGCGCATCTGCCCATCAGGACGTACCACGCGATATTCCGATTCGTATTTTCCTTCGCCGTCAATCGCTTTGGTCCAGGTTTGACGCACCGCCTCGCGATCTTCGGGGTGCACGCGCTGCAGAATGTAGTCGATGTTCAGCCGCTCGGTGATCGAGAAACCGAACAAGCTTCGCCAGACCTCGTTGGCCCAGATTTCGTTCCGATCCAGGTATCGAATCCAGATCCCAAAATTAGTGGCTTCGGCTGCAAGAGTCATGCTGCTGGTACTCTCGCGCAGTTGAGCGTCGCTCGCCTGCAATTGACGAACAAGTTGTGATGCGCGAAGCACATCCAGGCTTAGCTCGTATCCCATCACCGCGAGCATGCCGAGCGAAGGCAAACTGAAAATAATCGGCGATTGGATGTTCAGCCAAAACAGCAGCATCGTCTGACCCAAACCGAGCACCAGGAAAAATTCGATGGTTGCGCCAAGGAACACCTTTCTACGATCGCCGCGGCGCCATACCGTCACACTGGCGTCTGCGACGAAGGCGATAAGCAATAAGATGCTTACTTGGCCGATGATCATCCAGGGATTGGGAATGCCCTGAGGGGTTGAGACGAGTTCTCCCAGAAACGGCAGCCGATGGACACCCGTGACGCGCATATAGTTAAGATTCACCCCGGTCAAGAAATTCGGGACCAGTGAAAGCGTGCGCAGACTACAGACCGACCACGCGAGCCATAGCCGTCCCGCTCCAAAGTAAATTCGAACGAACCAAGTAAGTGAAAAGAGCCAGGCCAAGAGTGGGACATGCGCCCACCTCATCACGACCCCGAATTCCGTCGGCGTTCCCGCGCGCATCATCGCCAGTTCAAAGAAGGTGAAAACCGCCAATGAAACCGCGGTGAGCGAGAAAAGCAAATTCGCCCACGCCGTACGATTCCTGATCCAAACCAGCAGATTAATTGCCGCCAAGGTAAAACAGCAGGAGGCGACCATGGACCAAACGATGGTTATCAGGCTCATCTGCGCCTAAAGAGTACCTGCGGCCAGAACGTTCCAGCAAGTATTCGGTATCTGTGCGTAGCATTTTTCCGCTGTGACCAACATGACCTTCCCCAAAGGGCAGTAGACAGCCCAGACGCGTGTCACTACATTAACGACCAATCATCGGATTTTGATTTGAGTGTCACAGCAACCGAGGCAACCGATGCTGAGCGTGAGAAGGCGATTGTGGAATTCAACGGCGGCGCTGGCCTTTGTACTTATGGCCGGACCGGTATTCGCACAAGACGCAAAAACAACTGAGGCCGAGCCGAATTTCAACAAGGAACTGAAACAAGAGACGCCGCAAGAGCAAAAACAAGAAGCGGAAAAACCGGACAATAAAGCCTCGGCGGGAGATTTGGCCAAGGCCACACAGAATCCGGTCGCAAGTTTAATCAGCGTGCCGGTCCAGAATATTACCGATTTCAACATCGGCCCGTTCGATCGAGACCGCAATGCGGTGATTCAGGTTCAGCCCGTGGTTCCAATACCGCTTGGTCAAAATTGGAATCTGATCACACGCACTATCGGCGCGCTGAGCTTTCAGCCCGACACCGCGCAGGCGCACGGTGGAACATTTGGTCTCGGAGACATCAATCCTTCTTTCTTTTTCTCACCGGCAAATCCCGGAAAATTAATTTGGGGCGCTGGACCTACATTCCTGATCCCGACAGCCACCGATAATATGTTGGGCACGGGGAAATTCAGCGTCGGCCCCGCAATTGTCGCGTTGGTCCAGCCCGGTAAATGGACCCTCGGTGTCCTGGTCAACAATTTGTGGTCCGTTGCAGGTCCTTCGAATCGCGCCGACGTGAATTCAATGACCCTGCAATACTTCGTCAACTACAACCTCAACAAGGGGTACTATCTCACTCTGCAACCAATCATCTCCGCCAACTGGAACGCGCCCAGCGGCAACGTGTGGCTGGTTCCGGTCGGCGGCGGTGTTGGGCGCATCATGCGTCTCGGTTTTCAGCCCGTGAACGTGAGCGTGCAGGCCTACAGAAATGTGAAACGTCCCGAAGATTTTCAGTCCCCAAGCTGGCAGCTGAAATTTCAGATTGCGTTTTTATATCCGAAAAAGCCGAAGGCCTAGCAACCGATCGGGGCCGTGAAAGCACGCAGTATGAGGAGCACAAAGATGAGGACCGTTTTTTCTAAACTTCGTTATTCGGCTTCCGCAATTGTTTTGGCTTGCCTTTTTGCTGCGTCAGCGGCGATTGCGCAATCCACGCCACCAAAAATGAAAATGACGACGGACATCCCCGCGGAAATCACCACGCCAGACTCCGTCGAGTCGCCGATTGGAAAGCTCACGTTCTTCGACGGTGTCCCCGACGATAAAACCACCAAGCTGCTTTACGACAACCTCGATTTCATGCGCGGCGTGCAGGCGTTTCTGCGCGGCATTCCGGGCGCCTCGGTCCAGGCCTTCATGCCCGCCGCAAAGAAGTTCGGCGGCGTGAATGGCAACGTGATGATCTTTGAAGACTTGATGGACTCAAAGGCTTTGTGGCTGACACCGAACAATTCGAGCGTTTATTTCTACACGTGGATTGACACCACCAACGGTCCCGTCGTGATGGAAACTCCGCCGAACGTGCTCGGCCTGCTCGACGACCACTGGTTCCGGTGGGTCGGAGATTTCGGCAACGCCGGCCCCGACAAAGGCCAAGGCGGAAAGTTCTTAATTCTGCCTCCCGGTTACACTGGTGACGTACCGACGGGTTACTTCGTCATGCGCCCCGCGACATACGGAGTCTGGGCTCCCGGGCGTGGAATGCTGGTGAACGGCGATCCGAAGCCAGCGGTCGAAAGCATTAAGAAGCTGTTCAAGGTCTATCCACTAGCGCAGGCTGCCAATCCTCCGGTCACCAAGTTCACCAACATGAGCGGCATTCCCCACAATACGATTCATGCGAATGATTTCCATTTCTACGAAGAAATTCACGAAGTGCTGGAGATGGAACCGAACTCGGCGCTCGATCCGGAGACGCTGGGCCTTTTCGCCTCCATCGGCCTCGAAAAGGGAAAGCCGTTCGCGCCGGACGCGCGCATGAAAGAAATTCTTACAAACTCAGCGGCCGTCGGCAATGCCACGGCTCGCGCCCTCGTCTTCCGTAGCCGCATCGATGCAAACTTCATCTATCCGGGAAGTTCATGGTGGATCCCGTCGAACTCCAGCTACGACTTTCTACTCGAGCCCGGCGTGTTCGATCTGGACAACCGCACAGCAATGCATTACTGGGCCACGGGCATCACTCCTGCAATGTTCGCCAAGATGGTCGGTAAAGGCTCGCAATACGCGGGCGCTTTCACGGATAGCGAACACCACCCACTTGACGGCAGCAAAACCTACAAGGTTCACATGCCGCCCAACATTCCGGCGAAAGACAATTGGTCGTTCACCCTGTATGACAACCAGACCCGGTCGAATCTGCAGACCGACCAACGCTTTCCGAGTGTGAACAGTTTCGACAAAGGATTGGTGACCAATCCGGATGGGTCCGTCGACGTGTGGTTCGGTCCGACATTGCCAAAGGGCGCACCGGAGGCCAACTGGGCACAGACGATTCCAGGCAAAGGCTGGAACATGCTGTTCCGCCTGTACGGTCCGCTTGCGCCGTGGTTCGACAAGACTTGGCGCGTCGGCGAGGTAGAACTCGTAAAGTAAACGCTCAATCTTCGCTCTGATGGATGTGATCGGCTTTTGATGGACAAACGTGAAACGAAAACCAGGAGAGTAATTAGACCAATGAATGGACTGAAATTTGGCGCTCTTATGATGCCACTGCTATTGGCTGCGCTCCCTGCATTCGCACAGGCTCCAACGCCGGGATACAACCATACAATTCCCGAACAGATCCTGACGCCTGACACCGTGGAAACGCGGATCGGCACGCTCAAGTTTGTCGATGGGTTTCCCACTAAAGAGACAACCCAGAAGATGTACGACAACCTCGATTTTCAGCGCGGCGTCGATGTGTTCCTCGACTTCATACCAGCCGCCTCGCTTGAGGCGATTCGACGCGGCCAGCTTGAGATGAAAGCGCCCAATTCGAATCAGGTTGTCATCATGGATCATTTAATGGATTCGAATCCGCTGTTTCTCACGGGTAACGCCGACACGGTATATGCCTCGGTGGCCCTCGACCTCGAACGCGACGGACCCACGGTTGTAGAGATTCCGCCGGGTTGCGGCCCGGGCACCGTGAACGATGCCTTCTTCCGCTTCGTAATCGACATGGGCGCTCCTGGCCCCGACCGCGGCAAAGGCGGCAAATACCTGATTCTTCCGCCGGGATACAAAGACAAAGCGCCCGCAGGATATTTCACCGCCCAATCAACGTCTTACGTGAACTGGCTGATCCTGCGCGGATTTCTAGTAGATGGAAAACCAGACGCTGCCAGTAAGAATTTCAGAGACGGCTTGAAAATCTACCCCTTGGCGCAGGCGACCAACCCGCCCGCCATGCAGTTCATCAGCGGCTCCGGCGTTTCCTACAACACGATTCATGCGAACACCTACGAGTTCTATGACGAAATTGCGCACGTGATCCAGAAGGAGCCCGTAGATTTTATCGATCCTGAATTGCGAGGTCTTGCCAACAGTATCGGCATCACCAAAGGAAAGCCGTTCGCCCCTGACGCACGGATGAAGGCCATTTTGACGGAGTCCGCCGCCGTGGGCAACGCCACCGCCCGGGCCATCGTGTTTGAGACCCGCGACAAATCCGCTTACTACTACAAGGACAGCTACTGGAAAACTCCGTTCATCGGTGGGGATTACAAATGGCTCGTCGATGGGGGCAATGGAGGCCGTAATCTGGACGCGCGAATCCTCTTCTTTTACCAGGCTACTGTGAACACACCGGCGATGGTGCTGAAAATGGTCGGCGTCGGGTCGCAATACGCCATCGGGGATCACGATAAGGACGGAAATATTCTAGATGGGAACAAGAATTACAAACTCCACATCCCGCCTAATCCGCCGGCGAGAGACTTCTGGTCCGTGATTCTTTACGATCCGCAAACCCGGTCTGAACTCCAGACCAGTCAACCGTATCCGAACAAGAACAGCAAGCGCGACGACATGGTGAAGAACGCTGACGGCTCAGTGGATCTGTACATCGGCCCTAAAGCCCCCGCCGGAAAAGAGAAAAACTGGCTTCAAACCGTGCCCGGTAAGGCTTGGTACACATGCCTGCGCCTGTATGGTCCACTCGAACCGTGGTTCGAGAAGACATGGAAGCCGGGAGAAATCGAGCTGGTGCAGTGATCGCGCTATCCGCAAAAGGAAAAGCGCAAGGAGCGTTTAGATGGGAAAAATTAATTTGTGGCTGCAAGGCCAGTTCGGTCGTAACGGAGGAGAGACCGTGCGCCCACGTCGCCGGGTCAGAGCGCACGCGGCCTTGGTGTGCCTTGTGGCCTGCGCGGTGTTCCCCTCCGTGAGTCGAGCTCAAGCTCCGGTTTTTGAAATTACGCCGGTCGAGAGTTCGGTGCAGTTCGAGGTGGACTCCTCTGTGGCAATCAAGGGCACGTTCAACAAGTGGGCGGCCACTCTGGTCTTTACCTCGCCCGAACTTTCCAGCGGAGTTTTGGAGATCAAGATTCAGGCCGACAGCGTGGATACCGGAAGCGGCATGAAGAACGGCAAGCTGAAGAGCAAAGATTTCTTCAACGCAGAACAGGATCCGTACATCACGTTTAAGTCGACGAAAATTCTGCAGACAGGACCTGACACCTTTGAAGTCGATGGAGACTTTACGATCCGCGGCGTCACCAAACAGGAGAAGCTCGCGCTGGTTGTGACCGGCGCGGGAACAGGCTCCGGTACGATCAAGGGGAAAATGGCCTTTGACCGCAAGCAATACGGGATGAACAGTGGTATTCCCTTCATCAAGATCGCGGACCGTGTTGAAGTGTCCGTCGATCTAAAGGCAAAACGCATCAGTGGCCCCGCTGTAAATCTGAAGAAGCAGTAGAGACGCCAACAATAAGTTTCTTAGGAGGCATTCCAATGAGCTCGCAAATCCTCGTGAAGTCAGCCGTAGCCGTTGCCGCACTTCTTGTTTGCACCGGAGTCGCGTCAGCTCAATCGCAGCCCGGCCAAACCGCCGCACCCGCCGCGGCTCAAGCACCGGCTGCCGCCGCTTGGTCGCCCGCACAATCGATCGACATGTTTGCGTTTCCCAAGAATGGTCAGAGCGCCGATCAGCAACTAAAGGACGAAAGCGAGTGTTACGGGATGGCCAAGCAGCGTACCCAGGTCGATCCCACTAAGCCCGCTCCTCAGGGTCCCAGCCCCGAAGAAATCGCCGCCGCACAGAAGGAAGCTGCAGATAACGCTCAACAGGTCTACGGCACCCGGCTTCGCGGCGCCGCTCGTGGCGCGGCAGGTGGTGCAGCCATCGGCGCGATCGCAGGCGACGCTGGAACGGGCGCCGCGGCAGGATCGGTTGCGGGCACGATGAGAGGAGGCGCGCAACAACGGCAGGCGAACGCTCAATCCAAGCAGCAGGCCGCCGCACAGGCTGCCGCCGACCTCAAGAAGCAGACCGCCCTGTTGCAACAGGCCCATCAGGAAGGTATCGATACGTTCCAGCGCGCGTTTGCGGCGTGCATGGATTCCCGAAATTACTCCGTGAAATAGCTGCGAAGCGTTTTCAAAACTTACGCGCCAGAGCGCCGTGGAGAGAGCGATGTTTTCTCGACATAGGATTGTGTTGTTGTCTCTTGTAGTGTTGGCCTGCCTTCGCCCGTTGAGCGCACAACAGAAAGGGCAATACGTACCAGGGCAATACGGCCTCAATGCCGGCGCGATACCCGATCCGGGATTCACGTACGCCAACCTGACGCTAAATTATTCCGCGGGCCAGCTAAATAACTCGAACGGAAACGCACTCCCTAACATCACCGGTACGTACTCTTTCTGGGTAAACGAAAATCTTTTTTATTATGTGCCGACGCACAAGTTTCTCGGCGCGTACTACTTTCCGTATGTCGTGTTGCCGTTCGCGAATGGTTCGCTCGTGGCAGCGATTGTGGGCACCAACCTGAGCGCCAATGGAGGCGGCCAAGGGCTGGCCGACATTTATGTGCAACCCGTAAATCTGGGCTGGCATTTGAAACATGCTGACGTGGCGGCGGGATACGGCTTTACTGCGCCGACCGGGCGCTTTACGCCTGGAGCGTCGACCAATGTCGGTTCAGGCTATTGGGGCAATGACTTCACAACGAACACGACCGTGTATCTGACGAAAAACAAAGCGACGACGGCGAATCTCGCGACTGTCTGGGAGATCCACGGACAGAAGGACGGAACCAATATTACCCCGGGGCAGGCCTTCACAGATGAATGGGGGTTTGGTCAGATCCTTCCGCTCAAGAAGGATTTCACTCGGCTATTGCAGCTCGGCGTGATCGGCTATGACCAATGGCAAGTGACCGGGAACAGTGGTACGACGCAGGGTTTCCCGTATTACTCGGCACACGCCGTCGGATTCCAAGCGAACTTTATCCTGCCAGTAAAGGCGATCAACACCTTCTTCAAGTATGAGGACGAGTTTTCCGCGAAGGCCCGGCCAGAGGGTCGTGTGATTGCGTTCGGCTTCTCGTGGACTTTACGGATTCCGAAGCCCCAGCCGCCTCCAGCACCGGCTGCTCCGCCACCGCCGCCGAAATCATAGCAGGCTCTGATTGGTCGGCCTGCTGATCGGGGTGCCAAATTTGTATTCCGGAGTAAAGCCATGACCCTTCTCCGTTTGGAACGCGCGATAGACGTGCGCCTGCTCGTCGTTTTCATTCTTGTGCTCGGTGTCTGCGATCGCCTGCCCGCATCAACGCTGCGCGGAGATGTAGTCATCATGAAAAACGGCGATCGCTTCACCGGCGAAGTGAAAAGACTTGAGAGTGGGGTTCTCTACATCGAGACCGACTACGCGCCCGATAATCTGGAAGTGGAATGGGCGCAGGTGGAGACGGTGAATAGCACGGCGATGTATCTGATCACGCTTGCAAACGGCGATCACGTGAGGGGAAAGCTGGAGAAAGTCGCAGGGACTGGCGAGAACAGGGAAAACGTGACGATCGCGACTGAAACGACAGACTTACACCTTCCTTCTTCAGACGTGATCCAGGTGAGGACACAAAAGCCTTCATTCTGGCGGCAGCTGACTGGGAGCATCGACGCCGGGACGAGCTTCACGAGCGGCAACAGCCAGATCGCGGTGAATACGGACATGAACGCTACGTATGCAACGCCGAAGTGGGTGGCGACGGGAGATCTGGGGACATCGTTTGGGAATCAATCTGGCGGAACAAAAACGAATCGCGACGATGCGTCGATTGCCGAGCAATATTTTATGGGACGAAACGCCTACTTGGGTGGGCTGCTGGATTTTCTACACAGCAGCCAGCAGGATCTGGATCTTCGAACGACCGTCGGCGGAGGATACGGGCGCTATTTGAAGCGGACCGGCACGTCGCAATTCCGCTGGCTGGGAGGCGTGGTGTATACGAAAGAGGCGTACACGAGTAGTACCAGCGCTGGAGGGAGCAACGCCGAAGGTTTGGTAGGCTTCTCCTACGATTCGTACCGGTTTAAGGTGGGAGAAATCCATTTGGAGGCTATGTGCTTTCCCGGGTTCTCGGACCTCGGTCGTGTTCGGGCAACGACCAACAATTCTTTGGTAGTTCGGTTGACGAACAATTTTCATCTAACGTTTTCGTTCTGGGATAACTACGACAGCCGCCCGCCCGTTGCTTCGAAAAACAACGAGTTAGGGCTCAGTTCGGCTATTGGGTGGGCGTTTTAGATCGATTTTATAGGGGTGTATTTAGGTCATTTGGATTCGAGCACTTCGCAATGGTTGAGCTTCTGGGTCGAGGCGGTTTCTTCGTAATTCTAGCCAACTGTTCGTTGGAGAGGGTCGAGACGGACTTCAGAACGAACCCATTTAATCGCTACCCGAAGGCTCGCCTGCCACGGGAATGTAACGATACTTGCCACTCGGGTTCGCTTAACTTGCCTCCATTCAGTAATTTCTTAATGTACTGGCTGGAGAGCACTTTGTTGTGCAAGTTTCCGAGCGCGTAGTGAGCGACGGCTTCGTTTTTCTCAGAACAAAGAATGAGTCCCAGCGGTGGGTTCTCATCCGGCAGAGTCCAGTGTTCCCGGGCGTAGTTCAGATTCAGATTCATCTGCCCGGCGTCGGCGTGGGTAAACTTTCCGATCTTTAGGTCAATGATGACGAGGCAGCGAAGCTGGCGATGAAAGAATAGAAGGTCGATGCGATACCATTCGTCTCCGACGCGCAAGCGTCTTTGCCGCGCGATGAATGCGAAATCGCTCCCGAGTTCCAAAAGAAATTCTTCGAGTCTTTGGATCAACGCCTCTTCGAGGGCGTTTTCAGAGTATTCATCTTTCAGCCCCAGAAATTCCAGGACGAAAGGGTCTTTGATTTCCTGCTCCGGACTCACCTGCTCTGCGGATCACGGGCTTGACTCCGGCGGAGAATCGCCGCTTTGTTTCGTGATAGTTGGGTACGTTCGAAAAACTGAGTAGCGATCTGGCGGTCTAGTTGACGGACGGACCAGCCACCGCGTAGGGCCTCGTTTTCATAGAACGACCGCGCTTGCGAGTTCGTGACGGAAAGAAGCCTCACATAATGAGACCACGGAAGAGGAAACGGAGCGGGCGATTCCGCGGACGGCGTCTGCGGATTTCGCACGATGTTCGTAGTGGTGTCCGATTCCCGCAATTCCGCAGACGGTGTCTGCGGAATAGGCCAAGCTCGATAAAACTCGCGCATCGCGAGCAAATTGCGTTCGGAAAAGCCCCTACCAAATCGAGGCGTAAGGTCCTCAGCCAAGCGGCGTAATAACGCTTTTCCGTACTGCGCGCGCTTCTCGCCTCGCTGTTCTTGTTCGGCGATGCGGCGGCCAATTTGCCAGTAAGTGGCGGTCATGACGGCGTTGACCGAACGCGCCGAATTAACGCGAGCTCGTTCGAGCAGCCCAACGAGTTGAGCCACGAGGTTGGGATACGTTGAATCGATGAGCTGTGTATTCTTGGTCTTCACGTATCGAACCTAGTCCTTTCTGCGAGAAGCACCGCTTAATTATAGCGGTGCCCGTGAATACGCTGGGCACAGAGTGAGAATGTTCGCGAGTGAAGCTGTACGGAGACGCGGATCGCCGAGCCTGCAACAGACTTCATCGAGCTGCGCGATGAATATATTTGCAGTTGGTGTGAAATCCGAGACGGTCACTTGCTCGCGGTCCCCTATCCCAACTCGAGGTGTGAGATTCGGAGATTCCCATATCCACGCGAAGCGGAAATTGTGGGTCGAGTTACGGGAGTGACGATGCGACTGGCTGAGTCGCAGGCGTAAAAATCAATAAGCTTTTATTTGCTTTGGGAAAACGTACTACGATACCGCTTCCCTCGGAGTGCCTTCGTGCCCAAGCGCAGAGTTACAAGCTTCAACAAAGACCAGCGGCGTAAACACCATCACTGGTTAGTGACCGTAACGTATCCCGACGGCGAAAAGTTTGGTCGCGTCTATATCGACCGGACCAAGGCTGAGAAGTTTGCCGAACGACAGAAGAAATCACCGGTGGTCAAGAAGACTCGCATACGCCAGTTGAGTTGAGGGGCGATGCCAGAAATTGGTCCCGTAGAGTCGGTGCCTCCGAAAGAACAAGATCGGTGACCGGGACAGCTCCGCTGACAGATGTTTCCTGGAGAAAATAAACGAGCCGACAAAAAATCAAGGCACGGACTGGAGGGGGTCAATGAGTCTGAAGGTGTGCGAATTCACCAGTATCGTGCTTTCGGCTTTGGTTGCCGGGATGTTCTTGGGGCCATGGGTGGCGTTGACCCGATCCATCGGCAGTTTTGAACTGGAACTCTTGCTCACGCTCGTGCGCCGGTTGAATCGAAACATGGCGCCGGTCATGACCGTTCTGATGCCAGCGGCTCTGCTATCGCAACTCACAGTTCTGTTCGTCTCGTATGGCGACCGGCCGCGGACTTTTTATCTCGCATCAGCAGCATTCGTGTTGTACCTGATTGCTCTATTCGTGACCGCGGTTGTTGAGGTTCCCATCGTCAAACGAATCGTGATCTGGACCGTCTCGACGCGGCCCGAGGACTGGGAGCAGGTTCGAGATCGTTGGGGGGTGTTCCACCTTATTCGGATCGTTTCGTCATTGGCGGGTTTCATCCTGCTCGTGGCCGGGTCGATTTTTTAGCGTCACTGCGACCGACGGGGAGTTGTACGGGCTCGAGGAGCCAGCCGATGCCCTCTACTTTGAGCCTTCCAATGTGCACCTTCAGGTTGCCCCCCCCGGATGTAAGTCACTGCATATCAGTGACTTGACCAATTTCGGGTGTTTGCAGCGTTTCGGAAGTCGGCCTACGAGTCCCCTGAATCGTATCCTTAATATAGAAGCGCGTCATGGCTGCCGGGAAGGGGCCGAGGCCCGTCGTCAATCCAGGTGGACTTTGGGTTCAACGGACATGCCGGGGCGCAACTTATCGAGGTCCCGCTGATTTGGATTAAATCGTATTCTCACGGGCAGTCGTTGAACGATCTTGACGTAGTTACCAGTCGCATTCTCGGGCGGAAAAAGGCTCGATCGATCGCCCGTCGCGGCGGGCATATTCTCGATCTCACCTTCGAAAGACTCGTCGAGCGAATCCACCTTGATGTTTACGCGCTGGCCGACATGCATCTTGCGCAGTTGGGTTTCCTTGAAGTTTGCCGTTGTCCATACACCGGCCGTTTGAACGAGCACGATAAGCTGCTGGCCCTGCGAAATGCGGCCCCCTATTTCCGCGCTGCGCTGGCTGGCGATCCCGTCGACAGGGGCAACGATGTGGCAGTAGCTTAAATTCAGAAGGGCCGCATCAAGCTGCGCTTTCGCCGAGTCCGCGCTGGCTCGCCGCGAGTTGACGTTAGCCTGGCGAATTGCAACCTGACGCGGCGAATTGATTTTGTCTTCGGAAAGCCTGCTCTGTTGCTGACGCAACTGCGCGCTGCGCTCTTCGACAACTTTCGCAGAAGACGCGGCCGCGTATCGGCTAGCCTCAACTGCCGCTGCCTCCGAACCGGCATTTGCAACATACTGGTCGTAGTCGGAAAGGGAAATTTCTCCCTTATCAACCAACTGCTTATAGCGCACCAGGTCGGACTGGCTCTTTCGGTTATTCGCCTCGGCCTGATCGAGCTTCGCGTTGTTACTGTTGTAATCGTGTTGGGCACTCGCCACCGCTGCGTCTCCGTTGGTAACGCCCTCAGCATCGACATCGACCGTGCTCCGGTTGGATGTCATCGTGATGGGTACATTGGGACCTTCGGCCGCCTCAAGTGCGACGGCTTGTTCATAGGTGGCTTGGGCCTGAGCCACTTGTACTTCGTAATCGCGCGGATCCAAGTCAACCAGCGGTTGGCCAGCCTTTACAGGCTGATCGTTCTCGACGTAGACGCCTCTTACCGTTCCTCCCACGCGCGAGGCTATGGAATTAAGGTGTCCATCGATTTGCGCATCATCCGTCGACTCGTACGTCCGGGAATAAAGCCACCACGCGATCCCGGCCACAAGAACAACGATCCCGACGACGACTCCGATGATGATTCGGCGCCGTTTGGTGGCGGGATCGAGCGGCTTCTTTTTTTCGGCATCGTCTTTCTTGCTAGCGTCATCTTTCTCGCCAGCGTCGTCTTTGTTACCAGCGTCGCCTTTCTTGGCGTCATCGCCTTCCGGTTTTTTCCCCGGCTCGACGGGCTTTTGCTGATCCGGCTCAGCCGGTTTCTGGTCCTTTGCGTCTTCCGTTGGCATCGTCAATTTCCTTTCAGCATGTTTGG
>Ga0209006_10001877_pt1 | contig 18989 bp, 19 predicted proteins | sample JacPin_JW_Ref_O2_FD_188567 | JGI IMG/M metagenome (GOLD analysis project Ga0209006, IMG submission 188567) | Forest soil microbial communities from Algoma, Ontario, Canada - Jack Pine, Ontario site 1_JW_Ref_O2 (SPAdes) (version 2) | ecosystem: Environmental > Terrestrial > Soil > Boreal...
CCCAACGTGCGTTCGGGCCGCTTCCGGCTGCGATTGGTCATTCGTAACGCGCTTGCAGATCAGACCAAAGAAACGGGGGCCGGACCAATGGGCTCCGGTGATGGCGTGCGCGATCTTGGTCAAGGATAAAAAGACTTCGCCGGCGTATTCGAATCCGTTCTCTGTCACGATCACGGTATGCGTCCTGCCACGCCATTCCCGGACCAACCGAGCCCTGGCCTAAGGGACAAATCAGGTGTGACGACCACACCCCCCTTGAGCTTCAGTTCCTTACCCAACACAGCGAGCTTTCGCTGGATCGCCTTGCTCAATCCTCCGTAGGCAACCTCCTGTATCCGATACGCGATCGTCCGAATGAGCAAGTCCCGGCTTAACCGTGGTGGCTGGCCTCCGTGGAGCCGATGCCATTCGTCACGGAGTTGCTGTGCCGTCAATTCATTCAGGCGGGCAATTCGCGATGACGTCTCATGCTGAAATGAACAGTCTGCCGCGATCGTCAATTCGCTCCACGCAGGCAAGGGTGTTCGTTCTCGGCCATTCATGTCGGACCTCCGGTGTTCCATGCCGATGGGGTGCTTGCACCACTTCAAGCCCGGGCAAAGCCGGGCTCACAGGCATGGACATCGAAGGTCTTAATGGTGCCCTCTATTTCGCATGCACGCTCTTCTCGGGCTGGAAGTCCAGTCGAAAAAAAACGGCGACGAGGCGATTTGATCGATCGGGGAAAATCGCGCAGCGTCGCCGAGTGGTAAATTCATAATCACTTGTTTGCAGGTTCGAGTCCTTCCGGGCCAACCATACAACAAAATCAATAACTTAGAGGATTGATTGGCGGCAATGACGACACCCATTGGCGGCAGGTTTTCACCTCCGGGCACTTGCGGCGCGACAGGCGCGCCTCCATGCGTCGGGCCGCCGATGTGCACTGATAAGGAAACGTGCTTTTCCTTATCAGTCTCTGCATAAGGCAGTTCGTTAAGATGGAGATATTTCTTCTTTATGACCGATCGGCAGGGTTTCAAAGTCGCACTTTGATTTGTATAACGTGAGTCAATATGCGCTCGTCGCACAATAAGGCAGAGCGCCGCCGTACGGTTGGCGTGGTATCCGACATGCAAGCCAAGCCGCGTCTAGTACGATCAGAACGATGGGTTAGGACTTAGTTGCGATCGTCGACAAGCCGCCATCCATGAAGCGGGGCATATCGTCGTCGCCAACTTGCTCGGCTATTCACTTGGTTCGGCATGGATTTGCCTGGCCGATAGTTTTGATTTTTTGAACGAGAAGAGCTGGCTCGGCCGCGTGCAGTTCCGGCTGCACGGCGCCAGTGACCGGGATCGTCGGATGATCGGAGTAGCTGGTGAAGTCGCAACTATCCATTGGAGCGAGGGCGATCCCGAGGACTGCATTTTGCAAGATACTTTTCTTTCAGAAAGTGATTGGGGTATGACGGGTTGCCCGCCTGGAAAGCCGGACCAAAAGTTTTTCGAGGCCGCCATTGAAGTCTCGGCGTTACTAGATCCCAGTGGTCAGCACTGGTCCAATGTTACTCGGACGGCACGACGACTAATTTACGAGAGCCGGTGGCAACACCCGCTGCAACAAAAAGTAGCTTTCGCAGATATTTTCGTCAGTGATCAGCGGGCCAGATGCGCTGATAAGGAAATGGCATTTTCCTCATCAGTTCAGATCTGAGCAAGAGAAATACGCGGGTACATTAAACGTTTTCGAAGGCAACCTGATTTTCGACAACTCATTAAGAAAATCACATTTCTTCATCAGTGTGCGTAATGTCGCGGAACGTTTAGGGGCTGACGGAGCAGCGGACTCTTATTCAGCGGGTCCAAGGTTCGAGTCCTTGTACGGTAGCGACTTGTCGAAGGCGCTCGCGTGCCCGGGGGGACGCGACCGACAGCGCTGCCGGCCCACTGTTGAGACCGTTGATACCACTGTTGATACTGTTGACCCACGATTTCGCAAAGTTTGCTAGAGCTTTTTCGGGCGCTGCGCGACCGCGTGGGATCCGCTCTCAGGAAGGACCCGACCTTGGTAAGAGGTTGCGCTATTGAGTTTGCGAGCAGAGGGACTGGCGAAACCCGTTTTGGATTGCTGGCGTCCGCTACGTAGTATGGCGGATGACCATTCCGCCATCCCCGATCCACAAAGCCCGTCGTTCGCTCAGATCGGCATCGGATATCTGTTCTACAATGGACCCTTGTCGAAGTTTTCTTAGTGTCGCCTCGGGGTTAGAAGCGACCATCCGGGAGACTTTGGGTAGAGCAAGTATCCGGCCGATCACCGCCGGATACTTTGCGTCGCCGTCGTAGGTTAACTTTGAAACCGTGAGCCGCCGATCTTCATACGAGTGCGCCGCCGCCATCGACTCTCAGCACTTGGCCGGTGCCGTAGGTCTGCCGCATCAAATAAAGATAGGCTTCGGCGATCTCCTCGACCTCGCCGACATGAGCGACGGGAAGCTTCGTTGCGGTTTGATGATAGAGCGCGTCGCGGTCGGTTGTTGTCATATTTCCCCAGAGCGGGCTCTTCACCACGCCAGGCGAGACGATGTTGACGCGGATTGGCGCCAGCTCCACCGCCAACGCCCGTGTCAGGCCTTCCATCGCCGCGCAGATGCTTGCGCCGAGCGACCAACCGGCATGAGGACGCAAGCTTGCAAGACCGGAGGTGAAGACGATGGAGCCGCCCGGTCGGATATGGCCACTCCCATATTTGGCGGCCATAAAAGCACCCCAATAGCGCAGCGCGAAAAAGTCGCGCGCCGCGGCAATGTCGATCTCCGGGAGCGGACCAAGCTGCAAGGTCTCGCCGGCGGTAAAGGCCAAATGGTCAAAGGAACCAAGCTCGGCAAAGAATGCTTTCACCGCAGGCTCGTCGGTGAGGTCGAGCGCCTGACCTTCGGCGCCCGCTGGCAGCGCGGCGACGGCCTCCTCCACCCGGCGCTCGCGGCTCGAGGCTATCACGACCGCCGCCCCTTCCAACGCTGCGGCCTGAGCTGTTGCTAGGCCGATCCCCGAGCTACCGCCGAGGATGACGATGCGTTGTCCAGCAAGTTTCATGGGCGGATCTCCTGTGTTGCGGTGATACGCATAAGATCGGTGCAAATTTAGCTTGCTACCACCGCATCTTTGTCAGTTCTGAGATGACAGGAGATCATCATGGGTTTTGATGGAAGACTGCTTGGCGGCGTCGGGGTGATGGCGGCCGTCGTTGAGACAGGCAACTTTGCGCGGGCCGGCGATGCGTTAGGTCTAACCCAATCAGGCGTCAGTCGGGCCATCGCGCGGCTCGAGGTGCGCGTCGGGGTACGGCTGTTCGATCGCACGCCGCGCGCCGTCACGCTCACCGATGAAGGACGGCGCTTTCATCAATCGGTAGTGCCGTTGCTGATAGGGCTTGAGGAAGCGGCCACCGACGCGGCGGGATCGGCCGCGGTCGTGCGCGGCCGGCTCCGGATCAATGTCGATCCCTTCTTCGCGCGTCTGGTGCTCGCACCGCGCCTCGGAAAATTCCTGGCCGCCTACCCTGAACTGTCGGTGGAGATCGTCGGACGCGACCGTCTCGGCGACCTCGTGGCCGACGGCTTTGACGCCGCCGTGCGTTTCGGCGAGCCGGAGCCCTCGGCGCTTGTCGCACGGCGGCTGCTTGAGACAAGGGTCCTAACCTGCGCCGCGCCCTCCTACCTGGCCGCGCACGGCCGCCCGGCGCATCCCCGCGACCTCGGGGCGGGGCGACACGAATGCATCCACTACCTGGACCCTGTTACTGGGCGGCCGTTCCACTGGGAATTTCACCGAGGCCGGCAGAAACTGCGGGTCGCGGTCACTGGCCGCCTGACGGTGAACAACGTCGGCACGATGTTGGGCGCCTGCACGGCCGGTCACGGGGTGGCGCAAATCCTCGCACTCGGGACAGAGGATCTCCTCAGCCGCGGCAAGCTCATCGAGTTGTTCCCCGATTGGCCGGACGAGCGGTTTCCGCTCTACGCATTCCATCTCTCACGACACGTGCCGCCAGCAAAGGTCCGTGCGTTCCTGGATTTCGTAGTCGGCTTGGTTCGCTGACCCCCCAATTCCGCGCGCCAAACCAGGCCACGTCCGCTCGCGGCCATCAGCCGAAGTCGGCCCAAGCCACTCAAACACTTTGAGCGCCTGCGGCGGCTCCAACTTCGTGGCACCCACGCTCGACGAATCGAAGAAAGCAATCAGCGACGGCTTGCCTTCGGTAGACCGGCAATCATCGATGCGATGGTCACCGCCAACGAGCTTCTCAATCTGCCGCACCTCGACCTTGCGTCGCGTTCGCCATGGTCAGAAGGTGCTGGCCGTTACTGGCGGTTGATTTTTTGGCCAGGTCACCGCAGCCTAAACGTTGGAGCCGCCGACCTGAAAGTTCTTGCGCTCGACGCGGTTGACTACCAATCTCAACACCGCGAAGCATTCGTATCGAAATTCTACTGGCTTGGCCGCCACGATAGTCCAAGCGCGCGCTCCTTTCGCCATAAATTAGTGCTCTGTTCGAGCGCGAATGTTGCCCGCGGTGCCCTCTATCTAATCGCGGATACGTTGGTTCCCAGCCCTGCGGTGTCGATCAAGGCAGAGGGCCACCCTCTGGGGCCAGCAACGGTGTGTAGCCCTGAGGCACTTGAAAAAGCTCAACTGGTTGTGGGCCATAGCTCACCGAACGCGCCTCGGAAACGATCTTGTCGTCAACAACAAATCGTAGCAGCACGCCGTCCGCGGTGATGCACACGGTGCGCGTCTCCACATCTTCCGTCCACGACCAATCGACGCAGTGCAGTCCCGCAACGATCGCATCGTTGCCACGCCTCAAGATGGCCTCGGGTCCGGGATCTTGCGGTTGCCGCGGCATATCTAACTTTAGAAAGCTACGGTTTGTTGACGTGAGGATAGTCATCTGATGCCTGCGACGGTCAAAAATTGTGGTCGATTTGTGCGGACCGTCGACCCGCTCCAATAGCTCGGCGGCGAGATAGCGCACCCTTTCCCGAATGCGTTGTTGGGATCGCAGGGTCACGTCATAGAGAATGTCCACGTCGTTCGTCGGTAAAAGTTGTGACGGCTGCTCAGCACCGACGTTTCCGAGCAACAATGATGACAGAACGGCGGTGAGTAGCGCGTCGCGAATATGAGCCATTTCCGTGCGCCTTTCAGCTTTCTCTAGCCTCCGCGCGACATGACGGCCCTGTCCCAATTCCCGACACAGATCCTAGCCAGGGGCGGGCGATCCAAGACAGGCGAAACCCGCTCTAACGTAATATCATTCTGGTTAGCGACGCGATCCAGGACGAGTGATTTTCAAATACGCCTTCAACTCTTACTGAGTTTAATGGCAGCGCGTTCGATGAGATCGATCAGATGTCCAGCCGCCGGCGAGGGAGGAACGTCGGCGCGACGGACTGCGATAATGGGCGGAGCCGACAGCTCTTCGGCTACTGGAATTGCAGTCAATATGCGGTTCGCAAACGGCGTCAACGTCCACTGCGCTGGTGCCATCGCCAAAAGGTCGGAATGCGCGAGGCAGGTCAACAGCGTGAGTGCCGACTGGCTGCGTAACACCAGTTTTGGTTCAGCCAAACCGTGGCGCTTAAAAAGTGCGCCGAGTTCCTTTTCAGCCTTGGGCGTTATCGAGGTGGTGATCCATTCGGAGTCGACCAGCTCCTTGAGAGAGGTCGCCCGAGCCAGTGGATGTTTCAAACGACACAGCACCGCGCGACGTCCGGCAAATAGCGTGTCTTTGCGTAGCGTGCGCGGCAGCCTCAGTCCTGGATCCGGGCCGACATAAAAATCGAGGGTGCCGTCTCGCAGACTTTGCTCAAGCGTCGGGTAAAAGCCCTCAACAATGTGCAGATGAACATTGGCAAACCGCCGCCTGAACGGCTCGAGCACTTTTGGCAAAAGCCACAGGTGTGCAGCAATCGAAAGACCGACCGTCAGTTCGCCGACGGTCTTGCCACGAAGCTGCTCGACTTCTTCCCGGGCTATGCGGACGTCGTTGAGGATGGCGGTCGCCCGGCGCACGAAGGCTTCGCCCAGCGGCGTCGCGATCATGCCCCGGGACCGCCGTTCGAACAGCGTCGCACCTATTTCACGCTCCAACTCCGATAGGCCGCGGGTCAGGGTCGGCTGGGCAATGCCGAGGTGACGTGCGGCGGCCCGCAAGCTGCCGTGCTCGGCAATGGCTGCAGCACTGCGGAAATGGCTCAATTTCACGATGTAACCTCAGAGGCGATGCAGATGCCCTGATGATAGCAAAAAGGCATCGCTACGACATCCTTGCTATCTTACGACCATCGGTGGCGAAGGCTAACCTGAAAACAAAATGACGGGCCCAGAGAGGCCACAAAGGGAGGGACACGACATGACGCAATTCCTGCTGGTTCACGGGGCGTTTCATGGTGCCTGGTGCTGGCGCAAGACCGTCGCCGAGTTGGAGAAGCGCGGCCACCGCGCCAAGGCCATCGACCTGCCCGGTCAGGGCGACGATCAGACACCGCTCGCGGACGTGACGCTGGATACCATGGTGGACAAGATCATCGCCGAAATGGCGGATCTTCCAGGCAAGGCGGTTCTGGTCGGTCACTCGCTCGGCGGCATTCCCATCACGGCGACCGGCGAGAAAGCGCCCGAGCACATCAAGGCGCTGGTCTACTTGAGCGCCTTCTTGCCGCAGGATGGCGAGGCACTGTTCGACATCGAGGGCCGCAATCCAAAACCAGTCGTGCCGGTCAGCATGACGTTCGACGCCGAGCGCATCAGCGGCACCATCAATCCCGACAAAGTGCAGGAGATTTTCTACCACGACTGTTCGGATGCGGATATCGCCGACGCCAAAGCGCGGCTGAGGCCGCAAGCGCTCGCAGCGTTGATGACCAAGGTGCACATCACGCCGGAGCGGTTCGGCCGCATCCCGCGCGTGTACGTCGAATGCACCGATGACCGCGCGCTGTCGATTGCAATGCAGCGCGACATGATCGCCAAGTCGCCGCCGGTCGATGTGCGGAGCCTGCGAGCGAGCCATTCTCCGTTTTTGTCGATGCCCGACAAACTCGCCGATGCGCTGGCCGACTTGTGAGACGGTGATCGCGCCGGTCGCGATGTTGGAAGCGGACTGAAACCAAAGAATAGCGGCGGCGAAGACGGAAAGGGAGAACGCGATGATCAAGCCGAAACTTCACCATGTGACGATGAAAACCAGCCATCTCGACACGATGATCGAATGGTACGGCAAGGTCATCGGCGCAAAGGTGCAATTCCGCGACCAGTCAGCGGCGTGGACCACGAACGACGCCGCCAACCATCGCATCGCGTTTCTTGCAGTTCCTGGCTTGTCCGACGATCCCGGAAAGGTCGCCCACAACGGCATGCATCATACGGCGTTTGAGTACGACAGCTTCGACGACCTGATGGAGTCGTTCGACCGCCTCCGCAACGAAGGCATCGAGCCTGCATTTTGCCTTGACCACGAAATAACGATTTCGCTGTACTACAAAGATCCGGAAGGCAATTTCGTCGAGCTGCAAAGCGACGCGTTCGGCGATTGGAGCAAATCCAGCGATTTTATGCGGACGTCCGTTGAGTTCGCCAGAAATCCGATCGGAACGTTTTTTGATCCGGTCGCGGTGTACAGCAAGTTCAAATCCGGCGCCCCGTACGAAGCCTTGAAGAAATCGATGCGTGCCGGCGAATACCTGCCGGATCCCGTTCCGGCTCATATCGGCTTGCCGACGCCGTAGCGTCGAGCGTGCCGATGAGTGGAACTTATGACGGACAGACCGACGTTGTTATCGTCGGCGCCGGGCCGGTCGGTTTGGCCGCCGCCATCGAACTGGGGCAGCGCGGCATTCGCTGCCTCGTTGTCGAGCGCAACGATCGAGTGGGCTATAGCCCTCGCGCCAAGACGACCAACGTGCGCAGCCGCGAGCATCTGCGACGGTGGGGCATCGCCGATGCGCTGCGGCGCGCGTCGCCGATCTCTCCCGACCGTCCGTCGACTGTGATCTTCGCGACCCGCATGAACGGGCCGCAGATCACGCGCTTCGAGAACGCTCTCAACGGCGACCGAACGCGAAATCACCTCTATTCCGAGGAAGCCCAATGGGTCCCGCAATACGTTCTCGAAGAGGTGTTGCGCGAGTGTGCGCAGTCACTGTCCGGCGTTGAAATCCGCTTTGAGACGGCGTTCGTGTCGCTCACGCAAAGCGCTGACGGCGTGACGGCGCAGCTGCGCAACACGCCTGACGGCCGGCCGACGACGGTGCAATCGCGTTATCTGATTGGTGCTGATGGCGCGCGCAGTTCGGTGCGTGACGCGATCGGCGCAACGATGATTGGCGAGGGCGCGTTCTCTCGGAATTTCAGCGTTATCTTCCGCTCTCCGGATCTCGCCGTGCGGCAAATTCACGGGCCGGCGATCATGTATTGGATGTTGAACGAGGAAATGCCCTCGCTGCTCGCTCCGATGGATGAGGAAGGACTTTGGACCTTTATGGTCACGAAGCTCCCCGACAACACCGACTTGACGAAAATTGATCCCGTGGATCTGATCCGACGTGGCACAGGCCTTCGCGATCTCGCCATCGAAATCGTCGGCACCGATCTGTGGGTTGCACACCGCCTCGTCGCCGATCGCTATGCGCAGGGGCGCGTTTATCTTGTCGGCGACGCCTGTCATTTGCATCCGCCTTTCGGCGGCTTCGGCATGAACATGGGAATCGGCGACGCGGTCGATCTCGGTTGGAAGATGGCCGCGCAACTCGCCGGCTGGGGTGGCGACGATTTGCTCACGAGCTACGCGACGGAGCGTCGCCCGGTGCACGAGCGCACCATCGCCGAGGCCGTTCAAAATTTCGGCCAGACCGGCAGTCAGATCGTTCGGCCCGATCTAGAGGCGCCGGGCGTGGTCGGCGAAGCAACGCGCCGGGAGGTCGCCGATCTGATCGAGGCGACCAAAGTGCGCGAATTCAGGACGCTTGGCATCGTGCTGGGGACGCGTTACGTCGACTCACCGATTATCGTTCCGGACGGCAGCGCGCCGCCACCGGAGCATTTCATGCTGTACGTGCCCTCGGCGCACCCGGGATGCCTTGCGCCTCATCTCTGGCTGTCTGATGGTTCGTCGCTATATGATCACTTCGGCAGCGGCTTCACCTTGTTGGTTACCGACGGCGACGACCGGCCGACGCTCGGCCTGGCAACCGCCGCCGCGAAGCGCGACATGCCGCTGAAAGTGTTGGCTCCAGCAAACACCCGGCTGCGGCAACGCTACGAGGCGCGTTATGCGTTGATCCGCCCCGATCAACACGTCGCCTGGCGCGGCGACGCGATACCCGACGATTGCGACGCGTTGCTTGCTCGGGTCATCGGAGTAATTCAAAAGGCCGCTTAGTTGAAGGCCGCCTTATGGTCTTCGACGAATTGCTTCAGCGTCAGCGGCTCGCGACCGACGATGCTGCGAATCGGTTCCATCATTTCGCCGGCGAGCCCGCCATCCGCCACAATCTGAGCCGCGGTGCGCTGATGCGCGATCAGCCAATCGGGCGTGCCGCGCTCCCGCATGGTTTGCTCCGCACGCTCGAACGGCACGCCCACATAGGTGATCTTGCGGCCCAAGGTCTGAGAGAGGACATCGGCGAATTCCGCGAAACTGCTCTTGGCCCCGGTGAATTCGTAAACCTTGCCCGTGTGAGGCTCAGGATCGAGAAGAATGCGGGCCCCGAGGGCGCCGGTGTCGCGGACATCGACAAAGGCCAACGGCAGTTCGCCCGGAAATGGCAATACGATCTTGCTGTCGTTTTTGATCGAAGCGGCTTGCCCCAGGATATTTTGCATGAAAAAGCCAGGTCGCAGGATCACCCATTTGATGCCGCTGCGGCGCAGCCGGTCTTCGATGGCGTAGTGACCACGGCCGATGACGGACGGCGAATCCGGAAAGAGAAAAAAACGACTCCCGGAGACCCGCACGAAATGCTGCACGCCGGCATCTAAAGCCGCCTCGAGCACGTTCGTCTGCTGTTCAACCATGTTCGGGTTGTGGCCGGTCACGACGAAAACACTGGTGACGCCCTGAAGCGCCTTGTCGAGAGCGGGCCGATCCGTCAGCTCGGCGATGGCGGTCTTGGCGTCCATGCCAAGGACGTCGCGCGCTTTGTCGGCGTTGCGCACGACACAAATCGGTGCATGACCAACACGCGTGAGCTCGCCAACGACGGCCCGACCCGTATTGCCGGTGGCGCCCACAACAGCAATCATGATTGTCCTCCCTTGCGAACGGACGGTGTCCGGCTTTGTCGGCGCCGCAGCTTAAGTCATCGTCCAGTCGATCGGTTCGAAGAGTTCGCGCATCCACGGCAGAGGGCTTGGCCTGAGATACGCCGTTTGGCCGCCGACGATGCGCGCGCGGTTGTCGTCCATCAAGCTTTTCCAGTCCGGAAGCTCCGCAAGCACACGGGAGTGCGTCTCGGCCTGCTGCCAATTCAGGTGCCAATGATAGGCAAACGCGCGGTGGAGCGTCCCGGTCGTGACAAAGAAGGTACCGATCAAACGCGTGCCGAAGATGTTCCTCGTCGCGGCGCTGAGTTTGCCAAACCCATCCCAATAGGCGGCGAGACCGCCCGGAAGAAAGTCGAGGGCACGCTCGGAGACAGCCAGCTCGGCTGCGTTGCCGGCATTTAAAAACGCCGGTTGGCCCGGCAGCCAGTCGCGCTTGTCGTTCCACAGCGGAGACAGTTCGGTAACCGGCGCGCGGTCGAGATAGGACGTTTCCTGGCGGAGCAAGAGACTCCGTGCGGCGACAAAATATTCAGCACGTTCGGGCGTAACGATCGCAGCTAAGCGTTGTTTGGAGTCGTCGTAGCTATCCCACCGATAGAGATGAACGATACGTTCGCCATCGCCCGCGGCCATCGTGAAAAACCCGAGATTTCGTTCGAGCAGTGAACGAATGGACGCGGGTTTGTTCCACTTCTTTTGCAGCGCCCAATAGGCGGCCTCAGTGCCGGGCTTGAGCGTATAGGCTCGCCGTTCGAACAGCATCGATTTCCTCCCTGCCCGCAAGTTTCCTCGGCGGGAATCCCGCTGCGGCTCGCAGTGCCTCCGGCGTCCGGCGCCTCTATATTACTATGTTCTTGCCGATTATTCCGCGCGGCGCCAAACCTCATATCCGATTTCGCGCGATATGAGGCCATCCTCAATGTGAAAGTTATGGATCAGGCGCATCTGCACCTTGGTTCCGATCGGATATGGGCAATTCTCGAATGCGTCGCCGGTGATCTTGAAACTTGCATAGGAGTCATCGAACACCCGTTCGGGGGTTGCCCAGCGCTCCACGGGCGTAAATTCGAAATCGGTCACGCCGTTGAAGACGCGCAGATACATCTTTTTGATCAAATCGCGGCCCTGGTAAGAGACCTTGCGGGCAGGCGCCTCCCAGACGGCATTGTCGGTGTACAAACGGATGCATTCGTCAATGCGATCCGGGTTCTCCTCCTGCAAGTGCATTTCGATCACATTGAGGGCGTGCCGAACTTTCTCCTCGTAGGTCCGCGGCTCGTGGCGCGCGGCGATGAGACTATCGACCGTCATCTTTGATTTTTCGGCGAGCATTGTCATCGAGCGTCCTCCAATTGCAGGCGTCTGTTTTTGTAAGAGCTTTTTTCCCGAGCGGACCGGCTTGACGCTCCGGCGGCTCCATTACGAGTCAATCTGAACGAAGATAGCCGAAGGCAATTCTAGTGCGAAGCAGACGCTCTTGCACGATCGTTTCCGATTCTTTGCAAAATCGGATGGGGCATCGCTGCGCCGTGGTGGTCGGCTAGCGATCGCGGCGGATGCTGCCGGGCGTACGTCCGGCCAGGCGGCGGACCATGCGCGTCATGTGCTGCTGATTGCTGAAGCCGCATTGGAATGCGATCTCAGCCAACGACATCTCGGTGGTGGTCAATAATGTGCTCGCCCGCCGGACCCGAGCGTTCAGCACATATTGGTGGGGCGCCAGCTTCGTGCGGCGCTTGAATTCGTGGTTCAACCGGCCGGCACTCACGCCGGCGGCCTTTGCGATACTGGCCAAATTCAGATCGTCGCCGAGACATTCTTCGATATACGCGATCGCCCGGCTGCATTGTTCCGAGGTCAGTCCCCGGACGGATTTGATGCCAACATGCTGCTCGGAAGCGTAATGCCGCACAAGGTGGCCGGCCGCCGCTCGTGACAGGGTATCGGCGTAAAGGGCGTCGCTCGGGAACGGGGTGAGCAGCATCTTTCGGATCTCGTTCGCGAGTGCGCGCAGCATCTCGTCCATCACGCCGACCCACGGCGGCAGTGCGATGGCCGGTCCCGACGCGAACGTCTCGTCACTAATCTCCCGAATAAGCTCGTCGCGGATATAGAAGTGCAGGGTGTCGTATCGCCCCCCATCCGACGAGGTTCGAATGCTGAAATCGGCGCCGCCCGGCGTGATTGTGGCGCTGCCTGGGAGCAGAACCTGTTCCTGAAGTTCCCCACAGATTCGTCGGGTGAAACGGACGGGTTTGTTCAAGGGAATGACGACGAGGTGATCCTTCACGGCCGCGAAAGATCCCTCGTAAGCGGTCTCTGAGCAAATGCAGGCGAACAGTGACGGCCAGCCGGTATCTTCGCTGGAGCAATCCACCTGGCTGCCGGGTTGACGCGCAACCCGGTGAGTCTCCAAATATGAAAAAGGCGGGCGGTCCATCCTCTAACCCAGGGTAAGACGCCCGAGGCTTTTCTTTAAGCTACCACAGTTTCGCGCCGCGGACACCCGCTTCGATGTTGTCGTCGACACAGTCCAAAGCAAGATCAAAGCCGAACTCGCGACGGCTGGAGCGGGCCAAGAAATCATAAAAACATGGCTCGGCGCGGCCGGGATTACATACATACTTGGTCAACATCGCCTATTGGCCCATCACGTCGCTCGCCGTAATGCAGCAATTTGGTCGCGATCGGGCGGAAAGCCGATGTCACGCAGATATTGTTGAACGGTCGAAAATGCCCCGAAGGCGACATCAGAAACTCGAAAGCTGTTTGCATCACCCTCTTATTCGCGCGAGGCGGCTCTCTAGGTAGGATATCAAATGAGCGCTGAGGTCCCGGGCATCATCGCCCGCGCCATCGATCAGCGCGGATTTTCGACGGCGCAGGAACTGAGCGCCCATAAGATACATTCCGGGCGCTGAAACGACCCCACCGTCATGCTGGATCCTACCCCTGCTGTCGAGAACAGGTACTTCCAGCCAAGAGTAGTCGGGTCTGTAGCCCGTGGCCCAAATAATTGTTTTAATCTCACCAGAAGCAAGCTCCATTGCGAGCGGCGGCGCCGGCTCAACACGGGTTGGCGGTAGGCGATGTGGCGGGCCTACCGCGGAATCGAAGCCACTCCTTTGCGCCCACTCGTCGATCCGGTCTAGCAATCTTCCCATCTTGAGATCGGAAAGAGCGCACATGTTGCGCAATGATCCGGAAAACTGCGCCCTGCCGTGCTCGCTGATACCGGCGAGGCGACCAACAACCTTCACGCCCATTGCAGTGAGGGCGTTGATGTCGAGTGTCGATCGATCAGGAGTGCCGGCAAGTTGCAGCGAAGGAACGCGTCGCGCCCTCGCAATATTGTCGACCTCGTCATAGCGTTCGTCGAGCAAACCGGCGGCATCCATCCACCACTCTAAGTCCTTGCCGCGATAGACGCGAGGCGCTCGAATGTGCTCACCCACCGACAAGATGACCGGGCGGTCCGAGCGGTGTACTTCTTTCGCGATCTGAGTACCACTCGAGGAGGCGCCAACGACTAAGATGCTGCCGCAGGGGAGTTGATCAGGATTGCGGTACTCCTGGGCGGTCAGTTGCATAATTGACCGCGGCACCTTACTGGCAAAGGGGGGAACGTCAGCGATGTTGCATGCCCCAGAAGCGACCACCACCGCCCGGCACTGCCAATCGCCTTGATCGGTGCGCACAAGGTATCCCGAGTCAGCGTTGCGCACCGACCAAACCGTCGTGTGGGTTATCACTGGAGCCGAAATCGCATCGGCGTAACTCGCGATGTATTCGATGACCTCGGCTAAAGTCCTGTAGCCGTCAGGATCGTCACCAATGTATCCGAAGCCGGGTAGTCGACTCTGCCAATTGGGCGTTAGCAATCGCAGCGAATCCCAGCGTTCAGTGCGCCACGTATGGGCAACCTCACCGCGTTCTAACACCGCATGATCGATCGAGCGGTCGGAGAGGCAACGGCTCATCGCCAAGCCGGCGTGCCCAGCACCGATAACGACTGTGGTGACTGTGCGAATGGCGCTCGTTCTCAGTCTAGCGCGGTAATAGCCTGCGCCGGCTCAATCTACTATCACCGTAACATTCGTGGGATTGGTCACGATGTCGTAGACTGCCGATCGTTTCTGCGATTGCGCGACGAGAGCCTCAATATCTTCGCGCTTTGCATCAGCGTCTATCTTGTAGGTTACCTTGATGCCGCCGAAGCCATTGCGGACGTCCTCATCTACGCCGAGAATGCCTCGGGCGTCCATGTCCCCTTCTATCGTCGCGATGACCGAACGCAGTTGAATGTTGCGGTATTGGGCGACCGCGGCGATAGCTCCGGTCAGACAACTCGCCAACCCAACCAAGATGTACTCGACCGGCGTAGCACCTTTGTCCTCGGAGGCGAAAATTTGGGGGTGGTCGGCATCGAAGGTAAATATTTTCTTGTGATGCTGTTCTTGTCCTAAACCGTAAAAGCTTTCGACTGTGGAGTGGCTATGAGTGCCATCCTTCCACTCGCAGGCGGCGCGCCATTTAAACTGCGCAGCCGCGGGAGCCTTTGTGATCGCTTCGCGGGCGGCGATCAGAGCTGCTACGTTTACTCCGTTATTAACGCTGCTGCGGGCCTCGGCCATCAAATCCTCCCTATGTGCTGGTCGATGAGAGGGGGACGCTTTCCGGTCGACAGGTAGACGTTTTTCCTCACAATATAGCATCGAGGGAGCATCCAAACCAATATCTTCGGTAAGGACTTCACCTCTCCCGGACCTGCAATTGCGCGTCGCTTTTATCGGTCCTGCTATTTCGGCTGGCTTGTGACCATCGGACAGGCGCCTTGCACCAGTAGCCGAAAGGCTTGTTCGCCCGGCGTCGTCACCGAGCTTAACCCTCTTAGCGACGGAACCCAATCGCCTCTGCGGGCCTCGGTCTTCTGCCACCAATTCACATGGTCATCCCTCCGCGAGGATGGTTTGTCGACCCTGATTAACGCCAGCTGAATTGGCATTAAGCCCAGAAGCTCAAAGCCACCCCTGGACACTCTCGCTTCCCCGTCAGAGGATGTGCGCCGCCCCGGATTATAGGCGCCGTCATGGACATTGTAGTCTGGTTGCGGAGCCTGGGCCTCGGGAAATATGAGGCGGTCTTCCGCGAGAACGATATTGACGAGACAGTCCTACCGAACCTGACGGCGGAGGACTTGAAAGAGCTCGGCATCACCTCGCTAGGGCATCGCCGCAAGCTGCTCGATGCCATTGCGGCTCTGCGGAGCGACTTGAGCGGTAAGGCGCCGCCGGTTGAGCCCCGGACCACGTCGAGCACCCCAAGCGCGCATCCAGAAGACCGGGCCGAGCGCCGCCAGGTCACGGTGATGTTTTCAGACTTGGTCGGTTCAACGGCGCTTTCGGCACGCATGGACCCCGAAGACCTCCGCGAAGTCATTTCCGCCTATCAGAAGTGCGTGTCAGAGACCGTGCAACGGTTCGGCGGGTTCGTAGCGAAATACATGGGCGATGGGGTCCTGATCTACTTTGGGTATCCCCAAGCCCACGAGGACGACGCAGAGCGCGCCGTGCGCGCTGGGCTGGAGTTGGTACTGGCTGTGGGTGCTCTCAAGGCGCAAGCACCGCTGCAGACGCGCGTTGGCATCGCAACGGGTCTGGTCGTCGTCGGCGACCTGATCGGTTCGGGCGCTTCTCAAGAGCAAGCCATCGTGGGTGAGACGCCAAACCTTGCCGCGCGCTTGCAGGGCATCGCGGAGCCAAACAACGTGATCATTGCGGAGAGCAGTAGGAAGCTCATGGGCAGCCTCTTCGAGCTTGAAGACCTCGGAGCACTGGACCTCAAAGGCATCGCAGGCCCAGTAAGGGCCTGGACCGTTTTGCGACCAGCATCGGTAGAAAGCCGCTTTGACGCGCTGCACACTGGTGGCCTCACCGACCTCGTCGGTCGCGAAGAAGAACTCGAACTGCTGCTGCGCCGCTGGTCGAAGGCAACGACCGGCCAAGGGCAGGTGGTGCTACTCTCTGGTGAGGCCGGTATTGGCAAATCTCGATTAACTGCTGCGCTCCTGGAACGCCTCGCCGCTGAACCGCATACCCGGTTGCGTTACTTCTGCTCGCCACAACACACAGACAGCGCCCTTTATCCGATCGTCAGCCAGATGGAGCGGGCCGCGGGCTTCACGCACGACGACAATGCGCAAGCGAAACTGGATAAACTCGACGTTCTACTAGCGCGCAGCAATACGCCACCCGAGAGCGCCGCGCTGTTAGCAGAAATGGTCACGCTGCCGAACGACGGACGTTATCCAACGCTCGAACTAGACCCACAGGAGCGACGGCAGAAGACTTTGGAGGCGCTTACTGGACAACTGCAGGCGTTGGCGCAAGCCAAGCCAGTTCTGATGATTTTCGAGGACGTACATTGGATTGACCCAACGGCACTGGAGGCGGTTGGACGCATGGTGGATCGGCTGAAAACACTCGGGGTGTTGCTGATTTTCACCTATCGGCCAGAGTTCGAGTCCCCATGGATTGGGCGGCCCTACGTCACCGCTGTTACCCTTAATCGCTTCGGCGAGAACGAAATCATTGCGATGATTGACCGTGTGACGGGCAACAAGGCGCTACCAGAGGGGTATCAGAAAAGACATCATGGAACGCACTGACGGCGTCCCGCTGTTCGTTGAGGAAATGACAAAGGCAGTGCTGGAGGCCGAGAGCGAGGGCGAAGCGCAACGAACCACCGCCGCCGTTCCATCGCCAGCATTAGCTGTCCCGGCGAGCCTGCACGCATCGTTGATGGCGCGGCTTGACCGGCTCGGCGCAGCGAAGGAGGTAGCGCAGATCGGGTCAGCAATTGGGCGGGAGTTCTCACATACCTTGTTGGCGTCAGTGGTAAATAAACCAGAGCCAGAACTGAGGTCGGCGCTGGACCGTCTTACTGCGGCCGGTTTGCTCTTCCGGCAAGGCGTGCCGCCGCGCGCAAGCTATCTGTTCAAACACGCCCTCGTTCAGGATGCAGCCTACGGCACCCTTTTGCGTGAGCCGAGGCGTGTGCTGCATGCTCGCATCGCCGAGGCACTCGAAACCCAGTACGCGGAGATAGCCGACAACCAACCCGAACTACTCGCGCGCCATTGCACTGGGGCAGAGTTGATCGAGAAGGCCGCGACCCTGTGGGGCAAGGCCGGGACAAGGTCACTGGCGCGAGCCGCGCTTCTTGAAGGGGCGGAGCAACTCAAGCGGGCGCTAGACCAGATCGCGACCTTACCAGCCACGCCGGCTTTGCGTCGCGAAGAGATCAAGCTTCACATTGCTTCCGGGAACGCTCTCACGCTCATGGGCGACTTTCTAGATGGCAAAGAGCACTTCGACCGGGCACTCGCGATTTATGATCCTACCGAACACCGTCCGCTTACGACGCGTACTGGCCGGGATGTCGGGGTGACCCTGCTGTCGGTTCATTCGGGTTGCCTGTGGCAAGTCGGTTATCCTACTGCTTCGCGCAACGAAGGCGAGCGCGCAGTCAACGAGGCGCGCGAGATCGGCCACGCCGCCACGTTGATGTTTGCACTCTTTTGGGCAGGGTGGCACCACATGTTGTACGGGCATTATGCTGAAGCACAGTCGCTCCTTGATGAACTTGCCATTTTGACGGACGAAAAAGACGTTAGCTTGTTCTGGAAGGCGACCGAAACTGTCTTTCGAGGCGTGCTTTTCGCATTGACCGGAAAAGCCTCGGATGCGGTTCGGGCGATCACCTCGGGGATGACCTCTCTTCGGTCAACTGGAGCAGCTCTTTATGAACCGTGGCACCTGTCCCACTTGGCAATAGCTTACGCGGAGCTTGGCCAGCCTGACGATGCTCGGCGTTGCATGGACGACGCAATAAACAAAGTAGAAAGGTCGAAGGAAAAATGGTGCGAGACGGAGGTGCATCGCATTGCCGGGGAAATCGCGCTCAAGTCGGTCGCACCGGATAGGGACAAGGCAGAAAAGCATTTCGAGCGTGCCCTCCGCGTCGCCCATCAGCAGCAACAGAAGTCATATGAACTCCGCGCCGCCATGAGCCTCTCGCGCCTCTGGTGCTCTCAGGGCAAGGTGCAGCAAGCGCGCGAGCTGCTGGCTCCGGTGTATGGGTGGTTCACCGAGGGGTTTGAAACGCGCGATCTAAGGGAAGCAAAGGCGCTGCTGGCCGAATTGGCGTGATAAGGGAGTCACGACGAACGTCGTTCAGTGGCACAAAACAGACGCTGGAACGGCACCAAACGTTTCTGATTTTCCCAGCGAAGCGATGAGCGCCATTGCTACCACCGAAGCGATGCCAGCCAAGAGGAACGGGCCAAGCGCGACCGATCTGTGGCAATTCAGCAATCGCTGCGTAGGCGCGGCCTCCATTTTGTGAACGGCGTCGTAATCCTGGGGCCGTCGGTCTTGGTGCCGCCGATCGTCGCCACTATTGGCGTGGGCGCCCTGTTTCAGGCCGCTTGACGGGCGCCTAATGAGCCAAGGCGGACGTAAGCTTGCCCGTATGCCTCTTGGCTTCTTAAAGGTGTCGGTTTGATGTAGGTCGCGAAAACAAGATTTAGTTCAGGGGTGTACGTTCTGATTAAGCCGAAAAAGATTGTCAGGATCGAATTTGCGCTTCAGCGTCACCAGACGATCGTAATTCTCACCA
>Ga0209006_10001878_pt1 | contig 18980 bp, 13 predicted proteins | sample JacPin_JW_Ref_O2_FD_188567 | JGI IMG/M metagenome (GOLD analysis project Ga0209006, IMG submission 188567) | Forest soil microbial communities from Algoma, Ontario, Canada - Jack Pine, Ontario site 1_JW_Ref_O2 (SPAdes) (version 2) | ecosystem: Environmental > Terrestrial > Soil > Boreal...
CCCGCGTTCTGAAAGTCACAAGCGGGCGAGTCGGAGGCCCCGACGGGGCCGCTGCACGCATAGGGATCAATCGGACGACGCTTCTGTCACGCATGAAGAAGTTTGGCATCGATCCGCGAATACATCGTGCCCCTTATAAAGTACACGTTCTGGGATAGGGGATTAAATAGTGAACGTCTTTCGCCGCCTGGTGAGCCGTGAGGACAATGCCGGTGATGCGTAAGAAGAAGGGCGATCACATCTTTCCGGTGTCTTCGGTCGGTCTGCTCGCCAGAGCCGGGGGGGTGCCACGCAGATTTTTCCTGAGCTCCTCCATCCGTATCGCGGCGTCTTTTATTAACTCAATGTATTCGTTTCCTCGTTGTGGAAGGAAAGACCCATATTCGTCCAGCAAGAGCCGGGCGTTCTCCTCGATGGCCATGATGTTTGATTGAGCTTGGCTGCCAAGAGCCGACTTGAGTCTTTCGAGCTCAGAGTTGCTGGCGGACAGCGTCCCTCTGGCCTCTGCGCTTTCTTGTTCGAGCAGACGACCATAGTAGCGGACAAACACAAAGAGGCAGGATGTCAGCACTAGCAAGCAGGCATTGGCAAGAATGGTTTCTGAAAAAGCCCTTTTTAGGATCGCCCCCCGTTCGTGTTCGAATCGCTCGAATCTTTCGCCTTCAGTAGATAAGAGAGAAGCCACGAGACTGCGGACGCGATCCATGTCCTCCCTGCCTTCGTTTGTGCCGACCAGGAGGAATGCACGATGGCGATATCCCTGTTGTCGCAAAACTATGGTGCGGTCCATTTCAGCCTGTTTTGATGCGGCCAAAGTTTCAAGTTGCGTCTCTAATGCCCTTTCGGAATCCAAACGCCTGGCAAATGCGGAGCGGAGATCAGCGAAGTGCGTTCCGATTCTGCCTTTCGCCTCCGTATAAGGCTGCAAGTAAGCGGTGTCCTCAGTAAGGAGGTATCCACGTTGTCCCGTTTCCATGTCCGTTAAATCCTGCAGAACGGCCGCGACCGTGGCTTTTGAGTCGGAGCTTTCCTGGGTAAGCGAGTCGCTTTGCTGAATTCGCTCCAGATGCCTGAAAGCGAGATACGAATTCACGGTCATGAATACTAATAATGCGGGCGCAGCGATTTGGATCACAGATTTCCGAATCATTAATTGGTGCCATCCTTTACGTAACCGGGGAAACTGTATCGTAGCGCAACCGTCGTAGAAAAGTGCGCTCAATCAGGAGAAACATCTTGGCGAGAAAACCAGGTTGCGTGAGGTGGTTCTGAGCCATAATATCGGGCGACAGCGCTGGTTGTTAAAAGCGGGTCGCTTACTTTTAGTCACGAGGGAATGCTTTCAGCATGACTCCTGCCTGGCGCAGGGTGCGAGCTACCGCAGCCGCAATCCCAGGTGCTCCGGGAGTGTCGCCGTGAATGCATATGGTCTGCGCATTCACCGGGACCTCGCTTCCATTCGAAGCAGTCACGGAGCCTGTGTTCACAATACTCAATGCCTGCCAGCCCGCTTCTTCCGGATCGCGAATCAACGCGTCCTGAAACTTGCGGGAGCGCAAGCTGCCATCAGGTTCGTAGCGGCGATCGGCAAATGCTTCCGCAGCCACCCTGAAGCCCGCTTCCTGGAATACGTCCAGCATCGAGGTCCCCGCCAGACCCACAAGTACAACATCGCGACTCCAGCGGGCGACTCCAGCGGCAATCGCTTCCGCCAACTCACGATCGTGGGCCGCCTGATTGTAAAGAGCGCCGTGCGGCTTCACATGCACCACGTGTGTCCCACTGGAGGTGGCCACTGCGGCAAGGGTTTTGACCTGGTCGAATACAGATTCTGCGACCGCTTGTGCAGGCATCTTGAGCTCGACCCTGCCGAAGTTCGAACGATCGGGATAACCGGGGTGTGCACCGATCGAAACGTTCCAGCGGAGTGCTTGCTCGATGGTCGTCTTCATCATTTGTTCGTCGCCGGCATGACCTCCGCAGGCAACGTTGACCGACGTTAGCGATGACATCAGCGCTTCCTGAGTACCATCCTTGATGGCTTCGGGCAGTTCGCCCATATCGCAGTTCAGATCGATCAGCTTCATTCTGCAAGCAACTCCTTGGAGGCGAGGAGAGCTTCCTGTTCGGTCAACAAACGCCGCGCCGCTTCCCATCCTATGAGTTCGAATCGAATTTCATCCCGCGGGCGAAGCTGTCCAAGACTGGGAAGGTCAGCGGAGATCACATTGGCGATCTTGGGATAGCCTCCGGTGGTCTGCTGCTCCACAAAGAGGATGATCGGCAAACCTCCGTCCGGAACCTGCATGGCGCCGAGCGAGACGCCCTCGGTAATCATCTTCCCGCCAAAACTTGCCGCAACCAGCGGACCCTCCAGGCGAATACCCATGCGATTCGATTCCTCGGCTACCCGATAGCGACCGCCGTAGAACGCCTGCTGCGCCGATTCTGAAAACCAATCAGCCTGTGGACCCGGCGTAACCCGCAGGACCTTGCGCGGAGCCAGATACTCCCAGGCTTGCTCTGTCAGCTTTCGCTTCCGAAAAGACCCCGCCTCCGGGCCGATGGCGAGCACATCTCCCTTGCGGAGCGCTCTGCCCGCGAAACCGCCTGTCCCGCTCAGGATGTGAGTGGATGCGCTACCCAGAAATGGCTCAACCGAAACTCCACCCTGCACACACAAGTAACAGCGCGCTCCGGAACGCGTGTGCGCGAGTCGCAACGTCTGGCCAGGAATGACCCGCAACGATGTCCACAACTCCACAGGCACACCGTCCAGATTAGCCGAGAAATCAGATCCGGTTATGGCCAACACAGCGCCATCGGGAAACGAGAATGTTCCGCCTAGCAACGTCATCTCCAGAGCAGCCGATGCTTCGGCATTTCCGACCAGGCGGTTCCCCACACGCAGGGAAATCGGATCAGCGGCACCAGATGGTGAGACGCCCATTGGTCCGAATCCTTCGCGTCCTAAATCCTGTACCGTCGTCAATAGTCCCGGTGCGTGTACGTGAATCTGGGTCATGCTTGCTCCAGTGCCGCGAACCTCTCCTGAGAAACCGGTGTAAAACGCACGCGGTCGCCGATCGACAGCAGGCTCATCGCATTTCGGCCCGGGCGGAACATCTGCACAGGTGTGCGTCCTAGCAGCCTCCAGCCCCCGGGCGTGGCAAATGGATAGATCGCAGTCTGGGTGCCTGCAATACCTACACTGCCGGCCGGCACTTTTCGTCGCGGCGAGGGCAGACGCGGCGTTAGAAGAGCCTCCGGCGTTTCTCCGAGATACGCAAAGCCGGGCACAAACCCGAGGAAATAAACGCGGTAGGTGACCGAAGCATGAAGTTCGATGACATATTCAGGCTTCATATCATGCATCGCCGCAACATTGTTCAAGTCCGGACCGTACTCTCCGCCATAGAGCACGGGGATTTCCACCTGGCGCGGCTCAGGCAGAGTGACGTTTTCAAGCCGGTCAAGATAAGGGTGCAAAATCGCTTCCAGATCCTCGTGCCCAATTTTCAGCGGGTTGAACTTGATCAGCAACGAGCAATAGGCGGGATGAAGGTTGCGTATGCTGGCGATCGGTTCCGACGCGAGCAATTGCAACAGTTGAGTGACTCGCTGATGGGCTTGAAGCGTGATCTGTTGGCCGAAGGAAACCAACAATGATTGGTCGCTCGCGGGCTGGAATCGCACTCCACTCATGCGCGCAATTCCCTGCCTTTGGTTTCCGGCAAAGACAAGGTGGCAAGAATCATGATCAGGTAAGCACCGACGGCAAAGAAGGCAATGGCATGGCCCAGCGAAAGCCTAGCACTCAGAAATCCAACCATGCTGGGAAATAATGCGCCCAAGCCACGTCCGAAGTTATAGCTGAATCCTTGGCCGGTGCTGCGTATACGGCTGGGAAATAATTCTGTGTAGAAGGCGCCCAGAGGACTGAAGGCTCCCGAAGCAAAGAAGCCGAGCGGGAAGCCGAGCGCCAGCATCGGCGTATTGCCGATGGGCAGGAAGATGTAAGCTACCACCGTCACTGCAGAACACAACGCATATAAGAGCAGCGTTTTCTTGCGCCCGATCGAATCTGTAAGATAAGCGCCGCAAATGTAGCCAGTGAACGAACCCACGATAACGACGATCAGATATGCACCCGTGTTGATGACAGATAGCCCTTTGCTGTTCTTCAAGTATGTTGGCAGCCACGTGGTGATCGCGTAGTAGCCGCCTTGGACGCCCAAGGCCAACATCGAGCAGAGGAATGTCGTTCGCAGCAGAGTAGGCGAGAAGATCTCCCACAGATTCATGCGGCCGCTCTTGTCTGCATGCTGCCGCGCCTGGCAATACACGGCCGGCTCCGGAACGAACCGCCGGATGTAAAACACCAGCAGCGCCGGAAGAATTCCAATCCAGAACATAGTCCGCCAGGCAGTCGCCGGCGGCAACCAGGAGAAAAATACCGTATAGACAATTGCCGCGAGTCCCCATCCAATTGCCCACCCGCTCTGCGCTGTACCCACGGCTTTGCCCCGGTACTCGGCCCGAATGGTTTCGCCCATCAGCACCGAACCCACCGCCCACTCACCGCCAAAACCCAGGCCCTGCAGACCGCGCGTGGCCAGAAGTTGCCAGAACGACTGGGTGAATCCACTTAGAAATGTAAACACTGCAAACCAGGCAATTGTAACTTGCAGAATCTTCACCCGACCGAAGCGGTCGGCCAGAATTCCAGCCAGCCACCCTCCTACGGCTGAAATCAGCAGAGCGGAGGCACCCAGCAAGCCCGCTTGTCCTTCACTGATGTGCCAGGCCGCGATCAGGGTCGGGATCACAAAGCTGTAAACCATCACGTCCAGGCCATCGAGAGCCCAGCCCCCGAAGGTGGCGATAAGCGTGCTCCGCTCGGAAACGGAGAGTTGCTCGATCCACGCAACCTGCGGCCCCTTGAGCTTCGACGCTGCTCGCAGCGAGTCGGGCGCTGGATTCTTCATGCTTCTCTTTTTACCCCAGATGCCAGTGGCTGGATCGCTTTTTCTTGAGCGTAGTCGAGCAAAACGGGTTTTTGTTCCGGCTGCGAGCTTCTTTGATGGACAACACAAGAAGCCCGGTAGATTTATGCGGTCCAAATGGTGGAATAGTGTCCCGTTCTCAGACGATCGCAACAGTCGAGAATGCTTGGACACAACTGATTGAAGGATTAACCCTTGGCCATCGGCTTGCAACGCAAGTGAAAGAGGAGGTGTCCTTGAAAACCATACTATTAGTTGACGATAGCAAGTTCATGCGCAAAGCGAACGAAAAGGGCCTAACGAAGGCAGGATACAGGGTTATCAGCGTGGGCGACGGCGAGGAAGCCCTGCGGTTGGCCAGCGCTCGGGTCCCTGATCTGATCCTATTGGACATGTTGCTACCGAAACTGGGAGGCCAAGACGTGTTGGCAGCCCTGAAAAGAAATCCAGAGACGGCAGTGATTCCTGTAATCGTCCTGAGCAGCCTTGCCCAGACGAATGAGGCAAAGCTGAAGAAGGAAGGTGCAGCCGCTTATTTTGAGAAGTCAAAATTAGGACTGGAACAGGGTTGCGAAGCGCTGATTCGAATCGTCGAGAACATTCTTGGGCCCGCTGTTGACTCTCAAGAGCATTGCGATTCGCCGGAAGGCGCTAAAATTCCGTCGCTGATCTGACGCCAGTTCCCCGATCCAGGAGTCTTTATGACGAACGATATGTCTTTTGAATGCTTGCTCGTCTCTCACGATTCGGGCGTCTATAGCGCATTCGACCGATTACTCCGTCAACTCTCGGTTCATCTAGAGGTATGCCTGAGCCCTGCAAAAGCGCTCGCCCAGTTAGCAAAGGGCAGCACCGATCTGGTTGTAGTTGACTGGGAAGGCGAAGACTCATCCGCGCTGTTGCGCGAGATCCGTAACCTGGTCGGCTGCAAGCAGCCCACCATCATTGGTATTAGTTCCTCGAGTTGTGCGGTTCCCGGAGCACATATTCTCTTGAAGAAACCGGTAACGATGGAGTCCGGTGCCAAATCGCTGAAATCTGCATATGGCAAAATGCTGCAGGATCATCGTCGCCATTCCCGGCATGCGCTTATGCTCCCCGTGATCGCTACCGATAAAGAGGGACGAACCTGGCCCGTAACTGTGACTGATATTGGAGAGGGGGGAATCGGACTGAGTTCGAGCAAAGAGTTTCTGCTTGGTGAAGCGCTAACCTTTCGCCTCCGCCTACCAGAAATGCATCGCGAGATTTATATCGAGGCACGGGTTCTTTGGGGACGAGACTACGCGAGGATCGGCTGTGAATTTATCCGGATCCCGCCGGTGGACCGGAACATCCTGCACGACTGGTTAGACACAAAACTGCGAGTCAAGAAGCCGCTGACGGAACTCTGACGAGAGGGCCAAAACGAGAAGATGGCAAAGCTCGTTGAAGCCCAACTTTAAAAACAAGCATTACTCGAAGCGCACATCCTGTGCGGGCTCTTCTACCAAATCCTTCCCTGCCAACCTTTCCAGGTACCTTGCCTTCCTTTCCGTACAATAATTTCATAGCGTTGGTCCGGCAGCAGGCTTCGCCTTCGTGGGGGTTCTAGATGAGTCGCAGGGCATGTGTGATCGGTGCGGGGCCGAACGGACTGGCGGCGGCGATTGTTCTGGCGCAGGCTGGAATCAAGGCAGATGTGATGGAAGCCGAGTCTACGGCTGGAGGAGCGGCGCGTACGATGGAATTGACTCTGCCGGGGTTCCGCCACGATTTCGGTTCAGCAATTTATCCTCTGGGCGCTGGGTCACCTTTTTTTTCGTCGCTGCCTTTAAGCGATCATGGGCTGGAGTGGATTCATTCGCCCGCGCCTTTGGCGCACCCTCTCGATGATGGCACGGCCGTAATGTTGGAGCGCGACTTGGAGGCGACTGAGGCATCGTTAGGCGTGGACGGAGCGGCATGGGACGATCTCATGCGGCCCCTCGTAGAACGATGGAGAGAGTTTGCTCCCGAAGTATTGCGGCCGCTCCCATTCATTCCCAAACATCCGTGGCTGATGGCGCGCTTTGGGATGGTCGCGCTACAGTCGGCTCGCGCTGTAGCCGAGCGGTTTCGCGATGCACGAACGCGTGCACTGTTTGCGGGATTGGCCGCTCACTCTTTTCTCAGCCTGGATGAGCCGTTGAGCGCGGCGTTTGCGATCCTGATGGCAGTGCCGGCCCATGCGGTGGGTTGGCCGATTCCTCGCGGCGGCGCGCAATCGATCGCTGACGCCCTTTCCGGATTACTTTCGACTTTCGGAGGCACGGTGCATACCTCATCGCGAGTCGACCATTTGTCTGACTTAGAGAACTATGACTTACTGCTTTGTGACGTGACTCCGCGGCAACTCCTCAAGATTGGAGGAGACAAATTCACTGAGAGCTACCAACGCCTGTTGATGCGATACCGGTATGGTGCCGCAGCATTCAAAGTGGACTACGCGCTGAACGCACCGATTCCGTGGAAAGCGCGGGATTGCACGCGAGCGGCGACGGTGCATTTGGGTGGGAGCTTCGAAGAGATTGCCGAGGCGGAAAAGGCAGTGCGGACGGGCCGGCACGCCGATCGTCCATTTGTATTGCTGGCGCAGCCGAGTCTGTTCGATAGCTCGCGGGCGCCCGCAGGGAAACACACCGCCTGGGCTTATTGCCATGTGCCGAACGGATCCAAGGTGAACATGCTGGAGAGGATGGAAGACCAGATTGAGCGATTCGCTCCGGGCTTTCGTGATTGCGTGCTGGTAAGGCGCGCATTTTCTCCGGCGGATCTCGAGAGCATGGACGCAAATCTCGTCGGAGGCGATATTGGAGGAGGCGTGATGGATATTTGGCATTTTCTATTTCGACCCACATGGCGACACTACGCAACCTCGGCCCGGGATATTTACATATGTTCGTCTTCGACTCCGCCGGGCGGAGGAGTACATGGGATGTGCGGTTACCATGCGGCGAAGATGGCTCTGTCGAGACTCGACAAGAGTTGAATTTGTAAAGCCAGCCGGCAGCCTCATTCGTGTGGAGCGACGGTGGGCCATTCCACTCCGCGAATTTTGCCATCAGGTTGCCGCTCGAGCGTAGGGGCGTACAGTCCTAGATATTGACGGCGCCACCAGAGCCCTTGCGTACGTTTTTCCGACAGGCTGGTGAACCAATACTGCCAAAGCACGGCCCGCACCTCGCGTGGCGGTTCATGAGGAAAGGGATTGCCTGCAAACAGAGCGAGCACGTCGTGGTCATTCGTAAGCAGTCTTACTTCGGTTCTGGGAACGATGGGGGAATCCTGCCAGGAGCCTAGGGAGGCAAACCACAGGTTCCAGTCAAAGCGCGGCTGATAAGGCGCGTAAATACCGGGCGGTTCTTTGAGGTTCTGAGGTTTGAAGCGAAACGGGTAGGCAATCCAATTCTTGCCATCGGCTGAGCCCTGGAACTCGATCTCGTATCGTCCTCGGGTCATCGTCCCGAACAGGCCATAGCGATTGGCGATGCGAAAGGGTTCAAGCGCCGCGACCGGCGCGGTCGGTAATGGCAGAGGCGAGAACATCCACATCAACTCGGTGGTAGTGGCGTAAAAGATCCAGCTGAGCATAATACCGATCAAGATGAGCTTCACTGTGTAGAGTTGATGACGGAAGCCGCCGCTTACTTCCATCTCACTCGATTTTTGCGTGGCGTCCGCAATGAACGAGTCCTTCCATTGCGCTGGGAAAAAGCGCAGCAGAAAGCGATCGTCCAATAAAAGAATTCCCAAGCTCAGCACAAGATAATTGAGAAACGTGTAGTTCGCGGTAAGAATGACACCAGCTTCCCAGGGAGTCACGATCAGGAAGCAGAGGATGCGCCATCGGCGCGGGAGAAATAACAGACAGACTAAAACCAACTCGAGCGCGAGAGTGGCGAATGCGGTCGAAACATGAAACCAGTGCGGCAGGTGCTGCACGTACCAGCCAATCCATGTGGGCAGAGGGCCATTCTGGTAGTACTCGTCCATTGCGGTCAAATGGCGCCACTGAGGATCTCCACCAATGATTTTTGCGACTCCGGATTCGAAGTAGATGCGAAACCATTCCCATTGCAATAGGAACAAACTGACGCGCGATGGCGGAGAGGCGAAGCCAAATCCAGGGCGAATTCCCGACGGCGCGAAGAAGAGGGCGACAAAGCCTGCCTCCAGCAACATGCCGTCTGACTGGTAGCCTGAGAAATCTTGCGCGGCGCTGACGAATGAAAGGAAGCACACAAAACAGATCATCAGCATTCCGCGCGGCCAAACATTCAGAAAGAGTAGTAGCGACGCGACAATTCCGACCCAACATAAGGCGGTCAGCATATACGCATCGATCGAGATCCAGAGAACGGTCGGAGCAAACCACAGGCCGCGGCTGTGGCCCAGCGACTGCGCCACGGCTTGCAGGTATTCGTTTGCGGGAAGGATTCCGTCAGGACCGATGAGACCGCGAATCTGAAAGATCAGGGAAAAGAAGGCAGAAAAATAAATGAAGCCGAGCGCACGCAAAAAGAGCCATCGCGGGAGCAGGTGCTGAGATGCGTCCCGCTCGGAATCGAATAACCATCGACCGGCGGAGGCGAGATTCGCGGACGAGAGCCGGTGCATGGCTTGGCAACAACCTGGTGAGCAGGAGCTTCGGTCTTCGTCTCAAAAACGAATGTGCAGTTTAGTCGGCAGCCATGCTCTGCGCTTCCTGCTCGAACGGCACAGGCTGAGATCCGGGCTCCGCTGACGCCTGTCCCCGCAGTTCCGCTTCCAGTGCAGCCAACTGAGCCTCGATGTCATCCACGGCCTTGCGTTTGCGGATTACTTCTTCGCGATATCTCCGCAAGAAATAATCGATGGTCTCAACGCGAATCCTGATCGACCCGGACGGCTTGTTCTCGTCAAGATCCTTGAAGCAGAAATACGGAGTACCGGACTGCTCGATGATGCCTTCGATGACGCCGTAAATGGGCGCATCGTGGCCGCACTTGAAGCTGGAAATTTCCAGAGCCACTAGATTGGGATGCCGCGCGGTGAACTTGGCCGCCCAGACTTTGTGGTTGGTGCTGCATGAATAAGAATTCTTCCACGCATCCGTGATATCGAGCGGGTGAGTGATAATGCCGGCGCGAACTTCCTCGCCGAACAAGCGCTCGAGCATGTCTTCATCCAGCGGCAGCGTATTCTGCGAAAAAATGGGATAGCCCAGCTTTTGGAACTCCTCCATGATTTCGTGATTGAGACCGGGGTCGTGGTGATAGGGTCGACCCAACATCACGATGCCGATGCGATCTTCGCGTTCGAGCTGGTCGAGGACCTGGCGCGCGCGTCGCCGGATGCTGGCTTCATAGTCCTCCAAAGCCTTGTAGCCAACTTCGACGGCACGATCATTTTCTTCCTGTGACAGACCGAGAATGGGCTGCCACGCCTGAAGCATCTGATGCGCGAACAGCTTGCGGTCGGCGAAGTTTAAAACAGGATCCAGGTACTTCACGTTGTTTTCCGCAAAGACGTCGTTCTCTTTCGTGAAAGCAGCCTTCACCGTTTCCGGAGTCGCCGTTACAGTGGGGCAGGCGTTCGCGCCGACGATCTTTACGAGCGGAGAAGTCAGCACGTCGTACATGGGGAAGAAAATCACGTTTAGCGGCTTCTTGCGATGCTTCTCCTGGATCAGGTTGTAGACATGGGAAATGCCAATTTTCGCCGGGAAGCAGGGATCGATGGCGCCACGGCTGGCGCCGGCGCGATAAAGATCCGAACTGGTGTAGTCGGAATAAATGATGTTCTCCGGCTGCACGCCCAGGCTTTCAAGATATCCGTTGAAGAGGGGCGCGTAGGTGTAGATGTTCAGCACGCGAGGAATTCCGACGCGAATTTTCTTGCGATTCTCCATCAGCGGAATGCGCTCTTTGCCGGACTTGTTCCAGAACGTCGTTACTGGAATGGGATCGGCGACATTCTTGGCGTTAACCGGACGAAATACCTCGTGGGCCGCGAAATCTACGAAGTTGGGGTACTTGTCTTTGATCTCATCAATTCCGGCCTTGATGTCCTTCATGTCGTTGACGTCTTCGACCAAGCCCTTTTCGCAGGTGGCGATAATCAGGCGTTGCTCGCCATGCATGAGCGGAACTTTTGTGACTTTCTGGATGGGCACAAAAGCCAGATCGTCTTTGGGTGCGGTACGAATATCGATAAAGGTTCGCAGGCAATTGTTTTTGCAGAAATTGCAGCGAGTGCTTTCATTGCGCGTGGTGCGATATTGGATTTTGCGGACGGCCTCCAAGCCAACGAACGTGGTTTGTTGACCGTTGCGCCAGAGACGAAGGGATTCCACTGCGGCGCCGATCGCGCCGGATTCTCCACAGAATTCGTGGACGATAATTTCCGGCTTCTTGCCGGCGGCGCGGAAACTGTTGTGAATGAAATCGACTTCCGCCTTCACTACAGCCATGTTGTTCTGCGTGCCGCCTTGCAACACGAAACGCGTACCCAGCGCGGCGAGATTCGGGATGCTCGCGACGTAAAGGAAGACGTTCTTGGGAAGCACCGCGGCCAAGCCCGCCAGAATTTCCTCGGCACGCCAACCTTGCCGCTGGAAGTTAACGATATCTGATTGCATGAAGACAGCACAGCCGTAACCGAACACCGGCATGGATTTCGCGGAAAAAGCGAGATCGGCGTATTGTTCGACGCCCAGTCCAAAGCCTTCCGCCGTCGATTGCAGAAAATACCCATTGCCCGCGGAGCATTGCGTGTTGAGCTTGAAATCTTTGACGCGCCCGTTGTGCAGGATGATGATCTTGATATCCTGGCCGCCGACGTCGACAATGACATGCGGATCATCGTAGAACTTCAGCGCGGATTCGGTGTGAGCCACAGTTTCAACAAGGGCCACATCAGCATGCAAAACATCTTTCAGAATGTCTTTTGCATAACCGGTGGTAGCGACCCCTAAGACTTCGAGATTCGCCTTCTGCGCTTCAACCTGGCCGCGCAGATTCTCGAACATTTCGATTGTGTCCTGAATCGGATTCCCGTTTGACAGTTGATACGCTTTGCAGAGGATGTCGCCTTTTTCGTCGATCAATACGGCCTTGGTTGACGTAGAACCGCCGTCAATGCCGATGAACCCGGCAACCGTACGATTGGCACTGAACGTAGCCGGAGTGAATTTCTTGCGGCGGTACGAGACTTTGAAATCATCAAGTTCGGTATCGGTTGCGGCTAATCCCTTGGCGCCGGATTTGGCCTTTTCTTCCTGGCGTCCGAAGTCGATGTAATGCACCAACTTTTCGTATCCCTGATAGCAACCGACGCATTCTTCCTCGCTCTTGCCGAACTCAATGGCGCCCATTGCAGCGAAGTACTGAGCGTTCTGCGGAACCTTGATGAGATCTTCCGGCTTCGCGCCGTCGGGAACGGCGACTTTGCGCTCCTGCCACATGCGTGGAATGTTCGCCTGCCAGGCCTCGCGCATTCCGCGAATGAAGCTATTCGGACCGCCAAGCAGTAAGACGTGAGGGCGCAGCGTATGGCCGCGGGTGAGCACGCTCAGGTTTTGCAAAACGATGGCTTCGAAGAGAGAGGCCATTAATTCGTCGGAAGGCGTGCCGACCTTTTGCAGGCTGTTGATATCGGTCTCGGCGAAGACGCCGCATTTCCCCGCAACTTTGTGAAGCTTGATCCCGTGATATCGCTGCTCGCAAAGTTCAAGCGGCGGGATTTTTAGCTTGGCGTTGATCTTGTCGATGACTGCGCCAGTCCCCCCGGCGCACTTGTCATTCATCGAAGGGATTTTTTTCTTGCGCCCGGTTTCGTCATCATCCTTGAAAACGATGATCTTGGCATCCTGACCGCCAAGTTCAATTACCGAATACACTTCGGGGTGCATCTTCTCAACGGCGAGCGAGACGGCGGTGACTTCCTGTACAAACTTCGCGCCAATTTGTTCGGCGATCGCACCACCCCCCGAACCCGTCATGAACATGCGGGTGTTGTGGCGGTTGATGCCGACTTCCTTTTCCATTCGCCGCAAGAACTCCAGACTCTTCTCCGGTTGCTTGGTTTCATGGCGCTGGTAGTCCTGCCATAGAACCTCGTCGGTCGCAGCGCTCGCCACGGTCGCTTTAACCGTGGTCGAGCCCACATCGAGCCCAACCAGGAACTCCGTGTGATGGTCGTGCGGCCTTTGCGCTGGAGCGGCAGCTATGCTGAACAATTGCGGCTTCTTATCTTGTTGCTGATGATCGTGCATCCTATCTCCGATACTTGGCCAGAAGGCTTATGAAAACGTATTGAAGTTTTGACCGCCATCTCGAATCGCAAACCGAAGAGATGGCGGTCTTAGCAAGTCCTGTGCAGGTTGCTACGCCGCCGTCGGCACGGCAACCCCGGGAACTCGTGCACGTTTCCACAGCCGCGTGCTCTTATCCATGCGATCGCTAACGTGAAGGATGAATTGGGCGGCCGTTCCAGCAACACCTTCACGATGCGGCACATGATAGAAAGGCCGCTTCAGTTCGGGATGCTCGCTGATGTATTCACGGATTTCCTCCAGGCTCTTGCCTGTGGCCTTCAGGCATTGTTCGAACTCGGTTTTGGCTTTGACCTTGGCCTCGCCGAGAGCCATTTGCACGCGGCTGTGAGCATTCACTTCGCCTTCGCCGGAGGTTTCGATTGGCAGAAAGATCATATCCTTGAACTTGTTGATCACCGCCGATTGAACTCCGTCAGATTGCGAAGACGGCATGCATCCGAACGGCTTGAGTGCCAGCACCATGTGGCAGAGCTTATGAACGGTGTAATAGACGTTCTTTCCCACCTCAAGGTGCCCTTCGCCGCCACGCGCGAACTGGTTGTAGAAGGGATGCGCCATCTCTGCAAGTTCGGTTTGCGGCACAAGGTGATGCGTGATGCCCCCCATATTCTTGATGGTCCGGTGATAGAAAAACTTCCATGCACCTTCCCCGAAGCCAATGCCCCACAACTTCTTGCGCAAGCCAAAATAATTGGACATGTTTTTCTTCACTGCATACCACTCGGGATTGCGGTGCGGACGGTTCACCGGCCACTTCGCAATCGCATGCGCCTTGGCTTGATACATCAAGTATGCGACCCAGGTGGCGATGGGTTCCACGATGACTTGGGCGCCTTCGCGCTCGAGAAAATCAAACATGTGGAAGTTGCCGTCACCCTCGGTGATTTGCGCCCAGAATTCGCCGGTTATTTTCACCACGGGCTTAACCTTGGTGCGGTCAACCTCGATGCGGTCCATACGATCACGGGCAGTGTGCAGGGCTTCAACATAGTCCTTGCCCCACATGTGCTCGTGCATCTTGCCGAAAACATTGGTGGTGTTTCTCAGGACTTTGTTGCTCTTGAATTTCGGCTTGAGCCAATCCGGAGCGCGCTGCTCGATCTCGAACGAATCGCGATTGCGCAGGTCCTCGCAAAGGCCGTCGACCATCTCGCGGAAAACGCGATCGGTTTCTCCTTTGTTCACTTCGAATGGGCGGATCTGATAAATCAGATCGTTAATTACATCACCCAGATGCATGGCGTTCAGCATGCCAAGCCCGAAGTCGATGGTGAATTTCAGACCGGGCTCACCGGAAGCCGCTTTGATTCCATCGCTGTCCTTGAAAAGCAGGACGCGAAAGCCGTCGAAGCCGGCATTCTTTAAGGCGAATCGATATTCCGCCTCGTACATGCCGAAGCGGCAGGGACCGCAGGAGCCTGCGGTGAAGAAGACAAAATTGTTGAGAATCTTCTCTCGCGGCATGCCTTCTTTTTCCAGAAACTGCAAGTACTGCACGAGGTTGCCAACGGTGAAATAGGTAGGATTACACTGGCCGTTATTGCCAAACTCTTTTCCCGTTTGGAAGGCAGCGACATTGGGGACCGGCAGCTTTTCGCAGCGATAGCCGCAACCCTGGAAAACGGCACGGATCAGGTCTTCATGCTTCCACGTGAAGCCGCCAAACAAAATAGTTACCCGGTCACGCTCCTCGGCTTTGAACGCCCGCTCCACGGGACGATGAAAATGCGTGGGCTGGTCCAAGCCAGCAATCTTGCGCAGCCGGCTGCGCTCGGCCTCAAGGCGCTGTTTGATTTCCTGATCGTTGTCAATTTGTACCAGATTGGTCGCCATTACCTTCCTCCAGCGTTAGCAGTTGTTTTGAGATTGTGAAAAGAGAAGGTGGTCGGCAGAAGAGCCGCCATCGATTGGATAGAACGAATGAAAATGGCAGAAGCGAGAGTTGGAGAAACTCAGAAGCGAGAAAGAAACGCGCAGTCCGGGGCCTTCGCGGTGCCGGGTAAAACGATCGCTCAGCAGACCGAGGAACTTGCGATGTAAAGCCACCAGAAACTCCTACAGCGTCTAACGGAGGTTCGAGGTTTACGCCAGCCAGACCATGCGGGCACGGCTCTCGGAGGCGCCTGACAAACTGCAAAAATTGATACTGCCCATCCTAAGCAAGCGGAGACGCCCCAGGTTGAAACCCGATAAGACTGGACGCTGGATCCAAAGCTGATATTCACTCTTGGAAAACCCACGCGCAGCCTGCGTTGGGAATTACCCAACGTCTATTAATATTTTTGTAGCAGAACGCCCGAGGCAATTCAAGGGGAAGTGAAAAAACATTTTCGAATGGGGAAATGCGCCTTTTCAGATGACAGCCTAACGCGAAAGATTGCTTCGCAAGGACATCCTTCTTTCCAGGTTTCGCTACGGGGCAAGCGTGAATGAACCTTTCAACCGAATGTCCCGGGAAGATGATCCGACTAGCACGTCGAAGTCCCCCGGCTCAGTTACCCAATCCTTTTCCGCTGTGCTGTAGAAGGCCATTGCGGAACGGTCGAGCGTGAAGTGCACATCTTTGGTTTCGCCCGGCTGTAGATCAACTCGTTGAAAGCCCTTCAATTCCTGCACGGGACGATCAACGCTGGAGTGCCCATCATGAACATAGAGTTCGACCACCTCAGCGCCGGCGCGCGTTCCGGTGTTGCGCACCTGAAGGCTGACTTCAACGGGCTTGTCTGACGAAGTCTGGTTCGGGGACACCTTTATATCGCTGTAATCGAACTTGGTGTAAGAAAGGCCGTAGCCAAAGGGAAAGAGGGGCTCGACCTTTTTCTTGTCAAAATACCGGTAACCAACGTAAATGCCTTCCGCATATTCGACCTGTAAATTCTTGCCGGGATAATGCCCGTACGCTGGAGAGTCCTCCCACTGCTGCACAAAAGATACGGGCAGTTTGCCGGAGGGATCCGCGTCGCCGAACAGAATATCTGCGATTGCGTTTCCGCCCTCCTGTCCGCCATACCACATGTCAACAATGGCGGGAACTTGATCAATCCATTTCGACATAATGACCGGCCCGCCAGCGTTGATCACCACGACGGTGTTCTTGTTGACTTTTGACACGGCCTGAATGAGTTCGTCCTGCCCTGCGGGAAGATCGAGTGACTTGATGTCAAAATCCTCGGATTCAAGCTTCGGCGATCTGCCAACTACAATGATGACAGCATCGGCTTTCGATGCGGCGCTTACGGCTTCACTTCGAAGACGCTCCCTTTCGCTCGGAGAATCTTTGCCCGGGTCTTCGCCTTCCATGGCGGCGCCTAGCGCATAAGTCACCTGGACTCCTTGTCCGGCGCGATCCTGGATACCCTTCAGCGGAGCGACCGAATATTTCGGAACCACCAGCGAACTGCCGCCCCCACCGGTGCGAGCCACGGCGGCGTTCGGTCCAATGACGAGGACGGAGTGAATTTTCGTCGAGTCCAGGGGGAGCACATTCCTGGCATTCTTAAGGAGAACGATGCTCTCCGTTGCGGCTTTCCGTGTTACCGCGCGCTGCTCCGGTGTATCAACTTCACCCGTTGCGGTGTGTGGCTTATCGAATTGCCCGCTAACGAAGATTACGCGAAGAATGCGCCCGACGTTGTCGTCAATCGCGGATGCTGTAATTTTTCCGGCTGATACTTCCGGAAGCACTTTATCCGAGGCGAGCCAACCGGCGCCGTTGCCAGCTTCCTTGGTCTTGGCTTCCTTCATCCAGCCTTTCATCGGCTCACCACCTGGCATTTCCAAATCCATGCCGGCGTTCACCGTGCCCGCAGTGCTGTATGTACTCCCCCAATCGGAGACGACAAAACCTTTGAAATCCCACTGCTTTTGCAGCACATCTTTCAAGAGAAAAGAATTTTCCGCACAGTAGACTCCATTCAGCTTGTTGTAAGCCGACATGAGTGACCAAACTCCGCCTTCCTCCACCGCCGCTTTGAAGGCTGGAAAATAGATTTCATTCAAAGCTCGCTCATCCACGACTGCGTTGACCCGATGCCGTTCGAACTCCTGATTATTCGCGGCAAAATGCTTGACCGTGGCGATAACGCCCTCGCCTTGAACTCCCTTGATGTACGCCACCGCCAGGCGGCTGGTGAGGTAGGGATCTTCGCCATAACCTTCGAAATTCCTACCCCACAGAGGAGTGCGATTGATGTTGACCGTTGGGCCCAGAATCATGTCTCGCCCTAGAGCCTTCACTTCCTGCCCAATCGCCCGACCCTGGCTCTCCACCAGTTGGGTATCCCAGGTGGCGGCCATGGCGACCCCAGCAGGAAAGGCGGTCGTCGTGACTTGCTTCTTGGCACTCATACCACCCGTCCTGGCAGAAGGACCAGCCCACGACCTTATGCCAAGCGGCCCATCTGCCATCTTTATGGAGGGAATGCCAAGCCGCTCGTTAGGGACACTCTGCATCCAATCAGCTCCGCTCAACATGGCAACTTTTTCCTGCAAGGTCATGCGTCCCAGCAGATCCTGCACTCGTTGCTCTACGGGCAGGTTGGAATTTTTGTACGGCGGTACACCGGAACTGCTTTGGTTCTGGGTAAAGCCCAGCATGGAAGAAAACAGAATCAAGACCGAAAAGAACAATCGCCTCATTGTTTTCCCTCGACTACGTGGTCGTGGCGGTGCCGTCTTCAACTTCGCCGCAATCGTGATGGCAACCCATTCTCCCCATGCCAGAGACGCATGTCAATCTAGGACATGCTTTTGAATGACGACTACCGCTGAACAAGTTAGGCGATTCGACTTCAACGTCTTGCGGGTTGTGCGGCCAGGTGCCGTATGGCACGCTTAATGCATCTGAAGGGAGTGCTTTTTCAGGTAGGACTTGGCGAAGAATAACAAACCCGATCTTTCAGCCCAGACCGACAAAGCGATCGGACTTTTTCATCCTGCGGTACGGGAGTGGTTCGAAGCTGTTTTTCCGGCGCCAACGAGCCCCCAAGTTGAGGGATGGCCCGCGATCGCACGCGGTGAATCCACGCTGATCCTCGCTCCAACTGGAACAGGAAAGACCTTGGCGGCATTCTTGTGGTGCATCAATCGCATCATGTTTGCTCCAGCCCCGGCGCCGGATCGGCGATGCCGCGTTCTGTACATCTCGCCGATAAAAGCGCTGGCCGTGGACGTTGAGCGCAACCTGCGATCTCCGTTGATCGGCATTGCGCAGGCCGCCCAGCGGCTGGGAGCTTCTTTCCACGAACCGTCAGTTTCGATCCGTACCGGCGACACCCCCCAGGCGGAGCGAGCCCGATTCGCGCGTAATCCCGCCGACATTCTTATTACCACTCCCGAGTCGCTTTACCTTCTTCTGACGTCCAATGCGCGAGAGGTGCTCAAATCCATCGAAGGGGTGGTAATCGACGAAATTCATGCGCTTGTTCCCAGCAAGCGTGGCTCGCATCTCGCGCTCTCCATAGAAAGACTGCAGCATCTGGTGGGACGGCCAATTCAACGTATTGGTCTTTCCGCCACTCAACGGCCCCTTGGGGAAGTCGCGCGCTATCTGGGTGGAGCTGAGCCGCCGCGGAGCGAGGGAGCAACTCAACAAGAGTCGAGAAACCAAACCTCGGCAGAGAGCAGTGCGAGGTCCG
>Ga0209006_10001879_pt1 | contig 18979 bp, 18 predicted proteins | sample JacPin_JW_Ref_O2_FD_188567 | JGI IMG/M metagenome (GOLD analysis project Ga0209006, IMG submission 188567) | Forest soil microbial communities from Algoma, Ontario, Canada - Jack Pine, Ontario site 1_JW_Ref_O2 (SPAdes) (version 2) | ecosystem: Environmental > Terrestrial > Soil > Boreal...
GTCATAGAACGCGCGGATGGCCTGCTTATACGTCTTCGCGAGATCGTCGAAGATAGCGTCGCGGTCGGCGTATTCCTTTGCGGTCACGGCGTCCGGCTCCAGGCGGAAGTGCAAGATCGCCGGGCTTGGTATCGTCATCTTCGGAACGGCGCCCGTGTGCGCTTTAAGGAACTTGAAGTGATCGAGCATCGGATGGCTGGAAAAGCCAAGCTTGCTCTTGATGCGCGGGGTGCGGTGTTTGGTCTGCACGCCCTGGAACTGGATCCCGTGGTCGACTTCATAAATCTCGACGCCGTCGACCATGTCGAAAAAATCGAAATGCCACCAGGAGCGGCGGAATTCGCCGTCGGTCGCAACTTTCAGACCGACGTCCGCCTGCTTCTTGATGATCTTCTCGATCTCGCGGTCCTCGACTTCCTTGAGGGCGGCCGCGCTGATCTCGCTCTTTTCGCGTTTCGCCCGCGCCTCCTTCAAGGGGGCGGTACGCAAAAGGCTGCCGACGACGTCGGCGCGAAACGGCGGTGTGGTCCTGGTCATTGGCAAAAGGCTCCTGACAAACTTCGGGGGGAAACAAGCGGTCGCCGGGCATTTCGTCAACCGCAAACATGCCCGCCTGGATGAGATGGGCGTTGTCCCATGATGCTGACGCATGACCCGGCGCGCTGTGGCCAAAGCGCGCGTTTGCGGTGGCCTTGTGCGCCGCACTCGCGCCTCGTCGCGACATCTGCTAGTGGGGGCGGTCTGCGCTGGGTGGGCAGCACGAGGCGGTCGATCGATGCACGAACAGCCGTTCTGGAGCGCGGAATGCTGAAAGGATTGCGCACCGCCGCGCACTTCTTCAATGAAAAGGTCGGCTTCAGTCGATTGGGTGTGGTTCTCAGCCTCACCATCATCATCGTTGCCGCGGTCGTGCTCTATCACATTCTGCGCGACATTGATCTCGACGAGCTCGTCGACGCGATCGAGGCGACCGATTGGCGGACCCTCGTCATAGCCGGGCTGTTCGTCGCCGCCGGCTATCTGACGCTGACGTTTTACGATCTGTTTGCGCTGCGCACGATCGGCCGCTTCGAAGTGCCCTATCGCGCCGCTGCCTTGGGCAGCTTTACGAGCTACGCGGTCGGGCACAATGTCGGCGCCAGCGTTTTTTCCGGCGGCGCGGTGCGGTACCGGATCTATTCCGCTTGGGGACTGAGCGTCATCGAAGTCACCAAGATCTGCTTCGTCGCCGGGCTCACCTTCTGGCTTGGCAACGCCGCCATGCTCGGCCTCGGTGTTCTCTATTCGCCACAGCAGGCGAGCGATATCGACCAATTGCCGCTCGGGCTCAATCGCATTCTGGCGATCTTAATTCTGGTCCTGCTCGCGGCTTACATTGCGTGGGTTTGGGTGAAACCGCGCGTCATCGGCCGCGAAGGTTGGCAGGTTTCCTTGCCTGGCGGGCCGCTCACGCTGGTTCAGATCGTGATCGGCATCCTCGATCTGTCGTTCTGCGCGCTTGCGATGTACATGCTGGTGCCCGACGAGCCGCATCTCGGCTTCATCCCGGTGGCCGTTATCTTTGTCGCCGCCACGCTTTTGGGTTTTGCGAGCCACGCCCCGGGCGGTCTCGGCGTGTTCGATGCCACGATGATGGTGGCGTTGTGGCAATTCGACAAGGAAGACCTGCTCGGCGGTCTGTTGTTGTTTCGCTTGCTCTATTACATCATTCCGTTCGCGCTTTCGCTGTTGATCCTCGGAACGCGCGAGGTTTTGCATGGCCGTGCGGCGCGGCGCCTCGCGCGCCTATCGGCAACGCCGGTGAGTACAGTCAGCGGACTAGTGCAAGAAAAATCCGACATGGCTTGATCCGGGCGCAAAACGGGCGAGGATAGGCCCGAGAGTTTGCGATAAGAGCCTGCAATAAGAGCTTGCCCGAAGGGCTTGTTGATGAGCTTGAATGAAGTTCGCCTCGCGCCGGGTGGCAGCAAGTGGCGCGGCAAGCGGGTCGTGATCGCTGCGGCGGCGATCGTGTTCGCAGGACTGGTCGCCCTTGGCGCTCTAACGGCCGGATATGCCATCTTCGGTTTTGCCATCCTCGCCGCGGTTGCCTTGCTCGCCAACCGCGCCACCGAGGAGGCGAGTCGGCTGGTGCGGCCGGTTGCTGTCGCCGAGCGTGCCGGCGAGCGGCTCGAGGCCGTCGTCGCCGGCCTGCCGGATCCGGTCATCGCCCTCGATCGGAACGGACGGGTGCTGACGCTCAATGAACGGGCGCGTTCGCTGGCGCCGGCTTTGCGCCAAGGGGAACCGGTGTCACTCGCGCTCCGGATGCCCGAGCTGATCGAGGCGATTGGCCGCGCTTATGCCAGCGGCGAAGAGCAGCGCGTCGAGTATTCCGAGCGCGTGCCGCTCGACCGCTGGTTTGAAATGATCGTGAAGCCGGTGCGCCGCGAACCGAAACTGGACCGGCCCGATCTGGTGCTGATGACCTTCCACGATCTCACGCCGCTGCGGCGCGTCGAGGAGATGCGCGCCGATTTCGTCGCCAACGCCAGTCACGAACTGCGCACCCCGCTCGCCGCCCTTTCCGGTTTTATCGACACCTTGCAAGGGTCGGCGCGGGACGACGCCAAAGCCCGCGAGCGCTTCCTCGCCATCATGCAAGAACAGGCGAGCCGCATGGCACGGCTCATCGACGATCTCCTGTCGCTGTCGCGCATCGAGCTCAATGCGCACCGCCACCCCGACACGCCGGTCGATCTGGTTCCCATCGTCCGCCAGGTTGCCGACGGTTTGGAAACGTTGGCGCGTGACCGCGGCGTGATCGTCCATGTCGACGCCGCCAAGGCGTTGATGGTGCCCGCCGACCGCGACGAGCTTGTTCGCGTATTCGAGAATCTGGTCGAGAACGCGCTCAAATACGGCGCCGCCGGCGAGCGTGTCGATATCACGCTGACGCAGGGTGTGTCGCCGGACGGTGAACCGGAAGCCCACGTCAGCGTGCGCGACTACGGGCCGGGTATCGCGCCCGAGCATGTGCCGCGATTGACCGAGCGCTTCTATCGGGTCGATGTGCGCGAGAGCCGTGCTCAGGGCGGAACCGGCCTTGGGCTGGCGCTGGTCAAGCACGTTCTCAACCGTCACCACGGCCGGCTTTTGATTGAAAGCATGCCCGGCGCGGGTGCCACATTCACTGTCCATTTGCCCATGGTGCAAGCCTAAACTCGGGTCGCGTGTTGGCAGCAGTTCTCGGACAACATCATGACGGCGCGGGCGCTCGGCACGCGGCGCAACTTCCATTTTTCTAACTTCCTCACGGCGAACGAAGCGACAAGCGCATGTTTTCTCGCGACGCCGTTGCGCCCGAGCTTTGCCAACCACCACGAAAATAGATTCGCCCCCCGGCAATAAAGAGGGAGGCGAAGCGCCGAAAGGCGCGTCCAACCAATTTCCGCGCGGCACCGACAAACGTTGCCGCTTGCCGATGCCCGGGCGCGGAAGCGCGCCAATCCGGGGCGCGCTCGCCTTCCGGCGCTACGCCGCGGCTCTCGCCAGGACTTTCACATCCTGGCTCAGCTCCAGGCCATGCTTCCTGGGACTCGGTTCCGGCGGGCGTTACCCGCCCTCCCCTGTCCCAGTCCAGTGGAAGCACCCCACGCCTCGGCCGTAATACCGAAGAGAATGATGCCCAAAGCCGCTCCGGCGCGGACTGCAAATCCGCGCGGAAGCACCGCACTCGCTCCGCTTCCGAAAGTGCCCTCGCGAAGGCGTCCCTCGATGAGCGAGATTCGGCAGACTGTAACGAAAATAGAGACAAATGTCAACAACAAAGTCGCGATATCAAGGACAGTCATTCGAATGACAGCCCAAGCTTTCTCCCCATGGCCAGCGACGTAGCGACGGATAAATTATCGTAAAATCAAAGTCTTATTGTGTCATTTAACCGTCATGCTGGGCTCATAGAACGGTGACGTGCCGAAACTATGCATTCCGCAGCTGCGGGCCAGCTTTGATCGATCGATCCTCGCCGCAGCGCGTTGCCTGAAGACGTCGAACAGACCGAAAGGTCCCGAACGGGATCAAAAGCCGGCGGGAGTTGAAGACTCGCGTCGCTCAAAATTCGCTGACAGGAGCATCCAGTGAACCAGCTTAGAATTATTGCCGCCGCCGGCTTTATGGCCGCGACGGTGCTTCCCGCCGCCGCCGTCGATATCTCCGGCGCTGGTGCGACATTCCCCTATCCGATCTACGCCAAATGGGCGGACGCCTACAAAAAAGAGACCGGCAACGGCCTCAATTATCAGTCCATCGGCTCTGGCGGAGGGATCAAACAGATCCAAAACAAGACCGTGACGTTTGGCGCTTCCGATATGCCACTCCAACCCGCGGAATTGAAGAAGTGGAACATGGTTCAGTTCCCCACGGTGGTTGGCGGTGACGTGCCGGTCGTCAATCTCGAAGGCATCAAGGCCAACGAATTGAAGCTTGACGGCGACACCCTGGCCAAAATCTTCCTTGGCGAGATCACGAAGTGGGACGATCTCGCGATCAAAAAGCTTAATCCGACCGCCACGCTTCCTTCGCAGGCGATTGTTGTCGTTCACCGGTCAGATGGTTCGGGCACGACGTTTATTTGGACGGACTATCTGTCGAAAGTGAGTGCGAAGTGGAAGTCGGATGTGGGTTCAAATACGTCGGTTGAGTGGCCCGCAGGCATCGGGGCCAAAGGAAACGAAGGTGTTTCCAACAATGTGACTCAGACCAAGGGCTCGATCGGCTATGTGGAATACGCGTACGCGAAACAGAACGGCATGACGACGGTTGGCATGATCAACAAGGATGGCAAGACGGTCGTTCCGGACGCGGCCGCCTTCCAAGCCGCTGCCGCGTATGCGGATTGGGAAAAAGCGGATGGATTCTATGTCATCCTCACCAACCAGTCGGGTGAGGCTTCATGGCCGATCGCAGGGGCGACATTTATTCTCATCTACAAGCAGCCGCCGGACCCGGCTGCCGCCGCGGAAGCCCTCAAGTTCTTTGCCTGGGCCTATGCCAAGGGCGACAAGATGGCCGAAGCACTCGATTACGTTCCGATGCCGAAAAAGGTCGTCGATCAGATCGAGAGCATGTGGGCCAAAGAAATCACGGACGCAAGCGGCAAGCCTCTGCACACGACGATGGCGCAATAAGTCCGATGCAAACCGGCGGGGCCCGCGGCCAATGCACGGCGCCCCGCTTGTTATCTTTGAACCGGCCCATCGCGCGACTATCTTGCGCGGCGGCCGGTGTATCGTTTGAGTGGGTGCTCCTCGATGTCATGAAGGAGCCCTTGGATGGACCCGGCCCGGAGGCGATCCGTGGTTGACGTAGCGCTACAGGAGGGGGCGATGGTGTCCGTCGAGGCGGGGACGCGCGCCAGAGTCCTCGATCGGCTACGCCTCGGCGATCTCGCCTTCCGTCACTTGACCCGTGCTGCGGCCGTCGGTGTACTGTTGCTCCTCACCGGCGTGATCATTTCACTGGTTGCCGGCTCGCTACCGGCATTCAGGACCTTCGGCTTCGAGTTTCTTACGACCGAACGGTGGAACCCGGTCACCGAGAAATTCGGTGCACTGGCGCCTATTTACGGCACGCTTATCACGTCGTTCATCGCCATGGCGATCGCGGTCCCGGTCGGATTGATGATCGCTTTCTTCCTTACCGAACTTTGCCCGGCATGGCTGCGGCGGCCGATCGGTATCGCGATCGAGCTGCTCGCCGGCATCCCCAGCATCATCTACGGGATCTGGGGGCTTTTCGTCTTCGCCCCATTCTTGCAAGAGACGCTGCAGCCGTTCCTGATCAACACGCTCGGTAACGTGCCGGTTATCGCTCCGCTTTTTAGCGGGCCACCCTATGGCATCGGCATGCTGACGGCGGGGCTGATCCTGACCATCATGGTGTTGCCGTTTGTAACGTCGATCTCGCGCGACGTGTTTGACGCGGTTCCGGCCGTCCTCAAGGAAGCGGCGTACGGCGTCGGCTGCACGACGTGGGAGGTGGTGCGTTACGTCGTGCTGCCTTACGCCAGGGTCGGCGTGATCGGCGGCGTGATGCTCGGCCTCGGCCGGGCACTCGGCGAGACGATGGCCGTTACCTTCGTCATCGGCAACGCGCACCGGATCTCTGCGTCATTGCTGGCGCCCGGCACCACGATCTCCGCGACCATCGCCAATGAATTCACCGAAGCCGTCGGCGATCTCTACACGTCGGCGCTGATCGCGCTGGGATTGATCCTGTTCGTGATAACGTTGATTGTGCTGGCCGCGGCACGTTACCTGCTGCTGCGCATCGATCGCCGGATCGGATAATCTATGACCGCCCGCTACGCCGCCCGCCGCCGAAACGACGTTATCGCAAAGAGTTTGGCGTTTGCCGCGACAGTCTTCGGTCTTGGCTGGCTTGTTTTGATCCTAGGCGTGCTGCTGTGGAAGGGATTCAGCGGCCTATCGCTTGCTGTGTTCACGCAAATGACCCCGCCGCCCGGATCGAGCGGCGGACTGCTCAATCCGATTGTCGGCAGTTTGTTTTTGACGATCCTCGCCGTTGCAATCGGCACCCCGATCGGCGTTCTCGCCGGCACCTACATGGCCGAATATGGCCGCTACGACCGCCTCAGCAGCGTCGTGCGCTTCATCAATGACATCCTGCTCAGCGCGCCGTCGATCGTGGTCGGACTGTTCATCTACGAAGTGATGGTCGCCCCGATGGGGCATTTCTCCGGCCTGGCGGGCGGCGTCGCGCTCGCCGTCATCGTCATACCGGTCGTGGTGCGCACCACCGAGGACATGCTGACGCTCGTTCCCAATGCGTTGCGCGAGGCCGCCACGTCGATCGGGTTGCCGCGCTCGATGTCGATTACGCGGATCTGTTATCGGGCCGCCCGCGCCGGCATGGTGACGGGCGTCCTGCTGGCAGTGGCCCGCATCAGCGGCGAGACAGCGCCGCTCCTGTTCACGTCGCTCAACAATCAGTTCTGGAGCACGAACCTCAACGCGCCGATGGCGAGCCTGCCGGTCATTATTTTCCAATTCGCGCTCAGTCCGTATAAGGATTGGCAATCGCTGGCTTGGACCGGCGCTCTCATCATCACCTTGGCGGTGCTGGCGTTGAGCATCACCGCGCGCAGTCTCGTTGGATCGGGTAAACAGTCATGAGCCTAGCCTCAGTCACCGTGCCGTCGGTTTCCGTCGCGCCGAGCGACCGGTCCGGCCTTGTTGAGAAGGTCACGATCCGCGATCTCAATTTCTTCTATGGCGAGGCGAAGGCGCTGAAGTCCGTCAGCCTGCCGCTGTACGAGAACAAGGTCACGGCCTTCATCGGCCCGTCGGGCTGCGGCAAATCGACTTTGCTGCGCGTACTCAATCGGATGTACGATCTCTATCCGAACCAGCGCGCCACCGGCGATGTCATTTTTGACGGCGGAAACATTCTTTCGCCGAAGCAGGACCTTAATTTGCTGCGCGCCCGCATTGGCATGGTGTTCCAGAAGCCGACGCCGTTCCCGATGTCGATCTATGAAAACGTCGCGTTCGGCATCAGGCTTTACGACCGGCTGCCCAAATCAGAGCTCGATGGGCGGGTGGAAACCTCGCTGCGGCGCGCGGCGCTCTGGGAAGAGGTCAAGGACAAGCTCGCCGCCAACGGCCAGAGCCTTTCCGGCGGCCAGCAGCAGCGGCTGTGCATCGCGCGCACCGTCGCCGTGCGGCCGGAGGTCATCCTGTTCGACGAACCTTGCTCGGCGCTCGATCCCATCTCCACCGCCAAGATCGAGGAACTGATCGACGAATTAACGGACGATTATACCATCGTGATCGTAACTCATAACATGCAGCAGGCGGCGCGCGTGTCCGAATTCACCGCCTTCATGTATCTCGGCGAGCTGATCGAGTTTGATACTACCAGCAGGATGTTCACGGCGCCGCACGATCAGCGCACGCAGGACTACATCACCGGCCGCTTCGGGTGACCACGATGACCGATATCACCACCAGAGTGGACCACACGACCAAGGCGTTCGACACCGACCTGCAGGAGATCACCCGCAAAGTCGCGGAGATGGGCGGGCTGGCTGAACGGCAGATCTCGGACGCCACCCGCGCGCTGGTGGAGCGCGACACCGATCTCGCCGAGCAGGTGATCGCCACCGATCCGACCATCGACGCGATGCAGCATGAGATCGAGGAGAAGGCGATCCTGACGATCGCACGGCGGCAGCCGATGGCGATCGACCTGCGCGAGATCGTCGGCGCCATGCGCGTGTGCAACGACCTCGAGCGGATCGGCGATCACGCCAAGCACATTGGCAAGCGCGTCGTTGCGCTCGATCTGGACCTGCATCCGCAAAAGCTGATCCGCGGCGTCGAGCATATGGCTACGCTGGTCTCCACGCTGCTCAAGCAGGTGCTCGACGCCTATGCCAGCCGCGATCTTGCCAGCGCGTTGGCGGTGTGGAACGGCGACGAGGAAGTCGACTCCATCTGCACGTCGCTATTCCGCGAGCTTCTGACCTACATGATGGAAGATCCGCGTAACATCACCTTCTGTATGCATCTTATGTTTTGTGCGAAGGACATCGAGCGCATTGGCGATCATGCGACCAACATCGCGGAAACCGTCTATTTCATGATCGAGGGCCGCCCGATCACCGAACAGCGCCCCAAAGGAGACACGACGAGTTTTGGAGCAGCACTGCTGCAGAAATAAATAGGAGACGAGGATGGGTGCCAACATCCTGATCGTAGAAGACGAAGAACCTTTGACCACGTTATTGCGCTACAACCTCGAGGCCGAAGGCTACGAGGTCGATGCCGTCGCTCGGGGCGATGATGCCGACACGCGGCTGCGCGAAACTGCGCCCGATCTGATCGTTCTTGACTGGATGCTACCCGGACTCTCCGGCATCGAGCTGTGCCGCCGGCTGCGCGCGCGGCCGCAGACGCAGTCGCTGCCGATCATCATGCTCACCGCGCGCGGCGAGGAAAGCGAGCGCGTGCGCGGGCTGGCGACCGGCGCCGACGACTATCTCGTCAAGCCGTTCTCGGTGCCGGAATTGCTGGCGCGCATCCGGGCATTGCTGCGGCGCGCCAGTCCGGAACGGGTGGCTACGGTTCTGATGATCGGCGATCTCGAACTCGACCGCGAGAAGAAGCGCGTGTCGCGATCGAGCCGCCCGGTCGATCTCGGGCCGACCGAGTTCCGGCTGCTCGAATTCCTGATGGAACGCCCTGGCCGGGTTTTTTCCCGCGAGCAATTGCTCGACGGCGTCTGGGGCAGCGATGTCTATATCGACGAACGCACCGTCGATGTCCATGTCGGTCGCCTGCGCAAGGCCCTCAATCGCGGCCATGGCGCCGACCCGATCCGCACGGTGCGTGGAGCGGGCTATTCGCTCGACGATCGCTTCGGCAAGGCGAGCTAGGCGCTTCTCCCTGCGTTCCCGCCCGCGCGGAAACGCGCGCAAGCCAATCAGCGGAGCGGGCGTCTGTCCCGGCGGCGATCACTCGCCGGTTGATAGGCAACGCGCGAATGGTGCGCGCAATAGGGCAGGCCGGTGATGGTATTGCCGCCGCAGAAGAAGAACTCAGTGCTGCCCGGGTCGCCGATCGGCCAGCGGCAGGTTTGCTCCGTCAATTCCAGAATCGTGCGCCGTTGGCCAATCGGGATGATGTTGTCGATCAGCTCCGGCGTCGCGTCGGCTTCGATCTCGTAGGCGTGCGCCAGCGCGGTGTTGCCGCGGATCGAGCCGCGGCCGATCCGCAGCATATGCGTGGGTGATCGCGCCTTGCGCGGCCGCGGTGAAGCGCTGGACGCGCTTTTGGCGCGGCCCGACAATCCTAGCCGATGTACCTTGCCAATGACCGCGTTGCGCGTGATGCCGCCAAGCTCGCCCGCGATCTGACTCGCTGACAGCCCGTCGGACCACAGTTTCTTCAGCAACTCGACCCGCTCGTCAGTCCACGACATGCCCAATCCTCCTCAAAGAATGCGGGTGCAGTCTTAGTGGAATCCCCTTGGCGGAATCCCCCACCAAGCTGGGCGACGCTTGTCGCCCAACACGTAACGCGAGACCGACGCTTTCGAGGAACTGTCCGCCGCACGAGATGTCGTACTTGACAATCCAAAGCCTACAATATGGCGCGAGTCGGGCGCAAGAGTCGGACGGTGCGCGTCCACACATTCCTGCCCAATGTGGACGAGTATGGGGACAACCGAGAAGATCGCGCTTATCTTTAACGTGTTGACCGACAACTCCGGCGCAAATAAAATGCTCAAATCGTGCCGCCCGGAGAGGCGGCACATTTTGTTTCGGCCGCGCAGTTTGATGCTGCGCAGCGTGCGCGGGCGTAACCGTGACATCGCATCTGTTACCGACCTATGCGCGCGTCGACCTTGCTTTCGAGCGGGGTGAGGGCGTTTGGCTTGTTGCCACCGATGGCGACCGCTATTTGGATTTTACCTCCGGCGTTGCGGTCAACGCGCTGGGCCACGCCCATCCGCATTTGGTCGCCGCGCTGACCGAGCAGGCGCACAAGGTCTGGCACGTCTCCAACCTTTACCAAGCGCCCGAGGCCGAGCGCGTCGCGCAGCGGCTCTGCGACGCAAGCTTTGCCGACGTGGTGTTCTTTTGCAATTCCGGCGCCGAGGCGATGGAATGCTCGATCAAGACAGCGCGCAAATACCAATCGGCGAACGGCGCGCCGGAGCGCTACCGCATCATCACTTTCGAGGGCGCCTTCCATGGCCGCACGCTGGCGACGCTCGCCGCCGGCGGACAAAAGAAATACCTGGACGGCTTTGGCCCGGTTGTGGAAGGCTTCGATCAGGTGCCGTTCGGCGATCTTGAAGCGACCAAAGCGGCGGTCACGCCGGAGACCGCTGCGATCCTGATCGAGCCGATCATGGGTGAAGGCGGCGTTCGCGTCGTCGAGCCGTCTTTCCTGCGGGCTTTGCGCGAGCTCTGCGACCAAAACGGCTTGCTGCTCCTGTTCGACGAAGTGCAAACCGGCATGGGCCGCACCGGCGAGTTGTTCGCCTACCAGCGCGTCGGCGTCGAACCCGACATCATGGCGCTGGCTAAGGCGCTTGGCGGCGGCTTCCCGGTCGGCGCTTGTCTGGCAACGCGTGAGGCCGCCAAGGGAATGACGGCCGGCGCCCACGGATCGACGTTCGGCGGCAACCCGCTGGCGATGAGCGCCGCCAACGCCGTGCTCGACGTAATGCTCGAGTCCGGATTTCTCGATCGCGTACGGCGGACGGCATTGGTTTTCAAGCAGCGCCTGGCCGAGATCAAAGATCATTATCCGTCCGTCATCGCCGAAGTGCGCGGCGAAGGGCTGCTGGTCGGCTTGCGGGCGCAGGTGCCGGCCGGGGAACTGGTCGATGCGTTGCGCGCCGAAAAGATGATCGCGGTCGCCGCCGGCGACAATGTCGTACGCTTGTTGCCGCCGCTGGTTATCAACGAGCAGGAAATCGCCGAAGGCATCCAACGCCTCGACCGCGCTTGCGCACGGCTCGATCGAGCGCACGGAGGCCCGCTCAAGGACAAGGCGGTCCGATGAATACGGTCCGTCACTTCCTCGATCTGATCGACGTGCCGGCCGAGGACCTGCGCAAGATGATCGATCTGGCGCGCGCCATGAAGGCCAAGCGTCCGCGCAACGAACGTCTGCTCGCCGGCAAGACCTTGGCGATGATCTTCGAGCGGCCTTCTACCCGCACGCGCGTTTCGTTCGAGATCGCCATGCGTCAGCTCGGCGGCGATGCCATCATGCTCACCGCCGACGAAATGCAGCTCGGTCGGGGCGAAACCATCGCCGATACGGCGCGGGTGCTGTCGCGTTATGTCGATGCCATCGTCATCCGCGCGCTCGATCCGCAGGCGGTCGGCGAGCTTGCGCGCAGCGCCACGGTGCCGGTGATCAACGGTCTGACCCGGCGGTCCCATCCATGCCAATTGATGGCCGATGTTATGACGTTCGAGGAACATCGCGGCCCGATCCGCGGCCGCACGGTGGCCTGGTCGGGCGACGCCAATAACGTGCTGACCTCATGGATGCACGCCGCCGAGCGATTCTCCTTCCGCTTGCGTGTCGCGACCCCGCCGGAACTGGCGCCGAAGAAGCCGCTCATCGATTGGATCAAATCCTCCGGCGCATCGATCGCCGTCGGCACCGATCCGGAAGAAGCAGTGAAGGGCGCCGATTGCGTCGTGACCGACACCTGGGTCTCCATGGGCGACCGTAACGGCGCGCGCCGGCATAACCTCCTCAAGCGCTACCAGGTCAACGCCCGACTCATGGCGCGGGCCAAGCCGGACGCCATTTTCATGCATTGCCTCCCGGCGCATCGCGGCGAAGAAGTGACCGACGAGGTCATGGACGGGCCTCATTCCGTCGTGTTCGACGAGGCTGAGAACCGGCTGCATGCGCAAAAGGGTATCTTGACGTGGTGCCTGGCGGACGCCCGGTAGCAACAGACCGAGCGAGCGCAAGAGGGCTCCCAATTTCGTCCTCGCCGCCTATATTCCGTGACGATGAATAATCCCAATCTGGCCATACCGGTTCGAGCGCCGGCGCAAACCAGCGTCGACGATACGATCCTGCCTTTCGAAGTCAGCGCGCTTGATCTGCGCGGCCGAATCGTCCGGCTCGGGCCGGCGGTCGACGCCGTCCTCAGCAGCCATGACTACCCGTTGCCGATCGCCAAGCTTCTTGGCGAGGCAATCGTGCTCACCGTCATGCTCGGCTCAGCGCTCAAGTTCGAAGGCCGTTTTATTCTGCAAACCCAGAGCGACGGTCCGGTGCGCATGCTCGTGGTCGATTTCACGTCGCCGGGCAATGTGCGCGCTTGCGCGCGCTTTGACGCCGAGCGCGTTGCTGCCGCCATCGCCGCCGGCGAAGACAAGCCGGGGCAACTGCTTGGGCGCGGCCATCTCGCCATGACCATCGATCAGGGTCCGGACATGAGCCGCTACCAGGGACTTGTCCCGCTGGAAGGACACGACCTTGAAGCGGCCGCGCACGAATACTTTTTGCGCTCGGAGCAGATTCCGACGCGCGTGCGGCTTGCCGTCGCCGAGGAATATCGCGGCGGCGAAAACGGTGGCGCGCGGCGGCGCTGGCGCGCCGGCGGAATTTTGCTGCAGTTTCTGCCCAAATCGCCCGAGCGCGCGCGTCAAGCGGATCTGCATCCCGGCGATGCTCCGCCCGGCACGGAATCCTATGCTCCGCCCGAAGACGACGCCTGGGTCGAAGGCCGCTCGCTGGTCGAAACGGTCGACGACATCGAATTGATCGACCCGGCATTATCGAGCGAGCGGCTCGCCTACCGCCTGTTCCATGAGCGCGGCGTGCGTGTGTTCCGCGCCGCGCCGGTGCAGGCGCAATGCTCGTGCTCGCGCCAAACCGTCGAAGCCATGCTGCAGAGCTTTCCGCAGGAAGACCGCAACGACATGGTCGAGGATGGCAAGATCACCGTGACTTGTGAATTTTGCAGCTCGACTTACGTGTTCGAGCCGGCCGAAATCGCGGCCGAGGATACGGCACTTTCTTAGCGCACACCACGCGGCGCGGAGGATTTCACTTTCACTTTCGTGTTGATGATGAGCCGCGGGGACTACGAGCCGCGGCAAGCGGAGGCTCCCAGCCAAAGACGCTGCGGCCGCCATATTCGTGCGACCGCGTGAACTCGGTGGCAATCAGCCCATCCAAGGCCGGACCCTCGGCTACCTGCTCCAGCCGTCGCGACTCCTGATCAAGCTTCCGCAGCGCAAACAGCGCGTCCGCCCGGTCGAGCTTTGCCTGGTCGACCGCGCGCCGGAGCACGCGGACGGTCTCGTCATAGACCTTGAGAGGAACCGGGAAAGGGTGCCGGTCCTTGCCGCCGTGGGCGAGGGAAAAGCGCGCCCGATCGCTGAACCGGCAAGGCGCGCCGTGTACGACTTCGGCGACCAAGGCCAACGCCCGCACCGTACGGGCGCCGACGCCGGGCGTGAGCAGCAAATCAGCAAAGTCGGCTGGTCCGCCCTCGGCGGCGGCAGCAAGATTGCCGTGCAGACGCCGCAGCTGAACATCCTCCGCCCGGACGTCGTGATGAGCGGGCAAGGTGAGATGCGGCAATGTCGGCTGCGACGGCTGTTGTTGATTGGGTGGAACGAGGCTTGCAACTTTGCGCGCAATGCCGTCTGGGCCGAGCGTCGCCAGAAGCTCGATCTGTTTGCGCCGGGAATTCTCGGCGCGCCGATCGGTGAGATTGATGATGCCCTGACTCGGCCCTTCGATGGCGGCGTGCGGTTCGTCGACAAAACTCTTCAGGCCTTCCGACAGCCAATGATAACGGCGTGCTTGTTTGCGCTCGCCACTCATTCCCTGTTGAACGACGACCCAGCGGCCTTCATCGGTGACGACGAAGCCGTGCAGATAAAGATCAAAGCCGTCTTGCACGGCGGCGCTGTCAACCTCGGCGACGAGGCGGCTCACGGTGGCGAGTTCGTCGCCATCAAAGCCGATGCGATCTCCGATCGTCACAAGCTCCCGCGGCGTGCGGCGCGAGTGATTGCCGCGCCCGCCGCAGACATGCAGACCGAGTTCGGGGCTGAGCGGACCCAATCCGCGCTTGAGCGCGCCCAGCACGCTGGTGGTGATGCCCGAGGAATGCCAGTCCATTCCCATCAGCGCGCCAAAAGATTGAAACCAGAAGGGATGGGCCAGCCGGCGCAGAAATTCGTCACGCCCGTAGTGATGAACGATGGCTTCGGTCAATACCGCGCCAAGCCGCGTCATGCGGTCGGACAGCCATTTCGGCACATGGCCGTTATGGAGCGGCAAATCGGCGCTTCCGGATTTTCGCATCCGCGTGGCTCGGCCTTCTCAGCAAATATAGTGTTCTTATTTTGTTCCTAGCGGGCAAAAAGTCAATGCAAATGCGATCGGGCCTCTGGATTCTCTCAGTTCAGCGTGCGTTTGCTGTCGCTTGAATCGAGCGAGAAAGCCGGAATCTCGATGTCGAAATGCTCGCCGCTCGCGCTGACCATTCCATAGGTGCCGAACATGAATCCCGACGGCGTTTGCAGCGGCACGCCGCTCGTATATTCGAACGACTCTCCGGCCTTGAGCACCGGCTCTTCGCCGACGACGCCGGCTCCGCGCACTTCCTGGCGGCGGCCGCTCGCGTCGGTGATGCGCCAATGGCGCGTTTTCAGCTGCACGGTGTCGTCGCCATTGTTGGTGATGGCAATGGTGTAGGCCCAGAAGAAATAGTTGTTATCCGGCGACGAGCGGTCGGCCACAAAACGAGGGGTCACCACAACCTCTATGTTACGAGTGCTGGCGCGATACATGCTGCAAAATCCTGGCGTGGCTTTGGATCATGATGCCGAAAAATGGAAAACCGGTTTTCGGACGAGATCATGCTCAAACGAAGAATTAGCCCTGTTGCCGGCGGCGCTTCGGGACCGCCGCGCCGGCCTGCTGCTGCCGCCGCATGTTCATTACCTTCTGCCAGTGAATCGCGTTGAGCCCCAAGTTGCAATAACCGCGTGACCGTCGTCCTCAGGTTCCGCTGGCGACCAGGCGCACACGAGTGCTTGCCACAATTACTTGCGAACGCCGGAAACGGGGCATTAGATGAGCAAGGGGCGGGTCTGGATCGGCTGCGCCGCGGCCGGGCAATGGTTGCAGACTCCATGGTGATGGTTTCTCCGCCTCAATCGGTCACGAGCGAGCGCGATCTGCGGCTCGATTTGTTCCGCGGCCTGGCGCTGTGGTTGATCTTTCTTGACCACATTCCGGATAACGTTGTGAGCTGGCTTACAATCCGCAACTACGGTTTCAGCGACGCCACCGAAATCTTCATCTTCATCTCCGGTTTCACCGCCGCGTTCGTCTACGGCCGCACCATGCGCGAACGCGGCTTTGTTCTGGCAAGCGCGCGCATCTTGCGCCGGGCCTGGCAAATCTACGTCGCGCACATTTTTCTGTTCACGATCTTTATGGCCGAGATCGCCTACGTCGCGGCGACATTCGACAACCCGCTCTATGCGGAGGAAATGAAGATCCTCGATTTCCTCAAGCAACCGGACATCACGATCTTTCAGGCGCTGCTGCTGAAGTTCAAGCCCGTCAACATGGACGTGCTGCCGCTCTATATCGTTCTATTGCTGCTGTTTCCGCCGATGCTCTTTCTGCTCGTGCGCCGCCCGAATGTAGCGCTTGGCGGCTCGGCGGTCGTCTACGCGTTGGCGTGGCGACTGGATTGGAATCTGCCCGCCTATCCGAACGGCGTCTGGTTCTTCAATCCGTTCGCCTGGCAATTGCTGTTCGTGTTCGGCGCCTGGTGCGCACTCGGTGGAGCGCGCAGACTGGCCGGCGTGCTGCGCTCGCGTGCCATCCTTGCCATCGCGATTGCCTATCTTTTGTTTGCCTTCTTCATCACGCTGACCTGGCATGTGGAGGGGCTCGATCGTTTTGTACCGGGCTGGCTGACGGAATGGATGTATCCGATCGACAAGACCAATCTCGACGTTTTGCGGTTCGCGCATTTCCTGGCGCTCGCCGCGGTGACGGTTTACTTCGTGCCGCGGGATTGGCCGGTGCTCAAATCGCCCATCCTGTGGCCCGCCATCGTCTGCGGCCAGCACTCGTTGGAAGTCTTCTGTCTTGGTGTGTTTCTCGCCTTCGCCGGTCAATTCGTCATTGCCGAATCGTCCGGCGGACCGCTGCTGCAAACGGGTATCAGCGTGTTAGGCATTATCGTCATGATTGCTGCCGCCAACCTGGTATCGTGGTACAAGGCCATAGAAGGGCGAAGCCCCGTGTCGCGCGTCAAATCTCCTGACGCGGACCTCGCGGGAGGCGAGGCATGACGTTTATTCTCGCCGTTTTGGCCACCATCACGCTTGCAGGTGGCGCCGTCGCGGCGGAGTCGGCGCCCACGCCCGACTGCGACGTGCCGGAGCGGCTGATCTCCACAGAGACCGAACTGACCCGCGTCAACAAAGAAATTACCGACCGCCATCGATTGGATATCACTGTGGTCGGCTCGCGTTCCTCGGCGCTATCTGGCCCGGACGGGGCGCGTTTCGCCTACCCGGCTCAACTGGAGATCGCCCTCAAAGAGCGGTTGCCGGGCAATGAGATTAAGGTAACCGCGCACGTTCCCTCGGGGCAGACGACGGCGGACATGGCGGCCGGCTTGCCAAAAATCATGTCCGAAGACCATCCGGCGCTGGTGATCTGGCAGGCCGGCACCGTCGACGCGTTGCGCGGCGTCGAGCCGGACGATTTCCGCAACAGCCTCGACCAAGGGCTCGATGCCATCGCTGCCGCCGCGGCCGATGTGATTATGATGAATATGCAATACAGCCCGCGCACCGAATCCATGCTTGGCGTTGCGCCTTTTGCCGACGTCATGCGTTGGGTTGCCGAGCAGCGCAGCGTCGTGCTTTTCGATAGGCTGGCAATCATGCATCATTGGAGCGATGAGGGCACTTTTGACCTCTATGCGGCCACCACCGGGTATGCTATGGCCCGGCGAGTTCATGAATGCATTGGCCGGGCCCTGGCGTCTCAGATCATTAATGCCGCTCATCTTGAAGACGCAAAGACACAAACAACACGCTGATGTCATCAAACAACAAAATCTCGGCAAACAAAAAAATCCCGGTGCGCTATCTGGCGTGCGCGGCCGGCGGCCTGATTGCGGCGGCCATGCTTGTGCCCGCGCGTGCGCAAATGCTTGGCGCGCACCCGGCCGCATCGGCGGCGGCCGTCGCTGTTAGTCAGGCAGCGCCGGCCTGTAGCGGTCCCGCAGAACTCGCCCGCTTCACCCATCCGCTCCGGCGTGCCGCGCGGCGCCTTGCCGGCGGTGGACCGCTGGTTATTGTCGCGATCGGCTCTTCTTCAACCAATGGCGCCGGCGCCAGCTCGCCCGCGGCGAGCTATCCAAGCCGTCTCGCCGTTGAGCTCAAGCAGCGCTTTCCCGGTCACGACATCACGGTGCTTAATCGCGGCGTCAACGGCGAACAAACAGAGCAAATGATCGCCCGGTTCGCGACCGACGTCGTTGCCGCGCATCCGGACCTTGTGCTCTGGCAAGTCGGTACCAATTCCGTTCTCCGCGACCATCCGCTCAAGCCGCATGCCGCGCTGCTGCATGAGGGCATCGCTGAACTCAAAGCGGCCGGCGCCGACGTCGTATTGATGGACATGCAATATGCGCCGCAGGTCCTTGCCAAGCCGGAGACACAGGGCATGGAAGATCAGATCGCGTTCGCCGCCAAGGCAGAGAATGTTGATCTGTTCGGGCGTTATGCACTCATGCGCAATTGGCACGAGGTCCAGCACATCCCGTTCGATACTTTCGTCGCGCCGGACAAGTTGCACATGAACGACTGGAGCTACGCTTGCGTGGCGAAGCTCCTGGCCGCCGCTATCACCGAAGCCGCGACCCGGCCGATCGCATCCGCCTCGCATTAGCGGCTTACACCGCCTCCAGCGCGGTGAGCACATCCTCGACGAGGTCGTCGGGATGCTCGAGCCCAACCGACAGGCGTACCAACCCTTCGCTGATGCCGAGCTCGGCGCGCAGCGCCGGGGCCAAGCGCTGATGCGTGGTCGTCGCCGGATGAGTGATGAGGCTCTTGGCGTCGCCGAGATTGTTGCTGATGCGAATAAGCTTGAGCGCATCCTGGAAGCGGAATGCCGCCTTCTTGCCGCCCTTGATGTCGAAGGCGACGAGCGTCGAGCCGCCGCGCATCTGTTTTTGCGCGATGGCGGCCTGCGGATGGTCCGGCCTGCCCGGATAGATCAGGCGCGAGATTTTGTCATGTTCAGCGAGCACGACCGCGAGCGACGCGGCGCTGTCGGTCTGCCGCCGCACCCGCACGGCGAGCGTCTCCAGGCCCTTGAGCAGCACCCAGGCATTGAACGGCGACATTGACGGGCCGGTCTGGCGCAGCAGC
>Ga0209006_10001881_pt1 | contig 18977 bp, 16 predicted proteins | sample JacPin_JW_Ref_O2_FD_188567 | JGI IMG/M metagenome (GOLD analysis project Ga0209006, IMG submission 188567) | Forest soil microbial communities from Algoma, Ontario, Canada - Jack Pine, Ontario site 1_JW_Ref_O2 (SPAdes) (version 2) | ecosystem: Environmental > Terrestrial > Soil > Boreal...
CATGCCGATCAAGAGCGCCGAGACCAAAGCTCCCGCAATCGAGCCCATGCCGCCGATCACCGTGACGATGAAGCTTTCGATCAGGATCGAGAAACCCATGCCGGGCGACAGCGAGCGGACCGGTGCGGCGAGTGCGCCTGCCAGCCCCGCCAGCCCGCCGCCGATGGCGAAGACAACCGCGAAAAGCAACGTCGTATTGACGCCCAGCGCCGAAACCATCGCGGGGTTGATGGCGGCGGCGCGCACCGTCTTGCCGAACCGTGTCATCGAAAGGCCGAGGCCAAGCGCGATTGCAATCAGCGCGGCGATACCGATCAGCAGGATATAAAAGGGCGGCACCACGCCGCCCGCGATGAACAACGGCGGCACCTGGAAGGCCGGCGGCATCCCCATCGCGTGGAATTCGGGCCCCCAGACGATCTTCACGAGGTCATCGAAGATCAGCACCACGGCGTAGCAGATCAAAAGCTGCATCAGCACGTTGGAGCCGTAGACGCGGCTGATCAGGACGCGTTCGAACAGCACGCCGAACAGCGCCATCGCCAGCGTTCCCGACAGCACCGCAACCGCGTAGCTGTCGGTTACATTGAGCGCGGTGTAGGCGACGTAGCCGCCCAGCATGTAGAAGGTGCCGTGGGCGAAGTTCACGATCTTCAACACGCCGAAGATCAGGGTCAGGCCCGCGGCCACCAGGAACAGCAACATTCCCACGATCAGCCCGCTGGTGGCCTGGGTGACCACGCAGGCGGGTGTCGCAAGGCAGGCGCCGAGCGCGCTGAGATCCATCTCAGATGTACTGCTTCTGCTTTTTCCACTCCGTCTCGAGCTCGACGATCTTGCCCCAGTCGGCGGCCTTGATGTCGCTGATGAACGGTTCCTTCGGCGTGGTCTGGCCCCAGCCGATGGCATAGCCGATCGTGGTGTGGTCATCGCGCATGGTGATAGTGCCGTCGGCGCCGAACGGGGTGTTGATCTTCATGCCCGTCAGCGCTGCGGCCAGCGTCTTGGCGTCGAGCGAGTTGGTCTTCTTGATGGCCTCCTCGTAGAAATGCATCGCCAATGCATTTTGCCACGACCAGTTGGTCGGCCGTTCGTTCCACCGCTTGAGGTAGGCTTCGCCCCATTCCTTGTTGGCGGGTGTATCCGGGAAGGTCTCGAGGTAGCGCGTCGCCGACTGAATGCCGGCCGGCAGATTCTTGATGGCCGCCAGCACGGGATAGTCGATGTTGGGCGTTGCCACCGTCATCTGCGAGAACAGCGCATAGACATTGCCCTGGTTCACGAACGCCGAGAGGTCGCCGGCATAGAGCAGCGTAAACAGAGCCTGCGGCTTGGCCTGGATCAGCTTGGTGATGACTTCGGTGAAGTCGGGCTGGCCGAGCTTGGGCCAGCCCTCGGCGACGACCTCGACGTCCGGCTTGAACTGCTTGAAGAACTGCAGGTATTGCGCGGTGGTGTCGCGGCCGTAGGCATAGTCCGGCGAGCAGGTTGCCCATTTGTTGAGCTTCTTGGCATTGGCGAATTCGGCCAGATAGATGCTGCCGGCCACTGCATCGTGGACGCCCTGGCGTGCGACGCGGAAGGCGTTGGGTGCGCGGATCTTGGGGTCGGCGGTCAGCGACGACGTCTCGCTGTTGGTATGGATACAGGCGATATTGCCCAGGTCGCGCACGACTTCCTGGACCGCGAAGGAGCCGGACGAAGCTTCGGCATCGATCAGGAGCTCGCAACCTTCGCTGTTCGCCAGCTCACGGGTGATGCGCGCGGCCTCCTGAGGCTGGCCTTTCGAGTCGCGGAAGACGAATTCGATCGGCCGCCCGAGAAAGCCGCCGGCGGCATTGATGCGATCGAGCTCGATCATCAGTGCGTTGCGGGAGGAGTTGCCAAGCAGCGCGATCGGCCCTGAAAGGATGCTTTGCACGCCAATGCGTAACGTTTTGGCCTCTGCCCTGGCCACCCAGGGGGCGGCCAGCAGGCTGGCCGTACCACCGGCCAATACAGTGCGACGCGTAATAAATCCGCTCATTGAACTGCACCTCCCTGAAACTCTTATTGCGGTACGGCCTTGAAATAGCCGGCTGCCTTTGTTGAGGCTGCCAGGTGTTTTGGCCTACCGAGTGTTTAGGCTGCCAAGTCTAGATCGGCGATAGCGTTCTAACAAGCTGGCATTGGTTGGCTCGCGCCCGTGATGAGGGGCGGCGAGCGGATCCAGCATCGTCTGCATCCGACGCGGGCATTATGAGATCGCCATGATCTCCAGTTCTTGACCGGATGCGTCGACGACATCCCCAACAGCCTTGCCCATCAGCGACGTCGCCACTGGAGATACAAAGGAAATAGAACCGGCCTTGGGGTCCGCTTCGTCCTCTCCCACGATTGAATATTTCTGTACGCGCCCATCGTCGCGCCTGAAGGTCACGGTACTCCCAAAGGCCACGGTGTCAGTTGACGAAGGATGGGGGATGACCTCGGCGGTCCGAACTCTCGCCGCAAGGTAGCGCGCATCCCGCAGGGGGATTGCCGCTTGCCGCCGTCGTTCATTCAAATCTTCGATCCTCTGGGCGGCCTCGTACGCCTCACGGGCTTGATCGAATTGAAATTTCAGCGCCTTCAGTCCAGCTTCCGTAACAAGGTTCGGATGAGGCGAAACCGGGCGATCGGGTAGCAGCGTTTCCGACGCAGTTTCGGCACTGTCTTCCTTGGTGAAGGCAACGCTCAAGCTCAGACTCCTTTCAAGCGAGATGTGCGAGACGATGCGGACCTCCCGCGGTCGCTTTACGCCCCCGGCAGCTAGGCGGCTAATGTCCCATATGGTGAAGCATGGACCGTTCCATGCGGATTACGCCATCCGAGAGCGTGCCGTTGTTGTAGTTTACGTCCCAAAAATAAAGGACTGCGAGCACGACGAGCAAAGCTACGAAAATTCGCACCTCATTTCCCTTTCGTGGTTCGTTTGGTCGAAACCCCCAATCGGGCAGCCTTCTCAAAAATCGCCTCGGGGAGCGCTCGAGTTGCCGGACGATGGCGCCCAGTGTGTGGGTTTTCGCTGGCGCGATCAACTGACGGGGACAATCCCATAAGTGAGTCTTACCATTCCGAGTTCCGAGATAACTTTCCTACGTTCGGTCCAGATCTACAAGCCGGCGGTCACTCCCGCACGAAAGACAGGATTGGCAGGGGGAGGGGGACGGGAACGCCGGACTGAGCCAATAAAAAGCCGCAGGCATTTTCGCGCTGCGGCTATCCGGGCTTGAAAATTTATGGCTATGAAATCCTACCCCGGCCCCGGTGATCGGAGCTAACACCACGTTGCGCGCGACGTAAATCGAAATGCGTGGTCCCGAAGCAGGAACAAAAGTTTAGTTGCTGTGGCGCAACAGGGGAGCCGTTGCTGAAAATCCCCGCGGAAGGTCGTTTATGCCCGAGGCCAGCAATGCGTAGTTGTACCGAGCATCGGCTTTCTGATGGCTCACGCCTTCGATGCCCTTAGGGATTGATCGGGTTCGCGTTGGGAGCGGCTTCCAGGGAAGGCGGCTTTGCCACGCTGGGTCCGGAGGCAATATCCGGTGCCGATCACGCTATCGCTTTGGCGTGACGCGGCGACGAAACTCTCTCGTCAAGCTGAATCCTGGCCGCGGGTTAATTCCGGAACTGTTCAGCTTCCTGATCTGATCGCGCAATTCAAGTAGTTCCGCATATCGTTTGCGAAGCGATCCGGACTTGCTTGGACGCGGCTTTATCGGCTTTTTCATAATGGGATTTCATCTATCCATCCTCTCATGAACCATCAGTGAACGATCAAATAATACCAACGGACGCCGCCATTGACTTACTGCGTCATGCCCGCGTGGGCGCAATTGCGCTCATCGCTCGAGGTGCGAGCGAAGCGAGCCTCGAAGGATGCCAACCTGCAGGAACTCGTGACCATCCTTCGAGGCCCGCGCAAGAGCGCGGGCACCTCAGGATGACGGTCACTGTCTGGTGCCGTTGGTATAAGTCTCGTTTAGGTGCCAGTCGCGTCGGTACGCGCAAGGATGTATTCGGAAATATTCGGACACGAAATCATTGGGACATGCTCCCTGGTCGGATTCCCTCTTCAGCTTCCAGGCGTGGCGTAGATCGAAGCGCCGGGCCGGTTTTAATGTTGCTCGAAATCATCACGCGGCGGGAAGTTTCATCCGCTCAACCGAATCTCTTTGACTATGCAAAAGGCCGACCCTTCAATGGGTCGATTGCGCAGGATCCGGCGATGTTTGAAGCTATTTCCGCATTTTTGATTGTTCTGAGCGTCGGAATTCTTATTGCCCATGCATTGGACGCCTTCCGACCCTGGACCTAGGCCGATCAGCGGTTCAGCGTCACCGCGGGATGGGCCGCCGTTTCGGCAATGGGATATGCCCGATGATTGACAGCTCGTTGATTGACGGCTCGTTGGCACGGCCGGATGCCTGCGCATCGGATAATCGTTTTGGAATGGCCTCCGCGGCGCGACCGAAGGCCCACTCGCAATTTCCGCCGGATCAATTTACACTTGACGCCGAAGATGACGATCGTACCTGCCAGAACCTTAGCAGCCGGCGGGCGTTGTCATTTGTGATGCGAGCGAATTGATCTCTGATTTTTTCCAGTTCGTGCGGGCTCATCGAGCCGACGGCAAAGCGGCTCTCCAGAATCGCGCTTACGGTCTCCCAGCTAAGCCCCGCCACCTTGCAAGGGATGAGCACTCCGTCGTCACGAAGGCTTTGCATCAGCGGGCGAACGACCTCGACGGTGGATTGAGACAGTAACGCAAGTGCCGCGACGATCTCCTCATATTTTCGCTGCTTAGCGAAGCCGAATAAAGTCGCTTCATTGAGTTCGCCATTGGCGTTTAGCAGCGCTACGAAGCGCTTGGCCGCGGTAAAGTCGCGAGCCTTGGACATTTCGCGGTTTACACCCGCTGCGACGGTTGCAATCGCGCTTCGGATTTCTTCGAAAATGTGGGGTGGCGCACGCGCCAACAACCGCGATCGGACTGCTTCTGTCGCATTGTGCAGTAGCTGATGACGGAGTCCTGAAGGCAGATCGACCCGGATCCCGGTTTCGACGGCAAGTTCAGGATCGGATTCAGCCTGAGCTACAACGATCGCAAATCCGGCTGCGGAAACGCGCGCACCGGGATTGTTGACGATCCGCCGACTAACAGTTGGGTAGCGTCGGGCCAATATCACATCGGTGACAACTTCGTTCAACCACCAGCGCCCTGAGATGGCCAACAGGTGCTGCTCGCCTTTTGTTTCTGCGATTTCGACCAAATCTTCGGTACTAAGGCGAGCAGATTCCGCCAAAACAGGTCCCGCAATCGCGATTTCGTCGTTCTTTGCAAGACGTCGGACAACCGAAGGCGGCGATTGGGCAATGGGAGCGAGTTGACTGCTCATTTCTGCAAGAGCAATGCGGGCGCTAATATCCGCGATCGCCCGAATCTCTATGGTTTTCACGAGGCGTTCGAGTACAACGTCAAATAGCTCGATATGCTCGCTGTCGAAGCTGCCCGCGGACGCCAGAAAAAGATCCGTAACGCGCTTGATTGTTTCCAGGCGCTTTTCCGCCGAACCGACATTTATCGCCGTCTCGACTTCGTCGACAATTGATAATGCTGCATTCGGCATCGCTCGTCCTGAGCATTTGGAGTGCCCTTCTGGCCAACAAGCGCTGATAGCAAAAATGCGTGAATGTTCCGTAAAATCGGACGTTAATCTCGGCGTGGCAAAAAGCCGGACGGCTGGAAGCGTCACGCCGAGAACTTGACGTTTTCGAATTGCGATACGCACGGATGGTTCAGAGAATTCGCGCCATGGCTGCGCCGCGCCTTACCGTCCCAGGCGGCCGTTTTGACCAGGCGGAAGCCTCTTAAATCAGTTCTGATTTTCCGAATAAAAGGTGTCCCGGAGCGTCTTTATCTACCCCCGGGGGACGCGGATCATTGCCCCTGGATTGTTGAACTTGAAGCGCTGCCGGGCGTAATGTGCTGGCATGTTCGACTGGTATCTGAAGAAAATTCGCACGGCACTCAAGCCAGACGAAGGTCCAAAGGAAGTTCGCTCTGGGCCCGCTGCCATTCTTGAAGATTTAGCTCGGCGCGTTCCTCGATACTTAAATGACGTTGACGAGGGCAAGTTAATCTATCCGGCCTGCCGCCGTGCGCTCTCGGACGTGAACGGCGAGGTGCATTGCGTCTGGGATCACACGCGACTGGAGGCGATGCGATACGTCATGTTGGTCCCGGGCCACGATTTTCAGCTTCTTAGTGGGCCCGCGCGTCAGATGGAAATGATTGATGCATATCTTTTGCAGCGCGCGCACGCGGAAACCGCGGTTGAGTTTACGGGGGTGGCCTCAAGCGACTTTGCAATAGCCATCCTGGCCGGTCTCAATTGGCTGACCCATTGCGCTCAGTTGGCTGAGGTTCCTCCCGCCCAACAATCCGGAACGATTCGCAATTTCAGGAAGGTTGTCACACTTGCACGGCAATGGTGGCTCACCGAAGGTGCTTCGGAGCGCTGCGAGCAACTGATCGCGAACGGGCAACAGCCTCCTCTGATGCTATATCTGGTATGGTCAGAATACACGCGGCTCGCAAAACAAATAGCCGCCGCCGCCGTTTTTGGCTCGTCAATCAAGCGTTCGGCGAAACTGTTCGCATTGCCGACAGACCTCATTGCGCGTTTCGAGACGGCTCAGGACCCGAATGATTTGCTTGGCGTTTGACGCGGGAGCTGCCTTGTAGTTTCGACTGTCAACGGAGGAGTACTGGCCGGAACTCTACGCCAGGCTGGCCTGGCAACAGTGGATTTCCGCGACTCCCGCGACCGCCGCGAAGGTTAAGAGTTTCTTAACCAGGATCGAGTGACTTGGAGTAACATTGTTCCCGATGGCTGCGGGTCTGAACCGGATATATCCTGATGTTTCAGCTTTTTCTGCGGGCGCGCGCACATCATTTTAGGAGCCGACTAAGCGAGCGGAATTTCAGGACGCGATCAGCCGATCGAGACGCTGAAATGGACCGGTCACGCGTAGGCTCAATTTTGAAAGCAATCGAAAACGCACTCCATGAGGCGGAGCGGGAACAATCCGGCCTCAGCCGCCGGGTTGAAGATGTGCTGGGTCGTGCAGCCGTAACGGTTGGAAACGGGACTGACGAATATCTGGAGCGGGAGTCGCTTGACAGCTACCATCAGGATTTATTCGGCGTCGAGATTTCCAACGGTCAACGCCGGCTGAACGAACTCTCCTCCAGCATCAAGCATTTCAAGTTCTTGAAGGTTGCACTCATCAGCAGGTTTCCTGACGTTAAAGCTTCGTCGTCCTGATCGACGGCTTTGTCCGCTCCAGGGCGGTAAAGGCACAATATGTTGAAGGGAGGTGCGCAGCCGTCGCTTCGGCCACCGCATGGACGATGAAATGGGAGACGTAGCCCGGCGATTCGCGCCAGCGGACATTTCCGATTACCTGATCGGGTCGGTTCGGTCCTCATCCTGCGGGAAACATCCGCGGCAGATAATCATGGCTCGGGCGAGCTTCGCGTCGTCCCTGGCCCGGATCGTCTCGTAGAGGGCCACCCATTCCTTCGAATATTTAGGAACCGCGGCGAGCAGTACTTCGTCATCCGGTATCGATGGAGTCGCATCGGCGACCTTTTTGATGGCCAATGTCCGGTGTCTCGGCGCGGGTTCGATAGAGTCGCGATCAGGACCGTGCCAGGCAAAAGATTCTCTGGGCGGGCCTTCGCGACAATTGTGATCAGCGGTCGCACATCCAGCGAGCGTAAACGCAGCTAAAATGATGGCAATCGATTTGAGCATGGTGGACCTGTTTGCGTGTGACCGAACCACGCACGCCCCTGGGCCCCAAAATTGCATCGTTTATGGTTAATAATTCCCTAACCAACGTCAGGAAGGCGGCTGGCGCCTGCCTTGATGCCGAGCGATTAACTAAATCAGGACGGCGAAATTGGCGGCTTTCTGATTGTCCGAGCGCGATCGTCGGGCGGATTCACCCTAAGGCAATGCTGCTGATCCCGATGACCGAAGGAGAGATGACGTCTGGATGCGTGCGCCGCGGGATGCGACAAGGCCACTGGCGGATGACACGTCGCGCGTTGCGCGGACAAGAAGCCCGTGCGCTGGTTCAGGGGTTTATTGTGCGCCCTGTTGCTGATCCCGGCTCGCGACGTCTTGGCAACCCGCTTCGCCTAAAAATCACCCCCGGAAACACCGTTCACGGACGACCAAATACTGGTAGGAACCGCAAAGAGCGCTGCAGAAAGGCCACGGACTTAGGTGGCCGTTTCCCAATGCCCAGTCGACATCTGAAAATGTCAGTCCGCTTTTTGCCGGCGCCTGATTAGCCAATAGACGCCATAGGCGATCCCAAGGAAGGGGAGTCCGGCGCCAGCGATGGGGCCCGGCGCACCGCGGACACCCCCGTTACCGCGACCTGGGCCTCCAGCATCACCAAAAATGTCTCCGACAACATCGGCCAAGCGCGCCGCCACGCCGCCCGAATTTCCTGAACCAGCCGCACCTTCGCCCCCGCCTGCGCCTCCGCCACTAGCCACGGGGGAGGCCGCGCCGTGTTGCTCACTTCCCTCGGAGCCTTTGTCCGATGAGTCGCCACTTTTTTGACTACCGGCACCACCGACGCCACCGCGGAGAACATGACTACCCTTCTCTGCGACGGGTCCTTGATGGCCAGCGGTTTCGGCCAACGCGGGAATTGCAAATAAGAATAAACACAAAGCTGGGAATACTGATTTCTTCACCGATTTACCCTTTTGCGATTTTCCCATTAATAGAGCCAAATCCCAAGCCCAGCAACCGTTGTCTTTAAGTTAGGGTTAAACTTTAAGGGGAATGACCGACCGGGCCTCGTCAGCCTCCGTGAGTTCCATCGACGCATTGTCCTAGAGCCTTTTCCGTTCCGATAGAATCGGAACGGGGCTCTGGATTCTTGTTTTGACGCGTTTTCCTCACGCGAACCGGTATCCACTTCGCTTGAAAACGCTTTAGGAGCGAACTGGCGATGCCTCTGAGCGGCCCGAGACGCAGGTGACCTTTCGTACCGGACCGATGGTCCACACTTTCCGCTTTGGTGCTGCGGGAGGTGTGGATGTCGGGGGAAAGTGAGTTCCGTGATGGAGGAACGCCAACGCTTCGTCGTCCGCCTGCTCGACGGGGAGGCCGGAACCGAGATCTTGCCGCGAATTTAGGCACATCGCGTAAAGCCGGCTACAAGATTTTCGACCGCTGATGTGCACAGGTTGGCGGTCATGGACGGCCGCTCGAGAGCCAGCTCCCGATCGGCTCAGGCGGCCGCTTCACGACGAAATCGGTCCTCGCCGATTGCAGTAGGCGCCAGCCTTCCAACTCGGTTCGGTGCCGATTCTCGTTCGTGTCGGCGCTGGCACCGAAGCGGCTGATGTATCCGAGTCGTCCGTGAAGAATGTTTGTACGCAACACCTGAGGTTGCAGCCAACGGTTCGACGGTTCTGCGCACTTCAAAGCTTTATCTTGCGCGCTGCCGCTATCGCGACCCTCCGGCAGGCGATCGAACTCCGGAATGGAGGCTAAGCATCAGAAGCGGCGGTCGGGCGCGGGAGACAGCAATCGCAGACACCAACTGACAAGGCAGACACCAACTGACAAAGAAGGCGTGCGGTGTCATCTCTCGCGCAAACTCTCCTGCTTGTATTTCATAAGCGGTGACAGCAGATAGCCGATGATCCGTCGCGATCCGGTCTTGATCTCGGCGGTCACCGCCATGCCAGGCGAAAGGTTGACCATTTTGTCCTCGACTTGCATTTGGTTGCGGTCGACCGAGATACGTGCTGCGTAGCTCAATTCCTGCCCCTTGGGCTCGCTGCCGGCGGTGGGTGAGCCAGCGCCAGCGGACTTGTCAGTCGATTTGTCGTTGGGAGTATCACGCACGATGGAATCAGATGAGATGTTCAGCACCCGTCCGTGCAGCAGTCCGTATCTGGTGAAATCAAAAGTATCGACCTTGATTTCCACCTGATCTCCGGCATGCACGAAACCGACGTCATGGTTGCTGACCATGGCTTCGATTTCGAGTTGACTGTCGCTTGGTACGATGACCATCAGGGATTCGGCGGGCGTTACTACGCCTCCGACCGTGTGTACGGCCAATTGCTGCACCATGCCGGACACCGGCGCGCTCAGCTGCTGAAGTTTGGTGCGCTGCTCGGCCTTCGACAAATCCGCCGCAAGTCCGGCGGCTTTTCGCTCGGCCTCGGCCAGCTCGCCGAACAGTGTTCGGCGAAACTCGGCCTTGGTCTGGCCGCGCGTTTCGATGATGGCGGCAACCGCTGCCCTTGCTTCCTTTAAGTGGCTCGCCTGCACCAATCGTTCGTGCTGGCTCTCGGTCAGCTGCTGCAGGACCTCGTAATACTGCAATCTGGAGCTGTATTCATTGAGCATCTTGCGGATGTTGACACGCTCTTCGATGGTCGGAATGATCGCCTCAAGCTTATCGACCGTCGCCGAGATAGTCGCGAGTTCAGCCTCCTTTTGCGTCCTTTGCGCGTCCAACGCCGCAATTTTCGCCCTGTGCTCGGTGACCTGCGCCAGCAGAAACTGGCGCTGCATGGCGACGGACACCGGATCGGCTCCTTCCGGTGGATTGAAGCCGGAAAGCGGTTCGTCGGTATCGGCGAGTGCCGCACGCAGGCGAGCCGCATCAAGTTGTGCCGACTGCAAATCAGCTTTGAGGTGATGAATCTCGCCTTCATTGATGGTGGAATCGAGTTCGACCAGCACATCACCGGCATTTACATTTTGGCCGTTGGTGACAAGTATGGCGCTCACGACGCCGGTTTCGAAGGGTTGAATGACCTTACTATGGCCGGTCGGAATAACTTTTCCGGTTGCGGTGGCAACGATATCCACATGGCTCAGGCTCGCCCACACCAACGCCAGCAAGAACAGACCAATAAGAGTCGCGCCGATCGCCCGACCGGTGGGGGAGGGCGGGGTTTCGACGATTTCCAGTGCCGCTGGAAGGAACGCAAGCTCCTCCCGGTCCCGCGGTTTGGGACTTGCCGGAAAAGGAACAACCTTCATCGCCGCTTTCATGAAATCTTGCCTAAAGCGTCAAGCTCTCGCCGTTTTTGTTGGCGATTGAGGACAGTCAACGGGACAATCAAGGCCTTATTTGGCCATACCCATGGAATCGCGATCGGATAATGCGAATACGCCTTTATTATATCCGTCATCTTAGCTGACTGTATCTTAGCTGACTGTGAATTTTCTCCTAGTCGTAATAAAATCTGGTGGCGCGAAGGCTTTGCTTAAACTATGGCTAAGAGGTTTAGAATAGAATCTGCGGCTAATTCCGTAAATCTGCCGGCACTCGACAACTCCAGAACCAGAGGAACGTAAGGGCCGAAATGACGGCAGATTCGGAAATACCCGAGCCGAATGATCCAGGTCTCACAGCGCTGGTTATGCTGCTGCGTTTTCACGGGATCGGGGCGGACCCGTCTCAGATTCGTCATCAGTCGGGGACCGTAGCGATCGGCACTCCGGAGATGGTCCGATGCGCCAGAGAATTTGGTCTCAAGGCGCGTGAGTTGAAAACGACTTGGGCGCGCCTGGCGACTACCGCGTTGCCGGCCATCGCCGTGCTCAAGGACGGCGATTTTCTCCTGCTCGGTAAAGTTGGTGGCGACAAGATCGTCGTGCAGTCCACAAAGACACCGCGCCCGGAATTGATGACCAAGGAGGACCTCGAGGCGGTCTGGGACGGCCGCATCGTCCTGATGACCCGCCGCGCCAACCTGGCGGAGCTGTCACGCCGCTTCGACATCACTTGGTTCTTGGGCGCGATTCACAAGTATCGTCAGCAATTGGCCGAGGTACTCGTCGCTTCCTTCTTTCTTCAACTGTTTGCGCTTGCTTCTCCGTTATTCTTTCAGGTGGTCATCGACAAAGTCCTGGTTCATCGCAGCATCGGCACGCTTGATGTATTGGTGATCGGGCTGCTGGGAATGGCGTTATTCGAGACCATTCTCGGAATCCTTCGGACTTACCTTTTTTCGCATGCGACCAACCGGATCGACGTCGAACTTGGCGCACGGTTGTTTCAGCACTTGCTGGCATTGCCCACGGCCTATTTTCAAGTCCGCCGGGTTGGCGATTCAGTCGCGCGCGTGCGCGAACTGGAAAACATCCGGACTTTCTTGACCAGTTCGGCGCTGACGCTTGTGATCGATCTGTTCTTCACCTTCGTTTTCCTTGGCGTGATGTTCCTCTATTCTCCGCTGTTGACCGGGATCGTCTTTGCTGGATTCCCCTTCTACGTGGGGATTTCCGCCGGGGCCACGCCGCGGTTCCGCCAACTGCTCGACGAGAAGTTCAAGCGCGGCGCGGAGAGCCAGGCCTTCCTGGTGGAAAGCGTCGCCGGGGTTGAGACCCTCAAGGCGATGGCGGTTGAGCCTCAAATGCAGCGGCGCTGGGAGGAGCAGCTCGCCGGCTATGTAGCGGCGAGCTTTCGGGTCTTGCGGCTCGGCAACACCGCCAGCAATAGCGTGCAATTCGTCAACAAGGTCGTTATGGCCGGCATCCTGTATTTCGGAGCTCGGCTGGTCATCTCCGGAGACCTGACGGTGGGCGAGCTAGTCGCCTTCAACATGCTGGCAGGCCGCGTCAGTCAGCCGGTGTTGCGGTTGGCTCAGATCTGGCAGGATTTTCACCAGGCACGGCTCTCGGTGGAGCGGCTGGGCGACATTCTCAACACGGCGCCGGAACCCAAGTTCAATCCGGCCCGCGCGGCGCTGCCTAACATTCGGGGCGACGTCACGTTTGACCATGTTGTGTTTCGTTATCGCATCGACGGGCCCGAGGTGCTCCACGACGTCAGCTTTAACGTGTCCGCCGGACAGATCATCGGCGTCGTCGGACCTTCTGGTTCAGGCAAGAGCACGGTGGCCAAACTTATTCAACGCCTCTACGTTCCCGAACGCGGACGCGTGCTGGTCGACGGGGTCGACCTCGCCATGGTCGATACGTCCTGGCTGCGCCGCCAGATCGGTGCGGTACTGCAGGAGAACGTGCTCTTCAATCAGTCGATTCGAGACAACATTGCGTTGCCGGACCCGGCCATGCCGATCGAACGTGTCGTCGATGCGGCCAAGCTCGCCGGCGCCCACGATTTCATATTGGAGCTGCCGGAAGGCTATGACACGATTGTGGGCGAGCGCGGCGCCAGTCTTTCGGGTGGACAGCGTCAACGCATCGCCATCGCACGGGCGCTGGTGACCAATCCGCGCATTTTGATTTTCGACGAAGCTACCAGTGCGCTTGATTATGAAAGCGAGCGCATCATTCAGGACAACATGCAACGTATCGCCCAGGGGCGCACCGTATTCGTCATCGCTCACCGTCTGTCGACGGTACGCCGAAGCCATCGTATCATTACCATCGATCGCGGCAGGCTGGCGGAGGACGGAACCCACGAAGAACTGATCAACAAGGGCGGCCGTTATGCGACGCTGCACCGGGTGCAGGCGGATATCCACGAAGTACGTTAGTTGTAGCGACGCTCGATTAATTAACGATTTGGGATTTCGGGTGGGCGAAAAGCGGCCTTGACGAGAACCGCTCGCAGGTCGATTCGGCCGTATACGCCGGTAAAAAACGGCTACTATTGCTCGGTAGCGGCGCGGCAGCCGCGATTACGCCGGCGGCAATCCTGCCCACGTTGTGGGACAAAATGACCGCATTCTCATTAACAGGGGGGATTAAACAGGGGCCGATTAGCGCGCGGCATGTCGTGCCGGCGTGGGCGAGGAGGCCAGGGGCGTCGACCTCCTGGGCAAGGCGGCCGCCAGAAGGTGACGAAGAACGCCAATTCCAAAAAAATAGCCGATTTGCAGACATGTCGCGGTGGTGGCAACGATCAGGACGACATACCAACCGCTCCGAGCGTGCATAAATCCCGTTCCGGCCGCAACAATCACCAAAATCGCGAGCGCAGGGATCAACACCCTGATTTTGAAGCGCTGTCCCAGCGCGGCTCCGACGAAAAGGCCGATCAATGACAATGTAATCATGATTTCTCTCCACCACGATCACGTTCACGCCTCACCGGTTAATTTTTGGTGAAGTCGGTGCTCCGCCGCGGCGCAGGATGGAACCGCCCTTGCTCCCGAATCCTAACGATTCGGTAATCAAGTTGTTCCCCGCTTTCGGGCAGAATTGGGGTCGTTGTTGGGAGAGGTTGGGTCCATTGTGGGCGCGAAGCAGTGAAGGGCGATTGGACTGCGCCCTGGCCTCGGACGCGAATGATTCGCAACATGTCTGAAAATGGCCCTTCGCAGGCGGCAATTGTCAGCACGACCAAACCGTTACCAGCGCGTACGATGCATTTAATATTTTTTCTCGCGCCAGCGCAAATCCAGGCCGGTCACAGCTTTAACTTGAGAGCGGTTAAGCTATTCAGTCGCCCAAGAACCTGCCTGTCAGTCTTGCAGGCCGGTCTGGCCGACAAATACAAATAAAGCACGTTTGAGCTGGAAGCGGGCGAGCCGGCAGAACGCCGGCACTCCTAAACCGCCTTTCGAAGCCGACGACAAACACGATTGCCCCGATCCTAGAACCGAAATCGGGCGCCAGCACGAGAGCCTTTTCCGTTCCGATCAAATCGGAACGGGGCTCTAGATTCTTGTTTTGACGCGTTTTCTTCACGCGAACCGGTATCCACCCCGGATCAAATCCGGGCCGGCTTTCGCTCGAAAACGCTCCAGATATTGAAATTCAACCCAGGCAGATGCTGACGAGCCGATAACGAACCGGAGGCTTCGGGTCGAGGGATCGGTCGGATGAATTATCGGATGAATTAATGTTGCGTCGCGCCCCGTCCTCTGTATATAGTGCCATTGGTTAAAAAGTTTTTAATTTTGATGGTTCCAATTTAATTGGCTTAGATTTAAATAGTAAAATTTGGTGGTGGTGATTTATGTCGATTGGCTCGGATATCCGCGACAAGACGGGACTACTGGGGGATCTATCGCACCGGGCGCCGACCAGTTTTTCCAGCGACGCGATCCCCTATGTTTTGTCGACAGTTGACGCAGCTATCATTCTGATTGCGAGCTTGGTGGGCGGGGTCGGTTACCAGCTTTTGGTTGGCAATCGAATGCCAAGTCTCTTGCCGTATTGCGCCGTTGGTCTGCTCGCGGGCTTGCTCTACGTCCTGCGGATGAAGGGCAGCGGTTATTACGATTTTCCAGACAGCGCCAAGCCGCGGGTCGAGATCGGCGAAATACTGGTTTGCTGGCTCACGACAGGATTATTGCTCGCATTCATCGCATTCCTTCTCAGGGTCGGCGTCGACTTTTCTCGTGGTGCATTTGTCGCGTTTTATTTCCTGGCGCCTGTGGGTTTGCTGGCGGGGCGCAAGATTGCAAAGATGGCCTTGGCGGAAGCCATATCACGCGGTGTGATCGGACGCCGCGACTCGCTCCTTGTCGGCGATTTCAATGAATTGGCGTCACTCGAACCGAAGGATTTGCTGGCCTTTTTTGGTGCCACCAATGTAAGCCGCTTTATGTTGAGCCAGGAAGAGGATCCTCTGCGACGCTCATCGACAGATACTCGGGTTATGAATTCCGTCGCTGATTATGTCCGCCGACACGATTGCCGAGAACTGTTGCTGGCACTGCCTTGGAACGATGTGGGCCGCATTGAATTCGTCCGGGATCACGTCAAGTCCCTCCCGGTTGCTGCGCGGTTGTTGCCGGACATGCAGGTCCGGTCATTGACCCACTTTACGTCCTCCGCGCGCCGGCGGGTATTGGCTATCGAAATCCAACGGGCACCCCTTACCGGGACTCAGCGTTTGATCAAGCGCACCATGGATATCGTCCTGGCTTCCGTGGCGCTGTTGTTTTTCTTGCCCGTCATGGTCCTGACGGCAATTGCGATCAAGCTTGACAGTCCTGGCCCGATTATTTTTCGGCAGAACCGAAAAGGATTCAATGGCCGGCAATTCGTCATATTCAAGTTTCGGACCATGACGGTCCAGGAGGATGGGGCAGCTGTTACACAAGCGACCCGTGGCGATTCGAGGGTGACCGCCATCGGAAAGTTGCTGCGATCGTCGAGCATCGACGAACTGCCTCAGTTATTGAACGTGTTAAAGGATGACATGTCATTGATCGGGCCGCGTCCTCATGCCCTGGCCCATGACAACTATTTCGAGAATGTCTTGAGCGATTACGCCTATCGCCATCACGTCAAGCCGGGCATGACGGGCTGGGCGCAATGCAACGGCGCGAGGGGCGCGACGCCGTCGATCGAACATATTTCTGAGCGGGTGAAGCTTGATCTCTGGTACATCAACAACTGGAGCCTCTGGCTCGACGTCCAGATTTTGATCAAGACGTTTTTTGAGGTCATGCGAAAGCGAAATGCCTATTGAGCATCGGGGCTTTTTGCAGTCGGATGTTTCGCTTTGAAATATGATTTCAAATGGTTTGTTGTGATCGGTGGCACGGCCGTCGGAATTATCGACTGTCGCTTTCGACGTCAGTCTTGAAAGGCTCTCATGTGACCGTAGCCGTGCGTTCGAGCAAGAAATTGAATCTTGACTCGATGTCGATCGATGAGGTGTGGCATCTCCACGAGGAGATTATTCGGGTTCTGCTGGCTAGATTGACGGCGGAAAAACGCGAACTCGAAAAGAGGTTGGCACGGCTTAGTCGCGAAACAGGAAAGATGACGCGCCCGGATCCGGCGGAGTCGGAATTGAACAAGGATATACCCGGCAAGCAGCGCAAATATCCGAGGGTGCTGCCTAAATACCGAAATCCGGATGAGCGATCCGAAACGTGGTCGGGGCGTGGAAAGCAGCCGCGCTGGATGACCCGGGCCCTTCAGGCTGGCCGCACGATCGAGGAATTCGTGATTGGTAGTTTGGAATTGAACAGGAATAATGCTGCGGGGCAACGGTCAGAAACGCTTTAAAGCAGCTGACCATGTTCGGATTGTACCGAGCGTCGCAGAATTTCCATCGTGCTTTCGGCGATCCGGCTTGCAAAATTCGTTGCCGCCTTCGTTGTTTCCGCACCCGATTTGGCAGCCTTATTCCGCCGCTGTCATTGGTCTGAATGAGTTCAACGGACCCGTCGTCGAGCGTGAAGTAAGTTTCCGACGGGTCATCACCGCCTTGCAAATATTGGCGAGGCAGCCAAGTCGGCGGTGCTGCGGAGGCTTTTGGGCGCCGCGATCGCGTTGTAGTTGGCTGCGGCAATCCTTCGCCAGAAAGACCAATCTGCGGCTGCCGCCCGGGACGAATGTTATGCATCATGTCGGGCCAGCTTTCCGGCCGCGGTGATATCGAGCGAGCGGACGAACCTGATCACGGCGGGAACCTTGTAGGACGGCAGCGAGGCCCGGCAATCGGCCAGAATTTCAGCGCGAACCTCATCGCTGCGGCTGGGGTCGCTGCCTTCAGCCAGAATGACGTCGGCGACCACGATGGCGCCGGTGATCGGGCTGCGTCTGGACTTCGCGCGCGACATGCTGACCTCGGCATGCCGGTTGATGACGGCCTCGATTTCTTCCGGATGAACCTTGAGGCCGCCGATATTGATGATGCCGCCACGCCGTCCCACGAAGTGGTACCTGTCGCCGCGTAGTTCGACCATGTCGCCGGTGTCGACGAATCCCTCTGCATCGGCCAGCGCCGTTGCGTTTGGGCCGACATAGGCGCGGGCGGTTCGCGTCGAACGAATCCGCAGCGATCCGTCTTCGACTTTCATTTCGACACCACCGCGGCTCTCCCCGATCATGCTTGCGGGGAATCCTTCCTGGCCGTCATTGACGGCAAAGCCGACGCCTGCCTCGGTCGATGCATAGGCATGACCGATCGAGGCCGCCGGAAAGGCCCGGCTCAAGCCGTCAAGCACCGCCTGGTCGGCGATCTCGCCCGACAACCGAACGTAACGCGGCGAAAACTCCGTCACCGATCCACTCATCAGAAGTTTGCGCCAGTGCGATGGCGTACCCGATATCTGGGTGACACCCGCCGCGCGCAGCCGGTCGATGTAATCGGCCAGCGGCTCTCCCGGCTCCGACAACACCATCGAACCGCCGCCGATGATGGCGCGCAGGAAGATCTGAAGGCCACCGTAGCGGCGAATGTCATAGAAGGTGGCCCAGACCGCGGGACCGGTCCGCGCCGGGCTGTCCGCGACAATCGCGCCGGTCAGTCCCTCCAGGGTGTGGCTGACGATTTTCGGCACGCCCGAGGTGCCCGATGTCAGCATCAACCATTCCGTCGCCTGCTCGGTCCGCGCCTTGGCGGCCGCATGCGCGGGCGCGCCGGCGGTCACGATCAGGCGGGTGCCCGCATCGGTCCACTGCGCCGGATGGTCGGTAACCACGGCATCGATGCCGGCACCTTCCATCAGGGCCTGAAGGTAGCCGGCGTTGAGATCGGGCGGACACAGCAGCATCCGCCGGGCAACGCCATCAAGTTCCGTCATTACAATGCCGGATATCAGCTGATCCGCCACGGCCAGCAGCACCGACCGTCCGGAGAGTTCGCCGAGGCGGCCTGCCAGGCAGGTCTCTCCGAGGATATCCGTCAGCGACACCACCTGCCGCGCGTCCGAAATCGTGCGGCCTCTTAACTCCGCGCCGAGATAGTCACGGAGCGCGAAGGCTTCACGCGGGGACATTTTCATAGGCCTTGATGAAGTCGCCTATCGTGAGGGGAAACGCTGCATCCTCCGATATGGTAAACGGATCGACGCCGAGCTCGTCTTCCAGCCTCGCAACCAGAATTGCAAAGCCGAGCGAATCGAAGCCCGTTTCGTGAAGCGACAGATCGTCGTCGAGCGGCGGCAGCGTGACCTTCTGCTCGGTGGCTATCTGCTGCATCGCGGAAATAATCTTTAACCTTGTCGACATGGA
>Ga0209006_10001882_pt1 | contig 18963 bp, 18 predicted proteins | sample JacPin_JW_Ref_O2_FD_188567 | JGI IMG/M metagenome (GOLD analysis project Ga0209006, IMG submission 188567) | Forest soil microbial communities from Algoma, Ontario, Canada - Jack Pine, Ontario site 1_JW_Ref_O2 (SPAdes) (version 2) | ecosystem: Environmental > Terrestrial > Soil > Boreal...
GTGTGGGCGGAACACGGCGGCGTGTTCGCCATGCCGAATTTGCGCGGCGGCGGCGAGTTTGGCGAAGCCTGGCATCACGCGGGCATGCTGGAGAAAAAACAAAATGTGTTCGACGATTTTTTCGCGGCGGCCGAATGGCTGATTGCGAATCACTATACGCGTCCATCGCGGCTGGCCATCACCGGACGAAGCAATGGGGGTTTGCTGATGGGCGCGGCGATGACGCAGCGTCCGGATTTGTTCGGAGCAATCGTATGCGGCTATCCGCTGTTGGATATGGTGCGCTATCAGAAATTTTTGGTGGCGCGATTCTGGGTGCCTGAATACGGATCGTCCGACGATCCGAAGCAGTTTCCTTTTCTCTACGCTTATTCGCCCTACCATCATGTGGTGAAGGGCACGAAATATCCGGCTGTGCTCTTTCTCACCGGCGATAGCGACACGAGAGTGGCCCCGCTGCACGCGCGAAAGATGGCGGCGGAGATGCAGGCGGCGCAAGGCGGCGACAAACCGATCCTGCTGATGTATGACACCAAGCTGGGCCACACCGAAGGCCGGCCGGTGAGTAAAATTATCGAGGAAGACACCGCGGTGCTGCAGTTTATGTTCGCACAAGTGGGAGTTTCAAATTTTTGAGTGAATGGACACAAATCGTCCGAGTTTCTAAATCATAACCACGTCCGTTTCGTCAAAGCCGGTAGGAAAGAATGGGGGAAGAATGCGCCGAATTTGGATAGCCGGTCTTGCGCTCGCGGCAATGAACTTATTTTTGAGCGCGAATGTGCACGCGCAAACCAAGGCCAGCCCGATTCGTCTGGTGGTTGACGCCTCGCAAGCAGCGCAAAAAATTCTGCACACGCATATGGAGATTCCAGTTTCGCCCGGGCCGCTGACGCTTTATTACCCGGAATGGATTCCGGGCGAGCACATGCCGGATGGCCCGATCATCGAGGTGGCGGGGCTGAAATTCAGCGCCGCGGGCAAAACAATTCCCTGGCGGCGCGATTTGGTAGAGATGTTTTCGATCCATTTGACTGTTCCCGCAGGCGTCACTTCTTTGACGGCGGACTTTGATTTTCTGCTTTCGGCTCCGGCTACAGGATATTCGGCGGGCGCGTCGGCTACCAATTCGCTGGCGTTGTTGAGCTGGAACCAAGTTTTGCTTTATCCCAAAGGCTTCAACATTCGCGACATCACGTTTACGCCAAGTTTGAAGCTCCCCGACGGATGGAAATACGGGACGGCGCTTCCCGGCGCCAAGCGGAACGGCGACGCGATTGATTTTTCTCCGGTGACTCTCAACACGCTGGTGGATTCGCCGGTCATCACCGGAAAATATTTTCGCGAGATCGAGCTGACGCCAGGCCAGAATCCTGCGCACTTTATGGACATTGCCGCGGACAGCGAAGCAGCGTTGGCGATGAGTCCCGAGACGCAGACGCATTTTCACCAGCTGGTGGCGGAAGCGGGCGCTCTTTTCGGCTCGCGGCATTATCGTGATTATCATTTTTTGCTCACGCTCAGCGATGATGTGGCCCACTTCGGCCTGGAGCACCATGAATCGAGCGACGACCGAACGGCGGAGCGCAACTTGATCGACGAACCCGAGTTGATCGTATTTGCCGGGCTTCTCCCGCATGAATTTGTGCATTCGTGGAACGGGAAATACCGGCGTCCGGAAGGATTGGCCACCCCCGATTATCAGCAGCCCATGAAGGATGACCTGCTTTGGGTGTACGAAGGGCTCACCGAATATCTCGGCAGCGTTCTCACCGTGCGCAGCGGATTGTTGACGAAGGATCAAGGCATGGACGAACTGGCCGAACTTGTGGCCACGTATGAACATCGTCCGGGACGAGATTGGCGTCCGCTGCAGGATACCGCCGATGCTGCGCCGTTTCTCTACAACGCGACGGAAGACTGGTCGAACTGGCGGCGCGGAACGGATTTCTATGAGGAAGGCGAGTTGCTGTGGCTGGATGTGGACGAAACTTTGCGCGGGCTTACCAAAGATCAGAAATCGATGAACGACTTTTGCCGGATTTTTCATGGCGGCCCCGGCGGCGCGCCAGCGTTGAAAACGTACAAGTTTGAGGATGTGGTGGCCACGTTGAATAGTTTGGCGCCGTATGACTGGGCGGGATTTCTTCGGGCGCGGCTGGACGGCACTTCCACAAAAACGACGATCGAGGCGGTCGAAAACGGCGGATGGAAATTGGTGTACACCGAAGAGCCCAACGCCACGGAAGAAATCGCGAGCATGCTGGAGAAACGCCTGAATTTGACGTTCACTGTTGGCATGGTTATTTCCGATGACGGAACGGTGGGCGATGTAACTCACGGCGCGCCGGCGTATAACGCGGGAATCGGGCCCGGCATGAAAATTATCGCGGTGAATGGAAAGCAGTATTCCCCGGATGAAATGCGGCAGGCAGTGGCCGAATCGAAATCGTCCGCCGCTCCGATTCAGCTCATCGTGGCCAACGGCGCGCAATTTCAGACGCGATCCATCGACTATCACGGCGGTTTGCGCTGGCCTCATCTGGTGCGCGACGCTAGCCGCCCGAATTACCTGGATGAAATTTTGAAACCGATGGCGCCGGCTATCGGAACGGCGCAACCTGCGGAGTAATTCGTTCACTCGGCTAACGAGATTAAGCACGGACTATAGGATTTTCCCAGGGCGAGCGCGCATCGCAGTTTAGTTGCGACGGAGAATGAAGGAATGAAGATTCATCCTTACGTGATCATGGGCATTTTGTTCATCGCGCTGGGCATTGCGGCGCTGGTGCATCCGAATCTCAGCATGCCGTCGAAGAAAAGCGAAATAGAGATTGCCGGCACAAAGACCATCATGGAAACCACGAGGATTATAGAAATCCCCAAAGTTTTCGGCATACTTTTGCTGGTTGCGGGCGGCTCGTTCATTTTTCTGAGCACGGCAAAATCTAAATAGAAACTTGGGCTAACGAGGCGGAATGAATTTCACTGAGCGCAACAACGGAATGTTACTGGCCGCATGTATCGCGGGGATGGCCATTGTGGGGACAGTGATTGTCGCGTCGCCGGCAGTAGTGAGGGCGCAAGCCGTGAAGAAACGCGCCATCACGTTCCAGGATTTAATCTCGATGCGCCGGCTTAGCGATCCGCAGCTTTCGCCGGACGGCAAATGGGTGGCCTACAGCGTTGCCACTCCAAATTTGGAGACGAACCGGACGTCGCGCGACATATGGGTCGTGAGCGTCGCGATCGGCGAGCCGCGCCAATTGACGCATGGCGGGAGCGATACGCGGCCCCGGTGGTCACCGGATGGCCAGAACCTGGCATTTATTTCCGCACGCGCGGGAGGAAATCAGCAAGTTTTCCGGATTGCCCTCAAAAACGGCGAAACGACCCGCGTCACTTCCCTTTCGACGGGAGCGGACAACGAGATTTGGTCGCCGGATGGAAAGACTATCGCGTTCGTTTCCAGCGTTTTCCCGGAGTGCCTGGACGACGCATGCAACGCGCGCCGCGATGCCGAAAAAGCAAAAGGCAAAGTGAAGGCGCGAATCTACGAAAAATTACTTTACCGCCATTGGAACAGCTGGTGGGATGGCAAGCGCAGCCATCTTTTTGTGGTTCCATCTGCGGGCGGAACTCCGCGAGACCTCACGCGCGGCGCGGACTACGATGTGCCGCCGTTCAACCTGGGTGGCCCGGAAGCAATCGCATTTTCGCCGGACAGCCAGGAAATTTGTTTTACTGCGAACACGGACAAAAATGAGGCGCTCAGCACAAATGGCGATCTCTTCACCGTGCCCGCTTCGGGCGTAGGCTCGCCGACGCGGATTACTTTGAATCCTGCCGACGATTGGGGGCCGGTGTACTCGCGTGACGGAATGTGGATCGCCTATCGCGCGCAGATGAAGCCGGGCTATGAATCCGACCGCTGGCGGCTCATGCTTTATTCCCGCAAAAATAGAAAAGAAACCAGCTTGACTGACGATTTCGACCACAGTGTGGAATCGTACGAGTTCGCGCCGGACAGCAAGACGATTTACTTCACCGCCGAAGACAAAGGCGAAATGCCGATCTATTCGATCGCCGCCGCTCCCGGAAATTCGCCGAAAGTGGTGGTGAACGGAAATTTCAACGACGAATTTGACGTGAGCAGCGATGGACACACGCTTGCCTTTGCGCGCACCAGTTTGACCATGCCCGCGGAAATTTTTTTCGCCAATTCCGACGGCAGCGGCGTCCGCCAGCTCACCCATCAAAACTCGGCGCTGCTTTCGCAGCTCGATCTCGCCAAGCCCGAAGCTTTCTGGTTCGAAGGCGCGGAGAAAACGCAGGTGGAAGGCTTTTTGATCCGTCCGCCGAATTTCGACGCATCAAGAAAATATCCTACTTTGCTGCTGATTCATGGCGGGCCGCAGAATGCGTGGACCGACGCGTGGGGCTACCGTTGGAACCAGCAAGTGATGGCAGCGCCCGGATACGTTGTGCTGGCGATCAATCCGCGCGGCTCGAGCGGCTACGGGCAGAAATTTACGGCCGAGGTGAGCCGCGATTGGGGCGGGAAGGCTTACCAGGATTTGATGGATAGCTTGGACGCGGCCATCGCGAAATATCCGTTCATTGACGCTTCACGGCTCGCTGCTGCGGGCGGATCTTTCGGCGGATACATGGTGGACTGGATCGCCACGCACACCGGGCGTTTCAAATGTTTGATCAGCCACGCGGGAACTTACGACGCGGTTAGCATGAACGCGACCGAGGAACTGTGGTTTCAAGAATGGGAGTTTGATGGCGCGCCGTGGGGAGATTCCGAGTTCTACAAGAAATGGTCGCCCAGCGAATATGCCGCCGGGCTTGGAAAATATAAGACGCCCACGCTTGTAGTCGCCGGCGAAATGGATTTTCGCGTGCCTTATACACAAAGTCTTGAGTTTTTCACGGCGCTTCAACGCCAGGGCGTGCCTTCGAAACTTCTGGTTTTCCCGGACGAAGGGCATTGGGTGATGAAGCCTCAAAATAGCGAGTTGTGGTACAAAACTTTCCTCGCTTGGCTCGCTGAGTATTTGAAGTAGCCCACGCCAAAGAGCCACGTCAAAAGCGCCGGCGAGACGCCGGCGGTACGCGAACTTAAGATCGAAGCTCGTTTGAGTTGGCTGCCACGGCTGCCTACGGAGATTTCCCCTTATCCCAGATTGCGTACTTAACCGGATTGACGCGCAAACCTCGTCTGATAAATTTTCCTTTCTCCTTTCGCCAACTTTGGAGGTGCCACGTGTGGGCGTCTGCGCGGAATTACTGCTTTGTCGCGTTATTTGGACTTGCTCTGATTTCTCCAAGAGCACATGGTGGAACGCTAACGATCACGAGCTCGCCGGCCGGTGCAACCGTTGAGATTGATGGCGTAGTGGTAGGCACAACTCCCTGTGAAGTCAAACTACCGGGAGGATACTTTCATAAAACAAAAAACGTGTTTGGCGAAAGGCTTGAACACCCGATGGTTGCACGTGTCTATAAGGAAGGTTACACAGTCCAGGAAATTAAACTCACGGAGGGACCATTCGAATGGGTAGCCCTTAACGGCAGGGATCGTGGACGATATTGGCTGGTCAAGAAGACTCATGTCCCCTTGGTGCTTGAGCCGGTGTCCACAGTGTTCAATTCCCACACTCGAATGAGTATCGCTCTGGAAACTGGCGGGGCCCCCAGCAAAGAACTGCCGATTGAAAACATCATAGATATTGCAAATGCTGCGGTCGTCAAGCTTCACGATTCAGGAGGATGGGGAACCGGTTTTTTGATTACCAGCACCGGCGTGATTGCGACTAATCACCATGTCGTTGAAGGCCATGCATCCATCAGCGTCGGGCTTTCGAATGGCACTCAATTATTTGGGAGAGTTGTTTACACCGACCGCAAAACCGATCTGGCGCTCGTAAAAGTTGAGGGTCAGGGGTTTCCGCATTTAAAGCTTGCCGAACTTTCCGAGGTACACGCGGGCCAAACTGTTGTTGCGATCGGCAACCCTGCGCAGGGAATGCAAAATACAGTCACGAAGGGAATCGTCAGCGCAGTGGGACCAAAGCCGGACGCGGGGAATGGCACGTGGATACAAACGGATGCGGCCATTAATCCCGGTAATAGTGGAGGTCCCCTTCTGAATACGCGGGGGGAAGTTATCGGCATAAATACTCAAAAGAGATTTACCGAACATGGGACGAGTGATGCTGATGACCGCCCACTCCAAGGCATTGGATTTGCGCTCAGTTCTTCGGATCTGTTGCAGATCCTGCAGCGTTTCTATCCGGATACAGGGCCTTCGGTACCGTCGTTGGAGGCTCAGCCCACTGGCAGCGGAAGCGTTGTTATCTCCTGCGAAAGTGCAGGAGCGGAAATTTACGTCGATGGGAGGTTCGTGGGGCAAACACCGTCAACAATCCCTTTGCCAACTGGTTCGCACCACGTGGTGATTAAGGCCGCAGGCAAGAAGGAATGGGAATGCGATCTTGAGGTTGTTAAAGACAGTCAGCTTTCTTTGCATCCAGTTCTTGAGTAATTCCCGTGACGAGCGCAAAGTCGCGGTTATCGCGCGAGTCCGGTATAAGCCCAGGCTTTGCGCAAATAGTGATCGAGTTCCGGCACGCGCAGAATTTTCAGTAAAATTCCAAGCAACACAATCCCTGCCGATGTGACGATCACGAGCAACACCAGCCCACCCCAAATTTTTTGCCAGGGCAAATGGCTTTCCAGCAAAAGAGTAAGGCGGTAACACGCAATGCCGGCCACCAGCGATGCGCCAGTCATTTTCAGGAAGAAAACCACGAGGGTGCTTTCCTCCGGATTTTTGGTGCGCCGATTCAGCAGAATGAAAAGAACAACAGTGTAAGCGATGATGCCGAAAGAACTGGCCAGCGCCAAACCTACGTACTGCATGTGACGCGCGAGCCACCAATACACAGGAATGTTGAGCGCGGTCATCACCGTGCCGACTACGGCTGGCGTAATGGTGTCGCGCGTGGCGTAAAACCCGCGAGCCAGAATGTATTGCGCGCCCCAAGCGAACATTCCAATCGAGAAATAGGCCAGAGTCTGGCCCGTGGCGTACAAGTCCTGCCCGTGCATGCGCGTATGCGAAAAGACTAGATTCACGACCGGGACGCTCTGCGCAATAGTCAGCGCGGAAATTGGAAGCAGCAAAAATATCAGTCCTTTGAACGTGGTATTCAGCACGCGGTTTAATTCTTCAAATTTCTTTTCCGAATATAACTGAGCCAGGAATGGAAACGACGCGACACCGACTCCCTGGCCCACCAGGCCAAGCGGCACGCGCATCAAATTTTTGCCGTAGGTGAGCCAGGTGATCGAAGCGGCCTGAAGATACGATCCAAAATATCGAATGATCCAATCGTCGGCGAAAGAAACGGACACGGCCAGCATGATGGGAACTGACAGTTTCAGAAAAAGCCAAAAGCCGGGATGCTTCACGTCGAAGCTCGGTGAAAAAACCGCGCCGGCCCGGTCTGCGCCGTATATTTGCAGCAGGAAATTTCCGGCAATAGCTCCGCCCAGCACACCGACCGCAAACCCGGTGATGCCAATTCGCGGAGCCAGCAAAATTCCACCGAGTATGATTCCAATGTTGTAAATCAAAGGCGCGAGCGAAGGTATTACGAATTGGCCTTTGGCATATTGCACCGCGCTCAAGATGCTTCCTTCATAAAAACAGATTTGCGCGGGCAGCATCAGGCGCGTAAGGAAAACAACGCGGGCGCGTTCGGGCGGACTGAATCCGGGAGCGATCCAATTCACGATATGCGGCGCGAAAAGCTCGCCCAGCAGAACCAAACCGATCAGAACAAAACCCATCACGGTAATTACGGTGGAAAAAACACGCCAGCCCTCTTCTTCGCGTTTTTCCGCTGCATATTTCGCAAAAACCGGGATGAAAGTCACGCTCAAGGAACCACCCGCGATCAAATAGTTCAGAAAATCGGGCAGAGTGAACGCGGCATTGTACGCATCCGTGACGGCATTCGAACCCATCTGATGGGCCAGCGTCCAATCGCGAAAAAATCCCAGCACGCGGCTCAGCAGAACGCTGGCCATCACGATGCCGGTAGCCGCGGCAATGCGACGGTGCATTGTTCCGGTGTCTGAAGCGGTCGTCACGAACGCAATGGTAGATGTTTTGGCGCGTTTGAACTAGAGCGTTAACGCGAGGTGTTTCCGATGCGAAATGATTGCCGAGGCGCGATGAAGAATGGCGGAGAATTTTCAGGACAAAATGATTCAAGTGATCGAGAAGAAAGTTACTCCAGATTCGCGTCGTGCTCCGCTAGCGCGTCCATGCCTTCCGGGGGACGAATAGGCTCGCGCGTGGGCGTTCCATCCGGGGCAGCACGCAGGTATTGCACAGGCCAGGGAATGGGAAAGCCGAGTTCGTGACCGACTTGCAACGGCCAATAAGGCTGGCGCAGAAATTCGCGCGCCATGATTACAATGTCGGCGCTTTCTTCGCGCAGAATTGTGTCCGCTTGATTCGCAGACGTGATCAGGCCTACGGCGCCGGTCATCACGTCCGTCTCGTGGCGAATTTCCCGCGCGAATGGAACCTGATATCCAGCCCGTATCGGAATTTTTGCTCCGGGTGCAATGCCGCCGGAGGAACAGTCGATCAAGTCCACACCCAGCGGAGCGATTTTTTGTACCAATTGAACGGACTGATCCAGGTCCCAGCCGCCTTCAATCCAATCCGTCGCGGAAATTCGAACGAACAACGGATAAGCCGCGGGCCACACGCCGCGAACCGCGGCCACAACTTCACACAAAAGCCGGCAACGATTTTCCAGCGAACCACCATATGAATCCGTGCGCTTATTCGAAATGGGCGAAAGAAATTCGTGAAGCAAATAGCCGTGCGCGGAGTGAATTTCAATCACCTGAAATCCAGCTTGCAGCGCTCGGCTGGCCGCGTCGGCAAAAGATTTCACCACGCCGCGAATTCCCTTCTCGTCCAGCGCAACCGGCATGGGATAGGCGGCAGAAAATGGGATGGCGCTGGGCGCCACAGGCTTCCAGCCACCTTCCGATTCGGGTACCGCTGCGTTCCCTTCCCATGGACGCTGCGTGCTGCCTTTGCGTCCGGCGTGCGCCAATTGAATTCCAGGGATGCTGCCCTGCTCGCGAAGGAAATGCGTGATGCGCGAAAGCTGTTCGATGTGCTCGTCTTTGTAAATTCCCAAATCCTGCGGGCTGATACGCCCTTCGGGAGAGACGCCTGCCGCTTCGGTGAAAACGAGAGAGGCTCCTCCCACCGCTCGGCTTCCCAAGTGCACCAGATGCCAATCGTTGGCGAAGCCATCGGTGCTGGAATATTGGCACATGGGGGAAACCACGATGCGGTTGCGCAGAGTCAGTTCGCGGATGGTGAGTTCGTCAAATAGCATGGATCTCCCTTTCAGTGCTTTGCGATTCGCGCAAGCGGAACATTTTAAGAACTAATCAATCGCCGCGCCGGTGAGATTTCATGTGTTTGTGGTCGGCCACGGGGTCGAGCAAGCGGAAAATGTGGACGCCGGCATCCGGATCGAAACGATAGGCGATGGTTGCATCCGCCGCTTCCTGGTCGCGCGCCAATTCCAGTTCCGGGTTGTCGATTATAATGTCGCCCTTATTGTTGATTCGAAGCTCGCTTCCAACTTGCAAAATGATTTTGGTTTCGTTTGTATTGGATTTCATTTGTCCTCCTGCGGATGCTGGAAAAAATCAGGCGCGCGCAGCCTTTTGACGCTAGCACACAAGTTTTGATGAGGAAATGGAGTAAAAGGTGCCGGAAATTAGTTCGAAGCAGCTCCGGCGCTTTTTTCTTTCTTCTTCTCTCGGGGAGGATCCAGCGCTGGAGGATCGCTGGCGGGAAACGATTCGCGCGAGGCTTCGTCCACGGGATCCAAGGCCGGCGGGTCAGGTGGTTTAGAAGCCGGCGTCTTTTTGTGGTCTTTGTGCGAGTTTGGCCCTGCGGCAGAATACATTAGAAAAACCTCGGTTCAGTTCAGCCCGGCGCAGATTCGGTGCCGCACCTAAAACTTGATTACAAGCCCCAGCGTAACTTTTGGACTGTACTGGTAAGTGTTGAAGTAGTGCGTTCCGACCATATCTGCTTCGACACGCCATGCGAAACGCGGGCGGAACCGGATGTCAATTCCACCGCCAGCCTCATAAGCCGGTGCGTGCTCGTTGCCGAACGCCGTTTGCGGAGTGAAGTGCGAATACCCGCCCAACACGTGGGCCCAAAGTTCCAACCCGCGCGGAGCCGACCACCTGAACCGCGCGCCGCCCATTCCGAGCAAGAGCCATCCGCCAGTGTTGAACTCATTTAAGTGAGTGGCGTCAAACTCGCCGTCTGCGCCGACCCAGTTCTTAAAGTAATAAACCATGCTATAGGTGAAGCCATTCGTATTCAGAGTGATCGCGGGCACTTGGTAATAACGCAAGTATTCGTAGCCTATATATGCTTGCCAGTTATAGGTTTCATAAACGCTTTGGACTTGCAGCGGCGGCTCAGCAAGCGGAACGCCGGTAGCGGAAGTCCCGGTGATCCCCGCCGGTGCCGCAGCCGGTAGAGGGCCGAAGCCGAGCGGGCTCGCGGAAGGCGCCAGCAAAGCGACCTGCGGAAATGCGTCGGATGGCGGCGGATTCACGACGTTTATTTGTGCGCTAACATTTATTGCGAGTAAAAGAACAGCCCCGATTAAGAATGAAGCGTATCGCATCGCCTATAACCCCCCCAAGCTGCCCAAGGCCACAAAGCCTGCACCCATAATTTGACCGAGAATGGGTAGCCGTGTCTAGCCTAAATTGAGCAAACTTGCCTACCGACAGAGTTCCCCCGTACAACTAGAAAGCCAAACCCGTCCCGCGCCAGAAAGTCGCTGTCGGCCAATTACTAAAATTCATGACGCCATTGACAATTCGCGATGAAACGCCTAGAAGAAGCCTGCAGTTCCGAAAGCGAGTTCCGAAGGACGGCCCCGAAGGAAAGTTCTAGAGGAAGGTCCCCATGGCGGGTGTGTACGGCGAGATTAACTCGAAGTCGGACTATCAGCGTGTCCTGTGCGAGGCGTCCAGCATCGTGATCCGCGTTCTGGAGGGCACGCCAAATAACGGCATCATGCAGGGTGTCAAAAAACAACTCGAGGCCATGAAGCGTTGGACCGACGGCGGCCGCAAGCCGAGCGACATCGAGCGCCGCAATATTGACGTCGGAGTGGTCGCAGCACGCGAACTCTCCGATGCCACCGGTGAATTGAGCGACCTTGCGCAAAAGCTATGCGCTTTGAACAACTATTTCGAGGACTGGCCCACAGACGCCGAAGCCGCCAGCGCCACCGACGATGATTTCGTGGACGAGGACGACTGATCTGCGGCTTGCCCGAACCTCCGCTCACCTTGGCTCAACTGTCGCAACAGAGCTAATTCTGCCTGAATCAACGCGCCCGCCTTCAATGGTAGTGTAGCGGTTGCGAATGAATGTAGCGGCGCGCATTAGTGTATCGGTGCGAGTTCGCGCTGGGATTTGACCGTGCGTCCGCGGTCGCGACTGATTGGAGACTGAAGCTGAATACGAAGACGCTCTTTTTCATCGGATTTATTTTATGCGCTAGCGGAGTGATCTCCCCGCCCATCGCTCTCACACTCGGTTTGATTTTCGGATTGTCTTTCGAACATCCTTACCAGGCTGATAGCCGCGACCTTTCCAGATTTCTGCTGCAAGCGTCGGTTGTAGCCTTGGGTTTTGGAATGAATTTGCACGAAGTGTTGCGCGCTGGACGCAGCGGGTTCGTCTATACCGCCGCCGGCATTTCTTTTGCGCTGATTTTCGGACTTCTCGCCGGCTGGCTGCTGCGCGTAAACAAAACCGCGTCGATTCTGATCTCCACCGGCACGGCCATTTGCGGGGGCAGCGCGATTGCAGCCGTCGCTCCTATCATCGGCGCTAGCGACGAGGAAATTGCAATTTCGCTGGGAACGATTTTTATTTTGAATTCGGTCGCTCTACTGATTTTTCCGCCGCTGGGCTGGGCGTTGCATCTCACACAAACGCAATTTGGCTTGTGGGCAGCATTGGCCATTCATGACACGAGTTCGGTAGTGGGCGCTACGGCGCGCTATGGCCCGGTCGCGCTCGTCGTGGGCACCACTGTGAAGTTGACGCGCGCATTGTGGATTGTGCCGGTTGCCATCGGCGCGGCCATTGTGAAGCGCTCTAAGACCAAGATCCAGTGGCCCTGGTTCATCCTGCTTTTTTGCCTTGCCGCGGTGGCCAGCACCTATTTACCGGCGTTCACGAATTTTTGGCGTGTGCTCAGCAATCTAGGAAAACTGGGACTGACAGCGACTCTTTTTCTGATCGGGACGGGGATTTCGCGCGCGACTTTGCGTCAAGTCGGCTGGCCCCCGCTGTTGCAAGGCGTAATTCTGTGGATTCTGGTGGGCGTCACATCCCTGTGGCTGATTTTCGCAGGATGGATTTCGCTCTGACTCCGTAACGCCGGCGTCCCGCAGGCGTTTTTCTTCGAAAAACCGACACGCCGAAGATCCGCTAATCAGTCCTCTGAGGACGTCAACAAAAACTAAACAACTTCTACGCTTTCTTCTCTTTCTGCTCTTTCAAAAACATCGCAGACTGTTGGTGGGCTTCCTGCGAAAACTCCCAAGCTTTCCGCGCATGTTCCATGGCCTGTTTCGACTGCTCGTGCCCGGTAAAATGATCTCCTTTACCGTGACCGGCCGCCGCGGCCCGATGCGCGTGCGCCGCCTGCTCGTGAAACTCAGCCGCTCGTTGATGCGAATCGTACGTCATTTTTATTCTCCTCGCGCTGCGTCTCCAACGTTAGCGCGCTCGTCGCCCGATGTCCACCCAACTCCGAGATTCCTATGAAATGGCGGTTAGCGTTCCATTTCAGGAGGCTTTAGCGAAGGATGCCTCTCGCAAAGAGGAACTATGATTCTTTCGAAGACTTCAAACATTACGTAGCCTACACCGTTCTTATACGTTTTGAATTCGGCTGGCGAAACTTTGCTTTCAACGACGACGATAGATTTATCCATCTGGTTGTTTATGTCGAGGAATAATTGAAGCACGTACTTTGCTGTCTCACGATCTTCTATCAAGAGCTGCTCCTATTCTGCACTCCTACTTTCAGGGAATTCTTAATCCAATTATCATTCCTATACTCGAATCCATTCTCTTGCAGTTACATCCAACTAACAACATACGGAGCACTCGCGCTATGACTAACAAACACAATTTGGCCCATCTTCCGGAAGCCGCCGGCATGAGCGGCAAAGAATTGATGCAGGCAATGATCGAAGGCCGCCTGGCGGGCCCATCGATGGCTAACACCATGTCGTTCCGGCTAATCGAGATCGGCGACGGCTTCGCTATCTTCGAAGGCGAGCCCGGCTCCCACTTGCTCAATCCGATGGGAACCATACACGGCGGTTGGGCGCTAGCTCTAATCGACAGCGCCACCGGATGCGCCGCGCATAGCGTGCTTCCCGCAGGCGCGGCCTACACTACTATCGAAACCAAAGTGAATTTTTCGAAGCCAATTACGATCGAGACCGGCCGCGTGCGATGCGAAGGCCGCGTTATATCCCAAGGCCGCCAGATCATTTCCGCCCAAGCGCAATTGCTCGCCACGGATGGCCGCATTCTGGCTCATGGTACTTCCACCCTGATGGTTCTCAACCCTGGGTCAGCGCCGAAACCGGCACCGAATGCCGACCCTGCCCCGCGCTAGACTTTTTTCGGCTCAACTCTTTCGGCTCAGCGGCCTACGCTGTCTTGAACTATCGCATTCACGGGCGGCGCGGGCAAAATTCCCAGGTTGATGTAGATCGGCCGAATTAATTTTCGTATCGACTTCAGCCGCGAGAAAAACCAAATAGCCCCGGCGATGCAGCATGCCCCGCTGAACATCACTGTGCGCGGCGCGCCAATCGCGTGCGCCATGGCTCCCGCCAGCAAGCTCCCGAAAGGCGCCATGCCCACAAACGCCACGGTGTAAAAACTCATCACGCGCCCGCGTTTGTCCTCCTCCACAATGGTTTGGATGATGGTGTTGCTGGCCGCCATTTGCTGCATCATTCCAAATCCGCAGAAAAGCATGCACAAAAGCGAAAGCCAAAAGTTTCGCGACATTCCAAAGAAAATCAGCGCCACTCCAAACATCGCCGTCGAAATATAAATCATGCGACCCAGCCCCAAGACGCTCTTGCGAATCGCGAGCGACAGAGCCGAAACCAGCGCGCCCACGCCGACGGCTCCCATCAAGAATCCCAACGTGTGCGGACCGCCTTTCAAAATCGTAGAGGCAAAAACCGGCATCAACACTGTGAAGGGCCAGCCCATCAAGCTCACCGTAGCGAACAGCGTGAGAATCGTCCGAATCGGCGCGAATCCCGCGACGTAATCCCACCCTTCTCGCAATTGCACCAGCATGGAAGCCGTCACGCGCTTCATCGCCGCAGGCTTCAGCCGCATCGCGAAAAGCGACGCGATCACCGCGAGGTAACTGATCCCGTCAATCAGAAAACAGGAGCCTTCGCCGGAAATTGCAATCACCATCCCAGCGAGCGACGGTCCCACCAGCCGCGCCATATTCACCATGGACGAGTTCAGCGCGATCGCGTTGCCCAGGTCCTGTCTGTCTTCCACCATCTCCACCAAAAACGCCTGCCGCCCGGGCATGTCGAACGCATTGATCATTCCCTGAAACGCGCTCAGCCAGATAATTTCGTGGATGGTGATGTGTTTCGTCAAAGTAAGCACCGCCAGCGCGAACGATTGCGCCATCGCCAAAATCTGCGTGACCATCAAAACGTGCCGGCGGTTCAGCCGGTCCACCCAAACTCCGGCGAACGGGGCGAGCAAAAATGTTGGGATCTGCCCCGAAAATCCCACGATGCCTAGTAAAAACGCCGAGCCCGTCAGCCGGTACACCAGCCAACTGGTTGCCAGACGCGTCATCCAAGTTCCAATCAGCGAAATACTTTGCCCGCCAAAAAATAACCGGAAATTTCGATGCCGCAGCGCACGCCACGCGCGCGAGAGACCAACTTCAGCCTCCGGCACAGCCGGCACAACAGTCGAATTGGATTCCGCGCTCATCGGCGTTGAACTTCTAATTGTACGATTCTTTCGCTTGCTCGAATGGCACATCGCCCTCGGGAATTTCTTAACTCTGGCCTAGCCTCTTCGCCCGGTTCAACGCCAGTAAAGCCAGTGGTATCGCCGCGCTTCGTTTAAATCGGAGTTAGAACTGGCAAGCAACGATCAAATCTTAGGATCACATCGTTTGACGCGACGCACATCCACCAATAAACTCGCTCGATGTCTCATTCTTCGTATCGATCCGTAGAAGTTCCTGTCCTTGAAACCGAGCGACTAAAGCTTCGCGGCCATCGCGTGGAAGATTTCGTCCACTGCGCCGCGATGTGGGCCGATCCCGAGGTCACGCGTTACATCGGAGGCAAACCCTACACAGAAGAAGAATCGTGGGCGAGATTGCTGCGCTACGCAGGCCACTGGGCGCTGCTAGGTTTCGGTTATTGGGTCGTCGAAGAAAAATCAACCGCCAATTTCATCGGAGAAGTTGGCTTCGCGGACTACAAGCGCGACCTGCCTGCGCTTCGAGGCATCCCGGAAATAGGCTGGGCCTTCACCACGCAAGTTCGCGGCAAAGGTTACGCCACCGAAGCTGTCCGCGCCGCGGTCGCCTGGGGCGACGCGCACTTCCCCGCGCCGCGCACCGCCTGCATCATCCACCCAGAAAATCTCGCCTCCATCCGGGTAGCAGAAAAATGCAACTACCGCCAGTTCCAGCGCGCCACATACAAATCCCACCCCACAATAATGTTCGTCCGCGACCGCACATAGCTCGCACCCCGCTGCCGTTTACCAAATTCCGCCGCGCCCCGAGGAGCCACTCTTGAGCTATCCAGGGGCTGGCTTAGAGGTTTTGCATAGAAAGGTGGGTTATTATGCAAGATAAGCTAAATGCGCAAAGCCTGCTCAAATCGCCAAAAAATCGAAAAATGGCCGCACGCGTTTTTCGGCCTCATACTCATACTGTTCATCTGCGCGAACTTCGCCGAGGAGTCTGAATGCCCCAACAGAAAATGAATTCTGAAGCGGCAGAAAACCTCTCCGCGCGGCAGGGGGAGAGCACTGGATTCGTTTACATAGCTGCCGCGATCGCTGCTCTGGGCGGCCTGCTCTTCGGTTACGACACCGGCGTAATTTCCGGGGCGCTGATTTTCGTTCAAAAAAGTTTTGCGCTCTCAACCTTTCACCAAGAACTGGTGGTGAGCGTCGTCTTGGTGGGCGCCGCCGTGGGCTCGCTGGGCGGAGGCAATTTCGCCGACCACATCGGCCGAAAAACAAATCTTCTGATCACCTCGGTGATTTTTATTCTGGGCGCGATTATATGCGCCGCCGCCGGATCGGAAATCACGCTGATTGTGGGACGAACCATCGTCGGACTCGGCATCGGCCTGGCCAGCTCCACTGTGCCTCTCTACATTTCGGAAGTATCGCCGGCGAAAGCTCGCGGCTGGCAAGTTTCCCTTTTCCAACTCGCAATCACGATCGGCATCCTGGCCGCCTATTTGGTGGACTATGCGTTCGCCCAGTCCGAGCAATGGCGCTGGATGCTGGGGCTTGCGGTGGTTCCCGGCGCGATGCTGGGGCTGGGAATGTTGTATATGCCGGAAACGCCGCGCTGGCTGGTGAAAAACGGGCAAATTGAAAAAGCGGTCGGGGTGTTAAAAAAAATTCGCGGCACGCAAAACGTGGAAGCGGAATTCAAAGAGATTCAGGGAACGCTGTCGCAGACCGACGAGCGCGGCCAATGGTCTGATTTGCTGAAAGCCTCGATTCGTTCCGCGCTGATCGTTGGAATTGGGCTTGCCGTATTTCAACAAGTCACCGGAATCAATACGGTGATTTACTACGCTCCACAAATTATTCGCTCCGCGGGCATTTCGTCGGCATCGGGAGCAATTCTCGCCACTGCAGGCATCGGCCTGGTAAACGTCATCATGACGCTTGTTTCGATGTGGCTGATCGATCGCGCCGGAAGACGCCCGCTACTGCTGACCGGAATCGCGGGCATGGTAATTTCTCTTGGCGTCCTCGGTTTTATTTTCCGCGAATCGGCTACCGCGCATGACGCCGCTTTCGGCCAACTCGCCGTGATCACGCTGATGGCCTACGTCGCTTGCTTCGCCATAAGCCTGGGCCCGATTTTCTGGCTGATCATCGCTGAAATTTATCCGCTGAAAGTGAGAGGCATGGCCGAAGGAACGGCGGCTTCCTCAAACTGGGCCGCAAACTTCGTAGTCTCGTTGACTTTTCTCACGCTGGTGCAAATGTTCGGTCCTACATGGACTTTCTGGCTGTACGGCGTGCTCGCCATCGCAGCATGGATCTTCTCGTATGCCCTAGTGCCGGAAACCAAAGGCCGCACGCTGGAGGAAATTGAAGCCTTCTGGCGCAGCCGCCAACTCCTGAAGAAATAGCGCGATTGAGGCGCAACTTAGCTCAACGATTTTGTGCTGACTTTGGGAATGAGGGACTGCACGTCGCTGAGTGAGATGCGCCCTTCGAACTCGGCGAGGCAGTTGGCTGCGCCGCAAGCGGTAGCAAACCTCAGAGCTTCTTCGCCGGTCAGTCCGCGCATCGCGGCGTAAGCGAAACCAGCTAGAGTCGTGTCGCCGCATCCCACGGTTGAAATTGCTTTCAAGCGCGGCGGTTGCGCGAACCATGCCGGACCATCTTTGGTTTCGAGCCAGACCAAGCCTTCTGCGCCCATGGTAATTGCTGCGCCGCGAGCGCCTAGCGAAATTATTTCGCGTGCGCCAGCAGCAGTGGCTTGCAAATCAGGCAAAGCGCGGCCGAGCAAGACTTCGGCTTCCTTGCGATTCGGCTTTACGAAATTTGGCCTCGCAGCAAGGCCTGATTTCAGTGCGTCGCCGCTGGTGTCCAAAAATAGTGCTGAGCCAGCCTTCTTTGCGACATCGACCAACGCGCCGCAAAAGCTGGCCGGCACACCCGGAGGCAAGCTGCCGGAAATAGCGACGAGCGCGCCTTTCCATTTCTCGCTAAGATTGTGCGAATACAAACGAAGCAGCTCAGTCTGTTCGGTCGGGCTAATCTTTCCGCCGGGTTCCAGCACTTCCGTGATTTTCCCCGAGTTTTCAATTATCTCGAGGTTCACTCGGGTTGTAGCCGCTGTTCGAATCGGGTTGACGTCAATAGCAAGCCCGCGCAGTCCCTCTTCGACTTGCTCACCGATGGTGCCGCCGAGGAATCCGATCCAGTTGGCTTCGATCGCCAGGGACCGCGCGGCCATGGCCACATGGGCAGCTTTTCCGCCGGGCATGGCGAGCGAATTGCGTCCGCGGTTCACCTCGCCGGGTATGAGCGCATCGACATAGACGCGCCGGTCCATTGCCGGGTTCGCGCTGACGCAGACAATCTTTGCGGTAGCTATAGGGCCTTGTTCCATTGCGTTGTGTCATGCTAGCATAGCGCTCTAAATAATAACTAAAAGAAATGAATCGAAACCACGGCTATAAACGGGCAAATTAACGTGCTGAGCGAAGAACGTAGGCGAAAAATATCGGAATTGGTCCAGCGCGATGGCCGCGTGGTGGTCACCGATCTCGCTCGGCTTTTCTCCACTTCCCTGATCACCATCCGGAAGGATTTGGAACATTTGCACGAACAGGGCCGCTTGCATCGCGCTCACGGCGGCGCGCTCCCAGTCGATGGCGCGGCTTTGAGCGATCCAACGCTGCACGAAAAAGAGCGGCTGCATCACAAAGAAAAACTTCGCATCGCTGCGGCTGCGGCAAAGTTGGTAAAGCCCGGCCAAGTGATTATTTTTGACTCGGGGACCA
>Ga0209006_10001883_pt1 | contig 18963 bp, 17 predicted proteins | sample JacPin_JW_Ref_O2_FD_188567 | JGI IMG/M metagenome (GOLD analysis project Ga0209006, IMG submission 188567) | Forest soil microbial communities from Algoma, Ontario, Canada - Jack Pine, Ontario site 1_JW_Ref_O2 (SPAdes) (version 2) | ecosystem: Environmental > Terrestrial > Soil > Boreal...
CTGGCGGCCGGTAAGCTCGTTCGCGTGCTCGAGGCCTTTGCGCCGACCGTGCCGGGGGTATTTCTCTATTATCCCAGCCGCTATCAGATGATGCCGAAGCTGCGCGCCTTCATCGATCACGTTAAGGACCGCGCCGACTCTGCCACCAAGGCGAAACCGGAAGCCGGGGCGCAAGGCCCAAGACGCGCCGTAAGGCGCGCAAAAGGCGGGCAGTAGAGCGCGATCATTTGAAGTTGAATCGACATCGCGCTCTAGATCTTTGGTGGAGCATGATCTTTTCGGAAAACTTCCGGATCATGCTCTAGAGACACCGTCGCGGGCGAAACCGCGTCACATTTGCGACGGCAGCCACAGTGCCAGAATCGGAAACGCGATCAAGATCACCAGCCGGATGAGATCGGTGATGATGAACGGCAGCACGCCGCGGAAGATCGTCGAGAACGACACCTCCTGCACGACGCTCTTGATCACGAACACGTTCATGCCGACCGGCGGATGAATGAGGCCGAGCTCGACCGTCATGACGATGATGATGCCGAACCAGATCGGATCGAATCCGAGCTGGGTGATGACCGGAAAGATGATCGGGATGGTCAAGATGATCATCGCCAGCGAATCCATCAGGCAGCCGAGCGCGATGTACGTCACCATGATGAGCGCCAGCACGCCGTAGCGGCCGAGCCCGAGCCCGGTGAGGAAGACGGTGACTTTCTGCGGCGTCTGCGTGACGGTGAGGAAATAGCCGAACAGCAGTGCGCCGATCAGCACGGTGAGCACTGCGGCCGCGGTCCGTACCGCCTGCAACAGCGAGCGGCGGATTTGCAGGCCATCGAGCTTGCCACGGATGACGCCGATAATCAGTGCGCCGATGGCGCCGACGCCGCCGGCTTCGGTCGGCGTGAACAACCCGCCATAGAGGCCGCCGATCACGAAGATGAAGAGAAGCAGCATCGCCCAGATGTCGCGCAGGCCGACAAGCCGCTCCTTCCAGGAGTGACGTGGCGCTACCGGTAGGAACCCGGGCCGCAGCCAGCCGATGACCACCACCGTCAGCATATCCATCGCGGCCGCGAGCAAGCCCGGAATGATGCCGGCGATGAACAGCTTGCCGATATCCTGCTCGGTGATGATGCCGTAAACGGCGAGCACAGTTGAGGGCGGCAGCATGGCGCCGAGCGTGCCGCCGGCAGCGATAACCCCGGTGGCGAAGGATTGCGGATAATTGTAGCGCCGCATTTCCGGATAGGCGACGGTGGCGAAAGTCGCCGCGGTCGCGACCGAGGAGCCCGAGATCGCCGCAAAGCCGGCGCAAGCCGCGATGGTGGCGATGCCGAGACCGCCGCGAAAATGGCCGACGAAGGAATTGGCGGCGCGAAACAATTCACGGCTCATGCCGGAATTGGTGACGAACGCGCCCATCAACAAAAACATCGGAATGACGCCGAAGGTGTAATCGGTCACTGTGCGCATCGAGGTGTGACCGATGATTTTCAGCGCGGCATCGCCATTGACCAGGTAGGCGAAGCCGGAGACGCCGACGAGCCCCATCGCCATGCCGACCGGCACGCGCAAGAGCATCAGTACGAACAGCGAGACAAATCCCAGAATCGCGACCGCGTTGCCCGTCATCGCGCTCACTCGACCGGCTTGATCTGGTACTGCCCGCCGAATTCGCGGGGCTGAAAGATCAGTCGGTAGGTGCGAATTGCGATCAACACCACGGCAGAGACGTCGCCCAGCCAGGCGACCAGATAAAACGGCCAGACCGGCAAGCGCAGATCGAACGTGAGCAGGTGATCGGCGCGGGGGGTCCATACCTTGTCGTACAAGGTGTAGGTCTGCACCGTGACGATGAACAACAGAACGAGTGTGGCGAACACGTCGATAAAGCGCTGAAAGCGCGGACCGACATTGGCGTAGAGAAGGTCCACGGTGATGTGGGTGCCGCGATAGCTCGTGGCGGCGATGCCCCAGAAGATCAGAATGCCGAGCAGAAGGCGGCCGAAATCGTAGGCATCCGGAATCTGCACGCTGAAGAAATAACGCAGCATGACCGAGATGAAGATGTCGGCGGCGACGATGCCGATGAAGGCGGCGGCAACAAGTTCGATGAAATCGATGAGCCAATTCATCGGACCGCGTGAACCCCGCGGCGGCTCCGCGGCTTCGCCGCCCGCGGCGCCACCGGCCGGCTCAGTCATGTGCGCTCCCGATATCTGAGGCGGACGGGCTCTATCAATAGGCCGCGTTGTATTGCGCGAGCGAGGCTTTCAGCTCGTTGAAGATCGTGTCGGGATCGCCGCCGACGCCGCGGACCGCGTCGGCCCATTTCTTCTGCAGCGGCTCGGCCGACTTGCGCCATTCGGCAAGCTGCTCATCGGTGATCTTGTAGACCTCATGGCCCGGCATGGTTTTGATTTTCTCCAGTCCCGCATGTTCCCAATCAGCCCAGGGATCGGCGAAGCGCCCCGCCCATTCGGTGGTGCAATGATCGTCGATCACCTTCTGCTGCGCCGGCGACATCGCCGCATAGGTCTTTGGATTCATCAGCCACTGGAACATGACAGTGTTGAGCGGCGCCTCCAGGTGATATTTGGTCACCTTGTCGACGCCGAGCAGCGCCACCGAGGCCCACGGGAAATTCACCGCATTGGCCACGCCCTTTTCCATCACGTCACGGACCTCGGTGGCGCTGGCCTGCACATTGGTGCCGCCGAGCGAAGTGACCCAGGCGGCGACCGTCGACTGCGATGGCCTGATCTTCATGCCTTTGATATCGGCAGGCACGACGATCTTTTTGGTCTTCGAGTGCCAGGTGAGCGGATCGAGAATGAAGGAGAAGCAATACTTCACGCCGTTCATTTCGGTCGTAGCGTACTTACGGTACCAGCTATCGATGGCGCGGATGCCGCCATGGACATCGCCGACCAGAAACGGCAGTTCGCCGGCGGCGATGATCGGGAAGCGGCCGGGCTGATAGCCGGGATTGACGTAGGTGAAATCGGCGATGCCGTCACGCGCCATGTCGTAGTGGTCGAACGCTTTGCCGAGCTGCTGCGCCGGGAAGATGGTGGACTTGATGGTTCCGCCGGACGCCTTCTCGACATCGGCCGCCCAGTCCTCGATGGCCTTCTGCAGCGGATGCGTCGGCGGCACCCAATGCGACAGCTTGAGCTCGACGGTTTTATCCTCGGCCGAGGCCGCGCCGGCTGCGAGCCCGAGGGCGAAAAGGGCGACACCGACGCCGAGAAACACCGCCCCGCAGCGCACCAGCATTCGGCGCATCGTTTCCTCCACATGACGCAATTGGCTACATTTTGAACCGTAGCCATTTAAACGCAAGAGGCCACACGTGTACAGGACCGCACGAGGCCTTGTGACGCAGTGGCTTCAGGCTGATTTTCCGGCCGCGGATTTGCGCGGCGCATGATCGCGCCGCAAAGGCCGGCCACGACATTCGCGGATCAGTCGGGATCTTTGCGCGAGCATCGTGCGGCGCATTCCATGTGCGCGTCGAAGCGCTACATCGTCTGTGTCGTTTGAGTTCATCGAACATTAAATCTGTCCGCGCCGGCGTAAGACTTTTTGCACGACGTTTCTGACAGTTCCGTCGCCGCGTTCCGCGCTTTAACGCGTTGGCAGGCACGTCGGCGGTAATCGCATCCTGTACATCAAAGAGGCGGGCGAGCGCTTCACCGGCGCAACGTCCGCGCCGTCAGGGGCGTCTAAAATGCTGGTCCGTATTCTGCACGGTATCGCCGTGCTGCTCGCGTTGCTGGGTATCGTTTTGCTCGATCGCGCACTCGCCGAGCCGGCGCCGAATGCCGCAACGGAAGAGATCGCGACCTTCGCCAGCCGGTTCTCGGCACTGACCGACGCATTGCCGGCGCCGGCATCGCCGTCACAGCAGCAAAAGTCCGTTCCGGTCACCGAGCCGCAAGAACATTCGGCGCAGCCGCCGAAGGAAGCACAACCGTTCGCGCTCGACGCAGAGCCGGTAAAAGACGGCGATGTGATCGACAAATGGGACGGCCTGAACGCCGACATGCGTGCGGAAAGCGCCACGCTCGCGCACTGCCGCGCCGATGCGATGCATTGTCCGACGGCGGCGCGGAAATTCCTCGACGTGATCGCCGACGGCCGCGCCCATGACGGCCGCGCGCGCATCGGCGTCATCAACCGCGACATCAATCTCGCGATCCGGCCGACCAGCGACATCGTTCAATGGGGCGTCACCGATCGCTGGAGCGCGCCGCTCGTCACGCTCGCAAGCGGCCGTGGCGATTGCGAAGATTACGCCATCGCCAAATACGTGGCGTTGCGCGAAGCGGGCGTGGCCAAAGGCGATGTCCGCTTTGTGATCGTCCGCGACCTCGCAAACGGCAACGATCACGCGGTACTGGCGGTTCGCGTGGACGGCAAGTGGCTGTTGCTCGACAATCGGCGCCTCGTTCTCATCGAGGACAAGGCGATGGCCCGCAACATGGTGCCGCTGTTCGTCTTCGACGAGAGCGGCGTGAAGCGCTTTTCGACCTCGCTTGCCCAGGCGCAGCAGCTCTCGGCTGCGGGCGCTACCGCTACTCCCTCAGATCTGCGGCGCTAGGGTGTGACTCCGAAACGGAATCCCCAGGTAAACGGAATGCCCACGTGATCCGTCATCCTGAGGTGGCCGCGAAAGCGGCCCTCGAAGGATGAATCGGCCCGAGCGGGGCCGTCGCCTTTCGAGGCTCGCTGTCGCTCGCGCCTCAGGGTGACGGAAGAACGGCTTCGATATGGGGCGCCCTTCTTTTGGAAGGACTGCGAGCCGCGCTAAAACTCAGCGCCGTCGGCGATGTGCGGATCGACCAACACCTGCAGCCGCAAGGCGGCGGCGTGGGCAAAGCGCAGCATCACATTCCTACGCCGCGCCGCCATGAGCCGGTGCTCGGGCGCCTCATAGACGATGGAGGCACCGAAGGCATCGGCGACGATCAGGCCTGTGTCCTGCGGAAATATCTCGCGTGGGACATCGGCCATCGTGGCGAAAAACAGCCGATCGCAGTGCAACCGGTATTCCATCCATTTGCGATCGGCGCGAAAGTCGGCGACCGACGATTTGATCTCGACGATCAGCACCTCGCCATCGCCGCCGAGCGCGACCAGATCGGCGCGGCGGCCGGATGGCAGCGGCAACTCGCTCACCACGCAATAGCCGAGCGCATGCAGATAACGCGTCGTGCCGCGCGCGATGGCGCGCGCAGCCGCCGATTGCCGTCCATCGACCGGCGCCGCCGCCAGGAGATTGACGCTCATGGTCAGGATACCAGGAAGCGGTACGACGGATGAAAATCGCGCTTCGTTGGTACGCATCTCATGCCCATCCCTTGCTTGCACCGATAATTTTGTCATCGCGCGCGTAGCGAAGCAATCCGGTCGGGCGCGGGAAGCTGGATTGCTTCGTCGCTACGCTCCCCGCAATGACGGCAAGGCTTTACCGCGTAGCACCCGCACGCTCCGGAAAAGCGTGCGCCAGGGCCGCGCGCGAAGGGGTAAGCACGCCGCGCTCGGTGATCAGTCCGCTGACCAGCCGTGCCGGCGTAACGTCGAAGCCATAATTGGCGATCGGCGTGCCGTCCGGCGCGATGCGCACGGTCTCGATGCGGCCGTCGGCGGTACGACCGGTCATGGTCGCGACCTCGTCGGCGCCGCGCTCCTCGATGGGGATTTCGGCAATGCCATCGGCAACGCTGAAATCGATGGTCGGCGAAGGCAGCGCCACATAAAACGGCACGTCATTGTCGCGCGCCGCCAGTGCCTTCAGGTACGTGCCGATCTTGTTGCAGACGTCGCCGTTGGCGGTGACGCGGTCGGTACCGACGATGACGAGATCGACCATGCCATGTTGCATGAGATGGCCGCCGGTATTGTCGGCGATCAGCGTGTGCGGCACGCCATGCTGGCCGAGTTCCCAGGCGGTGAGCGAAGCCCCCTGGTTGCGCGGGCGGGTTTCGTCGGCGAAGACATGGATCGCAATGCCCTGGTCGTGCGCCAGATAGATCGGCGCGGTGGCGGTGCCGATATCGACGGTCGCCAGCCAGCCGGCATTGCAATGGGTGAGCACATTCACCGGCTCGCCCGGCTGCTTCCTTGCCGCGATCGCCTCGATCAGCGGCAATCCGCTGCGGCCGATGCCGGTATTGATGGCGACGTCCTCTTCGCAAATTTCGGCGGCGCGCCGGTAGGCGGCCGCAGCCCGCTCCGCGCGCGGGCGGTTGCGGACCACGGCCATGATCTCGTCGAGCGCCCATTTGAGGTTGATCGCGGTGGGCCGGGTGGCCAGCAGCACCGCATAGGCGCGCTCCAACGCCTCGTCGGACGCGTCCTCACGCAGCGCCAGCGCCATGCCATAGGCAGCCGTCGCCCCGATCAGCGGCGCGCCGCGAATCACCATGGTGCGGATGGCCTGCGCCGCCTCCGCGAGCGTCGTCAGCCGCGCGGTCAGCAACCGATGCGGCAGCGCGGTCTGGTCGATCACTTCGACCGACCACCCATCCGGCTCGAGCCAGATGGTGCGCATGGATTTGCCGCCGACTTTCAACCGCGATGCTCCGATCGCTCATTTTCGTTCGCAGGGCTCGGCGTGGGGAGTGTTCTTCCACGGCGTGGCCGCAGAATGGCCACCGGCCGACGACTGGGCTTCCGGAGTCCCGCGGAACGATCTTACACCCAAGACTGTAACACATAGTCCAGCGGTGCATCGTAGTTCAACAGGTCCACCCTTTGCAGATCGATTTTCAAACCGCTGTCCAACCGAACAAACCGGTGCCGATAGCGCCCGGCCATGTAGCGTTGCTTATCCCACCGCAGCTCCACCATATGGAACCGCGACTGAGTGATGATGAACCCGCTCTCGTCGCCATCGTCGACAATCGAGACGTTCGATACGACGTGACTGGTGCGGTGAGGAGGCAGTTGCGACCACGCCTTGGGATTGCACAAGCGCTTGACGCGCGTTCGCATGAGATAACGATCTTCACAGCAGATGCTCGGGCGCCCGTCCGGCGAGGGATCCTCGGGGTGAGCCGGTATCCAATAGAGGCCGTTTGGAGCGAATAGATCCAGCCATCCGTCCCAATCGCGCGTATCAAGACATTCGGATTGTCGATAGAGAAACTGTTCGACCTCGCCGTTCAAGGGGCCGGCGCAGGCCGCATTCGTTCGACGTTCGACCGCTAAGGGCATTGAGACGCGGTGATCAACCGACATTGTGCGTGCCCTCCGACATGTATTTGCACCAGGCTCGAAACATCTCGCGCATCGGCATTTCGCTGAGGCCATTGACGGATCTTGTCACTCCGTTCGCGCTGTTGTCTTGGCCGGCATTGCGGTGAAAGCTCACCCATTCGCTGGCCTCGTCGGCCGTCAATCCTTCCTGGCAGCGCCAGAAATTAATCAGGTCATCGGCATTCACCAGCGTCGAGGGCGAATTGATCAAATTGTAGTAGGCGAGAGCGCGCCGATAGATCGCTTCCGGAGCGCCCTTGAGACGAAAGTGCCACAGCTCGATCAGCGTCTTGTCGGGCGCGAGCGGCCGTATGGCGCGCAACTGCTGAAAGGCCGGCTGCACCGAGAGACACGGATAAATCAGAATGTGATGCACGTCGCGGGAGAGGATTTCCTCCGCCCTTGTCTCGCCGTAGCGTTCGCGCATCATGCTCTCGTAAATCACCGTGTCGGGATCGGTGGGACGAAGGCCGATGTATCCACCGAGCAAACAGTGTCCGTGGGGATACGCTCGAGTCTCGAGCGTTGCCCACCGCGACAGCGGTGTGCTCAACGACGAAAGATACTTGTAGAATGGAGGCGCATCGTCGCCCGTTTCTTCTTTGATCTCTTTTTCCGTGTCGGTCGCGGCCTTCGCCGCCGATATGTGCGTTATCGACGCGTGCACGGCATCGAGCTGATTCTCGAGAAAAATCTTCCAGTTGTTGTTCTGAACGATGCGGAAGCAGCTGTTGACGATCTCGACGTCGCCGTCCGGGGCCCTGTCGCACATGTCGTCGAACGCCCGGCGGCCTTCGCCCAGCCATTCGTCGAGATCTGGTCCGGTTGTCGCAAGGTTCGCAAAAACAAAGCCGCGATAGGAGCTGACGCGGGCCGCGCGCTTCATGTCGGCGGCTTGATCGCCCTTACGCAGCCGCGTCTCGTTGTAACCGTCCGGCGAGGGTAATGCGGCGAGCTTGCCGTCGAGTTCGAACTGCCACGCATGGTAGGAGCAGGTGAAAAGGCTGCCGGTATTGCCCTTGTGTTCGTTGCACAGCATGGCCCCACGGTGGGGACACCGATTGTGCAGAACGGCGATTTCGCCGCCGTCGCCCCGCACGAGCAGCATCGGCTGGCGACCGATCATAAAGCCGACATAGTCGCCCGGCTTGCGAAGCTGAGATTCATGGCCGGCGTAAATCCATGTCTTATAGAAGATATTTTTGAGCTCTTGCTGAAAGATGGCCTCGTCGGTGTAGCAGCTGCGATGAACACGATCGCGCTCCACCAGCAGGCGCCCGTCCGGCGAAGCTGCAAACGGTTCAACCGCGTTGGTCAATGTTACCTCCTGTCACCCGCGCAAGAATCGTGCGGCACAGCGAGAATCTTTCAGCCCGGCGACGGTCGTGCGTCGATTTTCCGCCGCCGTTTCGCGGTTCCGGCAACTCTTTCGCTGCGACCGTGTTTTGCCGTGAGCGGCTCGCCGCTCGGCGCCGAAGCGAGATCGTCAGTTTCGCGACAGCACTGCGTCGGCGAGTTCTTCCACCGTCGACAAATCGACTTCGTGGTGATCTGCGGACGCGGCAAGAATGGCGCGATCAATGCGCGGTGCAGCGAAGCGCGCGTTGGCCGACGACCAGGCGTCGTTACGGCGCACCAGCAACCGAAGCACATCGGGGCGGCCGTAGTGGCCGACGGTGTCGACGATCGCTTTGGTCGCCTTGATCATCGCCGCCTGGCAATCGGCATAGATGATATGGCTGCCATAGTCGGGACCCGTGAGTGGTACAGCCAGCGGGGCGATGATCGAACTGCCGCCGTGCGCCCAATCGGTATTCATGCGCCCCTTGTATGGGAAATCGTCGGGCACATCCTCTTCGTCATGGACGCCGCAAGCGCAGACGACGAAAGCGCCGGCCTCGATGGCGTGGGCCCGCGTCGCCGCATGCCCCCAGAACAACCCTTCCTTGTCGGCCTCCTGCAGGCGCGGCCCGGTATGCAGCGCGAATGCGCCAGGATAGACCGCAATGTGGATATGCTCGCCCTGGGCGATCATTGCCGCACGTGCCAGCGTCATCAAGTTTTCGCCGCAGATCAGGCCACCGATGCGGCCGATATCGGTGTCAAGCACAAACAGATCGGATCCGTCGCCCTGGCCCCAAAAGAGCCGCTCGATGAAAGTCGGCTGCAGTTTGCGATGACGGCCGATCAGTTTGCCGTCACGCCCAATGAACAGGAGAGTGTTGTAAATGGTCTCCACCTCGGGGCGCGCATCGAGTTCGTTGCAGCCGATCGCCACGTAGATGTTGGCTTCGCGCGCAGCCTGGCTCAGCCGATCGGTATCGTCGCTGGGAATGACAAGCGCTGCCTCACGGAAGCGCATACGTGCGTCGATCCAAGCAGGTATCTGGGAGTCCCACCCCTCGGTCCAAAAGGGGTACCCGCTGACCCAGACTTCCGGAAAGACCACCAGGGAGGCGCCATTCTTGGCAGCCTCGCGAATGGTCGCGCAGGCCCTTTCGATCGTCTTTTTCCGGTCCAGAAACGCCGAGGGCACCTGCGCGACGGCAATCTTCACCGACTCGCGACCACCGAGCACGGGTTTCGGATGCGGCTCTCTCATCGACATGACAATCTCTCCTGATGGGCGGCAAACGATAGGAAGGCCCGCAACCGCGGCGCTATCCGTTCGTGGCAAAGACTGTCCTTCAATTGCAAAAAAGACCGACGGCGCCGCCAATCGAGAGTTGATCGTGATTTTGCGATCGGCTCAAATGGGCGTGGTAGACGCGCATGTCCGATCGATCATTCGAGCTCCGCACGGCGAACGTCGACAAAATCCGCCAAGTGATGGCCGGACTGTTCTGCCCGTTTCAGCTCACCGCCAACTCCGCTGCTTACGATGCGCGGTTGCGCCATGACGCGCTCGGCGCGCTGTCCTTTACAACGTTGGCGTACGGTAACGGGGTCGACATCGACGTTGACGAAAGGCAATCGCGATTTCTGATACAGATCCCGCTCACCGGCGCTTTCGATGCGCGCACCACCGGCCCGGGATATCGCACAACGCCAATGAGCGCACATCTCGCCCCGCCTAAGAAGCCGTTCCACATGCACTGCTCGGCCGACTGCACCATCCTGGTCGTCAGCAGCGATGCGCGTGATCTGGAGTTTCAGGCGCAAGTGCTCGCCGGCGGTGAGGTCGACCTGCCAACCGTCGCTCCGGATATCGTTCCGCTAACGGGGCCGGGAACAACTCTCGGCCACTATGTCGAGTTTCTGTACGCGGAGTCACGGCGGCCTGACAGCCTTTTGCGTTACGGTCAGAACGCTCTACCGGCCGTGCAAATGCTGGTGGCAATGCTGGTGCACTCTTTCGATCTGCCCAGACGCATTCTGCCGTCCGGTCGGTCGTGGTATGTCAAGCGTGCCGAGGCTTTCATGGAGGAGAATCTCGGCTCTCCGATTGGCATTTGCGACGTGGTGGCGAGTTCGGGGGTCAGTCTGCGGACGCTTTATCACGGCTTTCATACTTGTCACGGCGTAGCGCCGATGACCTGGCTCAAGCAACGGCGCCTCTCTAAAGTGCATGATGAGCTTCGCTCGGCAGACCCCTGCGAGGTCAACGTCACCGAGGTGGCAACGCGATGGGGCTTCTTCCATTTGGGCCGTTTTGCCGCAGACTATCGCGCCCGCTTCGGTTTATTGCCGTCACAAACCCTTCGTCGCCGCTGAGCCCACCCCTTTCTTGAGCCGAGACGGCACCTGCGGCTGGTACGTGGCTATTTGCAACCGGCCGCGAGCTGATCCAGAGTTTGTTTACGCTCTCGCGCGCAATGTCACATGCCGACCGGAGACAAAACACCGATGGCCGACCAAGATCTCGAAAGCGAGTATAGCCCCCGCCTCTCCATTCCGGATCATGCCGAGATTTTCGCCCGCTGGGCGCGGACGGCCGAGGATTATCGCGCCGAGATGCTCAAAGCCGGCAAGGCCGAGCTTGGATTTTCCTACGGCGAGACATCGCGACAATTCGTCGATCTTTTCTTCCCGGCGGCGGGCGAAGCCGCACCACTCGCGCTGTTCATCCATGGCGGCTATTGGCGGGCGATGGACCCTTCCTTCCACAGCCATATGGCGCGCGGACTCAATGAGCGCGGCTTCGCGGTCGGCGTGGTCGGCTACGATCTGTGCCCGGTCGTCACCATCGCCGACATCATCGAGCAGATCCGGCGCGCCTGCGCGTCGCTGTGGCAGCGCTTCGACCGCCGCATGCTGGTCTGCGGCCATTCGGCCGGCGGACATCTGACTGCCGCCATGGTGGCAACCGATTGGCAAAAGCTGTGGCCGAAAGTGCCGCAGGATCTGGTGCCGGTGGGCTACGCGATCTCCGGCGTGTTCGATCTCACGCCGCTGGCCAAAACCAACATGAATCAGGATTTCAAGCTCGACGACCAAACGGCGCGTGAGATTTCGCCGATTTTCTGGACGGTGCCGGAGGGGCGCGCGCTCGATGCCACGGTCGGCGATCTGGAAACCAGCGAATTCAAGCGACAGAGCCGCAGCATGGCTGACGTCTGGCGCCAACGCCAGGCAGAAACGCGCTATGGCGAACTGCCCGGCAACCACTTCACGGTGATCGATGGGCTCGCCGATCCGAAAAATGCGATGGTGGCCCGCATCGCCGAGCTAGCGCGGCGCATTACTCCGTAACAACCTTCGCCCGCCTTCCCGACGGCCCCAACAGCACGCAGACCGAAGCGGCGAGGATCAGCGCGAAACCCACTATGTCGGTCGTTGTCGGCCGCTCACCGATCATCAGCACGGTGGCGACAATCCCCACCGCGGGATTGCCGAGCGCGCCGAGCGAGGCGGTTGCCGCCGACAAGCGCCGCACGATGGCAAACCAAAGCGCGTAAGCAATGCCGCTGCCGACAATGCCGGCGAAAACGGTGGCGAGCAGCGACTCCGTGTGTGCGTTATCGAGATTGAGCCGACCATCGACCACAAGGAGGCTTGCGGCGATGACGACGAACGCCATCGCCACCTGCCAGAATGCGAACACCAACGGATCGAGCGGCAGTCGCATCCATTTGACATAAACCGTGCCGGCCGCCCAGCTCACGCCCGTCGCCAGCGCCAGCAGCAGACCCAGCGGCACGCCTTTCAGGGCAAGCGGGTAGACCAGCACAGCAATGCCGACGATACAGAGGATCACCGCCAGCCCCTGGCGCGCGGTCGGGCGTTCGCCGAGCAGCAGCCACGCCATCAGCACCGCCCAGATCGGCATGGTGTAGATCAGAATCGTCACGCGCGATGTTGCGGCGGTCATCTGCGCGAAGGCGCTGAGCAGACTGAACGCCCCGATGTTCAGGAACGAGGTGACGAACACCGTTCCCCACATTTTCGCCGGAAGATAAAGCGAGCGTCGCGTGACCAAACAAATGAGCAGCAACGTCAGGGTCCCGAGACCGGCGGTCAGCGTGCGCATGGTCAAGGGCGGGATGTCGGAAAGCGCGATCTTCATCAGCGGCCAGGTGACGCCCCAGAGCAAACAGAGCGCAACCAGCATCAACTTGCCCTGAAGGTCGGCGGCGTCAGCGTCCGCGCCGGCGTTGTTGCGATTTTCGATCGTCATGGCGCTTTAGGCCCGGCGGCGACATACCAGTCGGCGATTTGCGCGCCGGTCCAGAATTTCACGTCGCTCTTTTGCCGGATCGCTTCGAGCACGCGGCGAAAATATTTGAGCCGGTGCGGCGCGCCCATGATGTAGGGATGCACGACCAGCGCCATGATCCGCGCGGATGCGGCCGAATCGGCATAGATCTGTTCGAACTGGTCGAGCGCCCGGTCGCTATATTCAGAGGCCTTGTGATGCTGGATCAGCATCATGGCGACGTCGTTGCATTCCTGTGTGTAGGGCACGTTGAGGAGCGGCTTGGTTCTGGTCTTGAGCCAGACCGGCTGATCGTCGAGCACCCAGTCGGCGACATAATCGTAGCCTTCCTCGACCAGCAGATCCGGCGTTTCCCAGGTTTCGGTCAGTCCCGGACCGAGCCAGCCGCGCGGCGGCGCGCCCGTGGCCTCGGCAATCACCGCACGGGTTTTGCGGATATCGGCGCGCTCGTCCTCGACCTTCTGCATGTTGCGCTGGGTAAAGCCGTGTCCCATGAATTCCCAGCCGCGATCGCACGCCGCGCGCACGATTGCCGGATAGGCGGCGAGCGCCGAGCCGTTGATGGCCAGTACCGGGCGGATCGAGAGCGCATCGAACACCTCGACAAAGCGCCAGAAGCCGACGCGATTGCCGTATTCATGCCAGGCCCAGTTGGGGATGTCGGGCATCGGCGAACCGCCGGCCGGCGGTGTGAGCACCGTGCGCGGCATGGCTTGGCGCGGATCCCATTCCTCGACGTTGACGATGACCCACACCGCCATGCGCGCGCCGTCCGGGAGTGTGAGCCGCGGCCGTTCGCTAATGGCGGAATAAGAAATGCGCTCGGTCGGCAGCATGGGCTGCTAGGTTCCTCCCGGCTGCCGGCATCGATTTTTCCGGCGGCTTATCGTTGTGCTCATTCCTGACTGTCGGCGCCACGGCCGTCAACACGCAGGCGGACTAGCTATGCGCGGCCTCAGCCGCAGGTTTGCGCCGGCTTGCGATCGCGCCGAACACCGCCAGGCCAATTGAGCATACGCACAGCGGCACAAAGACGAGCCAGGGCTTGCCGCTCAGATCCCACAACGCGCCGCAGAGGGTCGGAATGATGATGGCGCAGGTATAGCTGATGGTGAGCATGCCGGCCGCCGTGCGCGCCACGTCGGCGGGCGCGGCCAGGAGCGGCGGCAAGGCCAGGATCGGCGTCATGGTCATCACCGTGCTGATGCCGATCAGTCCCGTGCAAACAACGACGCCGAGCGGCGACTGCAGCACGATCAAGCCGAGGAAGCCAGCAAACAAAAGAGGGCCGAACACCAGAAACGGCCATGCGCGCCGTTGCAGACGGCGCGACACCAGGAACACCAGCACCAGCCCGGCAAGCTGCGCGCCGTTGAGCGCCGCCAGCGCCGAAGCCAGAACGCCGCTTTGGCCGCGGCTGGCCAGATAATCGCCGAGAAACGCATTGGCCGAGAAAAACGGACTGTTGTTACAGCCGAAGGTCAGGCCAAGGAGCCAGATCAACGGATTTTTCCAGTCAGGCCACCACAAGGCGCGCACCGCGCCCGACGCGCTTGCGGAAGGCGCGTGCGCGCTTTTCGGGCTGAACAGAACAAACACCACGGGGATGATCAGCGCCGGCACTGCCCAGATGAAAAAATCAATCCGCCAGCTGCCGCCGACGATCGGCAGGATAAACGGAATGGTCAGCACCGGCGGCAGGATCGCACCCGTCACCATGCCGTTCGAATAGACGACAGTGCCGAACCCGATTCGATTGGGCAGCCATTCCTGCAGCAGCTTAGGCATGCCCGGCTGCATGATGGCGATGCCGAAGCCGGTGGCGATGGCGGCAGCGTAGAGCGTCCAGACGTCAACCGCGGCGCCCCGCAAACCCCCGCCGACGGCAGCGATCACCATGCCGAGCGTAACGGCGAGCTTGGCGCCGCCGCGTGCGACCAACAGCGACCCCGGCACGGCCGCGATGGCGAACAACGCGAGCGGCAGTCCGATCAGAAGCCCGATCTGGGTTTCCGACATCCGCAGATCCTCGTGGATCAGCGGGATCACCGGCGGCACGACCAAAAGCGTCTCGCGCATGGCCAAGCCGGCCAGCCAAAGCAGGCAGAAAAAACGCAGAGTGCCACCCGATGTGGCGGCGGCTTTTGTCACGGCGGGAGGCATGTGTGAGGCGGACTTTCAGAGCGACGTCTGTATTAGTGTGCACTCCTGGCGCTGAGAAACCCTGCAGTTGCGCGCGGCTGCGCATATCAGGCTTGCGTCGCTACGCTCCCCACGGGGAATTTTCGGGAGATCCCCATCTCTCAACGTATTGATATCAAAATATTATTTTTAGAGTCTTATCTAAGTTATCAATTTCGATAACCTGCATAAGGTTTACCAAATGGCATTGAAGTTATCCATTTTGATCACTATTATATGACCTATGAAACGACGTTTCCTTTTCGAAAGACTTGATGAGGCTGATCGACGCGGAGTGTGGGCCTTCACTCCGGCGACGTTTGGCGCGCTTCTGGGAAATCCCGCTCCAGACTACCTGAAGCTCATGATGAAGCGTTTGGCGGATCAGGGCGTGCTCGTCAGGGCTGCGCGTGGAGTCTACGTGAACCCGCGTGCTCGTTCCATGCCCAGCGACGCACGGACTGGACTCATCCGTTTCCTGCGTCCCCGCGAGATTAGCTATGTCAGCCTTGAATCTAAGTTATCAGAGGCCGGGGCGATCTCTCAGGTACCCACAATTTTGACCTGTATGACAACTGGGTCTCCTGGTCGCTTTGATACGCCATGGGGCGCAATCGAATTTACTCATACGGATCGTGACATCGCGCTCGGAACGGAAGTTCACATGCGGGATGACGGATTATTCGAGGCGACGGTGGAGCGATCAGCGCGCGACCTCCGTCGCGTCGGAAGGAATGTGGGACTGATCGACCCTGAGACCCTCGCCGAAGCAATCGCAGAAGAGAAAAATTATGAACGGCAGGGCCAATAGCATCAAAAGCGCCATCGCTGATTTCATGGTCCAGCGCGGCATTCCTGGCGAGATGGAACAAAACCTCATCAAGGAAGCCATTCACCTTCACTTGCTATCCGCACTCTCTGAGGCCGGCGTACTCCGCCACGTGGTGTTCCAAGGCGGGACAGCATTGCGTCTCTGCTATGGCGGAGAACGATACAGCGAGGACCTAGATTTCGTCTGTGGCAAAGCGGGTTCCTATATCGAAAAGGTTGAATTCGATCAGCTTGTCGATAGCGCGCTTCAAACGACGAAAAGATCGCTCCAAAGAGAGTTCGGGATCAAGCCGGATGAAGTCACTCTCAAACAACCGCCATTCTCAATGGCGATAAAAGGCGATTCAACCGCGGTAGCAGCGTGGCAAATCACTGTACCAATCGCGCCCATAAAACATTTGCCAAAGTCACGCATCAAAATTGAATTCGCGAACGTGCCTTCCTATGACAGTCAAGCCAATGTGGCCAAGGCACTTCCGGGCTTGGTCCAAATTGAGGACGTTATTCTCACCGTCGAAAGCGCCGGCGAAATTCTAGCTGACAAAGCAGTCGCGCTGACGGCGAGGCAAGCTCTCAAGTACCGCGACGTTTGGGACGTTTGGTATCTTACCAACAAACTGAATGCTAAGGTCGACCGAGATATTGTCGCCAAAAAGTTTGCCGATTACGGCACGTTGGATATTGATGCCAAGGCAAGCCAAAGGCGGGAAGAATTAACAAGAGAGCCTACGATGAAGGCTTTTCTTGAGGAGATGAAACGGTTCCTTCCGGCAAAACGGGTCTCAGAAATTGACCGAGCCGGTTTGCACCAGTCAATACTCGCTGCCAGCGCCGATCTTATTGATCGCGCAGTTTTACCACCAGCATAGCTCAGCGGTAGAACTCAACTCTCTTCCGTTGGCTAACCACAGTCACCGTACCGCATGTCCGATCTCGCCGCTGCGCAATCCCGGCTTCAGACGATCTTCGGCTTTGCGGCATTTCGGCCCGGTCAGGCCGATATCGTCTCGGCAATCCTCGAAGGCCGCGATGTGCTCGCCGTCATGCCGACCGGCAGCGGCAAGTCGCTGTGCTATCAGCTGCCGGCGCTGATGCGCGATGGGCTCACAGTGGTGGTGTCGCCGCTGATCGCGCTGATGCGCAATCAGGTGGCGCAGCTTTCCGCCAACGGGATCGCGGCGGCGAGTTTGAACTCGGCGAACGATCCGGCGGAGAACCGCGCCATCCTCGATCGGCTGGGGCGCGGCGAATTGCGTCTTGTTTATGTGGCGCCCGAACGCTTGCTCAAGAGCGACACGCTCGCGCTTCTCAGACGCGCCAGGGTCACGCTGCTGGCGGTCGACGAGGCGCACTGCATCTCGCAATGGGGCCATGACTTCCGGCCTGAATATGCGGCGCTCGGCACCGTGCAGGCGGAATTGAGCGGTGTGCAGACGGCGGCGTTCACGGCGACGGCCGACGCCGCGACCCGCAGCGACATTTTGGACAAGCTGTTTGCACGGCCGCCAGCATTGTTCGTCCACGGCTTCGATCGCCCCAACCTGCGGCTCTCAATGCGCGCCAAGGCCAGCGGCCGTACCCAGATCGCCGATTTTCTCGAAAGCCGGCGCGGCCAAAGCGGCATCGTTTATTGCGCGTCGCGGCGCAAGACCGAGGAACTGGCTGATTATCTAAAAGGGAACGGCATCAATGCCCTGCCCTATCATGCCGGCATGGAAAGCGCCGTCCGATCACGCAATCAGGACACGTTCCTGCAGGAGGACGGCGTGGTGATGGCCGCGACCGTCGCCTTCGGCATGGGCATCGACAAGCCGGACGTGCGCTTCGTACTCCACGCCGACATGCCGGCCAATATCGAGAGCTATTATCAGGAGATAGGCCGCGCCGGCCGCGACGGGCTGCCAGCCGATACGCTGACGCTCTACGGCATGGGCGACGTGCGGCTGCGGCGGATGCAGATCGACGAGAGCGAGGCGAGCGACGAGCAAAAGCGCGTCGACCGGCAACGGCTCAATGCGCTGGTTTCGCTCTGTGAATCGCCGCGTTGCCGGCGCCAGACGCTGCTCGCCTATTTCGGCGAGACCGCCGAATCGTGCGGCAATTGCGATTTCTGCTGCGACGGCGCCGCGGTAATCGACGGCACCATCGCGGCCCAGAAGGCGCTTTCGGCCATGGTACGCACCGGCCAGCGCTTCGGCACCGAGCATCTCGCCAATATCCTGCTCGGCGAGGCCACCGAGGCGATCACGAAATACGGCCACGACCGACTGCCGACCTTCGGCGTGGGCAAGGAATATGGCCGCAAGGAATGGCGCGCGATCTTCCGCCAGCTCCACGGCGCCGGCATCGTCGCGCTCGATATTACCGGCCACGGCACCTGGTCGGTGACCGAAGCCGGGCGCCGGGTGCTCAAAGGCGCCGACCGCGTGACCTTGCGGCAGGACACATTGAAGCCGGCCACCCGCAAAGCCGCCCGTGCAGCCGCCAACGCGGCGGCCCTCTCCGACGGCGATCAAGGCGACAAGGCGTTGTTCGAGGCGCTGCGGCGGCGACGCTCGGAACTCGCTAAGGAGCAGCAGGTCGCGGCCTATGTGGTTTTTGCCGACAAGACCCTGATCGACATGGCGCGGCGCAAGCCAGCGACCGTCACCGAAATGGGCGCCGTACACGGCGTCGGTGCCGCCAAACTGCGCCAATATGGCGAGACCTTCCTCGATGTGATCCGCCAGCACGCCGCCGCGCGGCCTTAACGTTTTCGGCGCAATCGCGATTGAGCCCGGCGCCGCGCCCAAAAGCCTTGTTTGCGCTTGTTGCACCGCATTCCGCGCTATGTTAGCAAAACCGCGATTTTTGCGGGGCGCGCGGGGCACTCCCCCGGAGCCCCAACTTTCCGGTCCCGCTCTAATCCCAGGGGCTTGTTCCGACCGTTTTTGTTGGATGCGGGCTTTTCGGAAACTCAAAAAGAATTGGCGACGACGCGAGCATAGAGGCCCCACTTGGCAGGCGAAGAACACTTTGTGTCCGGCGTGGCC
>Ga0209006_10001884_pt1 | contig 18963 bp, 14 predicted proteins | sample JacPin_JW_Ref_O2_FD_188567 | JGI IMG/M metagenome (GOLD analysis project Ga0209006, IMG submission 188567) | Forest soil microbial communities from Algoma, Ontario, Canada - Jack Pine, Ontario site 1_JW_Ref_O2 (SPAdes) (version 2) | ecosystem: Environmental > Terrestrial > Soil > Boreal...
GCGCGGCGGTGGCGGACGCCCATGATGATGCCGTCGTCGGTTTCGGCGGTGATGGTGAGTTCGCGTGGCAAGGATTTGCGGTCGATGATGAGCGAGTGATAGCGCGTTGCAGTGAAGGGGTCAGAGAGTTTGCGGAACACGCCTTTTGCGTCGTGATGGACTGAGCTGGTCTTGCCGTGAAAGAGTTTGGGCGCGCGAATGATTTTCCCGCCGAATGCCGCGCCGATGGCTTGATGGCCGAGACAGACACCTAAAATTGGAAATTTTCCCGTGAGGCGCTGGATTAACTCTACGGAGATGCCGGCTTCTTTAGGTGTACACGGGCCAGGGGAGATCACGATGCGGTCGGGTTTGCGGCGAACGATGTCGTCGACGGTGATTTTGTCGTTGCGATGGACTTCGACTTCGCAGCCGAGTTCGCCCAAGTATTGGGCGAGGTTGTAGGTGAAGGAGTCGTAGTTGTCGAGGAGGAGGATCATAGGGCGGCTTCTTTCGTGAAGATTATTTTCGCATGGATTGGTTGATTGTGCTTTCGAGTTGGAAAGAGGCTGAGAAGGCGGCGGTGCCGGCCACTCGAGGTTTTTAGTAACGCTGCACGCTGAGATCCTTCACTGCGCGAGCCGACGCGTTCGCACAGAAGCGAACGCGAAAAAGAAAGGGCGTCGGCTCGCTTCGTTCAGGATGACAGGTCTGGGTAGGGTACGGGGATGGCTGCGGGGGCGCTATTTGCGGCGGGCGGCGGCTTCCAAGGCGGCTAGCAGGGCGCGGGACTTGTTTACGCTTTCCTGGTATTCGCCTTCGGGGGTGGAGTCGGCGACGATGCCGCCGCCGGCCTGGATGTGGGCGACGCCGTTTTTGACGACCATGGTGCGGAGGGCGATGCAGGAATCGAGATTGCCCGCGAAGTCGAGATAGAGGACGCCGCCGGCGTAGATGCCGCGGCGCGTGCGCTCGACCTCTTCGATGATTTCCATGGCGCGAACCTTGGGGGCGCCGGAGACGGTGCCTGCGGGAAAGCAAGCCATGAGTGCGTCGAAGCAATCGACGTCTTTGCGGAGGCGGCCGCGCAGCGTCGAGACAATGTGCATGACGTGGGAGAAGCGCTCGACGGTCATGAGTTGTTCGACCTTGACGCTGCCGTATTCGCAGACGCGGCCGAGATCGTTGCGGCCGAGATCGACGAGCATGATGTGCTCGGCGCGCTCTTTTTCGCTGGCGAGCAGATGTTTTTCGTTGCGCTGATCTTCGGCTTCGTCTTTGCCGCGCGGAAGCGTGCCAGCGATCGGGCGGTAGAAAACGTCGCGTCCCTGCACTTTGACCAGCATTTCGGGCGAGCTACCTACGACGGAGACATCGTGTAGTTGCAGGTAGAAGAGATAGGGCGACGGATTGACGGCGCGAAGCTCGCGATAAATGTCGAACGGATGCGCTTTTGTTTTCGCGGAGAAGCGCTGGCTGACGACGACCTGGAAAATGTCGCCGGCGCGGATGTATTCCTTGCATTTTTTTACGGCCGCCATGTATTCGGCGCGGCGGAAATTCGATTTGACGTTGAGCGCAGGGCGTTTCGAGCGGGAAACTTCGGTGCGCGGCTTTTCGGCTTCGACGGGTTGCTCGAGTTGTTTGCGCGTTTCGCGAATGGCGCGGACGGCGTCGTCGTATTTCTTGCGCAGGCTGCCTTCGCCGGCGGTGTAGACGTTGCGGACGATCCAGAGGCGATGCTGGACGTGATCGAAGGCGATGATGCCGTGATAGAAGGTCAGAACGGCGTCGAAGAGGCCAATGTCGTCGCGCAGGCGCGATGGAATGCGCTCGACGAGGCGAACCATGTCGTAGGAAAAGTAGCCGATGGCGCCGGCGACGAGCGGCGGCAAGCCCGGAACGCGGACGGGGCGGAATTTCTCCATGCGCGCGCGGAGAAAGGCGACGGGATTCTTTTCTTCCCAGACGACGCGCTCGCGACCCTCGAGAACGCAGGCGCCGGAAGCGTAGCGGAAGACTTCTTCAGGGTTCGCACCAGCAAAAGTGTAGCGGGCGATTTTTTCGCCGCCTTCAACGCTCTCGAGCAGAAACGAATAGCGCGCGCCTTGGGCGATGCGAAGGTAGGCGCTCACCGGAGTCAAAAGATCGGCGGGGAGCACGTCGTAGACCGGGATCAGGTTGCCCTGCTTGGCGAGGCGCTGAAACTCTTTGAAATCAGGTTGAATCATTGCTGGCTCTTTCGCCTGGCGGCTGCGTTCGAGCGTGATTTGCCCAACGCGGCGTGCGTACCTTCGCTTCGTAGCGCCTTTACGACGGCTCGCCGCATGACCGCTTCCGGCGCGCGGTGCTTTGTCCATAATTCCCACTGCGCGATTCCCTGCGCGAGGAACATTTCGACGCCGCTGACGGTGTGAATGCCCTTTTTGGCTGCGATTTGCAGGAGCTGCGTGCGCTCTGGCCGATAGATGAGGTCCATGACGATGCGACAGTTTAGCTCGTCGGCGTTCAAGGGAGAAATCTTGGAGTGAGGGTGCATGCCGACGGGAGTCGTGTTGAGAATCGCGTCGAATGTTTCGGAACGCAGCGCGAAGCGCGGAATGGCTTCACCACCGACGGCACGAGCGAGGTCGTGAGCTTGCTGTTCACGCCGAGCGCAGATTGCGACCTGGGCTCCGTGGCGTGCGAGGGCGACAGCAGCGGCGCGAGCGGAGCCACCGGCGCCGTAGAGGAGCACACGGCTTTTCGCGAGATGCAGTTTCTTTTCGAGCGAGCGGAGCACGCCGACGTAGTCGGTGTTCGAACCGGCGAGCGAGCCATCGGAGCGGACGACGACGGTGTTGACGGCGCCGATGTCGGCGGCGAGATCGTCGCAATATTCGAGATGTTTTAGGATTTTTTGTTTGTGCGGAATGGTGACGCTGAAGCCGCGAATGCCGAAGTCGGGAATGGCTTTGAGAAAGTCGGACAGACTGTGGACGAGGAATGGCAGGTAGACCGCGTTCATTTTTTTCGCGGCGAACGCGGAATTGTGGAGCAGCGGCGAAAGCGAATGGCCGATGGGGTCGCCGATGACTCCGTACACGCGCGTGCTGCGATTTAGTGTGTGAGCGCGGTAGAGATGTTTGAGGTCGTGGAGGCTCACTTGGCCGGGAGCGGTGGCGGCGCCGACCGGAGCATATTCGAGGGTGCTGCCATGCTTGAGCGCGAGGATGCGCGCGGGGAGACCGAGTTCGCCCATCGGAACGGCGATGCAATCTTTGGAGCCTTCGGCCCACTTTAAGAGGCGGACGCTGTCGGCGATGCTTTTCGAGAGTGCCGCGATTTTGATCGTGTCGACTTCCCCGCGGGCCGGCATTCGAAAAGAGCGTCCGAAGTCAGGGGTCCGCTCGAAATCGTGGATTGACAGCATGATCCGACCAGGAACCGCATAGCCTCGGGCAGACCGGTTGGGCAGTTCGCGCAGGGTCTCGATCTCAATGTCGCACCACTGGCAGCCGGCTTCGCGAGCCTGAATGAGCCAGTAGAGCTGTGCCTGGATGTCACCCGAAAAGAAGCCACCGGCGCCCTTTCGGCGGCAAGTCGCTAAGAATGTGGCGTTTGCGGGTCGATGAGACTTCAGCCACGAGAGAAGCTTGGACCGCTCGTTGTCACTGGACAGCCAATCCAGGCGAAGCTCGATTGTGGGCGTTTCCTTGAGAGCCGCGCGAACGGCCTCACTCATCTGAGTGGCGGTCGAAGCGGCTACAACCCCGCAAATCGCGCCAGCGCGTTGACCGAGACGGGCCATCCTCTAAAGTCCCCTATCCTATTGAAATAAAATTGCTTAATAACAAATCGACGGTTCGACCCACGGGCGAACGGCCAGTATCTAGAGTGTAAAGCAGACTCGCCCAATTTGTTGACGCACTTGGGGCCGCTTGTTAATTTCGATGGGCAGGTCCCCGCACGGCCCTTAAGGGCGTGTTGTCGAAGGAGCTTCGAAATGCGCGCGAAATTAGCTGCGTTTTGTGTCTCGATCCTGGCCAGCGCGGGCGTTTGCGCGGCCCAGACCCCAGCGGGTACACCGAGTCAGGCCGGGCAGCCGCAGTATTCGAAGGTGTACTGCTCTGGGTTCCTGAGCGACCCCAAAGTCCCCGACGATATTCGAGTCATTTCGGGCGAAGAGTCGAATTACAAGATTGTTTTCGCGCGCGGCGACTATGTATATGTCAACCGCGGAGCGCAGCAGGGCGTCAAGCAGGGCGACGTGTTCTCGATCGTGCGGCCTGATAAAGACCCCATGAACGAGTGGTTCTACGGACAGGAAAAAGCCGCCAAACGAATGGGTATCGTGTATCGCGATCTGGGGCAGATTCGGATCGTTAACGTGCAGCAGGAGACTTCCACCGCTGAAGTCCTCTTTTCGTGCGATTACATGCAGCGAGGCGACGTAGCGCGGCCGTTTGTCGAGCGCCCAGCGCCTCCCTATAAGGATGCATCGAAATTCGACATCTTCGCTCCCGTGAGCGGCAAGCCTGTGGGCCGCATCGTGAATTCGTTCGACTGGCACCAGGCTCTCGGCGCCGGAATGGCGACGTATGTCGACATCGGCGCAACCAAGGGCGTGAAGGTTGGTGATTATGTTCGCTTCTTCCGCTACCAGACCACAAAAGACGACATCGCAGCGACCGCCGGTGAGCACGACCTGCAATACAAGGTCTATGGCTTCGGCAGCGCTCCGAAGAAGTACACGGGCAAGGATCTGCCGCGCGAACTTCTTGGCGAGGGCATCGTGCTTAACGTGACCAAGGATGCTGCGACGGTGCTTGTAACGTATGAACGCGAAGAAGCGTACACAGGAGACTTCGCGGAACTCGAGTAGCTTATAGCCCCGAGTTCAACTCAAACTACCGTAGGTTTTTCCGACCCGCGCGACTCGACGTCGCGCGGGTTTTTATTTTCGGCGGAAGTGTTCTGGTGGTTCGCGCCTGCCGCGGTCAGTTCCAAATCGGGATCAGAGAATACATCACACGTGAAGCCGAGGATGCGGGTTCTCGCGTCGCGCCAAGCGTCGCGCAAGAGATGAGCTTTGCGGCAGGTTTCGCTCAGAAATTTTTCACGATCGAGATGATGTTCGACAGCGACCTGCGGCAAGAGCAAGCCACGCCGGTCGCCGGAGGAAACGATCAGCCCGTGTCGACCGATTTCGATGGCATGGATGTCGATTGGTTCGGGCCGCGACAGCAGCGAGACTTCGATCTGAAGGTGTGCGAGGTCGGCGACTCGCATGGGAGCAAAACGCGGATCTTGTAGAGCCGCGCCGGCGGCGCAGCGCGCCACGCTGTCGCCGAGAGGCGTATCGGCCTCCACGACGCCGATGCAACCGCGCAGGCGGCCCTCATTGCGTAGAGTGACGAAGACGCCCCGGTGTTCGCCGAAGATTCCATCGGTCGGAACACGCTCGGGCAAACGGCCCAAGGTCACAGCTTCGACAACGACCTGACGGGCAAATTTCAAAATTATGTGACGGTCGGCTTCAGAGGGGGACGGCATCGCCTGTTTTCTCGTGTCCTTCCAACATGCGGAGTTTACGGCGTTGCTTGATGCGGTCGTCGAGCTGTCCCCAGAAGCGCAAGAAATATTGCGCGGCCGAGATCAGAGCGCTTGCGACCACCAACCACAGCAACAACAGGGCGAGACCTTTGAGGGCAGGATGGCCGGCAGCGGCAATCAGCACGGCCACGGCACACACTTGCAGCACCATTTTCGTTTTCCCCATGGTGTTTGCTGCGATGGTCATTCCTTCGGCCGATGCGATCGTGCGCAAACCCTGCACGGTGAATTCGCGGCCGATGATGATGACGACCATCCAGGCGGGAACGAGGTGCATATCTACGAGAGCGATAAAAGCGGCGGAGATCAGGAGCTTGTCGGCGATCGGATCCAGAAGAATGCCCAGGCGCGTCACCTGGCGCTGTCGTCGCGCGAAATACCCGTCGGCCCAGTCGGTGGCAGCCGCCATCAGCAGCACGATGACGCCCCAGACTTCAAAATTCGCCTGGTATCCGAAAAGGTCAATGTTGGGGCTGCGCGTCAGCAGAATGACGATAAGGACCGGGACGAAGAAGATGCGCAGGAGCGTCAGTCCATTCGGCAGGTTCATAAGAGCTCAACGCTGGCGGCGTAATGCAGTGCGGCGCATGGGTCGCACGCTGAGGTCGCCGTCAAGTACCGATTCCAGAGCCGGAACTTCACTATAGACTCCGGTCATGCACGCGTCAACGTTACCTGCGGCCAATGTGCAGGATGCAGGATATTGAGCGAGTTACACGAGAGAGTACCTTGGGGGTTAACGCGTCAACAGGAAAATTGAGCGCACGGGAATACTCTTTCGTAACACTTGGGGATACAACCTGTGCAAATATTTCGATGACGATTCAAATGTTACGGTAGTGCTACAGAGGATCGGCCCTAACCGCGACGCCGATAAGTTATTTGTATTCATCGCGATAGAAGCTATGCGGGCACGCTGCACGACCGCGCTATACGCCCGCGCGGCGAGTCAGTCAATTCCAAGGTTTTCTGTTTCCACAAGCTTTTCCACAGGAAGACCATCTATCCAGGGTCAGCGTAGGCTCCTTCGAAAAGGTGCTTGAATGGCTGCTAAATCGCACGATTCGCGCCGGTTTTACTCGGACGTCACTATAGCTATCCGCGCCAGATTAGAGAGCACGCACCGCCGAAGGACCGCGCATTAACCTCACGGGCAGGAAAAAGATAGCACTCAGGAGTGCCAGTACGCCGCCCACAGCGATGCCCAGCACTCGGAACGGCAGGAGAATCAGCCACACGAATGGATATGCGATTAACGCCAGCAGTGCCAACGGCCAGCAGAGCACGAACAGAATGATCCAGAGTAGGAACGCGGCCATGATCAGACCCTCCACTATCTACTACGCAGAACCCGGCGCTGGAGTTCCACTGCCTAAGCACGAACCAAATATTGATTCAGCCGCAGACGGCGCGCGATCGATTCCGGAACTTCGGCGACCATTCGCATATGAGAGTCTTCGACGATCGAATGCAGCACTTTGCCCATGGCGTGAACCAACGCGAGCGTGCGGCCTTCCGTCATAGGCAATCGAAGCGAGAGTGTCACAACGGGATCGATCGGCAGCAGAGCATCGATCCGGCTGAGCAACTCCTCGATTCCCTTTCCTGTTTTCGCCGAGACCAAAACGGGACCCGCGCCGTTCGCCCGAGCGACGCTCGATTCCAGCGTCTCTTTCAACAATGGAGATAGCAGATCGACTTTATTGAGCACGCGCAAAATTGGCCGGCCGTTGACGCCGAGCTCTCCCAGAATCTTGTCGACTTCCTCGTCAAGCTCATCGTGATGCGGATTCGAAACGTCGCTGACGTGGAGAATGACCGCAGCCTCTTGCACCTCTTCGAGCGTGGCGCGGAACGCGGTCAGCAATCCTTTCGGCAGATCGCGAATGAATCCGACGGTGTCGGAGACAAGTACGCGGCGATTCGACGGCAGCCGAACCGCGCGAATCGTGGGATCGAGCGTCGCGAACATGCGCGAAGAAACAAGCACTTCTGCGTGGCTGAGCGCGTTGAAGAGCGTGGACTTGCCGGCGTTGGTATACCCGACGAGCGCTACTGTGCCGAGCGGAACCGCATTGCGCGCGTCGCGACGCAGAGAGCGCTGTTTGCGAACTTCATCGATCGCCTTCTTGATTTTCGCGATGCGATCGCGAATGCGACGACGGTCGGTTTCGAGTTTCTTTTCACCGGGGCCACGGACGCCGATTCGGCCTGCGCCACCACCCGCGCCACCGCCTCCGCCGCCACCGCTCTTCCCGCCCAGTCGCGACATCGCCACACCGCGTCCGGAGAGCCTGGGCAACATGTAGTCGAGCTGCGCGAGTTCCACCTGAAGCTGTCCTTCGCGGCTGCGCGCATGCTTGGCGAAGATATCGAGGATGAGCTGCGTCCGATCAATCACGCGGCATTCGGTGATCTCTTCGATGTTGCGCTGCTGCGTGGGCGAAAGGTTCCCATCGAAAATGATGAGTGCAGCCTTGTGTGCGGTAGCCTCGGCGCGAATTTCATCGAGCTTGCCGCGACCCACGAGCGTCGCGGAATCAGCGGCGTCGCGCACTTGATGAATCGTGCTGGCTACCTGGGCCCCGGCGCTACGCGCCAGTTCGACGAGTTCGTCGAGCGAATCCTGGCCCAACTCGGCGAGCATGTGCGCGGGTATGCGTTTCGATCGCTTGAATGTTACGCCGACCAGCAAAACACGTTCAGAAGATGCGGTGGACTGAGGAGTCTTCATCGTTCAAGAGGTAGGAGCATCCATCCTTGCGATTCCGGTCTCGATACCAGAGTTCGCGAGTCTTCCTTCCAATGCGGGATTATACGCCTATCCGTTGTTTAGAGATTGTTTGACAAACTGAAGAGCCTCAGCCTGAACCTTCGGCGAATCGCCGAATCCGTCGAACCATTGCACGCCTGCTTCTCTGCGAAACCAGGTGATCTGGCGTTTGGCGTAGCGGCGCGTTGCCTGCTGAATCGCAGTTTGCGCATCAGAGAGTTGCATTTCGCCGCGCGCGACGGCTCGCAGTTCGCGGTAGCCGATGAAATCGAACGGCTTCGACTCGTCAGCCAGGCCGCGGCTCATAAGCGTTCGCACCTCGTCGAGCCAACCGCGAGCCAGCATCGATTCCGTCCTCGCGTGAATTTTCTCGTAGAGATCCTCGCGCGGCGGCTGAAGGCCGAGTTTGATAGGTCTCCAGCCCTCCAGTGGCGTCCGGCCTTCGCGATAAACATGCGTGAGCGGACGCTTCGTGAGCAGGCAAACCTCGATGGCGCGAATCAATTTTTGCTCGTCTGCGGCGGCGATTTTGCCGGCTGCTTCGGGATCGAGACGACGCAAGATCCGATGGAAATGTCCGGCGGAATGACGCTCGCGGCTTGCGCGCAATCGATCGCGCAACTCTTCGGATCGTTGGGGAACGTCGGCCAATCCCTCGAGCAGCGCCCGCAGGTAAAGCCCGGTGCCAACCGTCAGAATGGGAATGCGCTTGCGCCGGCGCAAATCCTCGAGCGCAGCAATCGCCGCTTCGCGATAGCCACCCGCAGTTGCGGGTTCGGTGGGCGACAACACATCGATCAAATGATGCGGGACTCCGCGACGCTCTGCCTGCGGCGGTTTCGCGGTGCCGATGTCGAATCCCTTATAAAGTTGCGTTGAATCGCACGCGACAATTTCGCCGCCGATTTGTTCGGCAAGCCAAACGCCGAGCGTGGATTTGCCGGAAGCCGTCGGACCGAGAATCACGACCAGCGGCGCGAGCGATTTGTCGTTGCTCATGGAAACGTCATGGAAACAGAAGATGGCGGGCGCGCACAAACAGAAAAATCAACACAAACAACGCCAACAGGAGACTTCCGAGAATCTGCTGGCGTGCAATCTTCACTACTGTCCGCCATAGCCTGGCGGTTGAATATTGTAATAGTAGGTGAAGCGAAGCTCGATGTAGGGGCCGCTAAAAGCGGGCGGCAAAGGCTCAAACGGCGTCGAAGAGCGAATCGACGAGATCGCGGCGCGATCGAGCGGCTCTTTACCGGAACCCGAAACGCGCACCGGCTCGCCGTCGGGAACGACTCCATTCCTCATGATCCGGAATTGCAATGCGACGACGCCTTTGTCGCCGAGCCGCACTGATTCCGGCATAACCGCGTACCAATTTCGCTGCACGATGATGTAGACGCGACGCAGATACTCGTTGAAATCCACGCCCTCAGTCGGCGTGAGCATCTGGATCGCGCCGTACGCTTGTCCCTGACTGCCGCCGCCACGAAGCCCGCTATTGCTCGGGACTTGCCCGCCGCCGCCGAGCGCCGATGGCGCGCTCATCTTCTCGGATTCGCGAATCGAATCGCGCAATGAGCCGCCGAGTGAATTTTTCGGAAGCAGCAGAGCGTCCTTGGTCGGCTGTTGCTGTTGCGGAGTTTCGAGTTTCAAAGGCTGCTTCGGTGTGTCCTGTTTGGCAGCGGAATCGTCCTGCACCTTTGGCGGCACTTGTTGCGGCTGCGGCGTCGGCGCGCTTGGCAATTCCTTCTTCGGTTTCTCCGGCTCTTTTGGCGTTGGCGTCGGAGTTGGCACGGCTTCCGGCTTCGGCACCGGCGGCGCGACACGGCGCAGCACCTTGGGATCGACGTGCACGGGCGGCTGGCGAGGATGCGGAGGAGTCTTCAGTTCATCGAGCGCGCCCGGCGGCAACAAGATTGTCATCTGGCGGCGAGCGAGTTCGTTCTCTTCCTGCGTCGGCGCGTGCGGCGGGAAAACCTTTGGTTCGAAAATCAAAAAAAGAATGAAAAGAATGTGCGCCGCAAACGACAAAATCGACTTGATCAGTTCTTTGCGGTTCTTTTCCGGCGTCTCTTTGTTGAGGAGGTTGACCTCGCCGGTCATGAAGATGTCGGTCTCGACAAGGTCCGTCGGGATGTTGTGAACCTGCTCGGTGATTTCCGGCGGCGCCGCGCCCTGCGGAACGATGACGCGCTCGTCGAGATCGGTCGGCTGAAGCGGCAGATCCGTCTTTTCTTCGGGCACAAACTCCGACGGCTTTACATCGCGAGGGACAACCACGCGAGCCGCGATTGATTCCAGCGGCAGCGATGAAGGAATCGTGCTCTTGCCGTCGAGTTGGACGATCGGCAGCGTCGATGGCACGAGTTTTCGGTCGTCCAATGTGGTGGGGCGGCGCCGCGTTGATGCGGCGTCCACGGCGGGTAGCTGCGCACCCATGGGAACGAGGAGTCTAGGGATCATTCGTCTATTTTCTGAGCGGCGGCAAAGGCTAGCAGTTGGACGCGCTCTCCGTGTTCCTGGATGCTTGTCATGACTCGTTGCGCCAGATCGAGGGCGGCGCGGCCTGCGCGGCCTCCGGTGCGAGGTTCGCGGCGCGTGCGCACGCAGTCGAGGAATTCATCCAGCTCGGCATGAAGGGGCTCGACGGCAGGCGCATTTAACTTTTCGAACGCAAATTCGGGTTGGGGCCCGGGCTTTTTGACCGACACGCGCAGGGCGTCGCGGCGAGCGTAGTCGAGCGACACATATTCATGTTGCTGAAAGAATCGCACCTTGCGGACGCGCTCGGTCGAGACTCGGCTGGCGGTGATATTCGCAACGGCGCCGCCCGCAAACTCCAGGCGCGCGTGCGCGATGTCAACTTTGTCGGTGAGCACCGGGATGCCGACCGCCTTCACTTCGGTGACGGGTTCTTTGACCAGCGTCAGCAGGATGTCGAGATCGTGAATCATCAAGTCGTAGATCACATCGACGTCGAGGCTGCGCGTCGTAAAGACACCGAGTCGATGAACTTCGAAGAATAGCGGGCGGTTGAGAATCGGCTCGACCGCGATCACCGCGGGGTTGAAACGTTCGACGTGGCCGACTTGCAGGACGCGCGAGAATTTTTTGGCGGAGGCGAGGAGAGCGTCGGCTTCGGCCATGTCGCTCGCCATCGGTTTTTCGACGAGGACGTCGAGGCCATATTCCATCAGGCGACAACCGACCGAGGCGTGATCGACGGTCGGAACGGCAACGCTGGCGGCATCAACTTGGCCGCGTAGATCTTCCAGAGAGTTGAACGCCTTGGTTTGAAATTCAGCCGCGATTTGTTTCGCGCGCTCAGGATTTTTGTCGTAAACCCCGACCAGCTCTGCGCCGGGCATTTCGCGGTAAACGCGCGCGTGATTGCGGCCGAATTCGCCGGCGCCGACGACAGCCACACGAATCCTGTTGTTGTTTCCGGCCACCGCGCTCATTGCTTCTTCATTCCCCCGGATGCAGGCCCTGGTTCCGCTTTCGATTGCCCCTCAGAACCCTGTTTCGCACCAATTGTTGCGTCGATTGCGCATGGAAACGCCTGAATCGCGATTCCCGCGGCATCGGCCTCTGCCAGTAATTTGTCTCGGTCGAACAACAGGGTGCGCCCGGCGTCAATTGCCAGAGCCGTGGCGCGGGCGCTCTTCATCTGTTCGATGGTGGGCAAACCGACCACGGGTACATCGAAGCGCATGTCCTGATTAGGTTTAGCGACTTTCACGACGACCAGCGCCTTACCGTCCACGATGCGGGCTGCGCGAGCGATCGTTTCGTCGGTGCCTTCCATCGCTTCGACGGCGACGCACGCGCGATCGGAAATTACGACTGTTTGGCCGATATCCATCGCTGAGACCTGGCGCGCGATACCGAGCCCATAAGCGATGTCTGCCGCTTCGCGCTCGTCCGGCGCGCGCCGCGTGAGTACACCCGCGTCGGGTAGCAGCGGCTTCAGGAAATGCGTGGAATCCACCAAATGAATGCCTTCGTCTTCGAACACCTTTGCGACCGCGCCGATGAGCGAGTCGGTATTTTTTCGCGACAGCGAGAACAATAATTTCGCCAGCTTCCAGTCGGGACGGATCGTGCTGAAAATCTTGTTGTGCTTCACCTGGCCGGCCATCACCGCTTGTGTCACGCCTTCGCGATGCATCAGGTCGATCGCTTTGCTCAGTTCGCCGAGGCTCACCCAGTGCAAACGCTTCGCCGAGTTCGCCAATTCCTGTGACGCTTCCTCTTTCAGCGCGATCACCGCCATGTCGATGCCCTGGCTGCGCGCGCCCTCAAGCACAAGGAACGGAAAGCGGCCGTTGCCCGCGATCAGTCCCCATCCCGTTGTGACTGCATCTGTCATGAGTTAGAACGGCTGCGCGTTGCTTTCTTGCGTCACTTCACGATTCCGCGTTCCGAGGTCTCGACAAATTTGATTAGCTCTGCAACGTCGGGCGAATCGCCCAACGTCGCGCGCATTTCGCTGAGGGCCTGGTTCGTATTCAGTTTCGACCGCAGCAATAATTTGTAAGCGCGCTGCAAGGCGCGCTGGCGCTCTTCGGAGAAGCCTTTTCGCTGCAGGCCGATTTTGTTGATTCCGAAGCAAACGGTTTCGCGTTCCGTGACGACGAGCGAAAACGGCGGTACGTCCTGTGTAATGACCGTGCACGCGCCGATATAGGCATAGCGCCCTACGCGGCAAAACTGATGCACCGGCGAGGCAAATCCGACCGTCGCGAAATCCTCGACGATCACGTGCCCGGCCAACGTCGCCGAATTCACAAACAAATTGCCGTCACCCACAACCGAGTCATGCCCAACATGCGACGACGCGAGAAACATGTTGTTGCTGCCGACCACTGTCTTGCCGCCGCCCTTGACCGTACCGCGGTTAACTGTCACTTGCTCACGAAACGTGTTGCCGTCGCCAACGATCAGCTCGACGTGCTCGCCGTGAAAACCCAAATCCTGCGGATCGCCGCCAATCGCGCTGAACGGATGAAAAACGTTGTTGCGCCCGATCTTCGACGGCCCCGTCACGACCGCGTGCGAATGCAAAACGCATCCGTCGCCCAGTTCGACGTCGTCGCCCACGACAGCGTAGGGTCCGATCTGCACGCCCGACCCGAGTTTCGCGGTCGGTGCGACCGAGGCCTGCACGTGAATATGCGCGACGCTCATGCCTTCGGCTGTTCCGCCTTTGACTCTTCCGTCTTCGCCTTCGTTTCCGCCGCCGGTTTCGGCTCGCGATCGACCATCTTGCACATCAGCGTCGCCTCGGCGCATAGATTGCCGTCAACCGTCGCGCGCCCTTCCAGCTTGGCGAAGTCGCCACCGCGCCAATTCACCACTTTGATTTCGAGCTTCAACTGATCTCCCGGCACCACCGGCCGCCGGAATCGTGCTTTGTCCACCGCCACAAAGTACAAGAGCTTGCTGTCGCGCTCCGGAATCTCCAGCAGCAGCAGCAAGCCGCCCGTCTGCGCCATCGCCTCGATGATCAGCACGCCCGGCATGATCGGCTTACCGGGGAAATGCCCCTGAAAAAACTGCTCGTTGATCGTCACATTCTTGACGCCGACGATGCTCTTCAGCCGCTCCATCTCCAAAATCCCGTCGATCATCAGAAACGGATAGCGATGCGGCAACAGTTTCTGAATTTCGTTCACGTCCAGAATCATCCTGCGCTCCCCGTCGCGCCACGGTTGCCCCACACCTGCACTGTGACGCCTCTTTGTACCCGGCAAACTTACTATTATATGCGAAGCGCTGCATTGGCAGCACTCCTCCGTTGTGGATGTCGCGGGAATTACCCCTGCGTGTTGAGGTTTGTCGCGTTAGGAATCGTTCGCTGGGTTTATTCCTTCGCATGAAATACCCGTTTGTGCAACGTTGCCGCCCCTCGCCTCCGCTGTTACGATGTCGCGCCCATGGCCGAGACCCCACTCCCCGGAACCCTGCTCCAGCAACTGAGACCGCGATTGCCTGAGATGTTGTCGGTCTTGCGGACGTACGTCGTCACCGAGTCTCCCAGCCTCGAAAAGGCCGCCGTTGATCGCTGTTGCGCGGTGATCGCCAAGCCGTGGCGCAGGCTCAGCGGCGCTCGCATCGAACGCATCGCGCAAAAACATCGCGGCGATCATTTACGCATCACTTGGGCTCGCAGTTCGCCAAAAACGCGCCCTACCGGCCAGCTTCTTGTTCTCGGACACTACGACACCGTCTACGCCAGTGGCACGCTCCGCAAAATGCCCTTCCGCATCTCGGGCGGTAAAGCTCACGGCCCCGGCACCTTCGACATGAAAGCCGGCATCGTCCAAGCTCTGTTCGCCGCAGAGACTCTGCAACGCTTGCCCGCCGAAGATCAGCCGCACAAACGCATCGTCTTTCTCTGGACCTCCGACGAAGAAATCGGCAGCGAATCCTCCCGCAAGCTGATCGAGACCGAAGCTCGCCGCAGCGACGCCGTCTTCGTGCTCGAGCCATCCTTCGGCCCACGCGGCGCTCTCAAAACCGAGCGCAAAGGCGTCGGCGAAGCCGAACTCGTCGCACATGGTCGCGCCTCGCACGCCGGCCTCGCGCCGCAGGACGGCATCAACGCCATCCACGAAATCGCTCGCCAGATCGCGCGTCTCGAAGCCTGGAACGATTTGCGCAGCGGCGTCACCATCAACGCCGGCACCATCGAAGGCGGCTCGCGCACCAACGTCATCCCCGAACTCGCCCGAGTTCAACTCGATCTCCGCGCTACGACCGTCGCCGACATGCGCCAACTCGAACGCCGCCTGCGCGCGCTAAAGCCCGAACTCAAAGGTTCGCGCCTCGAAATCACCGGCGGTTTCACCCGCGCCCCTCTCGAACGCAAAATGAGCGCAGCCCTTTTCACGCGCGCGAGAGCTCTCGCCGCACAAATGAATATCAATCTCGAAGAATGTGCCGTCGGCGGAGGCTCCGACGGAAACTTCACCGCCGCCGCAGGAATCCCAACTCTCGACGGCCTCGGCGCAGTAGGCGACGGCGCCCACTCTTCACACGAGCACATCCTCACCAAAACAATGCCCCTACGCGCCGCCCTACTGGCCGCTCTACTTCAATCCGTCTAAGCAATGGTAGCGCCGGCATCCTGCCGGCGTTTTTCGTCAACCCAGGCAACGTGCGCCCGTCAATCCACGACGGGTTGAAACTCAGCTACATATAAGTCTTCCTCAAATACTTCACCGTCTCCGCTTCCAACTCCTCGTAACTCAAATGCAGCACTTCCTGAATCGCCGCCTCCGTCGAACTCCCCTGTCCAATCAAATTCAAAATCTTCTGCACATCATCAATCCCATCCGTCTGCACGATGTACTCCGTATTCGCCAGCGCCCACGCATACGCATAACTCGCCACCGCCGTCGGCAACTGCATCCACGAATTCTCCATCTCCCCCAGCGGCATCGCCTGCTTCTCGTCGTACACCTGCAACAGCACCGCCGCATTCTCCTTACTCCGCGTACCCTCCATCCACTGCGCGATCCCTTCGTTCAACCACACCGGCGCGCGACCATGCGTCTTCTGCTGCACAAAACTGTGCGTCAGCTCATGCTTCAAGATCCGCGACAACTCCGCCGTCAAGCTCGTCAGCCCCTGCACCGGCACGCGAATCCGCCCATCGTTCAGCGCCCCGACCCAGCTCGGCGCCCGCGTAATGTCCGCGAACGCCTGCTGCGTATACAACACCACCCCGATCGAATCCGGCGGCGTGTAGTTCAGCTCCGACTCAATCGCTCCAAAATGCATCTCCAGCGCGCGCAACATCTCCTTCGCCAGTTCCGGCTCCGACGTCCCGTCATAGTGCAGCGTGAAGTGAATGCTCTCGTTCTCCCGATAGTTCTGCTCCGCAAGCCTGTCGCGCTCCGCCTTCGCCAGCGCCGCCTGCACTTCCGGATCAGGCGCAATCGCCAGTGCGCGCTTCCACTCCGCAACCGCCTGATCCAGCTTCACCATCCCGTAGTACGCCCATCCTTCAAGTTTCGCGATCTCCGGATCATCCGGCGCCACGCGCCGCGCGCGCTCGAGATACTCCATCGACGCCTTGTACTCACTTCGCTTCAAATGTAAATACGCCACGTTCATCAATATCTGGGGATCGTCAGGCACATAATTCAGCGCCGATCGCTCATCGTTCAGCGCATGCTCCATATCGCCATGCGCCAATTCGAACTGCGACGCCGCGTGCAACGCCCGCGCCGCGCGCGCATTCGCCTTCGCATCACCCGATCGCGCCTCGCTCTCGACATGAGACAAATAGTTCCGGTCGATCGAGCCGTCGTGCACGGTCGCCTTCTCGACCTCTGCATCCGACCCGAAAACAGGCGGCGCGATCGCGAGGTTCGCCGCCGTCGCCGCCGGAGAATCCGGCAACACTCCCACCGGCCCGCGTTCGATGTGATCGACAATCGACCTTGGCAACGTAAGTTGCCCAGCCGCCGTTTCGTAGCGGATCTTGTCGCCATCCTCCACCACGCTCAGCGCTACGATCCGCTTCCCATTCTTCAACACAATCGTGTCGGCTCGCCCCCCCAGCGCCAGAACCGAGCTAAGCCCAATCGCAACAACCGCCGTGCGCAATAGTGCACGCGGGCAAACCCGCCAATGACGATAGGCAGAGACGAATCCCCACCCTCGTCCGTCGAAACGCTCATGCATCCCTCGATTTTAAATCCCCGCACACCTGTCCTCCCGGACGCCTTGTTTCCCCATGCCGAAAGTGACTACACTTTGCCTATGCGGCCAGGGGTGGCCTTTTTAAGGTTTTTCCTCGTTTTTTGCTTATTCGCGATGCCCTGCGCGGCGTCCGCCGCCGAGGATTCTCCGCACGACACCTACGAAGCTCTAAACTCACTCCGCGTCAACCCCGCCGCCGTCTACGAGATCACCCCCGCCGACCGCATCGAACTCCGCCGTGGCGACGGCCACTTCACTTTCGATCAAGGCAAACTCGCCTTCTTCGCACCCTACAAAGGGCAAGTGACCGGTGTCGTGTTCTCCGGCCGCGGGCACGTCGTCGCCGCCCCGCGCGACCCCGTCGAAAAACAACAGATGGCCCGCTTTCTGGGCGCTCCGGTACTCGACGAAGCCTTCTCCGACCTCTATCTCCGCTTCACCGACGACACCGCCGCCGAACTTCTCCGTGAGTTCGGCAGCGCCGGCGTTCAGCCGATTCAGGACACCGAGTTCGCTGTTCGCTGGGACCCGATCGCCGCCCAGGTCAACCCGCCTCAATCACTGAGGATTCTCCTCGCGATGGAGTCCGCTCATACCCAGCCATTTTTCTACGCCGCCGTCGAAGGCAACTCCCGCGGCCCGTTCGACATGGCTGTCGACCCGGATCGCTTCGAGGCCGCTCTCATTGGGCAGCCCAAAAAAGCCGGAGCCGAAAACTTCTACGACGTCTGGGCCTCCTACCCGCTCCCCGGTCAGCCTACGTCGCGACGCCACTTCAGTGCGCTCGACTACGAGATCAACACCTCCGTTCTCGCCGACACTTCTCTCGACGCGAAGGCCGACATTCGTGTGCGAGCCGAAGCCGGCGGCGAACGCGCAATCGGATTTCAATTGGCGCGCGCGCTTTCCGTCGACAGTGTTACCGGGCAGCATGGCGAACCGCTTACCTTTTTCCAAAACGAGGGGATGAATCTTCAGGATCGTCTCAGCCGCGGCACCGACTACATATTCGTGATCCTTCCCGACGCGCCGGAAAAAGGATCCGAGTTCACGCTGCACTTCCGCTATCGCGGGCGAGTGATTGAAAATGCGGGCAATGGCGTGCTCTTTGTCGATGCGCGCGAAAGCTGGTACCCGCACTTTGGCGCCACCGCCGATTTCGCGAACTACGACCTGACCATTCGCTGGCCCAAGAAGCTCAAACTCGTCGCCACAGGCATCAAGCGAAGTGAAACGGAAGATGGTGACTTCCGTGTCGGCCACTGGCAAAGCGAAAAGCCCGTCTCCGTCGCCGGATTCAATCTCGGCGACTACATGTCCACTTCCGTCGCTTTCGATGCGTCTTCCGTCGACGTCTATGCAAACCGTCAGCTCGAGCGCTCACTCGACGGGCAACTCGAGAGACATGCGCTCCAGGCTCCGCGCATTCTTACGCCGCTCTCGCCAGAAGGTCACACTGGGGCAAATGTAATGGCCATGAGCCCGCCGCCGCCCCGCCCCGCCGACGCGTTGAAAGGCCTCGCGCACGAAATCGAAGAATCGATTCGCTTTTACGAAAATCTCAGCGGACCATTTCCATTTCAGAAGCTGAGCGTTTCCCAGATTCCGGGCACATTCGGTCAGGGTTGGCCCGGACTTCTCTATCTCTCGACGTATTCGTATCTTCCGGCGGAAGCTCAGCTTCGCGCGGGACTCTCGGTATCGGGACAAGAACACTTCTCCGAACTCGTGCCCTTTCATGAGGTCGCGCACCAGTGGTGGGGCAATATCGTTGGATGGGATTCGTATCGCGACCAGTGGATCGACGAAGCCATGGCGAATTACCTGGCGCTGCTTTTTGCCGACACACAGAAGCACACCGGCGATCACTCGCTTCGCATGTGGCTCACCCGCTATCGCGA
>Ga0209006_10001885_pt1 | contig 18958 bp, 13 predicted proteins | sample JacPin_JW_Ref_O2_FD_188567 | JGI IMG/M metagenome (GOLD analysis project Ga0209006, IMG submission 188567) | Forest soil microbial communities from Algoma, Ontario, Canada - Jack Pine, Ontario site 1_JW_Ref_O2 (SPAdes) (version 2) | ecosystem: Environmental > Terrestrial > Soil > Boreal...
CCCGCCGACGAAATTCACGAGACCGCTTGTCGCGAATTCGCCGATTGTCGCCGCCATCTGTTCCGGCGTTTCGTCGTATTCGCCGAACGCATTCGGCAATCCCGCATTCGGATGCGCGCTGACGTAGCATTCGGCGATTTGCGAAAGCGCGTCGACATACGCGCGCAGCTCCGTCGCGCCGAGCGCGCAATTGAGTCCGATCGACAGCGGCCGCACATGTCGCAGCGAGTAATAAAATGCTTCGGCCGTCTGTCCCGACAAGGTGCGGCCGGACATGTCGGTGATCGTACCGGAAATCATGATCGGCACCTGTGCGCCGCGGCGTTTGAATTCTTCGCCGACGGCGAACAGCGCCGCTTTTGCGTTGAGCGTATCGAAGATCGTCTCGACCATGATCACGTCGGCGCCGCCGTCGAGCAATCCGCGCGTCGCTTCGCGATAGGCGAGATCGAGTTCTTCGAAATTCGTATTGCGGAATCCGGGATTGTTCACATCCGGCGAAATCGATGCGGTGCGGCTGGTCGGACCGAGCACACCGATGACGAAGCGCGGTTTGCCGGGCGTCTTTGCTTCGACAGCATCGCAACTTTCACGCGCCAGTCGCGCGCCGTCGCGATTGAGTTCGTAGACGAGATGTTCGAGGTGATAGTCCGCTTGGCTGATCGACGTCGAATTGAACGTATTGGTTTCGACCATGTCAGCGCCGGCATCGAGATACGCCAAGTGCACGGCCTTGATGATGTCCGGCTGCGTAAGCGTGAGCAGATCGTTGTTGCCTTTCAGATCGCAACTCGTGCCATGGGCGTGATGCGCGTCGTGTCCTTCGCAAAAACGCTCGCCGCGGTAGCCGGATTCGTCGAGCTTATAGCTTTGCAGCATCGTGCCCATCGCCCCGTCGATGACGAGGATGCGTTGCTTCAGCGCATCGAGCAGCGCCTGCGTACGTTTTGGTTTGAGATAGGGCAACGTGTTCATCGTGTCGGTTTCCTTGCCAACAAACTCAATACTTCGAAATGCGGTTGTCGGCGTTCGCGCGTGATGCGATCGCACTGGATCACCTTGAGTCCCGCGTCTTGCGCGAACCCGCGCAATGCCTCGACGCGAAAACCCAGATTGCGGTGATCGAACGGTTCGACAGCGGTGCGGTGTGCGTGATGGCCCAGCGTCGTCGCGAGCAGGCGACCACCGGGTTTCAGCGCACGCGCCGCCTCGGCGACGGCTTTTTCCGGCCGTTCGCTATACGTGAGGGCGTGCATCAATAAAACCAGATCGAATCGGCGCGCGCCGATGTCCAGCGCGTGCATGTCGCCGAGTTTCACGTCGACGTTCTTGAACGGCTTGAGCCGCGATTTCGCCGCCGCGACCACGCGTTCGCTGGCGTCGAGACAAAGAATCGATTTCGAATGTGGCGCAAGCAGTTCGGCCAGCACGCCGTCGCCGGAGGCGATGTCGAGCACGTCGCCGCAATCGAGCAGACTTGTCATCGCGCGGGCGAACGCTTCCCACGTGCGGCCAGGCGAATAGTGCCGTTCCATGTCGCCGGCCACACTGTCGGCCCAACCTTCGGCGCGGGCGCGATGTGCGAGGATCGTCGGCAGACGGCGCGCGTCTTCGGCAATCAATCCATCGTTGACGTTGGCGCGCAAGGCTTCGAGCAGCGCGGCGGATTTGGCGTCGAGCTCGGTGTTGCAGCGATAATAGGCCGACACGCCCGCGCGGCGATCACGCACCAGATCGGCGTCTTTCAGTTTTGCCAGGTGCGTCGACACGCGCGGCTGGGCCAGATGCAGCACCGTGGACAGTTCGGCGACCGTCAATTCTTCGCGCTCCAGCAATGCGAGCAGGCGCACGCGGGTGGGGTCCGCCAGTAGCCGCAGAAGCGCCGATGTCGCCGCAAGATCCAACGTGTATCCTTTCATCTTGATTGAGAGATAAATGTTACGCCGAAGGGCACTTAGCGTCAACGATTCAGCGCAGGCTAACGCGGTGAACTCGAATGTGCGAACGTGGTCGAATGCGCGATTTCGGAGGAGTCGAATTGGTCAAAGATTGGGTGAGTCGATGTCTGCTTGCGGCGGTTTGCGCGTTGTCGGCGCCGGTCGCTGCTGCCGTCGAACTCGGCGCATTGGGCAAATACTGGACTGCGGACGCGTCGCACGTGCCGTATCGCGCCATCGAAACGCCGGGCCGCATCGGCGGCGAGCGCGTGCCTCTGATCGTGTTCCTGCACGGCGACTGGCAGGACGGAACGAACAACGAGACGCAGCTCGGCGGCTACGGCAACGGTTCGCTTAAACTGGTCGACACTGCGGTCCGCAATCACATCCCATTGGTGTACATCGCGCCGGAGACGACGAATGCGTATTGGCCGCCGTGGCGCGTGGCGGCTGCAATTGCCGACGCGCTGAAGCAGTTTCCGGACATTGATCCGCGCCGCATTTATCTCACCGGCATCTCCGACGGTGCCACGGGCGTCTGGGACGCGCTCAAACTTTGGCCGCAGTGCTTTGCTGCCGCCGTGCCGATGTCGGGGATGACGGAGCTGAGCGGACTCGCGCCGATAACCGCTGTGCCGGAATGGGTTTTCCACGGCGCCAAGGACAACGACACGAACGTCGAAACCGGCTATGGCGGTGCGATGGTTGGCTCACGCGCGGTCGTGCGCGAACTACGCGCGCTGGGTGCCACACCGAAGTACACCGAATATGCCGACGAAATGCATGTGATCTGGCAACACGCTTACGGCACGCGCGAGCTGCTGCCATGGATGCTCGACCAGAAACTATCGCACACTGGGTGCGATTTCAAAACGCTGCCGACGCCCGGTTCGCTGCCGCGTTAGAATGGCGATTCCAACTTCCGTCATTCCGGCGAAAGCCGGAATCCAGTGCCTTGGCTCCGTTCGCTCCCACGAGCAAAGTCGCTGGATTCCGGCTTTCGCCGGAATGACGAGCACAAGGAGCTCCCATGGATTTCGGATTCAGCGAAGAACAACTGCAGATTCAATCCATCGCACGCGATTTCGCGCAGAAGCGCATCGCGCCGGTCGCGGCGGATTTCGACAAGTCCGGCGAGTTCCCGCTCGAGAACATCAAGGAAATGGGTCAGCTCGGTTTGATGGGCATCGAAGTGCCTGCCGAGTACGGCGGCGCGGGCATGGATTCGATCGCGTACGTGCTCGCCATGATCGAAATTGCGGCGGCCGACTGCGCGCATTCGACGATCATGTCCGTGAACAACACGTTGTATTGCAACGGGCTGCTCAAGTTCGGCAGCGAGGAACAGAAACATAAATACGTCAAACCCATCGCCAGCGGCGAAGCCATCGGCGCATTCGCGCTGACCGAGCCGCAATCCGGTTCAGACGCCACAGCGATGCGTTGCCGCGCGGTAAAGCAGGCCGATGGCAGCTTCATCATCAACGGCAAGAAAAGCTGGATCACATCCGGTCCGGTCGCAAAGTATGTTTTGCTGTTCGCTATGAGCGATCCGGACAAACACGCGCGCGGCATCACGGCCTTCATGATCGACACCGAGCGCGAAGGATTTCATCGTGGCAAGACCGAACCGAAACTCGGCATCCGTGCGTCGGCGACATGCGAGATCGAATTCACCGACTACCGCGCACCAGCCGCCGATGTCATCGGCGAGGTCGGCCACGGTTTCAAGATCGCGATGGGCGTGCTCGACGCGGGCCGCATCGGCATCGCGTCGCAGGCTGTGGGTCTAGCGCGCGCCGCGTACGACGCGACGTTGACCTATGCGCGCGATCGTCAGGCGTTCGGTCAATCCATCGGATCGTTCCAGATGATCCAGCAGAAAATCGCGGACATGAAATGCAAACTCGATGCGTCGCAACTGCTCACGTTGCGCGCGGCGTGGAAGAAGCAACAGGGTGGCCGTTTCTCCACCGAAGCGGCTGTCGCCAAACTCACTGCGTCGGAATCGGCGATGTGGATCACGCACCAGGCGGTGCAGATTCACGGCGGCATGGGTTATTCGAAAGAGATGCCGCTGGAGCGGTATTTCCGCGATGCGAAGATCACGGAAATCTACGAGGGCACGAGCGAGATCCAACGGCTCGTCATTTCGCGGAACGAGACTGGTTTGCGCTGACGCGCAAATCGATTTGCAGGGAATGCAGCTTGAGATACGTTTGGAATGCGGTCAAAGCGGCCGCGAATGTCAAAAGCATGGCGTCACGTTCGAGGAAGCGTGTTCAGTTTTTCTCGATGCGCTCTCCAATACGGGCGCCGACCGGGATCATTCGCTCGGCGAAGCGCGTTGGCTGACGTTCGGAATGTCGGCTGCGGGGCGGACATTAGTGGTATCGCACACAGATCAGCGCGATACTATTCGCATCATCAGCGCGGTCTTGCGCGGCTGCCGAACGAAAGCACTATGAAAAAGGCTAGTAACCGTAAAGACACGCTTCGTAGCGAATACAAGCCATCCGATTTTCCCGGCGGCATGGTACGCGGAAAGTACGCTAAGAAGGCAGCCAACGCTTCGAATATCGTCTTGCTCGATCCGGAAGTAGCGGCCGCTTTTCCGACCAGCGAGTCCGTCAACGACGCACTTCGCGCTCTGGTGAAAGTCGCCAAGCACATCAAGCCGGCAGCTTGAGAACGATTTCATTGGCTTATACGTTGCCTTGACGGCTCTGACATGACGTCCTGTCACGCCCCCGTCGCGGGTGGTTATTAGCATGCCTCGGCGCTATCCTTAGCGACCCTCGAAAACGCGTTTTTCGGAACCTTTTCATGAACGCTCAGCCGATTCCCGCCGCCAGTGCGGTCGATCCGATTTTGCAGCAGCTCAAACAACGTCTCGGTGCCGCGCAAGGTGCTCAGGCACAGGTTTTCGCCAGCCATTTCTTCAAGCGGGTGAGCGATGAAGACATCGCCTCGCGGCCGGTCGAAGCGTGGACGGCGGTGATTGCCGGACTGTTCGAATTCGTGCGCGTGCGCAAACCGGGCATCCCGCGCGTACGCGTGTTCAATCCCGCGGCGGCGCACGACGGTTACGATTCGCACAGCACGGCGATCGACATCATTACCGACGACATGCCGTTTCTCGTCGATTCAGTGAGCATCGCACTCTCGCACGCCGGACTGCAGGTGCATTCCGTAGTGCATCCGGTTTACAGCATCGAACGCGATCCGGGCGGACACATTCTCAACCTGAGCGCCGAAGGCGGCAAAGGCAAGACCGAATCGCTGATGCATTTCGAAGTCGATCGGATCGCCGAAGCCGGCGAGCGCTCGCGTGTGGAAAAGACGATCGTCGCCACGTTGGAAGACGTCGCGCAAAGTGTCGGTGATTGGCGCGCGATGCGCGACAAGATGATCGCCATCGCCGACGACATGGACAAGCAGAAAATGCCTATCGGCCCCGAAGGTGTCGCCGAGGCCCAGCATTTCTTGCGCTGGGCGGCGGACGACAACTTCACCTTTCTCGGTTATCGCGAGTACAAAGTAGGCATTCAAAACAGCGAAGAAGTGCTGCTCGCCGTGGAAGGATCGGGTCTCGGCATTTTCCGCGGCGGCGAGCGTTCGGTCGCACCGCGTTCACTAAAATCGCTGGCGGCAAAAGAACTGCCGCAATCCGGATCGCTCGACGCGATCATCCTCACCAAGACGAACGCGCGGTCCAGCGTGCATCGTCCCGGCTACATGGATTACATCGGCGTACTCAAGTTCGACAACGACGGTGTGCCGGTCGTCGAACAGCGTTTCCTGGGATTGTTCGCCTCTGGCGCTTATACGCGACGTCCGTGGGAAATTCCGTTGGTGCGTCAGAAATTCGACTCGGTGATGAAACGGTCCGGTTTGCGCCGCGATTCGCATTCCGGCAAGGCGTTGCGCAACATTTTGGAAACGTTGCCGCGCGACGAACTTTTCCAGGCTGGCGAAGACGAGCTGTTCCAGACGGCGACCGGCATCATGAAGCTGCAAGGCCGCACACGCTCGCGCTTGTTCGTCCGCCGCGACAAATATGGACGTTTCTTCTCGTGCCTGGTCTACATCCCGCGCGATCGCTTTACCAGCGACGTCCGCGAGAAAATCGAATCGCTGCTCAAGCAGGCGTTTCACGGCGAGCGCGTCGATTCCGCGATTCAGGTCGGCGAATCGCCGCTGGCGCGATTGCATTTGATCATTCGTCCACGCGTCGGCGAAAAGCCAGTGTATGAAAATGCCGAACTGGAAACGCGAATCGCCAACGTCGTGCGCAATTGGCACGACAGTGTACGCGATGCGCTGACGGCCGAGTTAGGTGAGCAGGAAGGCATCGCGCTTGCCAATCGCTATGCGAAATCACTGCCCGCCGGTTACATCGAGGAAGTGTCGCCCGAGTCCGCTGCGGCGGACGTGCGTGCGTTCGCGACGCTGCAAGGCGACGACGATATCCGCATGTCGCTCTACGAAGATCCGCGCGACCGCAGCCTGCGTTTCAAGGTTATCCATTTCGGCGAACCGATTCCGTTGTCCGATGCGTTGCCGATGCTGGAGAACATGGGCCTGAAAATGTTGGCCGAGCACGTGTATACCTTGCAGCAAGACGGCCGCCCATTGACCGTGCACGATTTCGAAGTGCGCGCCAGCTCGACGATGAGCTTCGATCTGTCGCATGTGCGCGACCGCTTCGAAGCCGGCTTCGAAGCGGTGTGGCGCGGCGAGGTGGAAAGCGACAGCTTCAATCAACTGATGCTGTCGGCGCAGCTCGAATCGCGTCAGGTTGCAGTGTTGCGCGGTCTGTGCAAATACATGCTGCAGACCGGCGTACCGTTTTCGCAGACGTACATGGAAGAGACGCTCAACCGGTATCCACTTATCGCCGGATTGCTCGTGGAGCTGTTCGAGGCGCGGCTCGATCCGAATCGCGAGGATGCCGGACGCACCGTCGAAGAGGGCGCGAAGAAGCGTCTGCGCAAGCAGCTCGAAACATTGCTGCCGGCTGATTTTAAAGAGTCCGACGTCGCAAAATCCAATTCTGGAATTGTGGACACGCTGGTCAACGCGCGCAGCGAATCGCGCGAGGCGCAGCAGCAAGCCATCGTCGGATTGCTCAAGATTCTTTTGGATGGTGTGGCCAGCCTCGACGAAGACCGCATCCTGCGCGGATGGCTCGGCGTGATCCAGGCCACGTTGCGCACCAGTTTCTATCAGACGCCCGGCGGCAAGCATCGCGAATATATCAGCTTCAAGTTCGATCCCTCGCGGGTGCCGGATTTGCCGAAACCGAAACCGTATCGCGAAATTTTCGTCTACGCGCCGCGCGTGGAAGGTGTGCATCTGCGCTTCGGACCCGTCGCGCGAGGCGGCTTGCGCTGGTCGGATCGCCGCGAGGACTTCCGCACGGAAGTGCTCGGCCTCGTCAAGGCACAAATGGTGAAGAACACCGTCATCGTGCCCGTGGGATCGAAGGGCGGATTTTTCGTCAAGCGTCCTCCGGTCGCGGGCGATCGCGACGCGATCCTCGCCGAAGGCGTGGCGTGCTATCGCCTGTTCATCAACGGGCTGCTCGACATCACAGACAACCTTGTCGACGGCAAAGTTGTGCATCCGCAACTGTGCGTTCGTCACGATGGCGACGATCCGTATCTCGTGGTCGCGGCCGACAAAGGCACGGCCACGTTCTCCGACATCGCCAATGCCGTCAGCGCCGAGCACGGATTCTGGCTCGGTGACGCATTCGCGTCCGGCGGTTCTGTCGGCTACGACCACAAAGCGATGGGCATCACCGCGAAAGGCGCGTGGGAATCGGTTAAACGTCATTTCCGTTCGATGGGCCGCGATTGCCAGACGGAAGATTTCACGACGGTCGGCATCGGCGATATGTCCGGCGATGTGTTCGGCAACGGCATGTTGCTGTCGCGGCACACGCGATTGTTCGCGGCGTTCGACCACCGCCATATTTTTCTCGATCCGAATCCGGATGCCGAGAAATCGTTCGTCGAACGCGAACGTATGTTCAAATTGCCGCGTTCGTCGTGGGCCGACTACGACCCGAGCGTAATCAGCAAAGGCGGCGGCGTGTTTCCGCGCAGCGCGAAGTCGATTGCCGTCTCGCCGGAAATCCGCGCGGTGCTCGGCATCGAAGGCGATGTTGCCTCGATGGCTCCGAACGAATTGATGCGCGCGATTTTGAAAGCGCCTGTCGATTTGTTGTGGAATGGCGGCATCGGCACATACGGTAAATCCGAAACGGAAACGAGCGCAGACGCGGGAGATCGCGCCAACAACGCGATCCGCATAAACGGCCGCGATTTGCGCTGCAAGCTGGTGGGCGAGGGCGGCAATCTCGGCTTCACGCAGCGCGGCCGCATCGAGGCGGCGTTAAACGGCGTGCTGCTCAATACGGACTTCATCGACAACTCGGCGGGCGTCGACACGTCCGACCACGAAGTCAACATCAAAATCCTGCTCAACGACGCCGTGCAGCGTAACGAGCTGACCTACGACGCGCGCAACAAGCAACTCGCGGCGATGACGGATGAAGTCGAACGCCTCGTGTTGCTCGACAACTATCGCCAAAATCAGGCGATCAGCCTGATGGAACGCATGTCGGTGTCGCGGCTGGGCGCCAAGCAGCATTTCATCAAGACGCTGGAGTCCGAAGGATTGCTCGACCGCGGTTTGGAATTCCTGCCTTCCGACGCCGAATTCGCCGAACGTAAGGCGCGCGGCATCGGTTTGACGCGTCCCGAGCTTTCTATACTTTTATCGTATTCCAAAATTGTACTTTTCCAGCAATTGCTCGACTCCGACGTTCCGGAAGACAGCTTCCTGTCGAAGGAGCTGCGCCGTTACTTCCCCGGACCGCTGCAAGAGAAATACGCCGAACATATGGAGCGGCACCGGCTGAAGCGCGAAATCATCGCCACGGCGGTGACCAACTCGATGGTCAACCGCATGGGCGCTACGTTTGTGCTGCGCATGGGCGAGGACACGGGCAAGACGCCGGCGCAGGTGGCGCGCGCGTTCAACATCGCACGTGAAGTGCTCGATGCGCGCGAGATGTGGGCGCAGATCGAAGCGCTCGACGGAAAGGTCAACGGCAACGCGCAAATCGACGCGCTGCTGGTCATCTGGGCCGCGCTGCGCAACCAGACGCGCTGGCTGCTTAATCACACGCAAGCCACACTCGATATTGCCGCGGCCGTGCAGAAGTATCACGCCGGTATGCGCGCGCTGCGCGCCTGCCTCGCCGAAGCGATCACACCGCGCGAACAGCAACGCTACGACGCCGACAAAAAGCGCTGGATCGACGCCGGCTTCCCGGCCTCGATCGCTTCGGATCTGGCCGTGTTGCCGACGCCAGGTTCCGGCCTGGACATCGTTGCCGTCGCCGCCGAGCACACACTCAAGATCGAACGCGCGGCGGAAGTGTATTTCGCACTCGGGGAAGCGCTGCACCTTTCATGGCTGATGGGCAAGATCGAGGAACTGCCGGTCGAGTCGCGCTGGCACGCGCACGCGCGCGGCAGCCTGCGTGACGAGCTCTACAGCCAGCACCGCGCATTGACGGCGCAGGTGCTCGAGCAGAGCGGCAATTCCGGCAAGGGCGCCGATCTCGTTGCGGCGTGGCTCAACCGCGAGGATCCGGCGTTGAAGTTCACGCTCGGCATGTTCGCCGACATGCGCAATCAGGTGATCACCGACTACCCGATCGTCTCGGTGGCGGTGCGCCGTCTCGCGCAGTTGCTGCAGACAGGTTCGCCGAAAAGCTAACGTAGTTCGTGCGGCGCCGCTCGGCGTCGCATAGAATCCAGCGTATGACCGACCAGCACACACTCATCGCCTTCGTCGCCAGCAAAACCGACGAAGCGCAGAAAGCGCTCGCCGAGCTGCGCAAGCGCTACGCCGAAGTGCCTATCGAGCAGGCGCAAGTGATCGTCGCGCTCGGTGGCGACGGATTCATGTTGCGCACGCTGCACCGGCATCTGGCGCTCGATAAACCGGTGTACGGCATGAAACTCGGTACAGTCGGTTTCCTGATGAACCAATACGGGCCGGACGATCTCGGCGCACGCCTCCAGCGTGCGCAGCCGACGGCGCTCAAGCCGCTGGTCATGGAGACGGCGAGCGAGTCTGGAACGTCGACGGTGTCGCTCGCATTCAACGAAGTTTCGCTGTTGCGGCAGACCAAACAGGCTGCACACATCCGCGTTTCGTTGAATGGCGCGGTGAAGATCGAGGAACTGATGTGCGATGGCGTGCTCGTGTGCACGTCGGCAGGATCGACTGCGTACAACCTGTCTGCACACGGCCCGATCCTTCCGCTGGGCGCCGACGTGCTGGCGATGACGCCGATCAGCCCGTTCCGTCCGCGGCGCTGGCGCGGAGCCATCCTGCGCGCCGGCACCGAAGTGAAATTCGAGATTCTCGATCCATACAAACGTCCGGTGAGCGCGACGGCGGATTCCAACGAGATGCGCGATGTGGTCGAAGTGACCATTCGTGAATCGCGCGACAAGACAGTTACACTTCTGTTCGATCCCGAGCACAACCTCGAAGATCGAATCCTCAATGAACAGTTCGCGTATTGATTCCTTTTCTGTGTGGAAATTCGTCGCCGGTCTGGCCGCGATCGTTTTCACCGCCGGCGCACATGCCATCGACATTCATCCGATCGTACTCGCGCAAGTTCAGGCGCAAGGCAGCAGCGACGCGCTGATCGTTTTCGGCGATCAATTGCTGCCTACGACGAATCCGGCGCTCGACATCAAGGCGCACCGGCGGGCCCTCGTGAATGCACTGCATCTGCGCGCGGACGCGCAACAACACGACCTGCGCGCGTGGCTCGACGCACGCGGCATCGAGCACCAGGATTTCTGGATCGTCAATGCCATTCGCGCGCGCGTGACGAATGCCGATCTCGTCGCACTTCAGTCGCGCAGCGAAAACATCCGCATCGATCCGAATCCGGTCGTCGCGCGCACGCTTCCGGCGCCGGCATTCGATCGTTCGGAAGTCCTCGATGCCGGCGGCATCGGCTGGGGAGTCGCAAAGATCAACGCGCCGGCCATGTGGGCAGCCGGCTTCACCGGCCAGAATGTCGTGATCGGCGGCGAAGATACGGGTTATCAATGGGATCACCCGATTCTCAAACCGCACTATCGCGGCTGGAATGGAACTGTCGCCAACCACAACTACAACTGGCACGACGCGATTCACAATGCGCAGACGGGTAATCCATGCGGCTCGAACTCGCCTGTGCCGTGCGATGACGACCTGCACGGAACACACACTGCCGGAACGTTCGTGGGCGACGATGGGCCGGGTGCGTCGCCGCGTCATCAATACGGCGTGGCTCCCGGCGCGACGTGGATCGGCTGCCGCAATATGGATGAAGGAACCGGCACGCCGGCGCGTTATATCGAGTGCATGCAGTTCATGCTCGCGCCGACCGATCTGGCCGGCAACAATCCCAATCCCGATTTGGCCGCCGACATCGTCAGCAATTCGTGGAGTTGCCCGACATCCGAAGGATGCTCCGCCGACACGCTCGAGACAGCCGTAAACACTCTTGTGGACGCCGGGATTTTTTACGCGGCGGCGGCGCAGAACTACGGACCGGGTTGTTCGACGATCACGGATCCACCCGCGCTCTACGATGCGGTGTTCGACGTAGGCGCGACCGATCAGTCCGACAGTCTGGCATCGTTTTCGTCGTTGGGTCCGGTCGCGGGTTCAACGAAAATCAGGCCCGATGTTGTCGCGCCCGGCGTCGATATTTGTTCGAGCATTCCGACGAACTCCTACAGCTGTACGTTCAGCGGCACGAGCATGGCCACGCCGCACGTCGCCGGCGCGGCAGCGTTGTTGATGTCGGCCTTTCCTGAACTGAAGGGCAATCCTGCGCGAATCGCCGCCGTGTTGGGCGCCGGGACCATTACCAGCGGTGTTACCGATCCCTACAATACCTCCTGCGGCGGCAACGCAGGCACGACGTGGCCGAACTATCTGATGGGCTACGGACGTATAGATGTTTATGCGGCCTTCCTCGCCTTCGACGAAATCTTCAAGGACGGTTTCGATGGCGGATAGCAAAGCGGCTGACGAATCAAAGCCGCTGACGGTTGCGATATCGTCGCGCGCCTTGTTCGATCTTTCCGAAAGCCACGGCCTGTTCGAGCGCGACGGACTGGAAGCCTATCGCGGCTACCAGATGGCGCACGAAAACGACTTGCTCGATCCCGGCATCGCGTTTCCGCTCGTGCAGAAACTGCTGCGTCTGAACGATCCGGCACCGGCCGAACCGCGCGTAGAAGTGATTCTGCTTTCGCGCAATTCCGCCGACACGGGGTTGCGCATTTTCAATTCTATCGAACAGTACAAACTTGACATCGCGCGTGCCGCATTCACCGGCGGCGAACCGACATCGCCGTACGTGCATTCGTTCGGCGCCGATTTGTTTCTGTCGGCGAATCCGGAAAGCGTCGCGAGCGCTTTGGCTGCCGGTGTTGCGGCCGCAACGATTCTGCCGTCGAAGGCGCCGGAAACCGCATCGAATCAATTGCGCATTGCGTTCGACGGCGACGCGGTGATTTTCGGCGACGAATCCGAACGTCTTTCGCAGGAGCAAGGTATCGACGCGTTTCATCGCCATGAGGTCGAGCGCGTCGACGAGCCGTTGTCCGGCGGTCCGTTCCGCGGATTTCTCGCGGCGCTGCATCGTTTACAGGCCGCGTATCCGCCAGGCGACGCATCGCCCATACGTACGGCACTCGTCACGGCGCGGTCGGCGCCGGCGCACAAGCGCGTCATTCTCACCCTGCGCAGTTGGGGTGTGCGTCTGGACGAGGCGCTATTCCTTGGCGGGCGCAGCAAAGGCCCGTTCCTTCAGGCATTCGGCGCAGATATTTTTTTCGACGATTCGCATGTGAACGTGGAATCGGCGCGTCAACACGTCGCGACGGGTCACGTGCCGCACGGCGTGCGCAACCGGAAATGACGGCCATGACGATCGAACGATTCATTCGACTCGAAGAAACGCAGCATGTTCCGGACGCCGCGCGTGTGTTGTTCGAACGCAAATACAAAAACGCGATTCCGGATTTTCCGCACCATATCGTCGCGTACTATCGCGCCTCCGGCGGCGCGGAAGTGCCCGCGTGCTACATCCATTTCACCGATTGCGGCGACATTCTTCTCGGCGGCGGGGCCTGCGTGGACGATCGCGTGTTGCGGAAGATGTCGGCGGACGAACGCGACGCGTTGCGCACTGTCGGCGGCATCTATCAATTCGCGCTGACGTGGTCGGTGCGGCATTTTTCCGACCGCTTTGCCGCCGTGTTCGGCTATTGCGGCGACGCGCTGGCCGAGCGTGTCGATCGCGCGGCGGGTTTCGAATCGACAGCTTACGATCGGTTGCTCGTCTATTGGACACGCGAAGTGGATGCCGAGCGCCGTCATCGCATGGTCGAAAAGGCGCAGGCGTTCACGCCTTTCTAGTCGCTATTGCGACGTTTCGTCCTGCTGTCATTCCCGCGAAAGCGGGAATCCAGCGACCTTATTCCTGAGCTTGCCCCAAAAGCGAAAGGCACTGGATTCCCGCTTTCGCGGGAATGACGTTGGCTAGGCTATCGCGCCGCGCACGATAGCGCGCAGTTCGTCCTGCGATTTCCAGTGATGACCGCAAATATAGCGCGGTAAATTCCAGCGGTCGCTGTCGTCTTGAACCGGTTGGGCGCCATCACCGAACGCGGCGCGCATGCCATGCACATTTTGCAAATTCGGGAAATAGTCACTGCGCAGATAGTCGTTGACGTTGCCATACGGATAACAGAACAGCGTCGTCCGCGCCGGCGCGATCGCGTTGTCGATATAGCGCGCCGCCGCCACGATTTCCGCATCGGCGCGCTCGCGATTGTCGACGGGAAAAAAAGAACCGCGCTGCATGCCGCCGATGCCCGGCAGCGGAATCGACGCGTGATTGTGATCGAAACTGTGGTTTTCGATGGCGATGCGTCCGGATCGCACCGCCGGCTGCCACCAGCGTTCGCTCATCCAGCCTTTTCCGAAAATGCATTCGCGGTCAAGATGCTCGCGCGCTTCGGGCGATGCGATGACGAAGCACGTCAGGTGCAGATCGGATCGCGCGAGCCGCGGATCGCTCGCGGCGTCCATCATGATGTTATAGAAGCTGCGCTGGACGCCATGCGGCGGAAAATCGATATCGAAAAAATCGAGGTCGGTGCCGTCGTCGCACGTGAGCACGACGCAACGTTCCAGATCGCGCTGCGCGGTGCCCAATAACTGATCGACGATCCACGAAAGCGGCACGACGCGCAAACCCATTTCGCCGATCAGATGCAAGTCGGCGGCAAGCGCCACGTGGTCGTTGGTCGCGTAATCGTTTCCAGCAATGTTGACCGCATGATAGGTGAGAACGGGAACGCGCATGAGCCTTGATTCGGCGGGACTTTTGCTGGAGGGCCCGCTAGAATACGCGACTGTCCTGATGATTCGCAAAACCGGAGTTTCGATGCCCGCCGCGCCGCTCAATCCCGTGGATCTTTACGACGTCCGCTCGCTGCTCAGCGAAGAAGAGCGCATGGTGCAGGACACCGTCGCGCGCTTCACGGACGAGCGCGTGCTGCCCATCATCGGCGATTGCTTCGACAAAGCCGTTTTTCCGAAAGAGTTGATTCCGGAGATGGCAGAGTTGGGCCTGCTCGGTTCGTCGCTGCCCACCGAATACGGTTGCGCCGGCATGAATGCGGTGAGCTACGGTTTGATTTGTCAGGAACTCGAACGCGGCGATTCGGGTATCCGCAGTTTCGCATCGGTGCAGTCGTCGCTGTGCATGTATCCGATCTACGCGTACGGCAGCGAAGAGCAGCGCAAGCGCTGGCTGCCGGACATGGCGGCCGGCAAGGTGATCGGTTGCTTCGGACTCACCGAACCGCACGGCGGTTCTGATCCCGCCAACATGAAGACCAACGCCAAGAAAGATGGCGGCGATTGGGTCATCAATGGCGCGAAGATGTGGATCACGAACGGCAATCTCGCGCACATCGCCATCGTCTGGGCGCAGACCGACGACGGTATACAAGGTTTCATTGTGGAAAAAGGAACGCCGGGCTTCGCGGCGCAGGAAATCCACAAGAAGATGAGCTTGCGTGCATCGGTGACGTCCGCGCTGTTCTTCGACAATGTCCGCGTTCCCGATTCGAGCCGGCTGCCGAACGTGAAAGGTTTGAAAGGTCCGCTCGGCTGTTTGACGCAAGCGCGTTATGGCATCACGTGGGGACCCATCGGCGCCGCCATCGCGTGTTTCACCGAAGCCACCGAATACGCCAAGCAGCGCCATTTGTTCCAGAAACCGATTGCGGCCACGCAAGCGGTGCAGTTGAAGCTCGCCGATATGGCGCGCCGGATCACGCTCGCGCAGTTGCTGTCGTTGCAGCTCGGCCGTCTGAAAGACGCCGGCAAGATGCAGCCGACGCAAGTCTCGCTCGCAAAGTGGAACAACTGCCGCATGGCGATCGACATCGCGCGCGAATGCCGCGACATTCTAGGCGGCGCCGGCATCACCACCGAGCATTGTCCGATCCGGCATGCGCTCAATCTGGAATCCGTCATCACGTATGAAGGTACGGAAACCGTGCACCAGCTCGTCGTCGGCCGCGAAGTGACGGGCATTAGCGCCTTCTGAACCCGATGATCGCGCGCGATTTCAAGCTCGAAACTGAACGTCTCATTCTTCGTTTGCCGGAGCCTGGCGATTTCGAAGGTTTCGTCGAGATGATGGGCGATCCCCAATCGGCGCAACACATCGGCGGCGTGCTCTCGCGCCCGGCGGCGTGGCGGAAATTTTTGCAGATGCCCGGTGCTTGGTGGATTCAAGGCTATGCGATGTTTTCGGTCGTCGAGAAATCGAGCGGCCGCTGGCTGGGACAAGTCGGCCCCTGGCAGCCGGAAGGGTGGCCGGGTACGGAAGTCGGCTGGGCGCTTAAGTGCGATGCCTGGGGCAACGGCTACGCACGTGAAGCGGCCATTGCATCCGTCGACTGGGCCTTCGAAAATCTCGGCTGGACCGAAGTTATTCATTCCATCAATCCGGACAACCAACCATCGCAGGCGCTGGCTCGCCGGTTGGGTTCACGCATTCTGCGGCAGGCGAACATGCCGCCACCGTACGAAACCGTGGTCGTCGATGTTTGGGGTCAATCACGCGAAGAATGGTTCGCGCGACGCAAGGAACTGGCCGCATGATTACGGTCTACGGATTCTCTCCGTCAGGCAATTGTCACAAGCTGCGCTTGCTGCTGACGCAGCTCGGCCGCGAGTTTCGCTGGATCGAAACGGATAGCGCACACGGCGCCACGCGCACTTACGATTATTTGTCGAAGAATCCGAACGGCAAAGTACCGATGATCGAACTCGAAGACGGCCGCATCATGGTCGAATCGAACGCGATCCTCTATTGGCTCGCCGAAGGCACTACGTTTTTCCAAGGCGACCGATGGCAGCGCGCACAAGCGATGGCATGGATGTTCTTCGAGCAATACAGCCACGAGCCTTACGTCGCTGTTGCGCGTTTTATCTGCGGATGGACACCGTTGGATTCCGCGCGTCGCGCCGACTTGCCGAAGCTGCGCGAACGCGGTTATCAGGCGCTGGATGTGATGGAAAAACATCTCGCGGCGAATGCATGGTTCAGCGGCAATGAGTACGGCATCGCAGACATCGCGTTGTTCGCGTACACGCATTGCGCGGGCGACGGCGGTTTCGATTTGTCGAGATATCCCGCGATAACGGCGTGGCTCAAGCGCGTGCGCAACACGCCGAAGTTCGTCCCGATGCCGCCGTATGCGATGGAAAACGTCGCGTTGATTGCGCAATCCGCCTGACTGAATTGATCCCATGAACGCAGTTGCCAATCCGATTCCTGCCCGTCATAAGAACGTCAATCGCGCCGAGGTGTGCGATCATAACTTCAGTGAGTTCGTGCAGAACTGGGACGGCAACGTCGAAAAGGCGAAGTCGGACGACGCGCCGATTTTGCCGAACAGCCTATGCACGCGCCGCGATTTCGTCGAACTGTTCGATTCGCAACTGATCAGCCGTCATCTTGACTTGATGGCGCGCGTGTTGCGTGTGAAAAACAAAGTGTTCTACACGATCGGATCGAGCGGTCACGAAGGCAATGCGATGATCGCGCGGCTGACGCGCCACACAGATCCAGCGTTTCTGCACTACCGATCCGGTGCGTTCATGGCGGAACGTTTCCGCAAATTGCCGGGCATGGATCCGATCATGGACTCCGCGTTGAGCTTTGCGGCGAGCAAGGACGATCCAGCATCCGGCGGACGCCACAAGGTGTGGGGCAGCAAACCGCTATGGGTGTTGCCGCAGACGTCGACGATAGCATCGCACCTGCCGAAAGCACTTGGCACCGCGGTGGCTATCGAGCAAGCCAAACGCATCGCGCACAAACTGCCGATTCCGGATGATTCGATCGCCATCTGCTCGTTCGGCGATGCGTCAGCGAACCACGCCACCGCACAGACGGCGTTCAACACAGCCGCTTGGACGGCATATCAGAAATTGCCAGCGCCGGTGTTGTTCGTCTGCGAAGACAACGGCATCGGCATCTCGGTGAAGACGCCGACAGACTGGATCAGCGCCAGTTTCGGCGCTCGCCGCGACCTCGACTATTTTTACGCCGATGGTCTCGATCTGGCGGCGGGCTATGAAGACGTTGCGCGCGCCGTCTACCACTGCCGCACGACACGCAGGCCGACCTTCCTGCATCTGCGCACCACGCGCATCATGGGTCACGCCGGCACCGATTTCGAGATCGAATGGCGATCTGTGGAAGAACTGATGCGTGTCGAAGCGGGCGATCCGCTGCTGCGCTCGGCTGCGATCGCACTCGAAGCCGGCGTGTATACAAAGCAACAATTGCTCGACCGCTATGAATCCATCCGCAAACGCTGCTTCGCTGCCGCCGAAGAAGCGGATCGCCGTCCGAAATTGACGGAACTGGCGGACGTGATCGCGCCATTGGCGCCGTATCACGCCGATTTGGTCAAGAAAGAAGCGGTGCGTGCGGACTTTCAATCCAAGCGAATTGCCGTGTTCGGTGGCGAAGAAAAACTGCCCGAGAAACAGGCGTCGCGTCATTTGGCGATTCTGATCAACAACGCGCTGCACGATCTGTTTTGCAAATACCCGGAAGCGCTCTTGTTCGGCGAGGACGTAGCGCAGAAAGGCGGCGTTTACACGCTGACGAAGGGATTGCATAAATCGTTCAAGAACGCGCGCGTTTTCAATACATTGCTCGACGAGACGATGATCCTCGGTTTGGCGCAGGGATTCGGCAACATGGGCATGCTGCCGATGCCGGAAATCCAGTATCTGGCGTATTTCCACAACGCCTGCGATCAGATTCGCGGCGAGGCGGCGTCGCTGCAGTTCTTCTCGAACGGGCAATACCGCAATCCGATGGTGATGCGCATTGCCAGCCTCGGCTACCAGCGCGGCTTCGGCGGACATTTCCACAATGACAATTCCATAACCGCGCTGCGCGACATTCCGGGCCTCGTCATCGGCTGTGCGTCCCGTGGTGATGACGCGGCATGCATGCTGCGCACGCTGATGGCCTTGGCGAAGGTCGACGGACGCGTGTGTGCATTCCTCGAGCCGATCGCGTTATACATGACGAAAGATTTGTATGCCGCAGGCGATGGTCAGTGGCAATTTTCGTATCCGCCGCTCGATCAGGCGATGAGCCTTGGCGAAGAACGCGTCTATGCGCCCGATGCAAAAGATCTCGTAATTTTTACGTTCGGTAACGGCGTGCCGATGAGTTTGCGCGCGGCGCGCGAAATCGAAAAAGCCAAAGGATGGAAGGTACGCGTCGTCGATCTGCGCTGGTTGCTGCCGTTGAACGAGAAAGCCATAGCGCGCCACGCCGGCGAATGCGCGCGGATTCTCGTTGT
>Ga0209006_10001886_pt1 | contig 18953 bp, 19 predicted proteins | sample JacPin_JW_Ref_O2_FD_188567 | JGI IMG/M metagenome (GOLD analysis project Ga0209006, IMG submission 188567) | Forest soil microbial communities from Algoma, Ontario, Canada - Jack Pine, Ontario site 1_JW_Ref_O2 (SPAdes) (version 2) | ecosystem: Environmental > Terrestrial > Soil > Boreal...
GGGAGACCGGGATCGAACCGGCGACATCCAGCTTGGGAAGCTGGCGTTCTACCGCTGAACTACTCCCGCTCGAGGCCGGCGAACGAAGTTAGCTTATCATTCCACACAACTGGCAACAACCGCCTACGAGCTGAGTCGCGCCTCCGTTTCAAACTGAAGGCTTCGGTTTGATCAGGGTGCCCCTCGCGTTCTTTGCGAGAAGCGGGGACGGCGACACCGCTCTGCAAGTGCGAGCTCTGCATCTTCTCCTCGACTGAATTAGTATGATCGTCGCGCTCAAGGACGCACCCAAGAACATGCCGAGAAAGTCCCCATCCGCCAGCACCGCCGATCGCCGTTCGTTCCTTCAGACTGCAGTTGTGGGCGGGGCCGGCGCCGCGCTAGGTTCGCTCTCTCCTGCGCTGAGCACCGCACGCGCAAGTTCTGTGACCGCCGCTGTGTCCGCTGGTAGCGAGCCGGCACCGCGCGCCGCGGAAGTGAGAAACTTCGAACTCGATGAGATCACTGTCTCGCAACTGCAGGAGGGTTTGAAGTCGGGAAAGTTTACCGCTCGCTCTCTGGTGGAGAAATACGCGAGCCGCATCGACGAGATCGACAAACGGGGCCCAGCCGTAAACGGCATCCTCGAACTGAACCCGGACGCGCTGGCTATCGCCGATGCGCTGGATCAAGAGCGCAAGGCCAAGGGAGCGCGCGGGCCGCTGCATGGCGTTCCGGTCCTGATTAAAGACAACATCGACACTGCCGACAAAATGATGACCACCGCGGGATCGCTGGCGCTGCTGGGTTCGAAGCCGGCGAAAGATTCTTTCGTCGCGCAGAGGCTGCGCGCGGCCGGGGCGGTGATTCTCGGCAAAACAAATCTCAGCGAATGGGCCAACATCCGATCGAGCCATTCCACCAGCGGATGGAGTGGCCGCGGCGGTCTCACCCGGAATCCATATGCGCTCGACCGCAACCCCTGCGGATCAAGCTCTGGGACGGGGGCCGGAATTTCTGCGAATCTCTGCGCGGTTGGTGTCGGCACGGAAACGGACGGTTCGATTGTGTGTCCTTCGTCGGCGAATGGACTGGCCGGGATCAAGCCCACGGTGGGGCTAGTAAGCCGCAGTGGCATCATTCCGATTTCGCACACACAGGATGGCGCAGGCCCCATGTGCCGCACGGTGCGCGATGCGGCGATTCTGCTGGGCGCACTGACTGGCGTCGACCCTGAGGATTCCGCGACCGCCGCCAGCCAGGGAAAGTCGTATTCGGATTACACCCAGTTCTGTGATCCCAATGGACTGAAAGGCGCACGCATCGGTGTGGCCAGAAAATATGCCGGCTTCAGCGATCCGGTCGATGCGCTGCTGGAGCAGTCGCTCGACGCGCTAAAGAAATCCGGAGCAACTCTGGTCGACCCCGCGGATATAGAAACTCTGGGCAAGTTTGGCGATAGCGAACTGCTTGTTTTTCTCTACGAACTCAAGGCCGACCTCAACGCTTATCTAGCGCGGCTGGGTCCGGGCGCTCCGGTACGCACGCTCAAAGACATCATCGATTTCAACGAGCGCAACCGCCAGAAAGAAATGCCCTACTTCGGCCAGGACATGTTCATAAAATCGGAAGCGAAAGGTCCGCTCACCGAAAAAGAATATCTGGACGCGCTTGCGAAAAACCATCAACTGGCGCGCGTCGAGGGCATTGACGCGCTCATGGACAAACACAAACTGGACGCCATCGTCGCGCCCACTGGCGGACCTGCGTGGCTCACGGACCTGGTGAACGGCGATGCCTTCTCGGGAGGCAGTTCGAACGCGGCCGCGGTCGCCGGGTATCCCAACATCAACGTGACAGCGGGATTCATCTCTGGCCTGCCGGTGGGAATTTCCTTTTTCGGACGCGCATGGAGCGAACCCACGCTGATCAAACTGGCCTATGCCTTTGAACAGGCCACGAAGGCGCGCCAAGCCCCACGCTTCCTTCCCAGCATTGGGGGGGGCCGGGGCGGGGAATAGAATAAGACAGCTAGGGGCTGGAGGTATACGTGGCAAGGCTCCGCGTTCGTTTCGTTTCCACTCTCTTGATTTTTGTTTCTTGTCTCGCGGTTTCTTGCATTGCGCAGGATCAACCGGGCGATAGCTGTCCGTTTTTCCCCAATCAAGAGGTCCGCGTCACTAATCTGGGGTTATTGGCGACACCGTCAAAGGACCCAACCGCGGTGATCGCAGCCGCAGTAGAAGCCGTCCTCCACGACTCAAGCTTATGCTGCGGCAAGGACTCCGCACTGGGAGACTTGGTGCTCTCTGAGCCCCGGACGTTAAAGGAACTCGGCACCAAGCTGCAAGGACGGCACCTTTTGAGCGATGGCCGGCCCATCATGGTGAATGCCGAGTACGCCCCGCAAATCTCGATTAACTCTGGTTCCGTCATTGGCACGCTGAAAGAACAGCGCGCTTCGCTTTTTGAATGGAAGTCGCACGTGTACGTGCTGTATGGAGCGATTTACGGTGAAAACCGCTGCGTGAGTGGAGCGCGGCAATATTCAATCGCCAAATTTCTGTTGCTGGATCCACGCTTCTCCGACCAACGACGCGATGCCGTGTTCAACCGCGAGACCGATGATCTGGGAAAAGTTCAGGGACTTCTCACTTTGACGGTCGTACCGCAATAACGTTCCGCGTCTGCGAAAGAAAAGCCAGCGACACGTGCCGATATAAACAGGACTTCCTTGTGGATCGACTTCCCTGCTCGGGCATTGTACGATCCCAGATTGTCAAACCAGCCTGCCAACCCAGACCTGATGCTAGGAAAGATATGTCACGGAAAGATGCTATATCGCTGGTCAGCCGCGCGATCGCTTTGTACCTCACGTTTTGGGCGCTAGTCGAACTCACCAATTTGCCCGTGCGCGTTCTTTCTCTTGTTCACTCCGTCACCGCGGAGCGTAGGGCCCCAAACACCCAATATTTGCGCCAGTACTACCTCATGGAGTTGGCATTCCTGTTGACTTGAATCGTGGGGTTATCGGTTCTCGCGCTGTGGTTCCACAAGTGCAGGCCGGGAGTTGAGGCGCTGCTGCAGCCGGCGAGGTCTGAGGCCGAGGGTGCGGCTCCTCAAAACTGATCCGAGGCGCGAGACGTGGACGAACCCCATCCGGTAAAATCACGGGAATGCCGGTAGCCATTCAATGCCGCGACTTGCGCAAAACCTACGACGGCAAAGTCGAGGCCGTGCGTGGGCTGAATCTAGAAATTCAGGCAGGAGAGTGCTTCGGTCTGCTCGGTCCCAACGGGGCAGGCAAAACCACGACGATTGAAATTCTGGAAGGGCTGCTGGAACCGACTTCGGGGCAGGTTTCGATTTTCGGCAAGACCTGGCTCGAAAATGAACATGAAATGCGAGAGTGGCTGGGCATCTCGTTGCAGGAAACGCGGCTTTCCGAAAAGCTCACCGTGCGAGAAACGATTGAGCTCTTTGCTAGCTTTTATCGTGAGCCACGCCCCTCCGATGCAGTGCTCGAGCAGTTGCAACTCACCGAGAAAGCGGATTCCTGGGTGGGCAAGCTTTCCGGCGGGCAGAAGCAGCGGCTGGCGGTGGCGACGGCGCTGGTGTGCAATCCGAAAATTCTATTTCTGGACGAGCCCACCACAGGGCTTGATCCACAGAGCCGGCGGCAGTTGTGGGACATCATCCGCGGATTTCAGCGCGACGGCGGCACCGTGCTGCTGACCACTCACTACATGGACGAAGCCGAGCGACTGTGCGACCGGCTGGCCATCGTAGATCACGGGCAGATCATCGCCGAGGGGTCGCCCGCGGATTTAATCGACCGTCTCGGTGGACATCACGTGGTGGAGTTCGCCGTAAGTCGCCAGGCGGCCGGAAATTCAGACGGATCAAAATCGGATACAGCCGCTCCGGGGTCGATCGCCGTCTGGCGTGGCCTGCCAAGCGTGGAGTCGGTCCGCGAGGATGACGGCCTGGTGGCGCTGAATGTGAAGCAGCCCCACCTGACGATTCCGGCGCTGCTGGCTGCGCTCGAAAAGCAGCGCAGTGAACTGCAACATCTGACCACGCGGCAAGCGAGTTTGGAAGATGTGTTTGTGCGGCTGACTGGGCGGCATCTGCGCGAAGATTGAAAGGCGAAGATTGCAATGGGTGCGGACATGAACGCAACAGTCACGCGACGCTTTCGCAGCATCGTCCTTCTATTTGCGGCAGCCATCGTCTTGTGCGGGTACAGCCGTGCGCAGGCCTCAGCTGCTGACTCGTCAACCGGTTTTGCTCCGCTGGAGCAGTGGAAAAGCGCAATTGTCGCGGGAGACGCTGCCGCCTTGAAGGCGCTCTACAGCACTGATCCCGCAGCGCAGGTGCGGGCGAACGGAGTGGTGGCCGGGGCCGATGTGGACGTGAATTTCTGGCTGGGTCTCAAAGCCCGCAGCGTGAAACTGGAGATCGTTCGCGTAACGGAGCGACCGGGAGTCGAGAATTTCATCTTCAAAGCCGAAGTGCAAACCGGCTTGCCCAACGGCCCGACCGTGAACGTGACGGACGCTCAAGGCTGGCGAAAGCAGGGAGAGCAGTGGCGACTTGTAGGCGCGCCCAGAACGGATGCGCCGCACCTGAAGCAACCCTCGGATATGAAGAAGAACATTTATCCCGCGGATGCGGACGCGCACGCGGAGATAAAAGAAGCCGAGGAGAAAGCTGCGACCGAGCACAAGCGCGTGCTCCTGGTCTTCGGGGCGAACTGGTGTTTTGACTGCCACGTTCTGGATCTAGCTTTTCAACGGCCCGATCTCGCTCCCCTGGTTGCATCCAGCTATGAAGTCGTGCACGTCGACCTCGGACCCGACGAAAAGAAGAATTCTGACCTGGTTGCTCAGTTCGCGGTGCCGCTGGATAAGGGAATCCCAGCGCTGGCAGTCGCTGAGAGCGACGGCAAACTCGTGGTCAGCCAAAAGAACGGAGAGTTTGAGGACGCGCGGTCTCTCACTCCGGAAGCGCTGCTCGAGTTCCTGAACGAGTGGAAGCCGCAGTAACAGATCGGTTATTGGCAGATGAGTGGTTAACCGAGAAGTTAGCAGTATGTGATTTATCCGATAGTTGAGGTTTAAGAAACAAGCTATGAGTGTTGCTCAAGAAACGCCAATAGCCGCCGCTAAGCCGACGCAAGATCACCCGCCTCGACGCAACGGCCGCTGGTCCGGATATACGCACCTGCTCGGCGCGCGCATGCTGGAACTGAAGCGTGAACCGGAAGTCGTGTTCTGGGTATTTGTATTTCCTCTGCTGCTGGCGCTGGGACTGGGCATTGCGTTCCGCAACAAACCGGCCGATGCCGTACCCCTCGCGATTGTTCAGGGCCCGGGTTCGGAACAGGCAGCGGCTCTGCTCGCGCACTCACCCCAGCATGCGTCGTTCAAAATCAAGCTTGAGAACATCGACGACGCTCGCAAGGGCCTGCGTCTGGGCAAGTACGACCTCGTTATCGAACCGGACGGCAAGGGAGGAGTTCAATATCTCTACGATCCAGCTCGCCCCGAGTGCGTGCTGGCGCGAACCCAAGTCAACGACGCGCTACAGGCCGCCGCCGGCCGCATGGACGCCGTAGCGACCTCCGTGGTGACTTCATCCGAGCCAGGATCGCGCTATATCGATTTCCTGATCCCAGGGCTCTTGGGCATGAACTTGATGAACTCGGGCATGTGGGGCATTGGGTTTGCGCTGGTCGATATGCGGCAGCGCAAGTTGCTCAAGCGTTTCGTAGGCACGCCTATGCGCCGCGGAGATTTTCTCCTGGCTCTGGCCTCGAGCCGCCTGATCCTCATGATCATTGAGGTGGGATTGCTGCTGGCCTTCGGCGTGATCTTCTTTCACATGCGCGTGCTGGGGTCGGTGTTCGCAATTGCGCTGATCGCCGCCATTGGATCGCTCACTTTCGGCGGCGTTGGCCTGCTGACTGCGAGCCGCGCACAGAAAATCGAATCCGTCAGCGGTCTCATCAACCTTGTAATGATGCCGATGTGGATTTTTTCCGGAGTGTTCTTCTCCTATGAACGGTTTCCCGCCGTCATCCAGCCGCTGATCAAGGTGCTGCCGCTCACCGCTTTGAATGACGCGCTCCGAGCCAGCATCCTGGAAGGAACGCCACTCTTGCAGCAATGGCCGCGGCTGTTAGTCATGGTCCTGTGGGGCGGGATTTCGTTCTTGCTAGCGTTGAAACTGTTCCGCTGGACTTAATGGTCCAGGGCGTGCCCCGCGGCCACCAGATCTCCAGGGCCGGAACCGCCGGGCGGCTGCGGCACATCGGGCGGCGCGATCGGCGGCGCAGGAGACGCTCCGTTGGCGGGATTGGGCACGTCTTCGGAATCTTCGCCGGGACGGCGCAAGCTGGGAGCGTCTGGCTTGGCCTCAGGCGGCTCCGTTTTGGCTTCTTTCTCCTGCTTCGGAACAGTCACTTCCCTCTCGGTGCGCACAATCTTTTCGCCACCCACGCGCATGGTCTCGACGCGCACCACCTCATCGCCCACGATACGGACAAAATCCACATCCTGCGGCGGCTCGCCGTAAATCCATTCTTCGTAATCAGTTTCGCCGTCTTTCTCGCGCACTTTTTTGGGCGGCTTGCCCTTGGCGTGCAGCACCATTTCCGGGCTCATCCCGACCAGCACATGGTGCGCCACAATCGCCGCTTTCACATTGGGCGGGAGCGTGTCGAGGTAGGCCTGCTCCTTATTTTGCGCTTTGAAGTCGAGCACGGGGATGAGCAACTCGCGCACCTGCTGCGCCGTGAGTTCTGGAACATAGCGATCGAAACACAAGTCCACAAACGATCCATGCGGATTCTCGATTGGCTGATCCGAGCCCGAGTTCACGGGAGCCCCGCCGGCGCCGGAAATCTCCACTCGCTGGTACCACTTCTTGCGGCGCACCGGTCCGCCATTGATTTCAAAATGAATGTGGTCTTCTTTAATCTGCACAAAAGAAATATGCGCCGGATCGCCCGGCTTCACCGCCGGTCCCCACAAAGCCATCTCTTGCCGCATCTGCTCGCCATTGGGAGAAATGAGGCCATCTTTCAGTTTGAGTCCCCGATGGCCCATGGGAAACGCGGTGCGCGCGTAGAAAAGTTGCGTCTCGAAGTCGCGGATTATTTCGAGGCGCGTCTGCTTCGACATGCGCGCGGTATGGGAGTGGGAAGATTGCGACTGAGGACCAGCATCGGCCGCAGCGGACTCTTCGGAAGATTGCGTTTGGCCAAAGGCAGGGGTCGGAGCCATGAACAGCAAAACCACCGGCAGGAGAACTAAGCTCCAGAAAGGCCGCATAAACCACCCCAACGTACCAGTTGCGAACATTATAGCGCCGTTTTTCCGAGATCGCACCGGCGTAAAGCTAGCCGGGCCCCGGCCCCTGAGCTACCTCCGACCGGTTCTTCACGACGAGCAGAATTCTGTGCTGCAAGTCATTCATTACCGCGTCCGTCCAAAAATGCGCATACCAATTGAAGTCCGTGGATAGTCGGTGACGGCTTACCAGATGCAGGCGGGTGCTTCCGTTGTGCAGAGCCTCCAATGTGTATTCTCCATGCAGCACATCAAAGAACTTCCCTCCCACGGTGACGTGTTCATCCAGGGTGGTGGGCGGAATCTGCTCGGTCTGCGCCCGAATGGAAAATCCCAGCCGGCGTTCCGGCTCCCAGACATCGACAGTCTCAATGAACAGCACGCCGCCTTCGAAGCTGGCGTGGCGGACTCCGCCGATGCCCTCGCGAGACAGCGTGGCTTCCTCGGGATTCGGGAATCCGATGGCGTGACTCCAGGAGGGCCGCAGCTCGGCCTGGTCGATGCGCGGAACCCGCTCAATATTTTTCCAGACGACGGCGGGCGCGGCCTGGATGTCAACCAGGCTCTCAACATTGCGTAAATCCCGTTCCCCGAGGAACTGTGGCTCGAAACCGCTCATCAACAGGGGCAGCAACATTACGCAAATCACGGAGACGTTGCTGGTCCGCCGGGACCTGACACGTCGCGCAATCAACCCCGCTGCGAGGCCGCCGAGGCTGGAAGCTGCCATGGCAATCGGGGTAAACATCACGATGCAGATCAACCCCTCCCAAAAGGCCGCCGCGGTAGCCGCCTCCCCCGCCAATACCGGAACCCAGGGAATCAGGAGCCAGGTCGAGAGAGGTTGCGGCTGCTGCCGCTCGATCAAGAAAATCGTGATGAACCCGATGGCGATCGGAAGGAACACCATGAAACCCAGCGACATTACTTGAAAGGTCGAGCTTTGTGGGAAGGCGTGGGAACCGAACCGAACGGCAAGCCCATACAGAAATCCGGCGATTACCGCGTAGGCGACGACCTTGAGGCCTACCTTTGGCTTGGCATCGTCCATGATCCCGACCCTATACCACCAGCAGGGCGCCTGAAATTTAATTACTTTCAATCATTTCAGAGGATTTGAAAGGCTGCCACCGAGCAAGAACGGTCCGGAAAAAGAGGCGACGAGGAAAACAAATGTGCGTGGCGCAGGGTCCGCCTATGGCAAGGAGCCAGCCTCAGCTGCGAACCCAACTACGTAAGGTTCAGCGCCTTCTTGATGGTCCCGCGCTCCTGCTGAATTTTTTCCTGCAGCAGTGTGATGGCGTAAATAAGCTGCTCGGGACGCGGCGGGCAGCCGGGCACGTAAACATCGACGGGGATGACCTGATTCACGCTTTGCACCAGCGCGTAGTTCTGGAAGACGCCGCCTGAAGTGGCGCACGCTCCCATGGAAATCACCCACTTCGGCTCCGGCATTTGCTCCCACAGTTGGCGGATGACTGGCGCCATTTTGTTGGACACGCGCCCGGCGATAATCATCAGATCACTCTGCCGCGGCGACGGACGAAACACTTCCGCCCCAAAGCGCGCAATGTCGAACCGCGACGCGCCCATCGACATCATCTCGATTGCGCAACAGGCCAGTCCAAACGTCATCGGCCAGATGGAGCCCTTGCGCATCCAGTTGACCGCCGAATCGAGCGTGGTCAGGATCAAACCCTCGGGGGTCGCGTTGCCAAAGGTCAGGTCCTTGACAACCCTCTTGCCATTTTCTACGTCAACATAAGGGCCGAAATTAAGTTCGGGAGCCATGCAACCATTCTAAACCACAGAGAGCACGGAGCTCAAAAGAACGAGAAGGAAACGGAGACATCGGGTCCGTTGACCTGGCGATCAGGATGAGGTCGGGCCGAGACTAGCTGGACTTCCGTCTAGTTCGGCCGTCCCCACGACGCAATCGCCACGTATGGCCTGGCATATGCGCGAATCACAATCCAGAAACTCGATTGCAACGTGCGCGAGATTACAACATGCGCGAGCGCAATGGCAGACTTGGGTCATCCGCGCTGTAAAGAGTCCACGTCGATCACAATCTTCCCGAACATCTGGCTCTTCTCCAGATACTCGTGTGCCGCGCGCAGATCCTTCAGCGGAAATACGCGATCCACCACCGGCTTCAACCGGCCGGCGAAAACGTGGCCGAGAACTTCGTAGAGATCGGCCATGGTGCCCATGTAGGAACCGAGCAGCGTCAGTTGCCGCGCGAACAGATGGCGCAGATCGATCTTCGCCTCCGGACCGGTGGTCGCGCCGCAAGTCACCAGCGTGCCGCTCGATTTCAGCGACTTCACGCTCTCATCCCAGGTGGCGGCGCCCACATGTTCGATCACGACGTCCACGCCTGCCTTGTTGGTGATCTTGCGGACTTCGTCAGAAATCTTCTGCTGGTAGTGATTGATGCCAAAATCGGCTCCCAGCGCACGCGCTTTCTCCAGCTTGGCTTCGTCGCCGGCGGTTGTGATCACGCGGCATTGAAAAAGTTTCGCAATCTGAATGGCCGCGATCCCCACGCCGGAACTCGCTCCCAGCACCAGCACAGTTTGCCCCGGACGCACCGCCGCCCTCGTCACCAGCATATGCCACGCAGTTACGAAGACCAGCGGCACGCTGGCAGCCTGGTTGAAATCCAGCGAATCGGGAATGGGGATCACACTCGCCGCCGGAACCGCAATTAGTTCGCAGTCGCCACCATCCACGGCGTTGCCCAGCACAGTAAATTCGCGGCACTGGTTCTGCAGCCCAGCCACACACTTCTCGCAATGTCCGCAAAAATGCATGGGCGCAAGCAACACGCGCTGCCCGGTTTTCAACCCGCCAGATTTCAATACGCCGACCTCGGCTCCGCTGACGTACTCACCGATTTCAACGATCTCTCCCGCCACGTCGCTGCCGAGAATGTGCGGCAGCTTCACACCCGGCAGCCCCTTGCGCACCCAAACGTCGAGATGATTCAGCGAGCAGGCGCGCACGCCTACCAGAACTTCATTTTTCCTCAGCTGAGGATCGGGCACGTCCTCGTAAGTAAGAACTTCCGGCCCCCCGAACTGATGAATGCGAACGGCTTTCATAAGAAATCTCTCCCTCGGGTTTGACGCTATCATAAACAGGTGTTTCCGGATTCCGGTGCCGTTTGACTCTCCCTGTTAACCGCCTGATAATCACGCTGTCGCCAGTTAAACACCCACGCGTGCGCCATGGACATCTACGAACAAATCGTGCAACTTCGCCGCGAAGGCCGCCGCGGAGCGGTCGCAACCATCGTCAACGTGCGCGGATCGATTCCGTCATTCCGCACCGCCAAGATGCTGGTTCGCGACGATGGATCGATCGTCGGCACCATCGGCGGAGGCTGCGTCGAGGCGGACGTGTGGCAGGCCGCGCGCGAGGTCATGGAATCGGAAAAGCCACGCACACTCACCTTCGATCTGAATCAGGATCCCAAATACGATACCGGCCTCGTCTGCGGCGGTACTCTTGAGGTATTTATCGAACCGGTATTGCCTCCCGCATTACTCTATGTTTTCGGCGCAGGCCACGTCGCCATCCATCTTTGCCAGGCTGCTGCCAACGCCGGATTTGACGTGATCGTCACCGACGATCGTTCTTCCTACGCCACCACCGATCGTTTCCCCGCCGCCCGCGAAGTGCACGCGCTGGATTTTGATCAGGCCACGCAGAAGCTTGATCCCGATGAATCCTCCAGCATCGTGATCGTGACCCGTGGCCATCGCGACGACATGCGAGTGCTGCGCTGGGCTGTGCAAACGCGCGCCCGCTATGTCGGCATGATCGGCTCCAAACGCAAAGTCATCGAAATCTTCAAGACGCTGCAAAAGGAAGGCATCCCTGAGCATTTGTTCGACCGCGTCTATGCTCCGGTCGGGCTCGACATCGGCGCCATCACTCCCGAAGAGATCGCCGTGGCCATCACCGCAGAGTTGATCTCCGTCCGCCGCCATGCTTCCGCCGCTCTGCCTCACATGAGCTGGTTTAAATCAACGCAGAAAAATTCGGAGCTGCAAAATTCAGACGAGACCACCTCAGCACCCGACGCCGCCATCGAAAACACCACAAACAGCAAACGCCAGTTCTGATTTCCCCGCGCCGGCTCACTGACATTCCTCTTCCTTTCTGCTATCGTCCGAGACATGTCCCGTGCGCCCAGCTTCGCTGGAGTGATCCTCGCCGCGGGAGAATCCTCGCGCATGGGCGCCGACAAAGCCCTGCTGCCCTGGCCCCCCGCCGTCGCAGGCCAGCCGCCAACGAAAAACACGTTTCTCTCCGCCACCATCCGTTCGCTTTCGCTCTCCACCGATTTCATAATCGTGGTTGCGGGCAAGAACGAAGCCGCCATCGCGCCCGTAGCCTATGCGGAAGGCGCATCGATCGTCGTCAATCCCGACCCGGACCGTGGCCAGTTCAGTTCTTTGCAAATCGGCTTGCATGAAGTCCTCAATCGCGGCCGCGATGCCGCAATGATCACCCTGGTGGATCGTCCTCCGGCGAACGCCACCACCATTCGAATTCTGCGCGAAGCTTTCGAGGCCGCCGGAAATGACACGTGGGCTGTGGTGCCGGAATTTTCCAGCCAGCATGGCCATCCCTACATTGCGGGACGTGAACTGATCGAAGCTTTTCTGCAGGCTCCGGTAAGTGGTAGTGCGCGCGATGTTGAGCACGCGCATCAACAGCACGTCGTGTACTTGCCCGTCGACGATGCCGCTGTCGCTCTGAATATCAACACGCCGGACGATTACGCTAAGCTCGCAACCTTGTGACCGAAGACTTCCGGCTCACTTGGCGATTTCGTCCTCCACCCTTTATCTTTGATCTCGAATCTTTGGATCTTCGGATCTTTAATTCAATCTCTCTCGCGATCTGCGATCGAAAGACAAAACAATTCATGTCTGACGCATCCTCTGATTTTCTCGATTCCGTTCTCCGCCTCAAACCGCTGGTCGCCGCTTTTGATTGTGATGGCACGCTCTGGTCGGGCGACGCCGGCGAAACATTTTTTGACTGGGAGATCAAAACAGGTATCGTCTCCACCGAGGTCGCCACTTCCATGCGCGCGCGCTACGCCGACTACAAGGCCGGCAAAGTCAGCGAAGAAGACATGTGCGGCGATATGGTTACCATGCACCGCGGATTGCGGGAATCCGTGCTGATGGACGCTGCCGAGAATTTTTTTAATCACGCATTTCCCGGCAAGGTTTTTCCCGAGATGCGCGAGCTTGTGCATGAGCTGCACACCGCGGGATGCGACGTCTGGGCTGTGTCTTCGTCCAACGAGTGGGTAATCCGCGCCGGAATGAAACATTTTGGCATCCCCGAGAATCGCATCCTCGCTACCGCCATCGAAATTCAGGATGGCATCGTCACCGACCGGCTCATCCGCATCCCGTCAGGTGCGGGCAAGCCCAAAGCTCTACGCGAAGTCGTGAAAAAAGATGTGGACGCGGGGTTCGGCAATTCGCGCTGGGACGCGGAAATGCTCGCCATGTCAAAACACGGTTTCGCCGTCAACCCCAATCCCGATCTCGAAGCCACGGCGCGCGAGCGCGGCTGGACCGTTTATTTCCCCGACGGCACACGATCCCGCGCGTGAAATCCCGCGTGTGAGTGAGCCTTCCGACTCTACTCCGATTTACAATCGAACAACATGTACTCGCCACTGGTCCTCGATCATTTTCAGAATCCGCGCAACCCGGGGGAGATTTCCGAACCCGACGCTACTGCGGAGATTGAGAATCCTGCCTGCGGAGACATTCTGCGCCTCACGCTGAAGGTCAGCGACGGCCGCATCGTCGCCGCGCGTTTCAAGGCCAAGGGCTGCGTAGCTTCGATCGCCTGCGGCTCAGCCTTGACTGAAATCCTCACCGGCAAGACCGTTCAGGAAGCGCGAACGGTACAACCCGAACAAGTAACCGAAGCCGTGGGCGGCTTGCCCCAGGCTTCGACCCACGCCGCTCATCTGGCCCTGGATGTTTTGTCGGCCGCGTTAAAACAGATTCCCGCGAGTAAGTAGATTCGTAGATTTAAGACTAAGACTATGCCCTCGCCTCATACACCCCGACGAATTGTCTCTCTTCAACCCAGCGCTACGGTCATCCTCGCAGCGATCGGCCAACTTGACCGCGTCGTCGCCTGCACGAAGTATTGTGCCGATGTGGTCGCGGAAATCGTCCACTCATCGCGCCTGATTCTTGCCGATTCCTGGACCGCCAATACAGAGCAGATCGTCGCCGCTCGCCCCGACCTTGTGATCGCCTCCGTTCCCTACCAGGAACAGGCAGTCATCCAGATTCTGAAATCCGGCGCACGCTTTCTCGGACTGACCCCCAAAACGCTGGCCGATATCTACACCGACATTGCCACCATCGCGGGCGTGGCCGGCGCGAGCCAGCGCGGTGAGGAAGTCATCACTTCGATGCAACGCCGTATCGAAGATGTTCGCTCCTCGACCAGTCGACTGTCGCGCCCGCGAGTCTTCTGCGAGGAGTGGGGCAAACCGTTGATCACTTCGCAAGCGTGGGTGGCTGAACTGGTGGAAGCCGCCGGCGGAGAATTCATGGGCAAACCCGGCCGCCAGATTTCCTTCGCAGACCTCGCCGCACTCAACCCTGAAGTGATCGTGGCCGCATGGTGCGGCGCGGGCGATCGCGTACCGCTGGAAAAAATCATCGCCAGCCGCGCGTGGCAGCAAACCGCCGCGGTCCTGGCGGGTCGCGTCTTCTGCATTCGCGACGAATATCTCAATACGCCCGCCCCCACGCTGCTTCAGGGCCTGGATGCGCTGGTTTTCGCCATCCATCCCGAAGTTTTCCAGGGCTCAAATACCGTCAGCACGAAAGGAATCCGGCAGATTACCGCCGTTCCTGGTTCCCTACTCAAAAATGGCCCGGCGTGAGGTAAGATTTTTCCTATGCCCGTTACCACCAGAATGGAAGAACTGCGCAAGGAAATGACCGACCTCGCCGCGGCCGCGCCCACGGCGCAAGACCTGATGCAGCAGATGGTCAAGCTGCTGCACGACCGCATGCTGAAATACAACTGGGTCGGCTTTTACCTGCTGGAGCCCGGCGCGCAGCCGCCTATGCTGGGCCTGGGCGCTTTCGAGGGCGCCATGACTCCGCACACGCGAATCCCGCTCAACCAGGGCATTTGCGGCGCCGCGGCGTCGAGCGGCAAAACGGTGGTAGTCGATGATGTAACCAAAGATGCGCGATATCTCGCCTGCTCGCTCGAAACCAAATCTGAAATTGTTGTGCCCGTCTTTGCCCACGGCAAAGTCGTCGGTGAATTGGATATCGATAGCCACTTTCCCGCCGCATTTGCTCCCGACGATCAGAGTTTCGTCCAGCACTGCGCCGCCTTGGTCGGAGCAAAGTTCGAAAAGTCCGGCCGCTGATCGCCCAAAGATGACCTTCAGGAAATGAAAGCCGAAAAATGAACCTCGAAAAAGGCATGGCTCGCACGCCCGAGATCGGCCGGCTATGGCTGAATTCTCCGCCGCTGGAAGTAATCCGATGAAGCGCGTCGTCGCGGCACTGATCCAGAAAGACGGAAAGCTGCTAGTGTGCCAGCGCACGCGCCACCAGACCATGCCCTTGAAGTGGGAATTCCCCGGCGGAAAAATTGAGGAAGGCGAGCAGCCCCGCGACGCCCTGCGCCGCGAACTGGAAGAAGAACTCGGAATCCTGGCCACCATCGGCGACGAGATCGCCCGGATCCAGCACGAGTATCCCAATGGCGGCAGCGTGGAGCTGCGTTTCTTCGTCGTCCGCGAGTATCAGCGGGAAATCGAAAATCGCATCTTCCGCGAGATTCAATGGTCCGGAGTCAAAGATCTCCCCGCCTACGACTTCCTCGAGGCCGACCGCACGCTGGTGAACGACTTAGCCGCCGGAAAACTCCTGTAGTGGGCTTCGGGCTTCAGCCGATCGAATGCTCTTGCTTGTGTAGGACGGACACTCTTGTCCGTCACTCTTGACCTTGATCTTGCATTTTAGGGGCTGGGAAAACAAAGTCAAAGGCGACGGACAGCAGTGTCCGTCCTACAAAGATCGACAGCGCATCGAGCGCAAAGCCGAAGCCTGCCCTACTACCGCAGCGTCCAGAACCACGCGAGCGTCAAGGCGATCATCACACCCGTGGTCAGCCACGCTACCGCGTTGAAAAGACGAGTGTTGACGTACTCACCCATGAGTTCTTTCTTGTTGATGAGCAGCAGCATGAAGATCAGGACGAACGGCAAGACGATGCCATTCACCACCTGCGATAAAACCGCGATCTTCAACAGCGGCAGCCCTGGAATCAGCACCACCGCGCCGCCGGCCGCGATCAGCAGAGTGTAGAGCCAGTAGAACGCCGGCGCTTCGCTAAATTTCTGCCCCACACCCGACTCGAAACCTAATCCTTCGCACACGGTATAGGCCGTGGAAAGCGGCAAGATCGAAGCTGCGAACAAAGACGCGTTAAACAACCCGACCGCGAACAGAATGTAGGCGTAATCCCCCGCCAGGGGCTTCAACGCCTGGGCCGCGTCCGCCGCGAAGCGAATGTCGTGCACTCCGTGGACATAAAGCGTGGCCGCGCACGCCACAATGATGAACCAGGCCACGATGTCCGTGAAAATGCAGCCGGTTACTACATCCAGCTGCGAAGCTTTATAGCCACGTTTGGTGACGCCTTTCTCTACGATCGACGATTGCAGGTAAAACTGCATCCAGGGGGCGATCGTGGTGCCCACAACTCCAATCACCATATAGAGATAGGCCTGCTGACGAAATGACGCCAATTTCGGCAGTGTGACCGTTGCTATGGTTGCGTCTTTCCACGCGGGGTGCGCCAAAACTCCGGCGACAATGTAGGTGATATAGAAGAATGACGCCGCTAGAAACACTTTTTCTACGCTTTTGTACTGTCCTTTCACGACAATCAGCCACACGATCACGCAACAGACGGGCACGGTCGCGTATCGCGAGAGCCCGAACAGTTCGAGGCTGGTGGCTATCCCTATGAATTCAGTGACGATATTCCCGAAATTGGTGATCAGGATCCCGATCATCATGAAAAACGTGATGCGGAAACCGTATTCCTCCCGAATCAGATCACTCAGCCCTTTGCCGGTCACGGCGCCCATACGGGCACACATTTCCTGCACCACGATCAGGGCGAGAGTGATCGGAATCATGGTCCACAGCAGAAGATGCCCGAATTGCGCCCCGGCGGAGGAATAGGTCAGGATGCCGCCGGCATCATTGTCGACGTTTGCGGTAATGAATCCGGGTCCGACTACGGCAAGGAAGAGCAGGATCCGGGTCTTCGAGCGTCTCAGAAACTTCATGCGCACGTTTCGCAAACATAGGGATAAAACACACGGCCATTGCAAGCGACGCCACAGAATAAACGCACTCGTAGGCTAAGACCAAAGAAAAAGCGGTTGATCAGCAGAAAAAAATGGAGGGACGAACCCGTGTGCTCAACCGCGGCGGGAAAGTCCTATAAAGAGGGATGTCAAGTGAAAAACACTTCTCCCTGCCGTAAGGCCGGCTCAGGGACTCAACTGACGGTGCCGTCACAATAACAGCTGGAGGTTAAGAGACTAGCGTTTTCTTGCTCGTTGTTCCAGCGTTGTGTTTATCGCCGCGGCGGCTGGCAAACTCGCTTTCGGCAACAGCGGGCATCCATGTTACGACCCAGTGTGCTTGGGCAGAGCTGGCTTTGAAAAATAAAAACCGATTGGTAACGTGAGGAACCTTATATTTGGGCACCATTCGTGGCGCGAGAACTGTGCTGCGCGGATGCGAAGGCGCCGCATTTTTATCCATCGAGCCACGTCGGTACGTTCCCGTAAAGGAAGATGCACTGTACGGAAGCGGGGCGGGTTCCGCGAGAGAGGAGAGGTCGACCACGGCGATGCCCGACCCGCTAGTCCCGGTGATTGCGATCAGGACGTTGTCTTCGCCGTCGCCGACCAGCGCGTCATAATTCTGCGAAAGGCTAAACGGCAGCGCGATGCGCGAGCGCAATGTTCCGAAATCCGGCAATCATGATAGCTCAGCGCGATTACTAGCGACGTTTTTTGGCGGCGTTATCCAAACAACCCCGGATCCTAGGGAAATGAACCCGATGGTCACGCCCGTTTCCCGAAGTTGTTGCAAAGTCGCCGTTACACTCACGGCGCAAAAACGATTGTTCGGAATGACAACCGAAGTTCACTAGAGCAACGCAGAGGAACAATCCGAAAGCTGGTTTGGTTACAGCTTTGCCCGGAGCATGCTGATTACATCGTCTGATGTGATTACACCGGTCAGTTTGTTGTGCTCATCGACTACGGGCAACATCAGGAGGTTGTATTTGTCGAACAGCTCGGCGACTTCATTCTCGCCTACACCTTCCTGACTCCGTATGAGAGGTTCCTGGGTTAGCGACAGCATGGGCGTAGGCGGGTCTGCAAGGACGATCTTGGCCAGAGGCACGGCCCCGACCAAGGTTCCGTGGGAGTCGACCAGGTAGATAGTGCTGACGGCTTCTACTCCGCCCTCGAAGTGGCGCATGGAATCGACTGCGTTCTGCACGGTAGCCGTGACCGGCAGCGCCAGAAACTCTGTGGTCATGCGGCCGGCGGCGGTTTCTTCGCCGTGTTCGAGGAGTTCGACGACCTCCTGGCGTTCTTCCGGCTCCATCTGCACCAGGATTTGTTCGGTGCGATCTTCTGACAGGTCGCCCAGCAGGTCGGCGGCGAGGTCGGGGCGCATTTCCTCGACGATGTCGGCGGCGCGCCCGGAGTCGAGCGACTCGACAATCGACTTCTGCACTTTTGGTTCGAGTTCCTCGAGGGCCTCGGCGGCGACGTTTTCGTCGAGCGTCTGGAAAACCGCCTGGCGTTCATCGGGAGCGAGATCTTCTACGATGTCGGCAATGTCGGCGGGATGAAGTTTGGCGAGGCCGTCGTGCGAGATTTTCAACTTCACGCGGCGCGCCGGATCGGTTTCGATCAGGTCGACAAAGTTCCAGGGAATGGTGCGCGGCGGAATTTTGCCCAGCAAAGCATGGAGAGCAGCCCGCGGCGCGACTCCGCGCAGCAGGCGACGGACAGCGCCGCGTGCGCCAACATCGACAGAAATTACACGCAGGACGGCGCGTGCGGATTCGTTTGGCCCCAGCGCTTTCGGCGGATCCACCACGAGGTCGACGTCATTGACGCGGACCACTTTGCGCCCGTTGATGTCGATGACCTGCTGATCGAGGAGATCACGTTCCAGCAGGAACAAGCCTTCCGCGCCGTTCGCGGCTGCCCAGTCCGCCGAGTTGGTTGCGCTCCGCACTCCGCCATTGATGCCGGATACGGCTGCCAGTGGCAGCACGCGATTCCCTGACTTGGTTTTTACGATGAACGACGCGATGCGGGAACGGTCCTCTTGCGGGGCAAGAGTAACTTCGCGCACGTGCCCGCTTGCCGCGCCAGACGGGTCGTATACCGTGGCGCCTAAGAGTTCGCTCAGGGCTAGCGTGTTCATCTCGGTAGAGAGAATACGTGAATCAGGGGCCAGGGGCTAGGGGTCAGAAAAGCAG